>Ga0307377_10000226_pt1 | contig 78933 bp, 61 predicted proteins | sample TR3MG_FD_202535 | JGI IMG/M metagenome (GOLD analysis project Ga0307377, IMG submission 202535) | Soil microbial communities from Risofladan, Vaasa, Finland - TR-3 | ecosystem: Environmental > Terrestrial > Soil > Coastal area > Acid sulfate soil | place: Finland: Risofladan, Vaasa | collected...
CAGAATTTTGAAAGAGCTTGCATTGTCTTATCTCCTGAACGTTACCCTTTATGGGACAACGATTTGTCCCTCGTTCAGGATATCGGCAAAGACAAGCAAAATTATTCAATCATGTTAAGACACAAGGCGAATTTGAGCAAATTACGTTTTTTCGATAATTGGGCCTGTTACGCTTGTTTTGCTTTCCAAAGACAGAGCGATGTGGCGGGGAACTTTGAATCGCCGGGGAGAATTTACCCGGCATTTAAGTCTTGGGGAGAAGACTTATTCATTCTCCTGAGCTTTTCCCGCAAGGTCTTGCGGTCGATGCCAAGAATCTCTGCGGCCCGCGTCTTATTGCCTCCGACGCTTGCCAGAACATTGCTGATGTATTCGCACTCCACCTGAGCGAGAGTTCGGGTGAATCCCGCTCTCCGCAGGACTGAGAAACGCATCAGGGAAGGTAAATCAGGCACATCTATTACGTCCCCGTCGGTCATGACAACCAGACGCTGGACTACATTCTCAAGCTCTCTCACATTTCCGGGCCAATTGTAATTCCGAAGACTCTGCATCGCCTTATCGGAAAAGCAGGGCGGCGGCTTGCCTGATTCGCCTGCAAACTTAGTTACGAAATGATTGGCTAATAACAGGATGTCGTCGTCCCTCTCTCTAAGGGGCGGAATGAAAATCGTGATAACATTGAGACGATAGAATAAATCTTCGCGGAAAAGCCGCTTCGTCACCAAATCATGCAAATCCTTGTTGGTTGCGGCCAAAATCCTCACGTCAACTTTCCGTGCCCGACTCGAACCCACCATACAAACTTCCCTGTCTTGAAGCACACGCAGAAGCTTGACCTGCATGGCCAGGCTCATATCGCTGATTTCGTCGAGAAAAATCGTGCCGCCGTCCGCAGCATGGAATAAGCCTGCCCGGGATTCGGTTGCTCCGGTGAACGCTCCCTTCACATGGCCGAAAAGTTCACTTTCAAGCAGCCCCTCGGGTATACCGCCGCAGTTGACAGGTACAAAAGGCGCCGAAGACCGGGCGCTGCCGTAGTGAATAGCCCTTGCTGCGAGCTCTTTACCTGTACCGCTTTCCCCGGTAATAAGAACGGTGGCCGAAGTCCCCGTCGCCTTGCCTATCGCTGCAACAACTCTGCCCATCACCTTTGAAGCTCCGATAAGGCCTTTATGGGCCGGGGTCGTCTGCGCCGACGCGGCTTGCGCGGACCGGCGCAAGTTCAACTTATCCAGAACGCGCCGAACCGCAGACAAAAGCTCTTGGTCGGTAAAAGGCTTCGCCAGAAACTCCTCGGCGCCCGTCTTGACCGCGTTGACCGCCCCTTCAATCGAGGGATACCCTGTTATCATCATAACTTCCGTGTTCTTGAAGTTCTCCCGCACGTGCCGCACCAGGTCGAGGCCGCTGACTTTAGGCATCTTGAGGTCTGTGATGACCAAATCCAGTTGCGTGCCATCAAGAATCTCAATAGCTTCGGCTACGCCGGGGGCCGTAAAGACCTGATAGTCCTCTGCTTTCAAATTCCGTCCGAGCACTTCCAGCGTGCTTGGCGAATCATCCACAATCAGGATGCGTTCTATCGCGGGCGGAGATGCCATATCAGTTGCCGTCCTGCATTCTGTACGGCTGCTCTACCGGCAGCCGGATTTCGAAACGGGTGCCATACCCTGCCTTGCTCTCAACGTCGATTGAGCCGCCATGCGCGGTGACAATCCCGTGAACCACAGGCAGGCCTAAACCTGTTCCCTGGCCGACGTCCTTGGTTGTAAAAAACGGAACGAATATTTTCTCGAGAATTTCCTTGCTCATGCCCTTGCCTGTGTCTTCGACGATAAGTGAAACGTAGTGGTCGCAAAATTGTGTTCGAATCGTAATCCTGCCGGCTCCGGGGATTGACTGCAGGGCGTTGACGACCAGATTTACCAGAACCTGGTTCAATTGCGCGGGGTCGGCAACAATATCGGGCAGATTGGGAGCGAGCGTTCGAACCAGTTCTATTCCTTCCTTGGCACAGCGAGCCTGAAAGAAATATAGTCCGTCTTCCACTATCCGGTTAAGGTTTACGCTCGTTTTATTGGGCGGCATTTGCCGGGCAAAGACCAGAAGTTTCTGGATAATCTCTCGCGCCTGCAGGGAAGCAGCCTCAATTCTCTCGATATCCTTTCTTGCTGATGCAGGGACTTTCGGGTCCTTTCTTGCCAGCTGCGCAAAGCCGAGAATATTCCCCAGCGGCTCATTCAATTCGTGTGCCACTCCGGCAGCGAGCATCCCGATAGTAGCCAGCCGGTCGGCGTGCCTGAGCTGGCCATGAAGCTTCAGCTTGTCCTCTTCGGCCTGTTTGCGTTCGATGATAAGTGCGACCTGTCTGGCCACAGCGTCGATTAGGCTGCGTTCTTCTTTGAGAAAAGGACCTTCATCAAGTTCGGGCTTTTCGTCCACGTAGACCATCTCGACAACGCCTCTTGGCACATCGTTGACAACTATCTCGGCTGTCTGCTTTTGACAGTCTTCACGGAATCCAGTCGTCGCGTGCGAAGTCCCGTCTAGCGTTATTCGGGCAAAGGCCGTTTCGGGATATTGCCAGGCGGGAGGAAGAAGCTTGACAATACCTCGCAGGACCGCTTCCAGCGTTATGCCTGGCTGGCCGGCTATCTGGGCAATGCCATAAAGACAGCTCAGTTCCTTTATCCGCTCTCGCAGTGCCGCCTTCTCGGAGTATGACGATTGCTCGTCTGTCATCAATGTCTCCACTCATTCAGGAAAACCACGGATCAGGATTCCTTGGCCGGTTTTCCTTGTATCATATTATACTTGTGCTTATAGCATGCTGTCAATATCCACGATTTGAGGCGACCGGTTCACAACAAACCGGACATTAACCAATGAAAAGAAGCGGCATTGGTAAGTTATCGCGCCAGACTTGTCGCTTGAAAACTTGTTTTCAGTGGGCGGCGCCGACAGGTCCGGTTAACATGTATCCGCGGAAAAAGCACCAGAAAGGGAGCATGGCTTGTAAACGCCTCGTAAAAAAGCCGGGCAATTATTTTACACGCATTTTACTTTATTCTCAAGCGACGTTACTGCATAATTAATTCAATGAGGAAGGCCGGGTAAAAGGTTAGTTGAAGGCGTGACACTATGATGCTCAGTCGTAAAATGCTTATATGGTTTGAACTAAACCGTTACTAATGTGTCCGGGTATCTGCACGAAAAATTCTTTTATATTAGGGAGAACATGTCATGTGTAGTCGGTACTTTTCCGTAATTGTGGTTTTGTGTGGTATGGTTCTTGGCGCTGCCGGCATGAGTCACGGCCGCCGGCAAAGAAAAAGAAAGCAGTCAACCGCCAAAGGTCTATGTGCCCTACGAGAAGCTGCGGGACGTATTCGAAAAGAAACAGCAGGGCGTATTCCTGCCCTACGAGGAATTTCAGAAGCTCTGGCGGGCGGCAGAAGACAGGCCGATGGACGTTTCAGAGGCCCCATTTGACTACCTTATCAGCATCGCACGATTCGAAGGGAAGGTCAAGGAGGAGCTTGCCACCGTGCGGCTGGAGCTTACGATTGACATTCTCGGCAGAGGGTGGGTGCAAGTTCCTCTCGGGCTGGGCGAAGCGGGGGTCTCGCAGGCGCAGTTCATTGAGCCCAAAGATACGAAAGTCAAACCTCTGTTGCGGGTGGCTGACGGCCAGTACGTTCTCGTAACCAGGGGCAAAGGGCGGTACGTGGTGGCACTCGAGCTTGTGCGCCAGTTGAAAACCCAGCCCGGACTGCACGTTTTGGATTACCGCATACCGTCAGCGGCGGTCACGACTCTCGAACTGGTGATTCCGGAGGAAAACCTGAAGGTGGACGTGGAGCCAATGCTGGCGGCCGCAACGTCACAGGTTGAGGTGGAGGGCGCTAAGGCCACCCGGCTTCAGGCCTTCCTCGGCTCGGCCAAGGAAGTCCGCCTGAGCTGGAAACCAAAGACCGAGGCGGCGCCCGAACTTAAGCCGGTGATAGTCTGCGAGCAGTTCCAGCATATCGAGATTGCAGAAGCCCTTATCAATTATGAGGTCAAGATGGACTACAGTATTCATCGCGGCGGGGTCGATGCATTCACCATCCAACTGCCCGGCGCATTTCGTATAACCGACGTTTCAGGAGCCAACATTGCAAAGTGGGAAATAGAAACGCCTGCCGAGGCAGCCGGTCGGCAAGCTCGGCAACTGGCGAAAGTAAAACTTTTTTCGCTGGTAAAAGACCGGTATGCGCTCACAGTATTGGGGCAAGTGAGGCTTACCGAAGCATGTCCGCCCGTGCCGCGATTTCGCAAGCAGAAAGTTGAAACGCCCCTCCGGCAGGCACTACAAACATAGGCACGCATCAGTAAGACCGTTGGCCTTGACACTCTGATAAACCGAATCGAGGGCGTGGATTTCCTGAGTCGCCTGAAGCCAAGCACCGACTCTTGTCGTCAAATTAATGCTTGGCTAAGAGAATCACGCTGGTTACAATTGTCCTGTCGTGAGCAGATAACAAACTCGACTTTGAGCAGGATGTTTTCTCCGGATTCTCATTTTGCGACAAACTGCGACGTGGAGTCCTTCAGCAACCGGTGTAAGTCATTATCCTTAATGGTCTTATATTCTGCGTAAGGTCCTGAGCAAAAGGATTGAAAGGGGATTAGAACTATGAAGAGCGTGCTGTTGATGACTCAAGCAGCGTGTCTTGTGATGTGGTTTCAGCCGTCAGGTGAGGGCTGTGCGGCTGAAACGCCGGCAACCAAGCAGTACAGTAATTCCATAAGTATGAGACTGATTCGCATCGAGCCGGGAACATTTATGATGGGTATGGAAAGCACGCCGCTGCCCGATGAATTGACGAAACTGGACAATCAACCAAAACCCCGCCTCAAGAACGGAGATTACGATGAAACCCCTCGGCACAAGGTGACTATCTCGCAGCCGTTCTACATGTCTGAAACCGAGGTTACCATAGAACAGTTCCAGAGATTCAGGCCCGATTATCCGGGCTTCAAGGCCCGCATGGACTGCGACCCGTACGCATCGGGAATAAGCTGGTATGATGCCGTCGAATTCTGTAAATGGTTGACCGAGAGGGAGGGCAAGCCATACCGCCTGCCCACCGAAGCCGAATGGGAATATGCCTGTCGGGCGGGGACGCAGACTCCGTTTTCCTCCGGCAATATGCCGCCGGCACATGAAACGGCTAATCCCTGGGGACTCAGGAACATGCACACGGGGGTAAGGGAGTGGTGTCTCGACTGGCACGGGCTTTATTGCGACGTGCCGCAGACGGATCCGGTGGGCCCCGAAACCGGCTGGACGAAGGTCGTTCGCGGCGGGGGGCTTGATTTCCTCGATGCGCGAACGATGAGCTTCTACTTCGGCAGAGACACAGAAGGGTGGCAATTGGGAGAAAGCCCTTTTTACGGCCGCTCGGCCAACCGTGCCGCAATCGCCCCGTCTTTCGCTCCGCCGCCGCCCGAGTATCAGGCCAAACAGATGGAAGGAATAAATCCGCCGCTGCCGCCTGGCCCGCAGTCCCCCTCACCGTATCGCGCCAAAGGCCTGGTAGGGGGGTGGCACTGCATTGGCTTTCGTGTCGTTCAGGCCCCAATGCCGAAGACAACGCCGGGCGAATCCGAGCCGCCGTTTTTCCAAAGATGTGTAAAGCAGCGTCGTGAGGGACTGCAGCAGGGGCCGGATATGACTAAACCATATTACAAAACAAGGCGCATATTTCCTTCGCTGACCAAAGAAGAAATGGTCAATATCGGCTGGAAAATCGGACTGCCTCCCGGCCTGGGGACAAACCAGCACAACGGTGCGCTGGCGGTGCTGCCCAACGGCGACCTGCTGGCCGTTTATTATAACGGGTTTGACGAGAGCGCCCCGGACCTTTCGATACTTGTCGTTCGCCTCCGCCATGGCAGCAACCACTGGGACATCCCGAGTGTCTGGCCCGATTTTCTGGACGGCAACGACGCCAGTCCGTTTATCTGGAACGACAACGGCACGATCTGGCTTGGCTGGGGCTGTGCGCACCTTACAGGAGGCTATCCCTTCCAATGGACCGTCTCCAAAGACAACGGAGCAACCTGGGGACCGATTCAGTTTCCCGTTTTCGAAAGCCGGCCCGGCGGATACGGCAGACGGCAGCCAATTAACGCTGCCTTCAGAGGCCCCAACAACACTATATATATAGCCTTTGACGGCTGGGGCTCCACCTCCGGACTCTGGGCCGGCAGAAATAACGGCCAAACCTGGTTCGACCCCGGCGGCCGAACTCTGGGACTGCATTCCACATTCGTTTTGCTTGATGACAACACCATCCTCGCCTACGGGACACGAAACAGAACTATCGACGGCTTTTGCCCAAAAAATGTATCGACCGACTGGGGTAAGACCTGGACGGTAAGCAGGTCGCCCATGCCGGGGCAGGGCGGTGGACGGAATCCGATTATGCTGAAACTGGCCAGCGGACGCCTGTTCTATGTAACTGATTTCGGCAACGCCAGAGACCCGAACGTCACGGGTTTCACTGCACCGGGCGCCTATGCCGGACTGAGTGACGACAACGGCCAAACCTGGCGCATAAGGAAGCTCATCGGCGAACAGACACGCAACGAAGACGGCAGCCTTGTTCAAGTAAGGACCGTCGGTTACGTGGGCGCGGCCCAGAGCCAAAACGGTGTCATTCACTTGGTCACCTCCCGCAATAACCCCGACCTGCATATAGAACTCAATGAGGCGTGGATTCTTGCGGGCGATGATTCGGCAAACACGCCGACACCGACAGACCAGACCGGCATTGCTGCCGGCAGCGTCGGCAATTATCAGGAAACATACCCGAGCGGAAAAACCAGGGTCATCTGGAGCGCGGGCGTCGGCGGGGATGGACGCTATCTGCTTGACGACCAGGAAACCTGGTACTATGAGGACGGCAAAAAACAGTGGGAAGTCAACTATCGGGCCGGCACTAAGGTCGGCACAGAGACATACTGGGACAAAGATGGCACGAAAAAATGGCAGTGGGAGCACCGTGACGATGGAACCGATGTTTGGACCGTTTGGGGTCCCGACGGAAAAATCAAAGCACTCTCACATTGGCGCGACAAAAACCTGCTCAATCACACCCTTCCCAACCAATAGTTTCGCAGGAATTATCTACGCGTTTCTTAAAAGAAAAAAGGAGCAAAAATCAGAATGGAAATGTTGTCGAAATTGATAAAGCCTCTGGCTGTTTCTGTCGTATTGCTGTCGAGTTTCCCGGCTTATGCACGAGGGGCCACGGAAGCTCACCCCGAGTATTTGAAGGCTGTCGCCTCTTATGCGGATGCCATGATCAAGCATGGGCGGGATACGTACGGCAGCGCGAAATCGCCGGTCTTTATCGCCGGAGGTCTGGACCTGAATACGAAAGAGTTTGTCCGGCGGCAGTTGAAGGGACAAGGCATTCGCGAAGGCGACAGGGCATACGGCGCCAACCCTCATCATGACCTGAATCTTTATCAGATACTGTACGCTCTGACCGAATTGACCGGCGACAAAACGTACCAAGAGGAAGCGGATAGGGCCCTAAAATGGTTCTTTGAGAACTGTCAGAGCCCCGCTACCGGCCTTTTCGCGTGGGGTGAGCACCTTCACTGGGACGTTGCCGCCGAACAGTGCAAGGGGCGCGACCTTCACGAATTCTACCGACCCTGGGTACTCTGGGACCGCTCATTCGACGTGGCGCCGCAGGCCTGTCAGGCTTTTGCAAGGGGCCTGTGGGACCATCAGATTTACAACCATCTGGGTGACTTCAATCGCCACGCGAAGTGGTCCGAACACGGCCCCGGCAGGAGCTGCAATATCTCACGCCACGCCGGTTTTTACATCGCGACATGGGGACATGCTTATGACCGAACCAAAGACCCCGTCTTCTTGAAGGCGATTGAGCGCGTCTTGATATTCAAAGAGGCCAGCCGCCACCCGGTAACGGGCGCCCTTCCCAGCGACCGCGCAGCGCTTTCGGTGCAGGAGTGGCTTCATTACATTAGCGGACAGGAAATCAAGCTCGAGCATGACCCGCGCATCGGCGGGCTTCACTCTCACGTGGCCGGGACGCTGTCACTGGCCATAGACCTGCACGAGGCCGCGCAGTTCGTGCCGGGCGAGCTTAAAAAAATGATGCTTGACTTCGCGGCAACCGAGGACGGACATTTTCTAAAATACCACGAGGGCCTCGGCGAAGACTCCGAGCATTTGTTTGTGGACCTTGCAGGGGTCAGCACGATGAAAGCCTTTGCCGTCGGCCGGTCATATTGTCCAATCTGGGACTTCGAGTATGGCAAGGCCACCGAGGCCCAGGTCGCGATGATATGCTATGAACGCTGCCGCCAGCTGCCGCCGGGCGAGATCAGGAACGGCTACCATCGGCTGATTACCGCCTGCGCCAACCGCTATCTGAAGAACGACCCGCCCGCCGGGGCCGTTCAGAAGCCAGGCGTCATCGGCGATGTTATTATGCTGATGGCCACTGCTTATGAGTTTTCCGCCGACAGGAAATATCTTGAGCGAGCGAATTACTTCGCTCGCCTCGGCATGGAGAATTTCCTGGATATCTCCCCGCTGCCTCGTGTCGCTGTTGGCTTTGACCATTATGAAGCCATCACCCGCGCCGACACAATGATGATGGCCCTGCTCAAACTCTGGCAGACAGAAAACAAACGTGAAACGAAACTGCCGCTTATCTACACAGACCGGTAACCGGCCCATTTATGGGTTAATAATCTCGCCGTATCGAAAAGAAAGGATCAGTGGAAATAACGATGAAAGCAGTGTTGAGGAAGGATTTGGCAAAGGTTGTGTGTCTTGTCGCCCTTATCTGTATCAATGTGCGTCCTACCCACTCGGCTGAGATGCCGAAAGCTAAAGAGTATACAAATTTCATAGGCATGAAGTTTATCCGCGTCGAGCCCGGCACGTTTCAAATGGGTGTCGGCAGTACACCGCTGCCCGCGGAACTGACGACCGATGCCAGTCTGCAGCCTGAAGGCGACTTCGACGAAAAACCAAACCACACCGTCAGAATCTCCAGACCTTTCTATGTGGGGGCGTATGAGGTAACGAACTTTCAATACGAGTTGTTTCGTCCCGAACACAGGAAGCTGCGTCGTCAGGGCCGCGATTCCGGCCGGGACGACGAGGCCGTCATCAATGTTAATTGGTATGATGCACAGGCATTCTGCCAGTGGCTTTCAGACAAGGAGGACCTGCCGTGCCGCCTGCCCACCGAGGCCGAGTGGGAATACGCCTGTCGGGCGGGGACAGCCACCCATTTCAGCACGGGTGACACACTGCCTGAAGAATTCGTCAAAGAGTCCAGGTCCGTTAAAGTCGGACAGACGCCGCCTAATCCCTGGGCCATCTATGACATGCACGGCAATGTCGAAGAGTGGTGCTATGACTGGTATGGCCCCTACGAGGCGGGCCAGCAGACAGACCCTGTCGGATGTATCACCGGTGATTTCAGAGTCATCCGCGGCGGCGACCGTTCTACTAATCCGTATTACTTACGCTCGGCCAATCGCCTCGGAACCTTGGCGGAAGATAAGCACGCAATAATTGGTTTCCGTGTAGTTATAGGCGAGATGCCCCGAACCCAGCCGCTGCCAGCGCCTCCGTTGCAGCTTTATCAGACCGACGTGCGCCAACATGTCCCATCAGATATCAAAAAGGGCCCGAATCCCCGGAAACCTTACTACAAACAGCGCCAGTTCGTCAAAATGCCGGTCGGTAACACAGGCCCCTTGTACGAAAAGCATAACCACTTTACGTCTGTCAGCGAATGCCCGAACGGCGACCTGCTGGCCATCTGGCATACGTGCATTGGCGAATCCGGGCGCGAGCTGGCCGTTGCCGCCAGCCGACTGCGGCACGGCCGCGATGAATGGGAGCCGGCCTCGCTTTTCTGGGACGCCCCCGACCGCAACGACCACGGCCACGCGCTATGGCTCGACGGCAAGGATACGATTTACCACTTCAACGGCCTGGCGGATACCGTCAGGAACGTTGCCCTCGTGATGCGAACTTCACGTGACAATGGCGTCAGTTGGTCGCCGCCGCGAATCATCGCCGACCACGGGCCCAGTCACATGCCCGTCGAATCGGTTTTTCGAACAAAGGAAGACTTTTACGCCATCTCCTGTGACAAGGGTCCGAACATTCTTTGGATAAGCCGCGACCGGGGCATAAGCTGGAGTGAGTGCGGCGGCTCAATCAGGGGCAAACACGCCACCGCCGTGCAGCTCGCGGACGGCCGGCTTATGGCTCTGGGACGCGAAAGGGATATCGACGGCAGGATGCCGATGAGCATCTCTGGTGATATGGGCAAAACGTGGGAGTATTCGGCAAGCGAATTTCCGCCCGTCAGTTGGGGGCAAAGGGCTGTTCTGCTTCGGCTGAAGGAAGGCCCGCTGTTTTTCGCCTCATTCTGTAAAAAGATGATGGTCATGAACGAATCGGGCAATCAGCATGAAGTCTCCGGCCTGTTCGGGACGGTTTCGTTCGACGAAGGTAAAAGCTGGCCCCATAAGCGGCTGATAACCGATGACTGCCCCCCTCATGAGGTCGGCAGTCTGAACGGCGAGCCTGTTATAATGAGCCCGCACAATAGCGAATCCGTCGGATACCTGGCCGTTTGTCAATCTGCCGACAAAGTCATACATCTGCTCACCAGCCGGCAGCACTATGCGTTCAACCTCAAGTGGCTGGTGACACTGCCGCCGGCAGCGCCGACCAGACCGACGCCGCCGGATGCCAAACCACTGCCTGCAAAAGGCCGCCTCGCCAAGGTATATGTCTTTTCTGACTCGTCCGGCAGAGAAAAATGGACGTGGAAAGCTGAGGATTTTGCCGAATCGCCCGCTGCCCGCAAGCCGCTCAGAATTGACAGCACGAAAGGTGGAGGTTTTTACGAGAGAAGTGGCGACCCCCCCGGCTTTGCCGCGGTCGACCAGAAAAAGGGCTTCACCGTGGAAATCAAAACTCAGGTTATTAAACGCGCGCCCAACGCCAAGGCCGTTGACATTGAACTCTACGACGGCGCCGGCAGCCGCTATGCGATGGCCCTAACCGACACCGGCGTCTATTGGTACGAAGGGTACATCCAGGGTACAGCTTTTCTGCCGTTTGACCAATTTACGCCGGTAGCCGAAGGTCTGGACAACACTGACACCATGCATACATACAGGATTACCGTCCGCCCCGACCGCGTCGCCCAGATCTATCGTGACAGCAAACTCATCGGTGCGCGGCAGCACGAGTATCGCACGCCGCGAGACGCCTACATCCAATTGGGCGCAGGACCCGGCGCCGAAGTGCTCGTCGAGTATTTCGCCTACGACCTGGGCGGACCGTACCAGCCGTAACAGCAGTACCGAAACCTGCCGGGCTGCCGAGGGCGCCAAGATATGACAGTAACGCCCACCATTTTTCTATGTGCCTGTAGCTTCGAGCATAATTATCCAGTCGTGGGCTTCGGGCGGGGGAGTGGCGGGCTGCCAGTTGCCGTTTTCGTCGGCGGTCACCCTACCTAAATCGTACCGGGTGCCGGTGCACGGGTCGAAATAATATGCCCGGTACTGAACGTCCCTTTCAATGCCTTTAATTGTCGGCGGGGTCCAGAGCAGGGGAACGTAAATAAGCCGAAGGCGGCGAGGTATGCCCATACAGCGAATGGCCCTGCGGTCGGTCTGCTCACTCTTCTGCTCGACCCATTCCGGATGATTGTCGAGCTGCCACCAGGGGAACCTCATTATGAATCGCCCGCCGAGAGCGACTTGTCTTCCGCCGGGCAGTTGAGCCGCCTCCTGCCAGGGCATATTGCCCCAGCTTCGCCCGTGCGGCGACGGACCGTAGGGTTTGTCCTTTTCGTTGAACTGCCATATCCCGTTCGCGCCGTAGGTGTGACCGGCCGTGCCGTTAAAAACCGAAATATAGAATGACAAACGCACAACATCCTGCCAGCATTGGCCGCGGATGCCCTCGTAATTTACTTCCGAGTTGACGACCGGCATCCTCGGCTTACGCGCAACAGCATTCGATACGGCCGAAACCGTCGGCCCAAGACTGTCGTAGCAGCTATGGCCTGTTTGAAGCATCTCGAAATCAAACAGACCTGCATCTTCCGACATGTCACGCGCCGTGGTCGCCGGATGAATGCTCAAGAGATTGTGATACGGGTCAATCTGACGCACATAAGAGGTCACCTCGCACCAGCCTTTTCTCTGGATTTCCTTGTCCTGCTGTTTTGTTTGAGAAAGGTAATACGGCATTGTCCCCTCGCCCGCTATGCACCACACGACCGGATAAGCCCCGTACCGGGCCACGATATACCGCCAATATCGTTTCACGCCTTCCACGCCTATTCTCGGCAGGTGGTATCCCCACATACCGACCATGCATGGCATCAGTTCGGAGTCAAGTAGGTGTTTGATTTTCGGGTCTGCATAGTCATAGAAGGCCGGGTTGATTCGAGCAAAACCTTCTTCGAAAGGAAAACCGCCCTCATTCTTGCCTCGCGGATCCCAGGAATCCATATCCGGCAGGGGACCTGCCACAATCTGAATCAGGTTGAATCCCTTTTTCACCCTGTCTGCTGTGAGCGATTTGAACCCTCGGGGCCAGCCCAGCCGCTTGGTAAGGCCCATCCACCATGTATCGCCAATCCAGAAGAAATCGGCACCGTCGGCGTGCACGAAATGCCGCTTGTCCCCTGCAACGCGCAGCCGGCCATGCTGAAATAGCCGGTTCGGGCCGGTGTAGGGCCGCACTTTAACGGTTCCCGTCCGGTCGTGCAGGCCCTTATCGTCCGGGTTGGAACAGACCGACTTAAAGGTATAATCACCCGGCTGTTCGCCCGCGAAACGGACCGCCCAGACATTCTTGCCGGCCCAAAAGGCCGGTACGCGCAGCGACACACCGTTCGGTCCGTCAAAAATAACATCCAGGGTAACATCATTATACGGGTCCGCGTATGTGACGGACGAACGAAAGCGTATCTCCTTGACGCAGTTTCTCTCAACGCTTGCTTTCGCTCCGTCTTTCTTCAAACCTGCGAAGGCCCGCCCTCCGGCACAGATAGACAAGGCAAAGGCAATTGTCACGGCTAACAGCAATATCGAATGCTCTTTTTTCATGACTACCCCATCCTTTCTCATAACTGCTCAAATATAAATGTTCGGGAGCTCCGTTCTGTAATAAAGACGGCAGGACTCGACTAAACTGGCACCTTTATCGGAGGATAACACAGGTATTCATTGATTGTCAAATCCTATTTGAAGCGACAAATACCCCCAAACGACTGGGGCGCAACTGCTCTCTCAGGGCGGCTCTCCGGAAAATAGGTTGGATTTGAGCGGCGGATTCGGGTATTATGATTCTCGATTGATAGTAGTTTCCTGCCTTATGTGAGGCTGAAGCTTGTTTTTGTCACAAGGAGTTTGAAGAAGGAGAGTATTGATGAAAGCCATTACACGCCGAGATTTTATGAAAAGTTCGATGGCCGCAGGCGTCGCGGCGGCGATGCCGTTTTCTCGGGTTTTTGGCGCCAACGACGATATTCGCGTGGCCGTCGTCGGTTTTCGAGGCAAGGGTGCGCAACATATTGAGGTTTTCCGTAATCTTGCCGGCGTGCGGGTAGCGGCACTGTGCGATGTTGACCGCGAAATCCTGGACAGTGAAGTCAAAAAGTTCACCGACAGCAACGAGAAGGTTGATGCTTACACCGACGTTCGTAAGGTCCTCGAGAACAAAAACATAGACGCAATCGTCACTGCGGCCCCTAATCACTGGCATTCGCTGGTCACCATCTGGGCCTGCCAGGCGGGTAAAGATGTCTATGTCGAAAAGCCCGTCTCCCACAACGTCTGGGAAGGCCGCAAGATGGTCGAGGCGGCCCGAAAGTACGAACGCATCGTGCAGGCCGGCACGCAGAACCGCTCCGACGTCGGTTTACGGGAGGCGGTACAGTATATTCAAGAGGGAAACCTTGGTAAGATTCTCTGGGCGCATGGGCTGTGGTTCAAACTGCGACCGAGTATAGGCAGGGTCAATGGTCCGCAGCGGGTGCCGCCCTCTATCGATTACGACCTCTGGACAGGACCGGCACCTCTTGGGCCCTTAAGGCGAGAGCATTTACATTACGACTGGCACTGGTTCTGGGATACCGGCAACGGCGATATGGCCAATCTCGGGGCCCACCAGATTGATGACTGCCGATGGATAGTAGGCCAGTCGGGCCTGCCGCCGCGCGTAATCAGCCTCGGCGGACGGTTTGGCTACGTCGACGACGGCCAAACGCCTAATACACAGCTTGCCATCTTTGATTATGAGCCTGCTCCTATCATTCTTGAAGTTCGTGGGTTGCCCCGGGCGAAGGGTACCAGCGCGATGGACCACTGCAGGGGCATACGCTCCGGCAACATTATCCAGTGTGAGAACGGATACTTTGCGGGCGGTCGCGGCGGCGGCTGGGCCTACGACAACAATGGAAGTAAAATCAGGCAGTTCAAAGGCGATGGCGGGGGCGGGCACCAGGCCAATTTTATCAAGGCCATGCGCAGCCGAAAGGTAAGCGACCTTCACTCAGACATCCTCGAAGGGCACATTTCAGCCGCCCTGTGCCACATGGCGAATATCTCCTACCGTCTGGGCTGGGAGTCCTCACCCGAAAAAGTCAGAGAAACGATTCAGAGTAACAAGGAGGCGCTGGAAACATTCGAGCGTTTTGTGTCGCATCTGTCAGCCAATGAAGTTGACCTTAATAAGACGCCCGTGGTGCTTGGTCCGTGGCTCAAAACTGATGTGAAGCAGGAGAGATTTGTCGGTGACTTCCCCGTTCAATGGGCAAACGAGCTTCTGAGGCGGGACTACCGCAAGCCGTTCGTTGTGCCCGAGGGCGTTTAGAGCAGGGACAAGCCTAACAAGCGAGCATAGGGAATCCCACCAATATATGAACCTTGCGGGAAAGTCATTTAAGGAGGCTGGAGGAATGAGCAGCGAGCTATTGCGCCGGTCGAAAATTAGCGCGATTCTGCTACTGGCTGCGGCGGCCCAGTCTGGCGCGGCTGCCGGACCGCTGGCTAAACTGACTGTCGAGGCCGGGAAATATACTCGTATCGACACTCCGGTATCTGTTCGGCTCGATAACATACCCGCCTTGGCGCCCGATACCGAACTGCATTTGCAGGAACTCAGAGATTCTCAGCGTGTTTATGTACCCTCGCAGGTCGAACCGGGCAGTCCCCCGCGTCTGTGGTGGATTCTTTCCGGCGCCACACCGGCCGGGAGCCTGCGCCGCTACGAACTGGTACAGCACAATCGCGTCAAAGACCCGGCCTTTGTCCAGGCGCTGGAAAACGGCCGTCAGGCCAACGAGGGTCTTGAACGCTGTCAAAGGTACGTCGCGGGCTGGCTCAAATATGCCGACCCAAAAACGGGGTTGATTCCTAAAGGCCTGAAAAAGGACCGCTTGGATATTTGGAATGCACAGGATGCCGCCGCCGACAATTATCCCTTCATGGTGCTCACCGCGGCCATTACCGACCGCCCCCTCTTCGAAGGGCGCATGCTCGACATGCTCGGCGCCGAAACGAGGGTCACCTCACGCATTGGAGCGATGCCCGACACATACTCCTTTTCCAAACAGGACTTTGCAAACGCCGAACCCAACATCGGCAGCATTATTTTCGGCTCGTCCGAGTACGTCAAAGACGGCCTGTTGCCGCTCACCGAATGGCTTGGCAGAAGCCCATGGTCGGACCGTATGATTTCGATTCTCGATGATATGTGGAAACACGCACCCGTTGAAACTCCCTTCGGAAGAATCGTATCCGAAAGCCAGGAAATTAACGGCGAGATGCTCCAGACGCTTTCCCGCGTCTACTGGATGACCGGCGACAAGAAATACCTCGACTGGGCCCTTCGGCTTGGCGATTATTACCTGCTCGATAAACATCACCCTACGCGAGATGAAACAAAACTTAAGCTGCGCGACCATGGCTGCGAAGTCGTCTCCGGTCTGTGTGAGCTGTACGCAACGGTCAGCTTCACAATGCCGCAAAAGAAACAGGAATATCAAAAACGGCTGCATGAAATGCTCGACCGAATTCTCGAAATAGGCCGAAACGAACATGGCCTTTTCTACAACGCCATCAACCCGCAAACAGGCGAACATGATGAACGCCTCGCCGACACGTGGGGCTATGACCTCAATGGGTACTACACCGTCTATCTTGTAGACAAAACCGAATCATATCGCCAGGCCGCCCTGAAAGCCCTCGGCAGCTTGGCCGACAACTACAGGAATTACAGGTGGGAGGGAAATTACAGCGCCGACGGCTTTGCAGATTCCATCGAGAGCGCCATCAACCTCTACAATCGTGAGCCTGTCACCTCCGCTGCTGACTGGATTGACAGCGAAACGAAAATAATGTGGAGCAAACAGCAGCCCGACGGCGTTATTGAAGGATGGCACGGCGACGGCAACTTTGCCCGCACCACCATAATGTACTGCCTGTGGAAGACAAAGGGCGTCACCATTCGCCCCTGGAGAAAGGATGTTGTCTTCGGAGCCGTACAGGAAGGCGACAGTCTGAAAATCAGCGTGGTCGCCGACAGCCCGTGGAAAGGAAAAATCCTGTTTGACGCGCCTCGTCACAAAACGAATATGAAGATGCCTCTCGACTGGCCCCGCATCAACCAGTTCCCTGAATGGTTCACGGTTCAAAGTGAAAACCGGTACGTGGTCCACGACCTGAAGTCGGATTCGAAAACATACTACACAGGCAGACAGCTGCAAGAGGGTATTACTATCGACCTCAAACCGGGCGTCGAATCCCGCTTGATGGTTTCAGCAGCTCCGGCCATGGAAGTAACAAATAACGATTTATTCCTCGAGATTGAGGCGGACGGCAATAAGGTTCTGCGATACAACCATGCCCTCGTCCCGCCGCCCGAGGGGGCCGACCCGCTTTACACCCGCAGCGGCTTCATCCATCCCCTTTGGTCGCCGAGCGGCGCGATACTGACAGATATTCACCCCCCCGACCATATCCATCACCTCGGAATCTGGATGCCGTGGACAAAGACCGAATTCGAAGGCCGCACAATCGATTTCTGGAATCTCAAAGCAGGGCAGGGAACCGTTCGTTTCGTGAAATTCCTCTCGACGACAAGCGGCCCCGTCTACGGCGGTTTCGTCGCGCAGCAAAACCACATAGACCTCACCGCCCCCGAAGGTGAAAAGGTCGTCCTCAACGAAACCTGGGACGTTCGCGTCTACAATCTCGGCGGCCCGGCGAAGGGCTGCCGGCTGTGGGACTTTGTCTCGATCCAGCACTGCGCCGGCGATAGTCCGCTCATCCAGCGTAAGTATCGCTACGGCGGGCTGGGCTTCAGGGCGACACGCCAATGGACCGCCGATAACAGTGAACAACTGACTTCCGAAGGCAAAACTCGTGAAGATGGGCACGGAACCAGAGCCCGCTGGTGTGATACATACGGTCAGACCGCAGACCACTGGGCTGGCGTAACGGTTATGAGCCATCCGGCCAATTTCCGCCACCCGGAGCCTATGCGACTCTGGCCCAGGAAGAACTCGCACCTCTTTTTCAATTTCGCCCCCTCGCAGATAGGCGATTGGACAATGGAGCCGGGAAAAGATTATGTCTTCCGATATCGCTTCTACGTGCACGAGGGCAAACCTGTAGTCAGCGAGCTTGAGCGCCTTTGGATTGATTTTGCCGACCCGCTGGCTGTCAAACTCGAAAAAATAAGGGACTGAAAAAAAGCAGACAGGAAGCTGTAAATGACAGACCCCCAGGACAGCTCTTCCAGCGAGACAAACCTTGTGAAAGGTCTGCCGATGTTCGCCGCATCGGACCCAGCGGTTCTTACGCAGGAAAAGGCCAAGCTGGCAGAGCTTCAGAACAAGGGTCTTTTCAAACGCTGGAGCGGGTATTTCGCCCTGACAGGTCCCGGCTGGCTCCAAAGCGCCCTGACCCTCGGCGGGGGCAGCGCCATGGCGTCTCTGTTTGCCGGAGCTTACCTGCAGTACAAGCTCCTCTGGGTACAGCCCATTGCAATGCTCATCGGGGTTTTTATGCTGGCAGTGGTATCCCGCCAGACACTTTGTACAGGCCTGCGTCCCTTTCCTGTGATGAAGCGCATCCTCAATCCCGCTGTAGCTTGGGCTTGGGCCTTTGGCGCACTGGCGGTAACCGTCGTCTGGCACTTCGCGCAATACGCGCTGGCGGCGGGCATGACCGAGGATATGATTAATGCCTGTACCGGCTGGCAGCCGACGCGGGCGGCACGCACTACACTGTTGATTGTAACAGGTCTGGTTTTTCTGGTTATATCCACCGCAGTTACCTGGAGCTACGGCAGGGGACATAAGGGCGTCAAGTTCTATGAGCGAATGCTCAAAGGTTTCGTATGGCTTATCATTATCACGTTTACCCTCGTGGTGACACGCCAGGCCTTTGCCGGCCATATCCAGTTCAGCAAAGTCGCTAAAGGATTCCTGCCCCTCAAGATGCCCACCGATCCCCGAGGCGTCTCTGTCGTAATGGCCGCGTTTGCCGCCGCTGTCGGAATCAATTCCACTTTTCTTCTTCCCTACAGTCTCTTGGCCCGAGGGTGGGCAAGGGAGCATCGGGGTCTTTCATGGTTCGACCTTGTCACGGGAACACTGCTGCCTTTCTGCATTGCAACGTCCCTCGTGGTTATCGCCGCCGGTGCGACCATCTACGACCCGCAGACTTTTGCATCGGGTTCCGCCGCTCTGTCGCCGATAAAAGCGGCGGCCATGTTCGAGTCGGCGGGTCTGAACAGGTTCTTCGCTCGCATCATTTTCGGGCTGGGTATTCTCGGAATGACGCTCAGCACTATCACGGTGCATATGCTTATGTCGGGCTTTGCCGTCTGTGAGATGTTCGGCGTCGAGCCGGGGGGCTGGCGCTATCGACTGGGCTGTCTTATCCCGGCCCCGGCGGCCACCGGCGTCATATTTTGGAAATACATGGGACCGTGGGTTGCCGTGCCAGCCTCAGCCATCTGCGGCCTGCTCCTGCCGTTCGCCTACATAATATTCTTCATCCTGAACAACAGTAAAAAGTATCTTGGGCCGGACAAGCCAACCGGAATAAAAGCTGCCCTTTGGAATATCGGCATGATTATCGCCATAATAGTGTCTGTAACCAGCGCAGGGTATTATCTTTACCGGCAATTGTGATTGAACAGCACGGAATAATGAATTATGCTGCCGGATAACATGGAAATCAAAGCAAACAAAAAGCTGACTCGCCGGGACTTCCTGAAAAGCTCCGCTGCGGCCGGGGCGGCTCTGGCCGTCCCTGCAATAGTGCCCGCTTCAGTACCGGCTGCGAATGCGCCCGGCAGCAGAATCACTATCGGCTGTATCGGCGTCGGCAGGATGGGACTCGGCGATATGCGGACAATTCTCGGCTTTGACGAGGCGCAGGTCATTGCCGTATGCGATGTTGACTCGAAAAGAGTGAGCTACGCCAGGCAAATCGTTGACGAACATTACGGTGCACGCAGCAGGAGCGGAAGCTACAAGGGCTGCGCCACGTACGGGGATTTCAGGGACCTGCTTGCCAGAAACAATATTGACGCGGTCCTGGTCTGTACGCCCGACCACTGGCATGCGCTGCCTGCCATCGCCGCAGCCAGGGCCGGCAAGGACATCTTTATCGAAAAGCCACTGACATTGACCATTCCGGAAGGGCGCGTGTTGAGTGACACAGTTCGTCGGTACGGCCGGGTTCTGCAGGTGGGAAGCCAGCAGCGCTCCGACCCGAGGTTTCGCTTCGCCTGCGAGTTGGTCCGAAACGCACGCATCGGCAAGCTGCATACTGTAAAAGTGGGGCTGCCGACAGACCCGGGCACGGTGCCGCAGCCGACGATGGCGGTCCCGGAAAATCTCGATTACGATATGTGGCTGGGGCCGACGCCATGGGCGGATTATACACACGAGCGCGTCCATCCGCAAAACGATTACGGCCGGCCCGGGTGGCTTCGCATCTCTGATTATTGTTGCGGAATGATTACCGGCTGGGGCGCCCACCACATGGACATCGCCCACTGGGGGATGGACGCCGAATATACCGGCCCCGTCGAGATTGAGGGCCGGGCCGAATATCCCAAAGACGGACTCTGGGATGTGCATGGCCAATTCCACATCGAGTACGCTTACGCCGACGGCGTCAGACTCATCTGCGCCGACAATAAGACCAACAGGCAGGGCGTTCTTTTCGAGGGAAGCGAAGGCTGGGTGTATGTCAAGCGCAAAATCATTGACGCCCACCCCAGGTCACTGTTGACCTCGGTAATCGGCCCAAATGAAATCCACCTTTATAGAAGCAATAATCACAAGGCGAATTTTTTGCAATGTATCAAGACCCGGGCCCAGACCGTCGCCCCGGTTGAAATCGGCCACCGCTCCTGCACCGCCTGTGTTTTGGGCTACATTGCCATGCTGCTCGGACGTAAGCTAAAATGGGATGCTGGCAATGAAAAGTTTATCAGTGACGACGAGGCTAACCGCATGCTCTCAAGACCGATGCGCAGCCCCTGGAATCTTTGAGAAAAAAATGCCGGTCTCGCTTGATGTGCGAAGGCAGAATCGGAGAAAGGAGTTGGCATGACCAAGAAAACCGTTCGCACCGGAATTATAGGCGCGGGCTTTTCCGCGACATTTCACTTCGAAGCGGTCAGGAAACTGCACGGTACCGACGCCGAAGTCGTCGGCGTCTACTGCCGCACAAAAGAAAAACGCGAAGAATTTGCCCGCAAGCGAGGTATAAAAGCATTCGACAGCCTCGAAGCAGTCCTTGACAAGGTCGACGTCATTCACGTCTGCACGCCCCCGGTTTCCCATGAGCCGGTTGCCGTTGCCGCGCTCGAACGCGACAAGTTCGCCATCGTGGAAAAGCCTCTCACGGGTTTCTTCGGTAACGGCTCGGAAAATTTCAATGGCGAAACATTTCCGAAGCAGAAGGCACTCGACCACGCATTGGCCAGCATCGGGCGTATGCTTGCCGCTGAAGAAAAAAGCAAAGGCAAAATTCTCTACGCCGAAAACTGGGTCTATGCGCCATCAATCCAGAAGGAGCGCGAAATCATCGAAAAGACCGGCGCGCAAATTCTGTGGATGCACGGCGAGGAGGCACACTCCGGCTCGCACGCCTCCACCTACGGCTACTGGAAATTCTCCGGCGGGGGGGTCATGCTCAGCAAGGGCTGCCATCCCCTCACGGCCGCATTTTACTTCAAGCGCGTGGAAGGCAATGCCCGCAACGGCAAACCAATCCGGCCTAAAACGGTTTCATCCCGCATCCATGCCATCACGCGGACGGAAAACTTCAGAAACGAGGGACATATACGCGCCGATTACCACGATATCGACGACTTCTCAATCATGCATATCACCTTCGAAGACGGCACGATTGCGGACATTATCGCCTCCGACATCCTCCTCGGCGGCATTCACAACTGGATTGAGGTCGCCGCGAACAACCACCGTACCATCTGCAACATCAATCCCAACACTGCCATGCAGACCTACAATCCGGTCGATGAGAATTTCAAGGACATCTACGTGGTGGAAAAAATCGGCACGAAGCAGGGCTGGTCGAATCCTTCGCCGGATGAGGACTGGTTCACAGGATATCCACAGGAGATTGAGGCCTTCTACCGGACTGTCGCCTATGATGAACCGCTCGAGGGCGACAGCCGGCTCGCTGCCGACTGTATCTCCACGATTTACAGCGCGTACGTTTCAGCCGAAAAAGCTGGCGCCGAAGTACCGGTAAGAGCGTTCTGAGAAGGCGGGCGCATGCTTCCGGCCGGATAATAATGTTCGTAATGGAAAGTCAAAAAGATGGCCAGTGACATTACAGGCGGGAAAACCGGTTTGCCGGATACCGGCATCGAAAAGGAGCGCAGATTATTAGCCGAAGCCAGACAAAAAGGGACGCCGGCAACGCTCGGGGCCTTTGTCAGACTCTCCGGGCCGGGCTGGCTGCAAAGCGCCATTACACTCGGCGGCGGCTCCCTGGCCGGCAGTTTGTATCTGGGAGTTCTCGCCGGCGTCAGTCTGCTCTGGCTGCAGCCCCTTGCGATGATACTGGGCGTCATTATGTTAAGTGCCATCAGCTATGTCACCCTGTCCACGGGCGAGCGCCCGTTCCAGGCCATTAACCGCCACGTCAATCCCGTATTGGGTTGGGGATGGGCCATCGCGACCCTGATGGCAAACCTCGTCTGGGCCTTGCCGCAGTTCGCCCTCTCAACGGCTGCCATAAGACAAAATCTTTTGCCGCGCCTTGTCGGGCCCGACGCAATGCCGAACACCCTGGGGAATCTGGTTGTCTGCTCTGCTATCTGCCTGATTTGCATAATCGTTGTTTCGTTCTATGACACCGGCAGTTGGGGAATCAAGCTGTTTGAGGTCCTGCTCAAAATCATGGTCGCGGTAATCGTCCTTTGCTTCTTCGGCGTGGTAATCAAACTCAGCTTCGCCAAAGGCGCTCTCGGCTGGAAGTGGATTCTCGGCGGCTTGATACCGGATTTTAGTCTTTTGACCTCACCGGCCAGAACCTTCGCACCCTTCATCGCCGAAGTCGATTCGAGGTTTCGCCAGTTTTGGATTGACACCATCGTCGGCCAGCAGCGTGACGTCATGGTCACCGCCGTCTCCGCCGCCGTCGGCATCAACATGACTTTCCTGCTGCCATATTCCATGCTCAGACGCGGGTGGGACAGGAATTTCCGCGGCCTTGCCATTTTTGACCTGGCGACGGGACTGTTTGTACCGTTCATGCTGGCCACCGGCTGCGTCGTTATCGCCTCCGCCGCCCAGTTCCACACCCGTCCGGTCCCCGGCGTGGTCGCTGAGTCCCCTGACGTCCTCTCACTTCACCCGCCACAAAATCTAATCGCGGGATATAAAACACTTGCCTCAGCACGCATCAAATACGAGCTCGGCCCCGATACTTTTGCGGGTCTGACCGAACAGGAAAAAACGCAGCGTATCGATGCCTTACCAGTCGCCGATAAGAAAATGGCCGCGATGCTTGTCAAACGCGATGCTTTCAACCTCGCCCAGTCCCTCTCGCCGCTGACCGGCGATATCGTAGCGCATTATGTCTTCGGCATCGGCGTCATCGGCATGGGAATCTCGAGCATCATCATCTTGATGCTCGTTAACGGCTTCGTCGTCTGCGAGATGATGGGAATCGAACCCAAAGGCCGGCCTCACCGCCTCGCTGCTTTGATGCCCTGTATAGGCGTGCTCGGCCCCTTCATCTGGACCGGCGGAAGAGCCCAGTTCTGGCTCGCCATCCCCACATCCATGTTCGCCATGGTCCTGCTGCCCATCGCATATTTCACCTTCTATCTGCTTATGAACCAGAGAAGCCTGCTCGGTGACAATATGCCGAGGGCCGGCAGACGGGTCGTCTGGAATGTCCTGATGGCCATCGCCGCCGGCCTGGCCGCTTTCGGCAGTATATGGAGCCTCTGGTCCAAATTGAAATGGCTCGGCATATCGCTGTTTGTCGCCTTCATCGCCCTGGCCTTGATTGTGCACGTTGTCCGTTCCGCAAGACAGAGAATATGACCGGCGAACAATGGGAAAAACTCGTCGCCGTAATAAATGGTCGGCTTCTTGAGCCGCTTCCGGTCGGTTTTATTATCGACAGCCCGTGGCTTCCCGGCTGGGCCGGCGTCTCGGCCATCGATTATTTCTCCAGCGAACGAATCTGGTTCGAAGCCAACCTCAAAGCCATCCGTCGGTTCCCCGATTGCGTGTTCCTGCCCGGCTTCTGGTCCGAGTTCGGCATGTGCACCGAGCCTTCCGCCTTCGGCAGCAAATCCTCCTGGCCTCAAAACGAGCCGCCTCACCCAGCAAAGATTCTCACCGATATAAAAGACGTGCACTCCATCCGCAAACCCAACCCTAAAACCGATGGCCTGCTCCCCTTTGTCCTCAACCGCCTGAAACTAAACCAGCCGCGCATCGAACGCGAAGGTCACGCAATCAGGTTCGCCGTCTCGCGTGGCCCCTTGAATATAGCCTCGTTCCTGCTCGGCGCCACCGAGTTTCTCACGGCCATACGCACAAATCCCGCCGGGGCGCACAAACTGCTCGAAACGACAACAGATTTCATCATCGACTGGCTCCAGCTCCAGGCCGAGGCTTTCCCGAGTATCGATGGGATATTCATCCTCGATGACATCGTCGGTTTCCTCGGAGATGATGATTTCAGGCAGGCGGCACTGCCTTATCTGAAGAAGGTTTTCAAATCGCTCGACGCCAAAGTTAAATTCTTTCACAACGATGCCGCTGGCCTGGTCTGCGCCCCGTATCTCCCCGATATAGGCATAAACCTCTTTAATTTCAGTTTCGAGCATAGCCTTGGCGAAATAAAGAAGTTGACCAATAATTCTGTCACGCTACTCGGCAATATCCCGCCGCGCGACGTTCTCGCCGCAGGCTCACCTGAAGATGTTCAAAGCAGCGTAAGAGCCGCCCTCAACTCCGTCCCCGATAAGACCCGCATCATCCCCTCCTGCGGCGGCGGCTTGGCGCCTGATGTCCCCTCGCGGAACCTCGACGCGTTTCTGTCTGCGGCGAAGGAAGGTACAAAATAACAGCACGTTAACCGTCCCTTCGTGTAAGAAGGGCTATCCCTGGAATATCAGACGTTCTGCCGCCATATCACAGGTTCGTCCTGTTACTCCAGCGCGAAAAAATGATAACCCGGCCGATACGGGTCCCGGAGAAGTTCATCCCCCAGATATACGATGAATCACTATTATCAAGCCGCCTTTTTCATGCTGAGGCGGCCATTATTGCATAATTTACCCGCCGCTTTACGTCAAATCTGTTAACCTATATCCTGTCGTCTGCGATGAGCAGGCGTCCAGGTGGTCTTATTTTGCTTCGAAGAGACCAAAAGTGCAAGGAAAGGAAAAGAAAGTGAAGAGAAATCCGACTAATATGTTCCATTGCGCGACTATTGTCACTTTGTCAGCGTTCCTGGCCGGTGCTGTCTCACACGCCGCCACATTCCGGCAGGCCGACGGTCCCAATGGTATCGTGTCCGTCGAAGCAGAAAACTTCGCCTCCAAAACCACAAAGCAGGGGCACTCATGGGAAGTATCCGCCGCTGTCGAGGGCTTCTCAGGCAAAGGATACGCCCAAGCTGTCCCTGACAATGAAGCTAACCAGGGCCCGGGAGAAGGCCCGGAGCTCAATTTCCAGGTTAGCCTGGGCAAAGCAAAACCCACATTCACGGTTTATGAGAAAGGATTCTGCCGGCTGCAGGGTGCCCGCTACTGCAAGGTCAATCAAGGCGAAGAATGGCAAGCTGATTCGAGGACGGGCTCTTACGCCGATATCGCCGTAGATTTCGACATTCCCGGCTGCAGGTTCGTCTTTTCGAGAGGGTCGAGCTATCTGCCTTACTGGACAACCGACACCGGCAGGTGGTTCGTAGAAGAGATTCTGCCCAGAAGCGGCGACGGCACAGACACCATGCCGGACAAGGTCAATAAGTACTCGCAGGTCTTTGTCATCGAAAACTCTCCCGCGAGGGCGGTCGTTCGATGGCGCTACGCCCCTGATTTCGAAGCCGCACCAAACAAGGCCTTTGCCGAAGAATATTTTACGATATATCCCGACGGGCTTTGCATACGGGCCGTCAGAAAACCCGCTGAAGACCTCGAACGGTGGATGGACCCGGCCAACATCGTAATTAGCAGATTCAGACTCGCCCCGGGCGGCATCGAAAAACTCCCCGCCGCAGCGGATGAGTTGAAATTGTTACTTGCAGAATCCTGTAAATCAGATTTTGAGGTACTGCCCTTTGACACTGCGGGCGGTAGCTATGTACTTAAGTGCAGAAAGAACGCCTTGCCGTCGAAATTAGAGCTCACGCTAACCCCTCAAAAAGCCACCGGCGTTAAGAATCCCGCGGTGCTCGTAAGGAATTGGGGCGACTTCGAGCCCCGGCTGAAACTCAATGGCCACCCCTTCAGCGACTACCATTACGGCTACGTTCATTTTCCCTACAGCAGCGACCTGGTTCTCTGGCTAAACAGCGAAATCGAGGGTAACCTTGATATTTCCATCTCCCCCGGCGCTGGTAGCCCCGCCGCCAATCAGCCGCCTGTCGTCGATGCCGGACCTGACATTTCCCTCGTTGTTGACGACCCGCCTGCCCCCGTTTCTTTGGTCCTTAGCGGTTCCGCGACGGACGACGGATTGCCTGCCGATAATCTGAAAGTAAGCTGGTCGAAGCTCACAGGTCCCGGGAAGGTTGTTATCAGGAACGAGGACAAACCGTCCACCGAAGTGTTAATAAACGAGCACCCTTTTGAGCCTGAGATGTCGGCCAACGACGTGGCTTACAAGTTCCGAATGACCGCTAAAGACGGCGGGCTCGAAAGCAGCGATGAAGTGCTCGTAAATGTAAGGAAAAGGCCCGCCCCCGTCGCCGCGCCTTCTGCTTACTGGAGCTTTGACGAACAATCAGGACGCCGGGCCATCGAGGCCGTCGGCGCTGTAAACTGCCGCGTTGACGGTCACAAGCCACTCTACAAGGCCGGCGTACTCGGCACGGCCATGCAGTTCGACGGATACAGTACGGTTGTCACTTGCGAAAAGACCAAAGCTCCTTCGGTCGGCGCCTCCCTGACAACTGAGGCGTGGGTCGCCGTTGGAGCTTACCCGTGGAACTGGGCCCCCATAGTCCATCAGTCGCACTGGAACTCCACCGGCTATTACTTCGGTATAGACCAGGCAGGCCGTCTGGGCCTGAAGGTCGCCGTCGACGGAAAGTGGGTGGAGCTTACATCCGAAAGAGCGCTTGAGCTTTACAGGTGGACATACGTCGCCGCCGAATTTGACGGCGAAGACGGCCGGATGTCGCTTTATATGGACGGCAAGAAGGTTGCCCGGCTTTCCGTCCCCAGGTCCGCAATAACGCCGTCAGATTCCGACCTGCTCATAGGCAGAAACAATGTCGCGCTCCAGCCCACCGACGCCGTTCGCCCCAAAGCCACACTTGCCACTCGGTATGGCTTCGATGGGCTTATCGATGAGCTGAAAATATACTCACGGGCTCTGGGCGAAAAAGATATTGCCGCCTCTTACCAGAACACCAGGCCTGACCGGCTCATTCGTGACAACCCCGATATGCAAAAACGCGTCCTTCCCGGAATGCCCGGAAAGGCCCGCTTCGGGGCTTACTACACCAGGCTGAGGTACTACGAAACATGGGACAACCTCTGGCGCGTCGCAGAACATCCCGACGTAGTCGTGAAGTTCGACGACTCGCCGGTAAGCGTCGTCTTCTGGCGGGGAACAAGCTATGGCCCCGGATGGGTTACCGAAAACAACAAGTGGCTCTCGGACCAGAGCGTCGAGGAAGGCGGAGGCGGGACCCTCGGCTGCTGCGAACACATGTCGGACAAGCAGTGCCGCCACGCCCACGCAAGGATTATCGAAAGCACCGACGCCCGTGTCATCGTCCACTGGCGATACGCCCTCGTCGACATACTATATCGAAATCCTCGTATGAACAAAAAGACCGGCTGGGGCGACTGGGTCGATGAGTATTTGACCATTTACCCCGATGCCGTCGGCATCCGCAACGTAAAATACTATAGCAGCAAATACGGCCATTACAGCCTCCAGGACACCCAGTTCCTCAGCCAGCCGGGCACAAGGCCCGAAGACAATATCGAACTTGAATCCCTCACCGTCGTCACCCAGGACGGCCAAAGCAAGACGCTTTCCTGGGCCGCAAAGGTCCCTGAAAACGACCTCGAAAAAGCCAACATCGAACTGGTAAATCTAAAGTCAAAATACAGACCTTTCCTTATCTTCCGGCCCGGGGTACGCATCGAACCGTGGGGCCAGTCCGAAAAGAACGATTATTGCCCATGGCCCACATGGAACCACTGGCCGGCCGCCCAGATACTCTCTGACGGCAGACTCGCCACCGCCCCCGACCGTCTGACACATTCGGCCCTCGGTGCGGTTGATATTGATGATCTCAAAGAGAACATGATGATGTACGGCCTGACGGATAAACCCGCGACATCGCTGGTGCCGCTGGCGAAATCCTGGAACTGCCCGCCGAAGCTCAATATCGCCAGCGACGGATTCTCCTTCAATGGCTACGACCGGGGCCATCGCGCATATCTTCTGAGCCAGGATTCGCCTGTCGCTCTCCCGTTGCAGTTTACGCTCGACGGCTCAAAAGATTCGCCCGTCTTCAATCCCTGCTTTGTTATAAAGAATTGGCGCAGCGATTCAAAGGTCTCGCTGGCCCTTAACGGAAAAACCATTCAGCCGGGCCCGAATTTCAGACAGGGTATCGAAACAAGCGGCGATGAGCACGGCGAATCGCTCGTCGTTTGGCTCAAAACGGCTTCGAACAACACAGTGAATATCAGAATATCACAATAGCCGGTCGTCAAACTATACAAGAAAATCCGGCGTCTTGAAGATGGACTCAGAGTCAGAGAAGTAAAGATTGTGGATGGAAAGTATGTAGATGAAATTCTGATGCACAGGTTTGTCAAAAGACACGCCTGAAAATTCTGTCTCGCAGCCTTTTTGTCTTGCCCCGGCAGGTATCGCAGTCGCAGATGCCAACCTTTCGCAAATGGGAAACGCCCGCAAGCTTCTTGGTCTCAATCAATTTGGCCCCTTTCGCCTCCATCTTGCGCAGCGCCAGCCTTGCTTGTTTCTTATTGTGCAGGCCCAACGCATCAACAACAATTTTCACCTTCTTGCCTCGCTGCAGCAGCCCCAGCGCCGTCGCCTCCACCGCCCCCTCGGTAGTCGCGCCGATTAGAATGAACTCATCCGCCCGCACTTCGCTCAGCAGCCTCTCTATTCGCGGCTCATCAAACGGGTCGACGCACCGCTTGTGCAGAATAATCTGTTCGTACTGCTGGAGCAGGTCGGCCGGCAGGTCGGTGTTGCCGTCCGCGGGAAAACTAAGTCGATTGCCAAGAACCGTGTACCGTATCTTTTTCTGCCCATCCGTACCGTCGATGCAGCATCCGCCGTTGCCGTTGTTGCTGTAGACCTCGCAGGTGGAAATTACGGAGACATTCCTGGACCTCGCCCAGGCCATTATCCGGCGGATCCGCCCCAGAATCCTCCGGTGGTTTCGCGTGCACGCCTTACCGCTGCCGAGGAAAAAATCCCTTTGCGTGTCTACGTCAATTAGTACGTGCTTCCGCCGTTTTCTGACTAATTGCCGAATCATCTTCGCTATTCCTTTTTGGCTGCTCCTGCGTCCCATAACTGCTACGCATTTGCAGGCCTTCTGTTCTGGGCTTCTTATCGAACGGCTTCCGCAACGACTTTAATTCCAACCGACCCCCGGGAAGCAGTTACCGCTTCTATATTCTGGCTTCAGCGCCCACTTTATGTATAATACCGTGTGAATAGCTGACTTTTAGGCTCCCCACATTGCGCCTTACGCCGGTCAGTGCATTTTTCTTATCAGGATATTCCTGATTTTGCGCGTGCAATTGCCTGAAATAATAAATTCGCGCTTCTTGGACGAGTTTGCTGATGGCCAGAATCCTAAAGGATTATCCTTCGGTTGCCTTGAAACCGGAACAGTTAAACGGCAAAATAGATTTTGTCCTCGTTTTTGGACGTCGAGGCCCCGTCCATATCGAAATTGGCGCCGGCAAAGCCGCATTCATCCTGAATCAGGCTATGGCCCAGCCGACCGTCAATTTCCTCGGCATCGAGCGGGCAGGCAGATACTACCGCTACGCCGTTGACCGTATCGGCCGGCACGGCCTGACGAACGTCAGGATTATCCGCATCGACGCCGCCGCATTTCTGGCCGATTTTTTCCCTGCCGGCTCCGTCGACTGCCTCCACATCTATTTCCCCGACCCCTGGCCCAAGAAACGCCATCACAAAAGACGCTTCTTTTGCCCCGCCAACCTTGAGCAGCTTATCCGGACCTTAAAACCCGGCGGCCAAATAAGGGTGGCCACAGACCACGCCGACTATTTCGAGCTTATAACCAGCCTGATGGCCGCCAACGCAGACCGCCTCGAACCCGCTCAGTTTCTACCCACCGCCGGCGCCGGTCAGGACGAGTGGGTCGGCACAAACTTCGAAAGAAAATACCTCAAGAAAAAAAGGACAATTTACACCCTTGCTGTCACGAAAATAGTATGAGCAGATGCCCCGTACCGCCTTCCCTTCACGCCTTTTGCGCAGGCTCATGCACGACAATTTTTCTCTGAAGCCGCAGGATGCTTCGAAGCAATCAAATGGTTTTTTCGAAAGACAGGACTAACTTTGCTTCAGCCACCGCAGAACTTCCCGCATTGCCGGACGTTTGCCGTACATTAGAATTCCGGTTCGAAAGACCTTGGCAGCGCACCACATTACCCCCACCACCGCCGCCGCCAGCACAACTATCGAAGCGATAACCTCGACCACCCATACATGCGAGCTGGCGGACAACCGAAGCATCATGACCATCGGCGTCAGCGGAGGCACGAACGAAAGAATCCTTGCATACGTACCATCGGGATGGTTGGCCAGGTTGAACCAGGATATCATGGGCAGCACAAAAATCAGGCTGATGGGCATCATCAGACTCTGCGTCTCTTTGAGTGTGTTGCAGACCGAGCCTATGCCGGCCATTATCGCGCTGAAAAAGGCAAAACCGAGGATGTAATAAACCACAAAGTACACCATCAGCTCCGCGCCTACCTCGACGCTCAGACCTTTCCACCGGGCGGTCCCGTACGCCGCAACAGCCCACAGGCTGATTACCGTCAGACCGATTCCCACGAGCCCTGCGATTTTGCCCGCCATCAGCTCGAAAGGGGTGACCGCCGACAGCAGCACCTCAACCACACGCGATGATTTTTCTTCTATGATGCTTGTGAGCATATGCTGGCCGGCCAGGAAAATCCCCAGAAACATCAGGTACATAAAGAAAAACGGAACCATCATTTGCGCCACCTTCCGGTGCTGACTCTGAACCTGTTCTTTGTCACCGGCCAGCCCCACTTCTATATGCTCCGTGGGCACTCGCCGGCGCAGCTCGGCCAGCAGTTGGGGCGAGAGGTCCCGCAGCTTGCACCGCCGATTGACTACCGCGTTGTTCAGGAGATTTTCAATCGTAAATGGCGCATCGAAAGTCGCCGCCTTGGTCCCGCACATATAGAAGTGCACCTTGCCTTCGCCGCTGATAACCTCCTTATCAACAACAAAGTAAACATCCAGCTTGCGGTTTCGCAGTTTCTCCTTCTGCTCTGCCGCCGCTTGTTCAAGGCCTGCCTGGTCGCTCTCAACCTGCTGCAAATCAATCTGGCGCTGCGGATGTGATTTATTGTACGCCTCGAAGGCGGCTTTGATCTCTTCTGCCAGCTCTCCGGACAGGTCCGTCATGGCCGCTTTCACCGGCGGACGCGGTCCCTCCTTTTCTTTGACCATTCGCCCCGTGAAGAATATAATCGCAACGACTATAATCGGCGCCATCAGTATGCCGAAAATAAACGTTTTGGTCCTGACCGTCTCAAGATACTCCCGCTCGGCAATCTTAAGGGTCCTGTGCATTGTCGGCCCCAACCAGTTTAACAAAGATTTCGTGCAGTGACGGAACTTTCATTTCAAACGCTCGTATCCGCACGCGCCCCACCAGGGCTTTGAGCAGTTCCTGAGTGTCCCCACCCTCTGACAGTGCAATCTCCAGCCTCCTTCCTTCACGCTTTACCCCCGCCACCATCGGCAGGGCTGCGATAAAGCCGGTGTCCCCCTCCGCCTCGATGGACACCGCATGGCCTTTCTGCCGCGAGCGAATTTCATCCAGCCCTCCGTCCAGAACGGCCCTGCCCTTGTTTATCAAAAGAATGAAATCGCAAAGACGCTCGGCTTCGTGCATAACGTGCGTCGAGAATATAACCGTTCTTCCTTCGTCGCGCATCTCGAGAATAATCTCTTTGAGCAGGTCCAGGTTTACCGGGTCCAGCCCGGAAAACGGCTCGTCAAGCACCAGAAGGTCCGGCTCATTGACTACCGTCACCGCGAACTGCAGCTTTTGGTGCATTCCCCGCGAGAGGTCCTCAACTTTTTTACCGGCCCAGCCGCCCAAGCCGACGCGCTCCAGCCATTGCGGCGCCTTCTCCGCAATCCTGCCCTTGCTCATCCCTTTAATTGCGCCGAAATACCCCAGCACTTTGGAAACCGTCATCTTCCGGTACAGCCCCCGCTCCTCGGGCATGTAGCCTATCCTGTCCCTATCCCCCGTGTTTGCCCCGTCCCCGAATATCGCGATGCGCCCGCTGTCCGGCCGGATAATATTCATAATCATCCGAATGGTGGTCGTCTTGCCTGCCCCGTTGGGCCCGAGGAACCCGTATATGCTTGCCGCCGGGACCCGCACGCTAAGGCCGTCAACTGCTCGAACCTCACCGAATGATTTGCAAACCTGCTCGAGTAACACCGCGTCCATACCACGGACAATACCCCAAAAGGATGCCTCTTGTCAAAATAAAAACACGCCCCGTAAACGTCACGGTCGTTCGCTTTGCAAATCCGCAGTTTTTCACCTGAAAAACCGCAACAAGCCGCTTCGCGTCACCAGAAGATAATATACAGGGCGGCAGTTGCAACGATAACAGCAGTGCCCATCCAAAAAACAGATGTGACCGGCAGCCTGCCCGTTCATCTCCACAAACTGCTCGCTGAGGATGTTGGCCGCAATAAGAGAAAAACCAATCAGCGGCCGGACAAGTCCCCGGCTGGCCGGAAAAGAATCTTCGCCCCTTTGTTCCTTGCGGCTTTTGAATATGCTGAAGACGACAACAAGAACGAAGGAAGCCAAGAATACGCCAATATCAAAGCGATGCAATTACGTGACTTGTCAACTCATGCCCAAAGAAGTATCCGGCGATTTGAGTCTTTTCTAAAGAACTGTTCTCAAGAGCCGCTGATTGCCGGTGCTTGTGGATGTCTGCAAACCTTTGTTTCGGTGGTCGCCTGGGAAAGTGCGTCATTTTGCGTCCCATTTGATATTCTTGTCGGCGGTATATTTACGGATGGCTGCGATTTCATCGGGGCGGTAGGGGGTTCCGTCGGCGTGCAGGATATCGTGAAACCAGCCGGTGTTGGGGTCGATTGTGCCGCCTCTTTTGTTGCTCCAGGGAAACTGGCACTGGGTCCTGCCATTAACCAGCCCCCAGCTATAGCATCCAACTCGTTCGCTCTTAAAAAGAGGCAGTTCCGTCTCGAACCGGCTGCCTTTGGCCCGCGCCATCCACTCGGAGCAGATAATGGGCCGGTTGTGCTTTTTGAATTCGGCAATCCTTTTCTTCATCCCTTTGCAATCGGTATAGGCATGGAAGCTGGTCACATCCGATAGCGCGAGTGTAGCCTCGTTGATATTTTTATGGCGCTTTGAGTATGGCGCCACGGTCAGGGGCTGCTCGGGGTCTGCCTCTCTCGCCCAGGAAAAGGCGGCCTTGAGCAGGGGCAGGCTCTTGTCACCCATTCCCGCGGCGCCGGGCTCGTTGTAAATGTCCCAGGCTAAGACGCGCTTGTCTCTGCCAAAGCTGCCGACCATATCCTTAACATATCTTTCGAGGTCGGGCCATTCGTTCTGGTCGGTGACACGTTTGTGGCCCGGGCTCGGCGTCCAGCTCGGCAGAATCATGCCGGGGATGGGCTCTCTCTGCTTGCCCGGATATGGTTCGGTCTGTCGCGGGTCGCCGAAGGTGCAGTCGTCAAACAGGACGGGCATGACCGATATGCCGCGTTTGGCGGCGATGGTCAGGAATCTGTCGAACGTTCTTTTGAAGCTGTCGGGGTCGCGTTTCCAGGCGATATACTGAACGAAAGCGCGGGCGGTATTGAAGCCGAGGTCGGCGGCCCATCCGAGTTCGCGGTCTATGGTTCTTTCGTCGAAGCCTTTGTAGGACTGCCACCATTCAGTGGTGTTGCATGCGGTGCTGGGGACATAGTTGAAGCCCACAAGCCAGGGCCGTTGTTTGTACCATTTCCAGGCCTTCTCCGCGGGCCAGCGTTGTTGAGTGCTGAATTGCCCTTTATCGAGGAATCCCGCCTGTCGCATCCATTGTGCGCACTGGGCGGGCCAGTTTGATGTGGTGTTGCCCGGTATTCCCAGGCCGAAGCCATGCCGGCCGGTCTGGTAGATGTGCATTTCGACCGGCACTTTGGCGTTTCTCAGGGCGCGGTAGAAACTCAGACTGTTTTCGACCGACACAGTCTTATCATCGGCGGTGTGAACGAGAAACGTGGGCGGCGTTTGGGCTGTGACTTGTTTTTCGTTCGAAAGAAATTCGAGCAGTTCAGGGTCGGGATTTTCGCCGAGGAGGTTGCGCATCGAGCCTTTGGAGGCAAACGGCTGGGTGAACGTAATGACCGGATATATCAGAATCATAAAGTCCGGCCGACAACCCGCGCGCTCAATCGGGTCGTCTGAAGCGGGATTGCCCCAATCAAAATGAGTGCCGGCGGTTGACGCCAGATGTCCGCCCGCGGAAAAACCAAGAATGCCGATTCGATTCGGGTCAATGTTCCACCGCCCGGCGTGGGTACGGGCGGTGCGAACTGCCCGCTGGGCATCTTTTAAGGGGACCGGGTGACCATACCCGCCGCCGCGAGTGCGATACTTGAGCACAAGGCCGGCGACGCCGAACGAATTTAGCCATTCGGCGACTTGGTCGCCTTCGTGAGAAATGGCTAATCCGCCATAGCCGCCTCCGGGACAGATTACGACGGCCGCGCCGGTGTTCTTCTCCGCCGGCGGAAGATAGACGGTCAAGGTCGGCTTGTCGGCCTCTTCGTCGCCTTTACTGTAAGGGTCGTTCTTCGGCCAAAGAAGTTCGACGTGCGCCGCAAATGCTTTGTCGCCGGTTTGAGTTGATGCTGCTGTGGCCGAAATAATAGCCAGTGCAATCAGGAATACGACCGGCTGCTTCGCTTTCCTCGGCATAATTTCTACCTCCCTTTCAGCTCAAAATTTAAAAGTGTTATTCGGCTGCCGGACATCGCTGCAAAGGATACGGGCCGGCGTCGCAGGTGTCAACGTTGGCACGGTCGGCAAGCATCATGTGGAATATGAGAAGGCAGCTCTGTCATGACTAAGTACGCAAATCTGTGGACGGACATTCCTTATCAAGATCCGGCTGGCCTTGGCCGGCCGATTCTGGTATGCTATCGGAGACCCTTTGACGATGAAGTTTTTTTACTGGCTTGCGGCAAGATTGCAAAGATGCAAAAGGTGATCAAACAAATGAGCAGATGAAAGTTTCTGTCGTCGTCGGCGACTTTGTAATAAACCAGAACTATAGAACTGATTGAGCTAAATCGGTCGGCTGAACCTTCTCAGAAGCGGTGACATGATTATGCGTATAAAAGCATTCGCATTAGTGATGTTTACATGGCCCCTATTCGGCGGGCAGTCCCTTGCCGCGGATTGGCCGCAGTGGCGCGGACCCAATAGGGACGGCGTCTGGCGGGAAAAGGGCATTGTGCAAAAGTTTGATGGGCCGCAGTTGCCAATCCGCTGGCGGGCGAAAATCGCCAACGGCTACAGCGGCCCGACCGTCTCCAACGGCCGCGTGTATCTCACCGACCGCCTGACCGAGCCGAATCAGGTCGAACGCGTCCTCTGCTTCGACGCCATGACCGGCAAACAAATCTGGTCGCATACCTATGGATGCACATACGGTAAGGTCGGACACCCGGACGGCCCGCGGGCTTCGGTCACTATCGATAACGGCCGCGCCTACTCACTCGGCACTATGGGGCATCTATTCTGTTTGGACGCGGCAAACGGAAAAATCCTGTGGAGTAAAGACCCCGCTGCCGACTACCAGTCTAAGGTGCCGATTTGGGGGATTGCCGCCGCGCCGCTAATCGAAGGCGGGATGGTTGTGATCCAGGTCGGCGGCAAAGACAACGCCTGCCTGATTGCCTTTGATAAGCTCACGGGCAAAGAAAAATGGCGGGCGCTGAATGACGGCGCTTCTTATTCGGCGCCCATCGTCATAGAACAGGCGGGCCAACGCGTGCTGGTTTGCCTTACGGCCGAACGTCTGGTCGGACTCGACCCGGCCTCCGGTAAGTTCTACTGGCAGCAGCCGTTCAAATCCATCCAGAACGTTGCCACTCCCGTCGTTTATAAGAATTTCGTATTTGTATCAAGTTTCTTTGACGGCTCAATGCTGGTCAGACTCGATAATAACAAGGCCGCGGCCGGCCTCGTTTGGCGAAGAAAAGGCCAAAGCGAAAAAAAAACCGACAGCCTGCACTGCTGCATATCCACACCGATTCTCGACGGGGACTATATTTACGGCGTCGATAGTTACGGCGAGCTGCGATGTCTCGACCTCCATACCGGCGACCGCATCTGGGAAAGTCTCGATGCTGTCCCGAGGGACCGCTGGGCCAATATCCACTTTATCCGCCACAAGGACAACGTATGGATGTTTAACGAGCGGGGCGAACTGATTATCAGCAAGCTATCGCCCAAAGGATTCGAGCAAATCACCAGGGCCAAACTGATTGACCCCACCCCCGGCCAGCTCAGCAGAGCCGGCGGCGTCTGCTGGTCCCACCCCGCCTTTGCATACAAGCACGTTTACGCCAGAAACGACCAGGAACTGCTGTGCGCAAATCTTGGCGTTCCAGATTGAATTTCACTATTGCTGCGGAAGCTAAACATGCAACGTGCGGTCGTTTGACTAAAACCTTCCGCTTGTTGTATCTGATCTTCAGGCCTGCTCAGCTTTTCTTCTGACCATCATTGGGCCGAGCGGAGCGGCCGGAGCGTGTATGTTTCAGCGCCCCGACGAAAGTCATGGTTGCGGGACTTTGGTCAACACCGTTTTTTCCCAATCAAACTCACTTAGCTTTGGTACCGCCGGCACCGATAGTTCGCCTTGTTTTTTCAATGGCAGCCTTATTACTCCCAAAGCCGGCGTATTAACCGACAGACCCAGATCGGCTTGGTAGGGAATTTTGGAGCCCGGCCTTATCCCCTTAAACGCCTCAATGAGGTCCATATAGTTTATAGTCGCCGGAAGTGAAACTGACTTCTTGCTTTCGGCGGGCACAGTGGTCTGGAGGTCAGCCTTACCGGCAAACAATGACTTTGACCTGCTGGTCAGGCCGTAGTCGACATTCACCAGCGGCAGGGCGACCGGATAAGGGTTTTCAACCTCCACGTCGAAAAGCAGTGTCGCTGAATCGACTGTAATGTTATCGAACTTCAGACCCGTCATTTGCGCGCGCGGCTTGGGAACATCCAGAGCCTGCTGCATTGTTTCGCACCCTGAGGCAAAAACAGCCGCCACCACTGCCAAAATCACATATCCGTTAGTTCTCATGAGTATACCTTTCCTAAGAGGCCCCTTACTGCGCCTTTACGAACCTTGGCCGAGCCGGCCGAAAATCTGATGTCTAACGCCCCGCAGACAGTTCAACTCTGGCGCTCCGGGTTCGACTGTGCCTAAGCTGCCATTGCCTCGAACCTTTTGCCGCCGGAGTGACACAGCCGCGACTAACGTGAAGCAACTTTTTCGGCGTTAAAAACGCCCCAATGTTCTTTGCCGCCGCCGTCCTGAACATGAACATCTCCATGTGTGAACGGCTTCGTAATATGATTCTGGTCAAGACTCAGCGTGATTTTCGCGGGCACGTCGAAATAAACATCCCGGTAGTTCTCACACCTGACAGACGGACTAACGACACAGTTCACACTGCTGTCACCCCGTTCAGACACCGCCACTGTCGGAGCTTACCCTACAGAGGCTTCAACTACTTTTAATAATTGTTCTGCGTGTTTCAATCGGGGCCTGACCTGTTTCATTTATAGGGTTTTCCCCTACGGGGGAGAAACTGCACGAATCTATTGGGCACTTCTTCTCTGCAAAATGGCGCCAAAGCACGTCTGCGCGAGGGCAGGGGGGCCGGCGTTTTCACGCCCCGTGAAGAAAATGGCAGGTTCCAACCACGTTGATTTTCGGCGCTGCTGGACTCCTGCGTAAACAAAAAGCGGGCCGAAAGGCGGAGAGAGGTGAATAAATTCGGCCCGCAATGGTATCCCTACCATTTATTGTACGATTGCCCTGCGCCGACGTTCAGCCCAAACACTCCTGCAGCAAAAAATCCTGGCTGACAAGTAAGCTCTTATCAGGGACGTAAACTTATTGAACACCGTTTCCTTTTCTTAAGACCGCGGTATCCAAAGGCTAAATAGTCCGAGCTAAAAACGCGAAAGTCTCCTTATCCACCAGATAAGCGATGCCAGCCGTATTCCTTCGCGAACTCTCACAACGGCGTGCGCCTTTCCCGCGCGCACTTACTTAGCCGGAGCTCTTTTTTAGTCTGCCGCAACGGTTTGGACCTCTCGCTTCAGCTTTCCTGCGCGCCCTCGGCATCCATACCAACAACAGCAGGCAGTTCAGAGTATTCCGAACCTGCGCAAACAACCAAGAAGCCCCGCACCGATAAGCCCAAGCACCAGAGCCTCTGGAGCAGGGATAACATAAATACATGCCTGGAGCCTCGCAAAAGTCGTGCCGCTGTCGTTGTTGCCATTGAAGGCTTTCAGCCAAAGCTGATATTCGTGCAATGGGTCCACAACATAATTTTCCTGCCAATCGACCGCGTAATATTCGAAAGGCAGGCCGACTGTGCTGCGGAGGTCCACCAGGTTATTATGAGTCAAATCGGTCAAGCTGTAGGTGACATAAGTCGAAATATCCTCAGTGCCCAGCCTTTCTCCGGTAAAAGATATGGACAACCAATCCGTGTCCGGCTTGAAAACGTACGTTGATTCTGCTCCTGCCAGCGTTGCAAACAAGGAGAACCCCGGCGTTATTGACGCCTCAACAGCAAAATTGCCCGCCGTACTGCAGGCGCTGTTCAGGCCTGTGTAATACCCCGGGAATTCACACCACCCCTCACAGTACCCCGTGACCGGAACTGTATCGGTGTGGTCGTAGCTCGTATATTCTGCATAGTCGTGCGCCCACCCCCATACACGGTGTGTTTCGGACAGGACTGTAATATTTGCAACCGCCTTAGATGCGTTGACCACAACTACCAAGAGGCAGCAAACATACACTAACACGCGCGCTTTCATCGCATTTACCCCCTGTTTCTTGTTTGTTACTCTTTTCAGTTTCTTAGTCCTTTCTATGCAGCCCGTCTCTGAATGCTATTGTTTGCTTCATGCTTTCCCCCCCTTCAAAAATGTTGATATTCACACCACGTTTTCTCCGCACCATCGTACTTATAAGATTCCACGAAATGGGTCTAAACGACCGCACCTGGTGTCTTCTCTGTGCCGCTATTATTAAGCAACAATTCGAATTCTACCACCTGCCTGCTGTTCGTCAATCAGGCCAAGTCCTTTTTTCCCATAGGACAAAACCCTTACCCGCTCCTACGAGCTTTGCCTTTCTTACTTGCAGTTACTCTGCCTAAGCCGAACGGCAGATGCTCGAATGTTTGTACAAAACCCGTCTAACGCACAAACAGGAATGGATTGAGTCTGGGCAAACAAAGTGTGAAGGCCAATACGCTCAAAATCACTGAGTTAATTCCACAAGAAATGCGCTCTCGAAGACCGGTCCGCACTTGGTGCAGGCGGCCCGCAGACAACGCCGCCAACGATTGTCGCAACGCGGAAGCGGCCAGGAAAACAGCAGCAAACGCGGTCAAGTCTGAGTAAAAAGGTTCAGCCATTATTGCCCGATTCTTAACACGCCTGCTGCGCGGAGCCTTGAGTGCTTTATTGAAAGCAAGACTTCGTTCGCCTGCTCCAGCGGAAATTCCTCGACGGCCGGAATGATGGGGATTTGTGCCGCCAGGGGCAAAAACTCTTCGGCATCTCGTCGTGTCACGTTCGCGACGCTTTTTATTTCTCTTTCAAGCCATAAATATTCGGCGTAGTTCAACGCGGGGACGGGCGTTTCCTTGCGAATCGCGTTTATGACCAATCGCCCGCCTCTATCCAGTGCAGCGAGGGCGTCGCGCACGCATTCGCCGACAGGGGTAAAATCCATTGCCCGGTCCAGTTTTTCAGGCGGCTGCTCCCCGGACCGGCCCGTCCACGCTGCGCCGAGACTCCTCGCATGCTCGGCGTGCTCGGCCGTCTTGGTAAAAACAAAGACGGGGCTGTGCGGGAATTTGTGTCTGATTATCTGAATCACGATGTGCGCCGAAGCCCCGAAGCCGTATAGGCCGATGATTTGGCCGTCCGTTACTTGCGCCAGCCTCAGCGTCCGGTAGCCTATTACGCCCGCGCACAGCAGCGGCGCTGCCTCGGAGTCCGAAAAACTCTCCGGCAGCGGATAGGCAAACTCCTCGGAAATGACCATGTATTCTGCGTAGCCGCCGTCGGCGTCTTTGCCCGTCCATTTCGCGCGGCCGCAGAGGTTTTCCTGCCCGGTTTGACAAAAGCTGCATCTGCCGCAGCTCGAGTAAAGCCACGTGATGCCGACGCGGTCGCCTGTTCTGAACTTGGTGGCGGCTTTCCCTTTGTCCGCGACCCTTCCCACTATCTGGTGGCCCGGCACGATAGGCAGCTTTGTCGGCGTCAGTCTGCCTTCGGCTTCATCGAGGTCGGTATGACAGGCGCCGCAGACCGAGACCTTAACGAGGATTTCACTATCGGTGGGGACGGGGACAGGCAGGTCGGCCGGTTCTAATGGCTTTTCTTCAGCACGACGCGTCCTGCTTAATATCATCGCTCTCATTTCGCGGTTTCCCGTTTCAGTTGCTCTTCGAAGACTTCGTAAGCATCCCGCCCAAACAGGCAAAAGACAACTTTTTCCAGGCCCGTCCCGCCTTTGAGATAATCGACGGTGGTCTTTAGCATTATTTCGGCGCATCTGCCGATCGGAAAACCGAAGATACCGCTGCTGATGGCCGGGAAGGCGACGCTCTTGAGGCTACTCTTGTCCGCGACTTTAAGCGAGTTGAGCGTCGCGTTCTTAAGCTTGTTGTCTTCATCTCCTTCTCCCATTCGCGGCCCGACTGCGTGGATAACGCGCTTTGCTTTCAGGTTGCCGCCGGTGGTTATCACCGCGCCGCCGACGAAGGTGCCGCCTATCTTGTTGCATTCCTGCTGGATGGCCGGGCCGCCTTTCTTTCGGATGGCCCCCGCCACCCCGCCTCCGAGAATAAGCTGTGCGTTTGCGGCGTTGACAATGGCGTCAGTCTCTATTTCGGTGATATCGCCTTCCACCAGTTCCAGGACCGAATCATTGATTTGGACCTTCATACTGCCTGTCTCCTTAAATTGCTGCCGGCCCATAGATTACCTTATCCGCCCCCGAAATTCAAAATAAACCCCTCCGCCATCATACCATCTGACTGTTTCCTGGTGCGCCTTTGACAATGGGCCTCTTTACCTATCGTTCGAATCGCCCCCGAACTTTGCGACAGTGATGCGCCTGACCTGAAGCTGGTTGACCTAAGGGATTTTTGATTATTGCTCATAGCCCGCTTGAGCAGAATTGAGCTTCACAGCGTAACAATCGGGCGCAAAAATCGCGCTGCTATTCGTAGTTCGCCAAGACCGACTTTGCCACGCCTTCACTGATAATGCCCCCTTCGAGCAGTGCGTTGATGGATTCCACCATCGTAATCATCCCGTGCTTTTTCCCTGTCTCGATTACAGACCTCAAAAAGAAACCGCCTTTTCTTCTGATGATGTTCTTGGCCGCGCCCGTTACTATCAGCACTTCACACGCCACCCTCTGTCCCCCGTCCACCGTTGGCGTCAGCTCCTGATGAATCATGCCCTGCAGCGACTCGGCCAGAAGGAACCTTAACTGTCCCTCGTCGTCGGCGGGCGCGTAGCTCAGAAGCCTCTCGATAATCTTGTCGATTGATATAACATGCAGCGTCGAAAGAACCAGCACCCCGGTCTCGGCAGCCGCCAACGCAATCTTGATAGTCTCGTAGTCCCTCATCTCGCCTATCGCAATAACATCGGGGTCCTGCCTCAACGCGGCCCGCAGCCCGCTGTAGAAAGACTGGGTGTCCTTTCCAACCTCCCTTTGCCGGACAATTCCCATCTTATTCGCATGAACATACTCAATAGGGTCCTCAATGGTAACTATATGCTTTCTGCATGTGCTGTTGATTTCATCTATCATCGCCGCCAGCGTCGTTGTCTTGCCCTGGCTCGTGCTCCCCGTTATCAGCACCAGTCCTTTCCTCAGGTGGGCCAGGTCCTTGACAACGCTCGGCAGCAGCAGCTCTTCAATTGTCCTCGGTTCCGTCGGAAGAATTCTGATTGTAGCGCCGACCTGCCCGTCAAAATAACCGATATTTATTCGATACCTGCCGTCGCCGTCCGCCAGCATCAGGTCGTAATCCCGGTTCTTTTCGAACAGGGTTTTCTGCTCTTCCGTCAGCATCTCCAGCGATATCTCCCGGCTCTGCTCACCCGTCAATTTTTCCTTTGTTGCCGGTACTAAATCCCCTCCGACCCTGAATAGTATCGGAGCACCCGCGCAAATATGTATGTCGGTCGCTTTCTGAGCCTTTGCATGCTGCAGTATTTGTTTCCTGCTTATCATATCCCGATACGATACTTGCCGCTGTGCCTGAAGGTCTGCCTCGCACGGGTGCACACCGTACTTATCTCAACTTCGGCCTCTCTATCGCTCGGCGCACCTATAGTTATGCTCAACCCGCCCCCCTGAATATTCATTTCGGCAACGTCCAATTCCTTTGTCTTGCCAAACGCTTCCTTGTTTTGGCTTTTGATATTCAACTTCGCCCACGCCAGCCCGCTTGCCGTAAGGTTCCGCTCGCACGCCCGAAGATACGCCGCGTCCGATTCGAACAGCATCGCGTTTGACATGCCCGTCAGGACAAACATCTCCATCCCAGCCAGCCCTATTGCCGTTACCACAAGTATAAGGACAAACCCTTTCTGCCGCGGCTTTTTCATGTTACCTTGAAACCTCTCGAAACACACCCAAAAAGTACACGTGCGAATTTGCCATTCTCTTTTCAATGCGACCTCCGGCCGCGTAATCAATGTGGCTTTGTACTTCTACTGCATAATCCTTGCCCTCTTTTTGCCATACTTGCCACGCTATCCTGCCCTTCGGCGCCAGCCAAACCGTCGCATCTTCACCTTCGCCTTGCCGACCATCAGTCGCCATTCTTCTGACCACCTTATCCTCTTCTAATTGGTAGCAAATCACGCCGTCCGTCAACTCAATTAAAAGCGTTCTGTCATCTCTCGCAAGGCCCCCAAAAGACTCCGGCAATCGCTTCGCCGCGTCAATATCCCTGCCCATTTGCTCAAGCATATCCGCCATGCTCGTATTCGCCTGTGAAACCCGGTACGACCGTGGAATATCGCTGATAAGCGTTCTGAACACCGGCGCCAAGGCAACCAGGGCCGCCGCAAGTACGGCTATCACTACCAGTATCTCTACCAGCGTAAATCCTTTGCGCATCTCTATTGCCTTCCTTCCGCCTGAATATACCTGTTAAGCTCAACCTTCACTTGCCTGCGATAGCTCCTGCCGACCGTCGTAACCTTAACCAGCCTTGTCCCCTCCCACTGACCCGTCCCCGCCGACTCCTCGATAAGCACGCTTAGACCCGGCCACAGCCGCTTGAAATCTTCCTCACGTATCGGCCCGCCCGTCACGCTCAGGCTATCAAGTTCCGCCGCCGCCGCCGCCGTGCACCGCTGCCTTGCCAGCACGTAGCCGTTGAACCTTGCGAACCCATCCAGCGACAACGCCAGACCAATCATAAGCGTCCCCAGAATAGCCAGCGCCGCCGCTATCTCGATTATCAAGAAACCGTCGTATTTCCTGCTTCTACCCAACACAGCCATTCTCCATTCACTCCTCACGGCGTCACCAGGGTCGCCAAATGGTTGATAACCGCCACGCCCGGCGAAAACACCGCGTAAACCACAAGACCCACTATTATTCCCAGCCCAATCGTTATACACGGCGACAGAATAAACTTCATGAGGTTCACACGGTAGCTGTAGTTTGTCCGGTAGAATGTTTCAATAGTCTCTAAAACATCCAGCGTATTGCCCCGGTTTACCTTCTCGTCAAAAGCCCAGGCCAGCGACGAGCCTAATCCCTCTTCCTGTGCCGCCGCCGAAATATTCTCACCTGCCTCCACCCTTGCCAGCCATTTCTTGAGCCGCTTTCTGAAACAATTATTCACATCCAAATCCAGCGCATTGGCGATGCTGTTATTGACCGTACAGCCGGCATTAAGCGAAAGCCGCAAAAGCTCAACCACCTGCAGCAGCGAATAGTTCCGCTCGAACCAGTGCAGAATCGGCAAATGCCACTTCAAAAAATCACCCATCCGGGAAATTAGGTAGGGCTCCTGCGGCCGGCGGGGACGAAACCGCACCCGAATCCACGCCGGAATTACCACCAAAACCACAAATCCGACTATTATCCACAGAAGCCATCCCATATCGTACGCAATAAAGGACGCAACGCCTATCACCGCTCGCGTAATACGCGGCAGCGACTCTCCCTCAAACATTTCATTCAAAACCTCGACGAACTTCGGAATAACGTATGTCATTAATCCCAGTACTACAAGGAACACGACGCTCAGCAGCACTACCGGATAAAGCGGCTGAACCGGCTTGAGGCGCCTCGACTCCTCCGCCCGGGCCATCATATCCGCCTCTATCGCCTCCATCGCCTGCGGCAGTTGGTCAATCCGCTCCACCGCCGCTATCATCGCCGTCGCATGACCGGGACATTTCGGGTAACCCCGTCGGATGGACTCACTCAGCGAGTAACCCTCCACCAGCCATTTCTTTATCGCCCGCAGCGCCCTTGCCCGCTTGTCATTCTGTCCGCTCGCCGCCGATTCCAGCGCCATCGGCAAAGGCAGATTCTGCCGCATACTCGACCCTATCGTCGAAACCACATACGCCGCAATCGCATATCGCGACGTCAGACCGTACGCTATCAGCACGCCTACAAACATGACTGCAAGCACCAGCCCCAGAACGCCCCAGGGACCGAACAAGGCAAAGTTCACTGCAATTAACAGAACAGCCACTAACACTATTAGTATCCATTTGGCCCAGACCTTCGCCCATGATTCGTAATCACGCTCACTCCTCGATATCGCCGCCCCCATCACCACCGCCAGGAAAATAAGCGGTGCAATGGCCATACCCGGTACGCAGTCCTCCTCCAGCGAAATATAAAAAAACAGAAGCCCGACGACCGGCGATGTAAACATTCCGATTTCAGGCTTCTTAAAGCCCACAATCGCGTACGCCACCAGCAGTATCGCCCCTGCAGTTATAATTACTACTTCCACCATAACTCGAACCAATCATCAACCGGACAAACCACTTACAACCTGTATCATCGGCATGAATATGGCAAGCACCGCCAGCAGCACAAATGCCCCCACAAAGACTATCATCCCCGGCAGCAAAACCGACTGCAGCCGGGTCTGCCAGCACCGCGCCTGTTCCGAATACATCTGCCCCAGGCTGTAAAGATTGTCCTGCAGTTCGTTCCGCTGTGCGCCCAACTGTATCGAATACAAAAACAGCCGCGGTATCAAATTGCAAAACTGCCCCGCCTCCAGAATATTCGCTCCCTGCTCAATCTGCCCGGCCAGCATTTCACTTTCCTGCGCCAGCTTTTCGCTCGCCCCGGCTGTCGAACCCAGTCTCAGACACGTCGGCATATCACAGCCGGACCCCACCATTACGGCCATTGCCTCCGCCATCCTGCTCAGCAGCCCGCTGCGATAAATTCTGCCGATAATCGGCAATTTAAGAAAAATTGATTCCTTGAATATACGCCCCGCCGGAAATGACGACAGTACCGCCGCAGCCGCTGCGACCGCAGCAGCCGCCACTCCCACACCTATCCAGAACGGTACCCAGTTTCTTGCGCCCGCAAAGAAAGCCAGAGTCAGCGCGGGCAGGCGGGCCCCTTCGAACATTTCCGTCAGTATCGGCTCAAACTGCGGTATTACGAACGAGAATACGAGCGTCGCGATAACGATAGCAGTCACCAAAACCACCCCCGGATAGGTTACAGCCTCGAAGATTATCCTTCGTGTCTGCATAGCCGTTTCCAGATGCCGGTTCAGGCTCGTCAGCATCTCGCTCAGTCGCCCCGTCTCCACCCCGGCTTTCAGTATCTGCCCGTACAAAGGAGGAAAATGCTTTTGTCTCTTCTCGAACGCCTCCTCAATGCTCACCCCCGCCTCCAGTTCATCCGCAACGCCGTCAATCAGCTTGCGCATCGACTTCGAACCAACATCCGCCGCCAGCTCCCGCAGACCTCTTTCCAATGGAATGCCCGCCTTCGTTATCGAAGCAAGCTGCTGATTGAAAAGCATGAATTCGTTCCTGCCGATGGCGGTCTTGGGCTTTTCGGGTTTGGCCGGCTCAATCGTATTGACCGTGAGCTGCATCTGCCCCAGCAGCTCGCCCGCCTCCTCTCGCGAGCCCGCCTCAATCGTCCCTTTCATCAGCCGCCCCGCCGATGTTAGTGCGTTATATTTGAACGTTGCCATATCTTTTTCCTTTTAGTCGTACAAGGAATCCAAGTACCTCAAGTTTCATTCTTTCAGCGTCAGTTTGTATTCGAGCGCATCTTCGGGTCTTGCTGTCTCGGGCAGGACCGCTTCCAGAACCAACTCCGAATCCGTGCGCCGGTAAACAAACGGTCTGCCGCTCAGCGGGTCAACCGGAACAGATACCTCGGTGACATCGCTCAATTGATTCGGGAATTTGCCATCGTGAGCGTCGGCGTGCAACCGCAGAGCTTCTATGCACTGCAGCGCCGCCACCTGCCGATTCAGTTTCTTCGTCAGCACGCGCACACGTTCATGGGCCGGCTCCAACTGGCGCTTCATGGCCATTCGCGTCACCGGGTTTCGGTATTGTGACTCAATGTTGGCAATTTCGTCCTGCATCTGTTTGGTCAGGTCAATCAACGGCTTGGGCAGACTCTCGAGAGCCCAATAAAGATTAGGCGAATCCGGCGCCTGGATTAGCTGCTCGGCTTGCTTCAGTACGAGTGCGCCCACAGCGGTGCCGAGCAGGCCGTGAATCAAGGTTGGTCCGTCGGCAATGTGCCGAGCCATACCCAGACCCGTTTGCATGGTGTGAAGTGCCCTATCGTACTTTTTCTCGGCGATGTCAAGGCGGGCCTGCAGGGCCAGGGCCGGAGCAATCATGCGGTATTTGTCCAGGTTAGCGGGCATCGCGCCTGTCTGCACAGCCGGCCATTTGCACTTGCTGCATCGGGCCGCCTGCTCAACAAGTTTCAGCGAGGGCTCGAACCTCTTCAGCTCGGCCTGGACCTGCTTGATAGGCAGTTCTTGAGGTGGAGTCCCACGCCAGCGACTAATATCCTTTGCGTTCTTGGGCAACGATTCGACCGCCTTTTCATATAGCGGCACACCATCTAAGTCGCTCATCTCCTCTGGTTTAGGCAGCAGCCGATACTTGTCCTTCGGTTCAGGCGCTCTTGCCGGATACAGCGTAAGCTCAACCGGCTCAGACGCCTTGCTCCCGCCATCTTTACGTCCCTCCTTACCGTCGGCAGAAACGACTGTCAAAAAAGCGATAACGCCACAAACGAAAATACGTTTCATAACGCACCCTCGAAATAATCAAGACCCATTGATGAACTTGCGCCAACCTTCGTCCAGACCTTTCAGGTCTGTCCCGTATATCTCCTGCGCCGCTTTCTCCAAATCCTCCATGCCCTCTGCCCGCGTGGCGCGGACATAGAACTCTTTGAACTTTTCAACATCCTTCTTGAGCAGAAAGTCAATAAACACAACGTTCTCTTCGCACACACCGTCCAGCAGCAGGGTCTCGCTGACCGATTTCAATTCCCCTTTGCCGAAAGTGTGTTTCAGTTTCGCCCTTGCCTCATCAGGGTTAATATTGCCCGGCTCGAAGTACACTGCGAAAGCCTCCACCAACCCGCCGCGATTCGAGCTGTAACCGGGAAAGTGATACGAAAAAACGTGTGCCAGCTCGTGGTATGCGTCACATTGATATGCCTCGCTATGCACTTCGGCAATATGTCTGTTTGACCTCGTATTGCACGCCGTGTAGGTGGTGCCGCTGCCCAGCCCTTTGGACTCCGTATCCGGGTACAGGTCAACGGTAACGATTTTGGGCAGCTCCATCTGCAATACACTGCTGAGGTGGTCGTAGGCCTGCTCCCGCTCCCTGATAATCTTCTCAATATTCCGCTCGGCGTACGAGCCCGGCCGATACCGGAACAAGAAGTGCTCCGATTTCTTCTGCGCCGTCAGTTTGGCCCGCTCCTCCACGGGAGCATGCACCGGAATAACGCACTGGCCGCGCTCGGTGGCCCGTCGAAGATTGAATGAGCCGTAGCCGACAAGCCCAACGTCCCATTCGCGTCTGTCACGCTCACCGAAGGTACTGCTGTCTTTGTGCGGCTTGAATAGCGTGAATCCAAGAACAGGATCAGGCCCGACCGGAGGTATGTTGTAAGGTATCGTGATAAGCGCCGTGTCCCGGCCAGGTACGGTCTGGACAGATCGCCGGAAAAATCCTCGTGGGCGAGCCAAAACTCCTTTGGTCTCTATATTTTTGGGATCATTTACAGCCACGTAAGTGCCAATCAACAAATCCTCGTCGGTCTTGTTGCGCACTTTCATAAATATAAGATTGCCCTGGTCTTCGGAATGGGCCAGTTGGACTTCTTCAACTTCAAAATCCTCATTGTCTACCTTCGTAAGCTGGATGTCCCCCGTGGATACTTCATCTGTTTTGAATGGGTCTATGGTCACAACTACCGTTTGCGCCGAGGCCGACGGGTCCAGGCTGTGATGCGGCTGGCCCATTCTCAATATAAATCTAATCGGCCTCGTGGCCGAGGCGATGGGCGCAATGGTATCAATCAGCCGCTTTTCGCGCGGACTCAAGGTATAGGTTACGCCCATACCTGAGTTGCCGAGCCCCTTCTTCTTGCTCTCGGTCCTGTAGTTGACCTTAAAGTATAGCGTGTCCGAGGTCAGATTTTCCACCGGTAGATTGAGCCTGACCACAGGAAACAGTCCGAAACGCCACGGAACACCGTAGAATGCCGAGTCAACCAAGGTCAGCTTGCCCACGGACAAGTCCTGCTTCCACTCCTCTGGAATCGTCACCTCATATTCCCTCGCTGCGCCGCCCCCGGCTTTCTGACCGAGTTCTGACCGCAAGAGAGCATCCTTCCACTGCTTCTCAAGCTCCTCCAGTGACTTACCGTAAATCCCGGCCAGCCTCTTAACATTGCGTTTATGCACCTTCTCGTTATCGGAGCTCTTGAGCTTTTTATATGCCCGCAGAAATTTCTCCTTGCCGTAATTGTCGATAAGAAACTTAACAAAAGCGGCGGCTTCTGCATAAGCCACAGGCGGCCTGCTTTCCACCGACCCGATTTCGGTGTAAGCAATCAACTCTTCCAGCTCAATCCACTCGCCCTTGGTCTTCAGCTCTCTGGCCCGTTCATAAATCGTAGCCTGCCTGCCACCCAAATCTTCCAAAGCATGTGCTCCTAATCGCTCCGACATGTACACCGCAAAGCCTTCGTTGAACAGCGCCGGCGGATTCCCCAACGACCCCATCAAGACGTGAGTCGTCTCGTGATAGGGGTCAAGCTGTTCCTGCTGGTTGTACACTTCCACCGTGGTATTCCCATACGCCCAGCCTCGCCCTTGATGCCCCGTCTCGAACCATTTGGTTTTCTCATCCTCGAAGAGGATCAACTTGATTTTGACCTGCGAGTCTTTGCCCAGGAATTCACAAATGGCCCCGTAGCCCGCCTCTCTGTCCCTTGCAATCTTTTCTATCTCTTTCTCGGCCGGAGAGCCTCTCTGGTAGTAGATATCGAAATGCTTCGTGCTGTGTTTCTCCATCTGCGGCAGCAGGCGCTCCTCCCAGTTCTGCCACAGCAAAATCCGGGGCGTGTATCCCGCAATCCAATCGATTTTCCACTTTCCGTCCTCCTGGGCAAAATCTATCGTCCAAACTTCGGCTTCACGCTTGGCCGTCAGCGCCAACGCCGGTCCTTTCTTGACCACCGGCCCCGGCTGCAAACTCAGAAACTCCGCTTTTTGCCACCAGAAAGCCGAATCAATCGGCTTGTGTTCTTCCGGCTCCATTATCTGCTGGAACTTCTCAAATCCCCACGATTGAAACTCGGCATCCTGGTAGTCCTTTGTGAACAGCTCCCACGCCCGCTCGTACTTCTTTTCTCTGATGTGATTCTGAATCTGCCGAAACGCTTGAATAGCGGCCTCGAATTCTGTTTCTGAGGCGGGCTTTATAAGACTCTCGTCGGCCTTGTAGTGTTCTATCTCACCGCTGGAGTATTTGACCCTCTTGAACCATTTTTTTTGTCTCTCGTCTCCAAAGTACCTTTTTCTGTCGAAGCCTGCCGCAGGCCCCGGATTATGAAAGTCCAGCCGAACATACGTCGACTTGGTGATTGGTCCTTGAATCTTGAACGCAAATCGCGTCCATCTTGTTTCGCGCCCCTTAATCGTTTCAAAAAACGACGTCCCCCAGCCCACACCCTGACGCCCGTAGTCCGGCGACCGCGTATATATCTGAATCCTGAAAATCTGCTCATCTTCGGAAGCATTCTCAACCTTTACCCGAACCACATTCTTGCCCTGGCGGATAGGCTCGAATTGAACGTCCAGCACCTTAAGGTTGCTTTTCTTTGAAGGAGCGCTTATTGCCGATGCAGCAAGTGACATAACCAGGCTTACTGTGAGAACGCGCCTCGTGCGAATCTTACACATCGCCTTTGTCCTCAAAGTGCCTTTTTCTTCTCGGCTATGAATCATCTGAGACCATTCCACAGACTTTATTCAATTCCTCCCGGGTGGTCGTACCTGCGGCAATGAGCCGCTCCCCGTCGGCCATCATATTCGTATGGCCCCTGCTCATCAGCAGGGACTCAAGCTCATTGAGGTCGGCCTTGGCCAAAATGGCCTTCCGCAGCGGACCGTCCAGTTCCACCATTTCCGCTATCAGCACTCGTCCTCGAAACCCCGTATCGAAACATTCCTCGCATCCTGCCGCTTCAAACGCATTGCTGTCTGTTTTTCTCTTGCATTTGCCGCAAAGTCTCCTGACCAGTCTCTGGTTAAGAACCGCGCAAATGCTTGATGTCACCTGATAAGGCTCAATCCCCATCTCCAGCAGCCGCAAAAACGCCCCCGCCGGCGTCCCGCTGTGCATCGTGCTCATCAGCAGATGTCCCGTCAGCCCCGCTTCGATAACAATCTTGGCCGTCTCCGCGTCCCGAATCTCCCCTATCATCAACACCTGCGGGTCCTGCCGCAGCAGAGACCGCAGCGCCATCGGAAATGTCATCTGCCCGTGCGCCTTGATCTCCACCTGCGTCACGCCTTCAATCCGTATTTCCACAGGGTCCTCCAGCGTAACAATGCTCTTGCCCGCAAAGTGTTCCAGAATATGACGCAAAAGAGCCGCTAATGTCGTGCTCTTTCCGCTTCCCGCCGGCCCTGTTAGCAACAGCACCCCCTGATTCTGAGCGGCAATCCTTTTCAGCGCCGCGTATATCTGCCGTGAAAACCCCAGCCGCTCCAGTTCCGTAAGCTCCTCGTGCCGGTAGAAAAACCGCACCACCGCCCGCTGCCCGTGTATTGTCGGAAAAACCGCCAATCGCTGGTCGATTATCTCGTCCCCAGCCTTGCCTGCTTCAATCCGCCCCTCCTGCGGTATGTCATTCCGATACGTCAGAAGCCCCCCCAGCACTTTCAGCCTCGCAATCACATTATCAGAAATCGCCTTCGGCAGCCTTTCGACAGTCCCCAACACCCCGTCAAGCCGGAATTTCACCATCAATTCCGAGCCTGTCGGCTCGAAATGCACATCGCTCGCGCCCGATTTCACGGCCCTCCCGAGCAAATCCTCCACCAGCCACACAACATCCTGTGCCTTTGCCTTATCGTTGTAAGAGCCGTTTTTGTAAGAACTTAGGTCCATAACTTATCACCCGTACCGGGCAAACCCTGCATTTCCAAACACCTTCTACGCCAGTAAGACGCACCGGCACCCACTGGCGTTACCCGAAAAATCAAACTTTTTTCCCATTTTTCCCGGGATTTTTGTTAACATATTGATAGGTCCTGCGTCTTACAAGGTAGAAGTAAGTAGGAAACAAAACGGGTTTCTATGTTCGATAAGACGGCCAGTTGTGGACTGATTTGGGATTTCGCTATCTCCAAGTCGGTTGACGAAAGCCAGCGCTGGGTGCTTTCCACAATGCAGCGGCACGGCCAGGAGTTGGTAACTATGCTCTGGCGCATACTCGGCAATGAACAAGACGTTTGCGATGCCTACCAGGACACCTTCCTGCAGCTTGCCCATTACCAGGGCCGGCAAAAACCCGAACACATTAAGGCCTATATCTTCCGCACAGCAAGCAATGTGGCCGTCTCAATGTTAAGACGCAAAATGGCTGAAAAAAGATTGTGCCGGACCATCGCCGAAAAGCCCGATGCCCGGCTTTATTTGGCAAAACAGGCACAGAACGCCTACCCGCTCAATCAGCTCGACTCAAAACATCTCCAGGAGACTCTCAGGTATTGCATAACCCGCCTCCCTGAGCATCTCAGGAACGTCCTGACTCTGCGCGACCTCGCCGAGTTGTCCTATGCTCAGGTAGGCAGAATCCTCGGCATTTCGGAAGGAACAGCAAGGGTTTACAGGTATAAAGCTATCCAGCTACTCGCGGTCTGGATGAACAAAGAAAAGAAGGCAGACCAATGATAAGCAAAAACAAAAACAGCAGGTGCGGAAAAATCAAGGCCTGGCTCCACCGGGTCGCAGGCAGCCGCCTCGGCCTCGACGCAGCCTGGGTGCAAAAACATATCGCCGATTGTCCCAAATGCCGCCAAAGGCTCGCTTTGCTTGGCAGGGTTAATCTTGCCCTCTCAATGATAAAATCTCAGCCTCACAGTCTGGATTTGTTGATGCGTGCCAACGCCCAGGCCATCGGCGTCCTCAGACACAGTCTGCGATACTCGCCCAAAGCCCACCGGCTCAAAGCCGTACGGCCTGAGCCTAAACTCTGGGAAAGGTGCCGAAAGTACACCCACTCTGTCGCAAATGCCGCCGCCTGTATCGCCATCGTGATTCTTATGAAGACCGGCATCTTCTCGTATATGAATAACGTCCAGACCCAGGGCCGCAACGTCGTCAAACATTATTATGCCGCCCAGGTGGGCCAGGACATGGCCGACGATATGTTCTCCACTTAAGTCATGTGACCACGCCTTGCCTCTATAAGACAATATTTGGTCCCACACTGACAAAGAAACCGGAAACCGCTGGCTAACCCTCCCATAATCAGAGCTATTCTCAAGCAGGAGACCTCCACGCAAAGACGAGGTTTTTTGAAAGCCGCATTCCTGGCGATAGGATCCACGCTTTGCCGAAGCTGGCCCCGGCCGGAAGATGTATAACAATTACAGCGTGAACGCCGGCGCTAAAAGTCAATTTGGACCGCTTCCACCGCTCGAACAATGTGGGCGGCGTATTTGGCAAGAAACGAAATTCGGCGCAGGGTGAGAAGATGGCTAATGGAAAAGTCCTGTCAGAGGAATCGGCAGCCCAACTTTGCCGCGCGATCTCCCTTCGCAGCTGCGCCAGGCAGGACAATGCTCGCAACAGTTGCTCCTTTCACACAGATTTGGTAACATAATCCAATAATGAATTGGCATGAGCGCCGCTGAATCAATGTGAGTTGGAATCGCCTTTTAATAATCTCAATTGGAGACCTAAGATATGAAAAGAAGAGACTTTTTGACCGCGACCGGTCTGGCCGCCGCGGGGACGCTCGGCCGCATCGGCCGGGCCGAGAGCAAAACTCGTCAGTCGCAGCGCGAATACTACGAGCTGAGGGCATATCGCCTGAAATCGGCAGACAGACAGAAACTTGTGCTTGGTTACTTGAAAGCGGCCGCCGTTCCGGCCCTGAACCGCATCGGCATCGAACCGGTCGGCGTGTTCACAGTGTTGGAACCTGATAGTCCCGACCTTTACGTGCTCCTGGTTCACAGGTCTTTGGAATCGGTTGTCGCTGCTTCACGGCTTATAGCGTTCGACCCCGACTATCGCAAAGCCGCCGCCGGCGTGTTGGATGCGCCGAAGTCCGACCCGGCTTATGAGCGCATCGAAAGTTCACTCATGCTCGCTTTCGAGGCGATACCCAGACTTGAGATACCGACGAAGGCCGAATCTCGCATTTTTCAGTTGCGCATATATGAGAGCCATAACTCGCTTGCGGCCAAGAAAAAGGTTGAGATGTTCAATACCGGCGGCGAAATAGCTATCTTTCGCAAAGCGGCTATGAATCCGGTCTTCTTCGGCGAATCCCTCATCGGACCGAAGCTGCCGAACCTGACCTATATGCTCGGCTTCGATGATATGGCCGCCAAGGAAAAGGCCTGGAACAAGTTCCGCCAGGACCCTGACTGGAACAAGCTAAAAGAAGACCCGTATTACAAGGATACCGTCTCCAACGTCACCAATATACTGTTGCGCCCGGCTTCCTGCTCACAAATCTGAAACTGACTTCGACCGCGCCGGCCGCGTCGGGACCGGCCTTTGTGTCACTCTGTCAGGGTGTAGGTTCTGACTTCGTTAACGGCGTGAGCCGCCACAATCAGGCCTGTCGCATCTTTCCCGAGGGCCGCCACCGCAATTTGTGTCGGGCCTATGCCTTCGTCTATTAGCTCATAGCTGAAGTCTTTGCCCTGTGGACCGCTCTTTCGGTACAGGCGCAGCTCTTTTCGCCCATCGCGTCCTCCCACAAGCAGGCCCGGCCTGCCAAGAAGCTCACCCGCCCAGAGCACATGACCCATGGAAATGTCATCGGCTATGACGGTTCCGCTCCACCGGCTCTGCTCGCGCCGGTAGATGGTCACTGTGTTGCCGTGGAACGGGCTGATGGCAAATATCTGGGGATACCCGGCTGCGTCCCAATCATAAGCAAAGGCGTCGCTGTGCTCACCCTCGGCGATAGTCTCAACTCCCCACCGGTCCTCGGGACTATCGGGTATTCTCATAAAGAAAAGCCCCTCCATCGCTGAAAGCAGAAACCCGCCCCGGTCTGCCTTGTCAAGCTGCCCATAGTCCATCCCGTGGTTCTTGTTCAATCCGGTTACTATCTGCCTGAATTCCCACTTGTTTTCAATCTTATCCGGTATCACGGCCAGATGCACCCCGCCCGGCTGTGTCCAGTCATACTTGAAGGCCTTTGCCGAGCAGAGCGTCGAGCCGAGGAAACACTGCCGGCCGCCGACAGCCAATACAGCGACCCGGTGCGTGTAAGGCAGCCTGCCAACCTCGAAAGCCTCGCCCCTGACCCTCTCATCCAGCGGATAAACAATGATTCGACAATTCTCAGCCTTAAAGCCGGGCTTGAAATCGGTGGCGGCAACCACATATTTACCTGTTTCTCGTTCGAATGCCCACAGACTGATAAAACCGCCTGGCTCGTTTGCTATCTCAATCGGCTCGTATTGCGGCGGCTCAAAGTACAGCAGAGGACCATCACCTTCGCTCCCGCCCAGAAAAGCAGGCCAGCCCTTAGCCTTAAGCCCCGGCGCCGCCGATATACTGTAAACCCTTTCGAGGCTTGCTACTGTTCGCTTTGTAATTTTCACTTTGCTCACTCCTCTAATTGGCCCCGTGCGATGTCCCAGCCCTCCAGCAGGGTTTCCATGCAGTACCGTATCAAATCCGGCGCACTTTCACCTGTGTTCCGCACCTCAAGAAACAATTTCGGCCGCCTCGAAGCCGAGAAAAAACCCATGCGCCGGCACTCGGCAATGAGGCGCCCCACGGCCTGAATATCAAGCACGCCGGGTGCTCCAAACTTGATGTGTTTGTCTCCAAATAGCGGACTGTCACCTGCGAGTACCGGGTTGCAGATATGGAACTCGTCTATATAGTCCATCGCTTTTTTCACCGACGAGACAACATCTTCACCGTTCAATATCATGTGCGAGGTGTCCAGACAAAGAAAGGCATTGTCAACTTTGTCCGTGAGATTCCTGGCCATCTCGACAGCCTCGGCCGTCGAGCCAACTGCCTTCTTCTTGTCAGCTTGAGTATCGAGCGGTTCGACAATCACCTTCAGGTCGTACTTCCGGGCCGCCTCACAAAGCTCCAGCCAGGACTTCTCGAACTGACGCAGTTGTTGCAGCCTTTGATTGGGGTACGCGTCAGCCGGGCCGCTTATGACCTGCACCACATCACAGCCTTGTTGCACCGCATCATCAAAATGGGGGACCAGCTTCTCGACGCTTTCTTTGCGCAACCGCTCGTCGAGCGCGGACAAATCCAGCTTGTTCTCATTGAGCACCCTGGCCAGGCAGTAGGTCATCCTGAGATTCTTCTCTCTGGCGTGTCTTGCGATTCGAAGCCTCTCGGCAGGGTAGGGAACCTCAACCGTCTGATAGGCCTCAAAGAAATCCAGCTCCATCGCCTCTTCGAGGACCTCAAGGGTCCGCCCTTGTTCTTTCCGTGATTCGGGCTCGATATTCGATATCATTAAGCCGGGTCTTGCAACGTCTTTCAGATTCATAGGCCCCAGATTACCAAAGTTGCTCCAAGATAGCAAGAACAGCAATTCAGCACAGGATTCGCAGGAAGACTTTGAAGAAGCGCTTGTAGAAACTCAGCACGCTCGTTATGGGAGATTGCGCAGAGACCGCAAGGCTTTCTGGACGCAGAACCTGTGCGGTCTTGAGTTCATCGGCTCGCAATTTCTGTGCTGCCTGCTATAATGACCACCTAACGTTGACGATTTTGAAGGGAAACAGTTATGAGTAATGAGCACAACGGCCAACACAAACAACTTTTGCCTGATGAACAGATACTGGAGCTGAAGCGCTGGAATACGCCCACAATTTACAACGGCTGGGAACAGATAACCGGTCAAGATTCCGGTAGGGACGGTTTTAATCTGGAGCCAACGACTGATTTTATGCCTCAGATGGGGCCTATGGTAGGCTATGCGGTGACGGTTATTTGTCAGCCCGGCAGGGCGGAGCACCAGAAGAACAATCCGAACGCCGCCGGCGAATGTTATCGTTATATCGCATCCGTGCCGGGACCGAAGATTGTCGTCGTCCAGGACCTCGATAAGCCCGCAACTTACGGCTCGTACTGGGGCGAGGTCAACAGCAATCGGCATCGTGCGCTCGGCTGTGTCGGCACAATTACCGATGGCGCCGTCCGTGACGTCGACGAGATGACCAACGCGGGATTCAAGGCCCTTGCCCGCCGGATGTGCGTCGGACACGCCTATTCGACGCCGATACGCTGGGGCTGTGAGGTCGAGGTGTTCGGCAGGAAGGTCCAGCCGGGTCAGCTTATTCACGCGGACAAGCACGGCTTTCTTGCGATACCATTCGGTGAGGAAAAGGACCTGCTCGACGCCGCAAGGTTTATGGATTCGAACGAGTGCAGGAGCATTATTTTGACCGCTCGCGACACCGCAGGCAAAACAATGGCCGAGATTCTCGAAGGCTTCGACAGGGCGGGCGAATTATTTGCACGCAATGTAAAGGAAAAGTTCGGCAGAAAGAATTGACCTGCTTGACGTTGCTTGCACGCTCTGTTCTTGGCGCGTGGCTATTATCACTCGAAGCGACGTGCTTTAATAGCCAACTGCTGCACGATTATGTTTTGCCGGCTTGCTCGGTCCCAAAGCGATTGGTTCGCGTTTTGCCTTCCAGCAGGCGGGTTATCATCATCGCTGCCACGGTGTCACCGGAGGAGTTAATCATTGTGGCCGGCGGGTCTACAAGGGTGCCCAGCATTGCGATAATCGGCAGGGCCTCCGGCCCGAAACCGTAGAGTGAGACAATCAGGGCCTCGCCGAGAAACCCGCCGCCGGGGATACCGCTCATAACCACGCCGCATAGCAGCGCCACCCCTACCGCCCCTGTCAACGTGCCCGGCCCCCCAAAATCCCGCCCGAACATCGAGAACAGGACCGCGATTTTCATAATTGCCGCCAGACAGGAGCCGTCCATGTGAATCGACGCGCCCAGCGGAAGCACAATCTCGCGGACATCCTCAGGTACGCCGATGCGCTCGGCCGCTTCGAGATTGGCCGGCAGCGCCGCCAGACTGCTTCCGGTGCCCCATGCCGTCAGGGCCGCCGGAGGGATGTACGTCCAAAACCGCTTGATGCCCTCTCGACCAGCTCCGGCAAACGCATAAAGAGAAAAACCGAATGCGAAATACAGTATGGCGACAGGGTAATAGACTCCGACAGCCCGTCCGTATGTGCCGATGAGCTGCGGACCGAACGCCCCGACCAGATATGCGAAATATGCGCCTAATCCTATGGGGGCATAAAGCATAATCAGCTTAATCAATCGCCCCATCACCTCGGCGCCGGCAATGAGGAATTCCCGAAACGGCCGACCTTTGTCTCCGGCCGCCTGCGACGCAAGCCCCACCAGAATGGAAAAAACAATCAGGGCAAGGATATTGCGCCGGCTCAGAAGATTTGAAAAATCCGCGACCGTGAAAGTGTCGACAATCTTTTCCGAAAGACTTCCCGTCTCCTGCTGCGGCGGTTGGGCAAGCTGCAAAGTCAAACCTTTACCCGGGTCAAAGATTTTGACTGTAAACAGCATCAGGCACGATGAGACCACTCCCGTTATCACAAACACCACTAACATACAGCCTGCGATGCGCCCCAGACGCCTGAGATTGCCGCTCGCTGCTACTGCCGATGAGATGGAAAAGAAAACCAGCGGCACCACGGCGGTCAAGAGCAGATTCAGGAACACATCGCCCAGCGGCCGCAGAACCCGGGCCTTCGCGCCGATTGCATACCCTAACCCAGCGCCGGCCGTCACGGCACAAATCAGAATCAGCGTAAACCGCCATCGCTTTAAGAACGTTCTCGCCTTCATGCCTTATAAGAAAAGACCATTTGCCTGACACAGCAAAAGCCAAAAGCAGCTCGCACAAAACATAACGCCTCCCTGCCTTCTTTGCCAATGATTTCTACCTCACAATACTTGTCCAGGGCCGATTTTAGCATCATCAGTCGCTGACTCATCATCTTTGGCGCACAGCAAGTGCTGACCATTGCTAAGTCCGTGTCCTATCGGCTGGGGACAGTATGTAAATATGAGTAGAGGAGCCGTAGCGGCGCGGTAGATGAGAACTCGTACTAATCTGGCCCGGTTTTGATGCGTCGCGGGGCGAAGCGCTGAAAATAACAGAGTTTACACTCAAATGAGTTCTTGCCTGCTACGTCTCTGAGAACAATCTTCTAACGATTAAAGCTGAACGGTCTTGCCTTCTCGTGCTGATTCGTAGAGGGCAAGGATTAACTCCACGCAAAGCCTTGCACTGGCCGGCGGAACCATAGGCTCGCGGTCGTCTTTTACCGCCTCAAGGAAATCGGCAATTATTCTCTCATGGCCCTGTGTGCCGATAGCCATCGGGTCCGTGACGCCGCTGGCGTTGGATACGCTTTCGAGCTGGGGGGCCTCCAGGCCTTCCACGCTCCAATCCACAATCTCGCTGTCGGTCAGAATGATGCTGCCCTTTTCGCCGTGAATCTCGATCCTGTTCGGATACCCCGGCTTAATCACCGTCGACGCTTCCAATATCCCCCGCGCGCCGTTTTCGTACTCCACTATGGCATGGCCCATGTCTTCGACCTCTATGTCGTGGGCTACAGTCGCGGTTCGCGCAAAAACGGATTTGGCGCGCCCCATCATCCAGACCATCAAATCAAGAGTGTGCGCCGCCTGTTGAATAAAGGGCCCGCCCCCGTCAAGCTCCCACGTGCCCCGCCATGCCGCACTGTCGTAGTATTCCTGCCCTCTGTACTTCTTCAGGAAGCTGTTTGCGATATAAATCTTTCCGAGCTTGCCTGACCGGACCGCTTCGTACGCGGCTTTGTTATGGTCGGCTGTGCGGTGCTGAAACGCGCAGCCGAGCTTGACGCCGGCAGATTCACATGCCGCCGTCATTGCATCTATCTTCTCAAGCGTGATGTCGAGAGGTTTTTCGCAAAGGACGTGTTTTTTGAGTTTCGCGGCGGCCATGGCGCCGCCGGCGTGCAGTCCGCTGGGCGTCGCTATTATGACCGCATCAAAATCAACCTTCCTTGCCAGAGACTCGAGGCTGTCAGAAAAATGCTCAATACGGTGCTTTCGCGCAAATTCCTTTGCCTTGGAGATTGTTCTCGAAACCACCGCCGCAAGCGATGCATTCGGAACATTGTTGACCGCGGCTACGTATTTGCCTGCGATATTTCCCGTGCCCAACAGAGCAAACTCTATCTTATCGCTATCCATCAAATGCTTCCCTTTAATGATTGAACCAAATTACAGTACGCGCTGCCGATATAATACCAATGGCGTCATACTTGTCTATGACCTGCCAATTAGATTATAATCGGGATTCAATACACCTGTTTGTGCATAAAGAACGCCAATTCGGTACAGGGCCGGCAGGGAGATGTCGGACAAGTGCTGTCAAAGCAATAGGTAGTGCAATCCCTGGACTGTTCGACTTGCTCTTGGAAAAAATCCTGCAACTGGCTCGTCTTTTTGCAACAAAATCCTTTCTTGTTCCTCTATAATCTGACTGCTCATTGGATACGGGGCCCAGCGGCGTAGGTGACCGGGTATTAATCGGAAGCCCCCGATGAATAAAAAAAAGCGAACCTTCGGTCAATCATAGGACACATAATAGATGGTATGAAAGAGAATACTGAACAGGACTGGGTGGAAAGCGCCAGGCGCCGAGAACCCGCCGCCATTGCTGAGCTCTACCGTCGTTATTGGCGTGCGGCCCGGGCCGCCGCCTTTGGTGTGACGGCAGACCTCGACCTGGCTGAGGATGCCGCTTCCGAAGCCTTCTATGCCGCCATTGACGGCCTGCACGACTTGAAAGACACTCAACGATTCGGCCCCTGGCTGCGCACAATCGTCGTTCGTACAGCGACCCATCTACACGCCGCCAGGGCAAAAGAAACCGCAGCCGACCCACACACGCTGCCCGACGCCCAGTCCCCTCCGCCGGGTCTCGATTTGGAACAGCAGGAGGTAATAGCCCTGATTCACCAGGCCGTGCGAAATCTCTCCCAGACCCTGCGCGAGGCCATGTCCCTGTTCTACTTCGAAGGCTACAGCCTTAAAGAGGCCGCTCGCTTCCTCGATGTTCCGACCGGAACCCTCAAGCGCCGTCTTCACGAGGGACGCCGACGTCTCCGGGATTCCGCCGAGCAAATCATGAAAGGGACAAAGCCCATGGACCCGCAACGTGAACAGATTCTCCGGCAGCTCACCAACGCTGCCAACGAAGGGATAGGTTCTGAGGCCTTCTACCAGGCCATGCGTCAGGTCTTGCGTCTGCGTCCTATGCCGCATGACCTGATGCGCAAGCTTATGCAGCGGCATCTGGCTGCAAAACAGGGGAAAACGCCAATGTCCCCCGAAAAAGAGCGTTTGCTGCGCGAGTATTTCAGTCGCGTCTTTAGACATTCCGAGAGGGCCCGAGACCCCAATCATCCGGTAGGGGCGGTTGCAAACGCGATTCGAGCGGCGCTGCCCGAGTTCCAGCAATGGCACGTTGACATGTCCCAGGTAGATGTTTCCCAACTGGCCCGGCAAATGTTTGACGGTAAGAGTTTCTCAATGCCGCCGGGCTTTGCCGAACCATCTGAGGCCTCTTACATATCCGCAAGGCAGGCATGGCTGGTGCAGGACGGGGACGGCTTCGTTTGCACTACCTACGAGCTTATGCAAAAGACAGCCGATAAGCAAACTCTGAACGCGCAAATCAAGCAAGGTAGTCGCTCAAGCGATGTTCTGTTCCTTGTATGGAAAAGATTAGAGGCCCTCGAACTCCGGGCCGTTGAAGAGCTGCTGCGGCGCTTATCTGAAGCGATTGCTCCAAAGCTGACAGTTCGGTTCATCACCTATGAGGATCCGCGCTATCGCGCGGCTTTACGTATGCAGCTTGCAGACAATCCTGTCCCGGCTGCCATAGGAGGCGTGCACAACCCCTGGCCGGGACTGCCTGAAGGGGTCAGTGTTGCCTCTGTCCTTCTCTGCCTCGAGCCCTGGGCCGCCGCCCAAACCGGCCAGCCAGTTGAGCTTGCACCCTTCTGGCCACTGTCTTTCTTGGACGCCAACAAGAGCCGATAGAATCCGAACCGGCCCGCCCTCGGATACCGGCATCTGATATTGAGACCCATCCCGTGCGATATATACCTTCTAATATTCTTTCAGCGGTACGGCGCCCAGTAATTGCGAGGGTCGGTCTTCATAACGTACCTTTTTCTCGGCACAGGCAGCGGGTCCTGGACCCGCAGTACCCACGCCAGAAGCTCGGCGAGCATCTCCTGTTGTACCCTCGCCGCCCGCGGCTCACCATAAAGGTTCTTCAGCTCCGCCGGGTCCGTCTTCAGGTTATACAACTGTCCCCTCCCCTGCATATCGAACGCAAGCTTCCACTCACCTTTTCGCACCATCCGCATAGTCCCGCTTTGAGACCAGCTATTCAGGCAGTCGAAGCTGCACGAAGTATTCAAAGCGCCCTCCTTGACAGGATCAAGCTTGTCTTCCGCCGTGTAGTGCAGCCCGCCGAATCCATGTTCGGCATACACGCTGGCAAATTCCTCTCTCGGATAGTCGCCCCCTGTCAGCGCCGGCCAGAGACTTCGCCCCTGCACCCCCTTGGGCAGAGGCACGCCCACGGCCTCGCACAGCGTCGGCATAATATCCACTATCGAAACGTGGGCAGGGTGCGGCTTGCTGCTGGCCGCAATGCCCGGCCCCACGAAGAACATCGGGACGCGCGTCAGATATTCCGGCAGCTCAGGCCCTTTGCGAACCAGACCGTACTCACCCACAAAGTCACCGTGGTCCGACACAAACACAATGATGGTATTGTCGAGCCGCTTCTTGTCTTCGAGAAATCCGACAAATCTTTTCACCTGGTCGTCAATCAAACGCAGCATCCCGAAATAATTGGCTCGCGCCCGTGGTATCTGTTTCTCGTAATCCGCAAACGCCCGTTCCCCCAGCTGCCTGCCCCACTGAAACTTGAATCCCTTCACCTTCAGCGCTTCCTTGCCCGACCGCGTCGCAGGCAGCGAATCGGGCGGAAACATCGAAAAATAAGGTTCCGGAACCTGGTACGGGTTGTGAGGCTCGGGAAATGATAGCCACACAAAGAACGGCTTGCCTCTTACGCCCTCTATCCACTTCATCGCGCTGGAAACAGCCCGATAGGGACACTGGCACTCCAGAGGAAACGGCGCCGGCTTGAAGTCCGCCCGATGACGCAGACCCTTCAGGTATTCGTCAAAGGCCTTTTCCTCGGCGCTTCGATCCTCCCCCGAGCCCCCGTCGTGACCCAGCCCGAACCAATGGTCGAATTTGTCCCCACTCAGGTAAGTATGGTTCTTGCCGCACAGGCCTGTTGCATAGCCCTGTCCCCTAAGCACGTCAATCAGGTCTTTCTCGTAAGTCGCGTCTTTCGTATTATGGTTGGTCCGAACCCTCGTCGCGCTCGGGTACCGTCCCGTGAACAGGCTCGTACGCGCCGGAACACACACCGGCATCGATGTATACGCGCGATTGAACCAGGTCCCCTTGGCCGCCAGCTTGTCAAGAAACGGCGTCGTGTCCAGCGCAAAGCCCTCGCGCTTGCACACATCCGCCCGCTGCTGGTCCGTCATAATAATAACGATGTTCGGCTTGCCTGTAGTAACCTCACCGAAACTCTCACGCAAACCTCCTAACCCACCGACAGCGACGAACCCTGCCGCTCCCATCCCAAAAGCCTTCATAAAATCGCGCCTGTTCAAATTCCTCTTCATTGTCTGCTTACCCCTTATTTGAATCCTTTTTTTATCAAGCTCTAACCACCTCAGTCCTCTTTACCTCACGCTGCAAGTCTCTACGGCCAAAAAACCGCAACCGCAACTACGACCCATATCAGCACGCCAATAGCGAACTTGGCCGTGATGCCCAAGAGTTCACCGAGCCCCGCTCCTATACCCGAATGAATAGACTCTTTCATTTGCTTCCCCGCCGTCAGCTCCAGCCCCCACGCCCCCAATCCGGCGCCGATACACGCCCCCATTAAAGTACCAAAAAGCGCCACCGGAATTGTGAAAGTGCCGATTATCGCCCCGGCCACCGCCCCGATGATTGCCCCAATCGACCCCCGCCACGAAGCCCCGGCTTTCCTTGCTCCGCTTGCCCCGCCAAAAAATTCAATCAGCTCCCCCAGCACCGCTAAGACCGTTATCGCAATCAAAGTATAAATGGAGAAGACCTCATCTTCCGCCCGCCACCACGCGAAAAGACACGTCGATATGACAATCAGCCAATTCCCAGGCAGCCCGAACCCAACCAGCGCCAGCCACACGCCGTTCAGCACCACCAACATTACCGACCAGACATACAGCATGCTAGCGCACTCACTTGCTTTCCTGGGCATTACGCCGGGCCGCAAGTACGGCTGCGAACGCAACGCCCGCCGTCTCAATCCGCAGCACCGTATCCGTCAGCCGCACAGCCTGGCAGCCGTAACTTTGCAAAAGAGCCTCTTCCTCCTCCGTCAAACCGCCTTCAGGCCCAACCAAAGCCACGATGTCACCCGACCCGAACTCCCTGTCTATCAAAGGTTGTGCCGAATCCGATAAACTGCCCAGCAGAAATTTTGCATTCGGATACTCTTTACTCAGAGTCTCAACAGCCTTCGTCAGCGGCGCCGGCTTGTCCATCTGAGGCAGAAACACCCTCCGGCACTGCTTCGCCGCCGAGACAGCCAGGTTGTCCCAACGCTCATTAACTTTCGGGTTCTTCGCCTGCTTTACCGTCCGCTCAAAAAGTACCGGGCAAATTCGGTCCACGCCCAACTCCGTACACTTGCCGATTAGCCACTCGAACCGCTCGCCTTTTGCCACTGATGCGGCAATCACAATTTGAGGTCGCTTCGGCTTCGGCAGTACTCTTGTCTCGCGAACGTCCAGAGTCACCTTCCGGTTGCTCGCTGTCCTTATAACGCCCACCGCCAGCGTGCCGACGCCGTCGAACAGCTCAACCTCATCGCCCACCACCAACCTGCGAACCAGCGCCAAATGTCTGGCCTCTGCAGCCGAAAGCTCCACCACCGGCCCAACTATAGGATTACAATAAAACCGAAGCAGTTCCATAGCCGAAAAGGATAATGGATTGCCGAGGAAAAGTAAAAAACAAAAGGCCGGCCTTGCCCCTCTGACCACTCAAACAGAACTCGGCGACGCTCCGAAAATTATCAGCTTCGACTATGCCATTCGCCTGCCGACCACTCAAGTGACATCCATCGCCTTCATCTTGCGCAGCTCAATCTCCTCGAATCGCCTGCGAATCGTCCCGCGCAGCCCTGTCGGGACAATAGTACAAATGCCCCCCAGCAGCAGCGGCGGATAGTACACGCCATAAGGCTGCGACAAAACAACAGCCGTCAAACCAAATACAAGGCTTACACCGCCAATCAAAGATAGCAGCGTTAACAAAAATAGAACCAGCCGCCGGCCCTTGCCTATCCCCGAAAGCAAACCTATAACACCCCCGACCAACCCGACAATCGACCCCGCAAGGCCGCCTACCACCCCGGCCGTCCTGTCATCCCACCAGGCCCGGCCCCGGCCCGCCAACAAGGGTCCTCCGGCGCTTACGTATTGAACCAATTCAAGCGGGCTAAGATACACCGTCCCCCGACCGGGCAAAACCACATTAAACTCCAGCTTCGTCGGCCGCATATCCGTCGCCTCCCCGATATAAAAAGGCAGCGTAAAATCGCGCCAATCTGAAGAGCCATGAAGACTCTGCATCTGACCCGAATCCGCGAGTGTTCGAGAGAAATACTTACCCCCGTCGGAAAAATAATTCCACATCTCCAGATAACCTGTCCCCTCCACCGCCTCGTACCTGACTTGCCCGGTGACAGCATAGCTGCTCGATGTAATCCCCGGCTCGCTTATACTCAGGATGGCAAAAGTCCGCGACTCACTCTGAGGGTTTTCCACCTTTAACTGCTCTAAACCCGCCGCACGGTTCGTTTCAATAACTTGGCCGACCGTCAGCTTCCCCTGATTTTGCATCTGTGCCCACGATATCTCGCGCACGACCTCCTCGCCCGACGACACGCAACAGGTCCACGCAATTACACTAAGGGCTGTGATTAGACGTTTCATTTTGGGCCTCCATTTCTTTCTTTTGCGCCGTAAGCAGCGTTTTAAGTGTGTTTATATCTACTTTGCCCTCTGCGCAGAGTGCACGGGCAACCCGTTCGAATTCGCTCATCGGCTGCTGGCTGTCCACAACCTTGATTTTCTCAATCAGCCGGTCCAGCCTGAGCCTCACCGTCGGATACGTGATGCCATAAATCTCAGCCATTTCCTTAAGAGAGCCGGATGCCAGCACAAACCTCTTAATAAATGCCACGTCCTCCTCACTTAACAAATCCAGCCATTTTGCTCCATCTCTCTGGTTACTCGCCATAATCTATTCCTCACTATTAATAAATACAGCCTCAATTATATTCAACATTTTATCAAAGTCCACTTTTATTTTATTAAATTTCTGAAAAATTCTTTCCCACTGTAATTCGCTGCCTCTTTGGAAATTCACACTATCCGAGCGGTAGGGGGGTATAGTACCTAAGTCCTTATTTTGCAAGGAGAAATGCTCGTTCTGTTCTGAAATGCCTTCAGAATTGCTTGCAATTACGTGTGTTTCGGCGGCTGGACCGAGCCCCAGTCATCCGAAAATTGTCTTATCCTTGTCTTTCAGCAGTTGCAGGACCCTGTCCGCATTCACGTTCCCCTGTATATTAAGCAGCCTGGAGGAATCCTGCAAAACCTGGTCCGCCGCATAGCTCGCCACTTGCTCGGCCAAATTCAAGCTGAAGTCCGCCAAATCGACCCCCACAGCGGCTGCGACCTCGGACTCGATAATCGCCGTGGCATCTTCCACACGCGCTGCCTGCCTGCGAAGATATGCGGTGTACTCGTTGAGTTCTGCTGTTGCCTTTTCAACCTTTGCCAGGGCACCCGCCGGGTCCGTCGTCAAATCCAGCCCCTCGGTGCCGAAACTAAGGTCCTTCGCAAAAATATCTATCCTGGACCCGTTCCCGATAGAAATAGATATGCTCTCACCTTCCGCCGTAAACAGCTTGTTGAAGTTATACTCCGTGCTGTTGACTGTTTCATTTATCTCCTCGGCCAGGCCCAGGAATTCTTTTTGCATCTGCTCGACCTGAACCGCCGAATAGTCCGGACTGGATGCCTTCTCGGCCAGTTCTTTCATCGCAGCCAGCTTACCACCGATGCTATCAGCCGCGCCCGCAAACATCTGAACCATAGAGATGGCCGTACTGGCCTCGTGTGCGCCCTGACGGATAGCCGCGATATTCCCGCCGAGCAGCTCTCGAATTATCGCCACCACCTCATCGCGGTCCGGCGCCCCCGTCATACCGTTGACCCCGCTGTACGCCCCCTTTACTACGTAAGCGCCGTACGCGACATCCAGAACATTTCGAAATTCGAGCACTTCTCGCTCCTCCGTTGCCTATTTGGTATGCCCCACCCTCCGTAGCTGCCCGAAAAACAGAACTCCACCTCAAAGTATACGAAAAGACACCCCTCCCTCCAAACCAGGACCCTTCCTAACGCAAACAGCCGCATTTTCTCGGACCCCCGCCAAAGCAAAAAGCCGGAAAAAAACCACCTGTGGAACATTCTTACGCAATAAAATCCCTCTCATGAACGTCATTTTATGCATCCGTTGATGAACAACATGATTCGCACGGTTTACTGATGGAACTTTTCCCGGCCGTGCGATAAACTATTTCGACTGTGGCGGGATAGCACCCCGCGGTGTTGTCCCGCAGAACCGATACAAATATTTTGAAAAAGGAGTCAATTATGGTTCGAAAAGTTGTCCTAATCTTCACCATTGTATGCCTGGCATTGGTTTACCCCCCGGCGTTCGCAGCCGATGTGAGCCAGGCAAAACCTCAGAACGTCATACTCATCGGCTGGGACGGCGCCCAGCGCGACCACGTCAACGAGCTGCTCAAGCTCAGGAAACTGCCCAGCCTGCAAAGGTTGATCGACCAGGGAACTTATATCAAGATTGATATCGAGGGCACCACCGACACCAAGGCCGGCTGGTCCCAGATTCTCACCGGCTATTACCCCGAAGTCACCGGCGTTTACAGCAATGGACGCTATCAACCCGTCCCCAAAGACCTTAGCATCTTCGAACGCCTCGAGAAACACTTCGGACCCGACAATTTCGTCACCGTCGCGGTCATCGGCAAAAAGAAACACTGCGGCGAAATCGACCCGCCACAAAAAATCCGCCTCGACGGCGAGGCCGCTACTAAGAAAAAAACCAAAGGTAAAATCATCGAGGAAAACGGCGTCAAGTATCGAGTCATGCCCGGCTCGCCTTATTATAATATGTACACCGCGCTGGACGTCTGGGAGTTCGGCCTCGTGGAGGATGAAAAAGTAGGCTCCAGGGCGGTCGAACTGCTCGAAAAATACAAGGATAAACCCCTCTTTTTCTTCGTCCACTTCGCCGAAGTCGACAAGAACGGTCATGGGTCCGGCGAAAACTCACCCGAGTACGAGCAGGCCCTCATCTCAAACGACCTCTGGACCGGCAAAATCATGGACAAAATCAAAGAGCTCGGACTGGCCGGAAAAACCGAGATTTATGTCACCGCCGACCACGGCTTCGATGAGGGCGCCAAAGCCCACAAATTCGCACCCTACGTCTTCCTCGCAACCAACAACAAAAAAGTCATCCGCGATGGCCGCCGCCAGGACGTGGCCCCAACCGTGCTCGATGCCTTCGGACTCGACCTGGCCAAATTCCAGCCGGCCCTCGACGGTATCTCCCTGACTCAGCCAGATAACCGTCCACCGGGCAAAATCGCGCCGCCCGAAGGAAAAAGCCCCGCGGAAAGGAAGGCCAAAAAGGATAAAACCGCCGGAAAAAGAAGAAATGCATCCGCCGAGAACCAGCTTTGATGCCGCTCCCAATGACCCGGCTTGAGTTTCTGATAGTGTCTTTAAGTCTTTCTTGAGCAAGCTCCCACCGAACAAGCTCGGTGGGAGTTTGCTCCAAACCTCGCTTTCTCTCTACTTTTCGGCGCTGAATACTTCGAAAGCAAAACATTTTTTCCCTGCTGGCGCCTGCCGCCGCAAAATTGAAGCCGCCGGCCAACCGAAAGGCAATCCCGCCCCTTGGCCGGCTCGGATGTCCGCAATTGCCCGACAGCCCTCTGCTCAAAGAGCGCGTGCCCCTTGAAAGTTATCTCAACTTTTCGTCACCCTGCCCTTTTCCCGTTTACAGGCTTTTACCTTCTGCGGCGTAGGTCGCGTCTTGCCGTGGCTGCCCCGCCAAATCTTGCCTCTTTTGCTTCTTCTGTCACCTTTACCCATTCGTCTTCTTGCCTCCAGCGATCTCAACCGTCGTCACACTGTTCGCAAACCGGCCTCCAGGCCCCAAACGACAAACACAAACAGTTTATTCCCCCTCACCAAACTCGCAAGTAAAATCCGCATCCAGCCCCCCCTGGGCGCGGCAGGATTTTTTTGGTTCTGAAATTGGGTTTGATACCTATGGCATAAATTGGGTTTGTTTTGCCAGTGGTAAAAGGTGTCTTTCATTTTCGTAATCCTTTGTGGTAACTAATGTTGCGTCCATTTTGCCTTCTTGGAAATTGGGTTTGTTTTGGGTTTGTTTTGCCAGTGGTAAAAGGTGTCTTTTATTTTCATAAGCGTTTGTAGCAACTAATGTTGCGTTCATTTGGGCCTCCTGGAAATTGGCTTTGTTTTGCAAAAAAGGGCGAATTTGTAGAGGGTTCTCGACAAGTGTAGAGGGCGTATCCGTCGCACGTGGCCCGCCAAAAGGACCCGCCTACGGCGGGTAAACGGCGAGCAAGCTCGTCGCTGGTCGTTCGTATCTCGAAATCGTATCTTGCGAAACGAGGTTGGTAGTTCGCTGTTCATAGTTGGTAATTTCCTTTGACTTTGAACTTATTATGGCGTGTATCTGCTGATACGAAAACGTGCGGGTCCCCGCTGTATATGTTTGCCATTTGCGGCAAATACGGGGGTATTATACAGGATTTGGGGTTGGAAGTAAAGGGAAAAGTTGGCAGGACAACAGATGAAAGACACAGGACTCAAGACACAGGAGATGTTCTGGTGGGGGGCGAGGGGCGGGCAAGGAAACTGAAAAGTTGAAGTGTAAAGTGCAAAGCTGTGGAATCCGCCGGGGGGCGGTAGTGAGGGGCAAGGGAGGTGGGGTTGGGGTTGTCAATGGTGAGCATGTGCGAGCGCTTTAGCCGGCGCCCCCGGCGAGGCAAAGCGCCTCTTTCAGTACGGAAAAAAGCCGATTGCCCTTTTGCGCTAAATGCTTGACACAAAGCCCTTTCCCACGTAGAATGCCCTTATTATCAGTCCAGTAGTTACAAATGAGCGGGAAAAATATGGCAAAGCAAGCTTCAGGGACGAAGGGCAAGGCGGAGAGTTTTCAAAAGACTCTTTTTAGGGCCGGGGATAAGCTGCGAAATAATATCGACGGCGGCTTTAAGAATAACGACCAGTCAAAAACAAACACCAGCCTGCATAAGGAAGCGGCGAAGATAGAGTTTAAGGTGATATAAGGGTATTGAACAGCGTATATGGGAGAGCAAACGCACAAGGAATTTTCCGATGACGACATTGCCAAAATTGCGGGGACTTATCGCCTATGGAGAGGCAACCCTCACCCTAACCCTCTCCCAGTGGTAGAGGGGCATTATCGGGGAGGATTTGATTTTTCCGGATTAGTTGAAACCGCCAGGAAATTAAGAAAAAAACAGACACCTGCCGAATTGGTGATGTGGGAATTACTCCGAGACAGACGATATATGAACCTGAAATTCCGTCGTCAACACCAGTTCGGTGATTACATAGCGGATTTCTACTGTCACGAACAAAAGCTGGTGATAGAACTTGATGGCGGAGTTCATGCCGGCAAGGACCAGAAGAAACATGACCAACGGCGCGATGCCTATCTTGTATCAATGGGATTGACAGTCGTGAGATTTAAGAACGAAGATTTTCTCGCAAGTCCGGAAAATGTTCTTCAACGCATCGCTGACGACGTTAAATTATCCTCTCCTGATGGGAGAGCAAGCAAAGGTGAGGGTGTCTATAAAGAGATAAAGGGCTTCTGCAAATGAGCAACATTGGCGGAAATCCGAAAGCACAACTTTGTCTTAACGCCGGGGCGTTATGCGGGGATAAAAGAAGAAGTGGACGATGGGATACCGTTTGAGGAAAAAATGAAGCAATTGACCGTAGAGATGGAAGGTCAATTTGAGGAGTCAGCAAGGCTGGATAAGGCGATTACGAAGAATCTTAAGTTATTGGGCTTTAAGTAGTGACAAGTAAAGAAGGAAATCAAAGGATGACAGATATATCACAAAGTGGTATTCAAAATATTCTGTTCAAAGTATGTGATAGACCATATTGTCTTTGGGGTGTTGATTTGCCAAAGAGAAATTTAAAGGCTATTAATAATATAGATTCAGAATATTTTGAATTTTTAGCAAACCTTTATTATGAGCAATTGAAATCGGAACATAAACAGAAAGCGGCATTGGCAATAAGAGCAGCTTATGGTCATGCTCTCGAAACACTTTTTTCCCTAATAAGTGCTACTTTGCAAGCTCCTCATTGCTTTTATGCATGGATGCTAAAATACAAACCTGGAGATGTTCCAAAGATAATAAAAGAAATTGGAGATTGTCACTTTAATTTTTACTTGAGTCCTGCGTACCGTATTGAAATATCATCATGGAAAGATTTTGCGATGATGATACACTTGGTGCAAATAAAAAAAGAAAATGAGGACATGGCAATCAAGTTTAGTGAGTTCTGGCGAGAATTCAGTCGAGATTTTCTTGACGAAAAATTTAGAAGTGAATACAACAGCATAAAACATGGCTGTCGCATCAAATCCGGAGGTTTTTCAATGTCGGTGGGTTTAGAAGATATTCCTGGCGTTGCAGTTAAGAAAGAAAAAATGAAATCGCTTGGAGGCAGCGAGTTCGGAAGTAGTTTTTTTCTTGCTCAAGAAATTAAGGGGAATATCATTAAGGGAGACCCTAATTTTAAAACCCGCAAGTACTCAGTCAACTGGAATGCGGAAAGTAATGTTCACGCATTGGTGTTAATATCATATTCAATACATAATATTAAAAGTTTTCTACAGCATATAAATCATGTTCAAGAAGTTAGCTTCGTGGTCCCCGAAGAAATTGAATATTTCAAAAAGCATCTAGAAAATAATCCTAAGCTGTTGAATTGTTCCATTGATCTTAATGTGGATGATATACGAATCAAAAAAAAGACTCGCCAAGAAATTGAAGAAATATACAGGGAACTCCAAAAAACTGAAAGCAATGACTAACTGGAAAGAAACAACGCTGGGAGAGGTTGCGAAGCTGGATAAGGCGATAAAAAAGAATCTGGAGGGATTGGGGTATGTGTCTTCAAATGAGCCCGAATGATATAGAGAGCAAAATCAAAGAATGCTTACAAAAGTTGTACGAAAGAGACTCCATCTTATTCGTAAGAAATAATGGTAAGGGTTTATGTGAACGTTGTATAGTCTTTCGATTTGCTTTATATTTGCAGGAAACATTTTCAGGTTATTTTGTCGATTGTGACTTTAACAGCGCTTTGGTGAATGGACAACAGGTAAGCGGAAAACCTATTACCCAACCAGATCGCAGAACATCAAGAAATCGACTCGTTGATATTATCGTTCATAACAGAACTTTGCGACAAGGCAACGATTTTATATGTTTTGAAATCAAGAAGTGGAATAACTACGATAAAAACGCAAGCGACAAAGATAAAAATAACTTGAAAGTTCTAACAAGGGAATACGGCTATCGATATGGATTCTATCTGATTTTTGGAAAAACAAGGCAAAAAACGCAATGGATCATTTTTCAAAATGGCCAACCGTTAAATAACGAGGCACTCGTTTTTCATGAATAACTGGAAAGAAACAACGTTGGGAGAAGTGGCGGAGGTCGCTTCAAGCAAAAGGATTTTCGCTGAAGAATATCTGACCGAAGGAATCCCATTTTATGGCGGCAAAGGAATGAGATGCAAAAGGACATAATTGTTAAACTTCATAGGAATTTTGAACAGAGCGTTTATAAGGACCAGGAAAGCGGCCTGGAATTTTGGCTTGCAAGGGAATTACAGAATTTGCTTGGTTACGCACAATGGCGAAGTTTTGAGGCAGTTATAGAAAAAGCAAAGACCGCTTGTAAGAATTCAGGCCATAATCCCCCAGACCATTTTGCGCAAACGCGCAAAATGGTTGACATCGGCTCTGATGCAAAACGTGAAATTGATGATATTGCCCTTACCCGCTATGCCTGTTATCTGATCGCTCAAAACGGGGACCCGTCAAAAGACCAGATTGCTTTCGCCCAGACATATTTCGCCGTTCAGACCAGAAAACAGGAAATTATTGAAAAGAGAATAACTGAAATTGAACGGCTAAATGCCCGGCGGAAATTAAGTCTGTCTGAAAAGGAACTGTCCGGGATAATATACGAAAGATTATCCGATGAAAAATCCTTCGCACGTATTCGAAGTAAAGGCGATATAGCCTTATTCAGAAAGACTACCGACGAGATGAAACAAAAACTAAATATACCCAAATCCAGGGCTTTGGCTGATTTTCTGCCGACAATTACAATCAAGGCCAAAGACTTCGCCAATGAGATAACCAATTTCAACATTAAGCGGGACGACCTGCGGACTGAAACCGGTATTACCAAAGAGCACGTAAAAACTAATCAGGAAGTGCGCAAGCTTCTTGTTAGAAGAAACATCAAACCGGAAGAACTGCCTCCGGCAGAAGATTTGAAAAAGATGGAAAGAAAATTTGCCTCTGAACAGAAGAAACTTATAGCGAAAGCAGAACCTTTGGATACAACGCAGGATAAATCGCAAAATAAGCAATGAAATCACAGTTCGACGCCAATCCCCCGACTACGACATTCGGGGGCAGGCAGGATTTTCGGTGTAGGAAGAATCAGTGTTAATCCGTATCTGAAAAAATAAACTCTGTGTTCTCGCTGGCCAGATAAGCGCAAAAGGAAGGGCCGACACCTTTTTAGTGTCGGCCCTTATAAATCCTGGCAATCACCTACTCTCGCCCAAAAGACTACCATCGGCCGCACGGGCTTAGCTTCTGAGTTCGGAATGGGATCAGGCGTTTCCCCGCACGTAAGGTCACCAGGAAGCTCGTTTTATCAGGCTGACGCCTGATAAATTCAAAAATCAAAAGTTAAAAATCAAAATTGCGGAATGATTTGCTGAGTTTTGCACTTTGAATTTTAACTTTTCAAATGCGGATGCAATATGAACACTCACTTATGCTCTTTGCACTCAACCAAGGATTGATATGGTCAAGTAATCGAGCGTTAGTACCGGTTAGCTCAACGCATTTCTGCGCTTACACACCCGGCCTATCAACCTGGTGGTCTTCCAGGGCTCTTCATCGGCCCGAAGGCCGAATGGAATCCTTATCTTGGAGGGGGCTTCCCACTTAGATGCTTTCAGCGGTTATCCTTTCCCGACTTAGCTACCCGGCCGTGCCCCTAGCGGGACAACCGGTACACCAGCGGTCAGTGCTTGCTAATCCTCTCGTACTAAGCAACCATTTCCTCAAGATTCCTGCGCCCACGGCAGATAGGGACCGACCTGGCTCGCGCCGGTCTGAACCCAGCTCGCGTACCACTTTAATGGGCGAACAGCCCAACCCTTGGGACCGCCTACAGCCCCAGGATGTGATGAGCCGACATCGAGGTGCCAAACCTCCCCGCCGCTATGAACGCTCGGGGGAGATCAGCCTGTTATCCCCGGAGTACCTTTTATCTGTTGAGCGATGACCCTTCCACACAGAATCACCGGATCACTAAGTCCTGCTTTCGCATCTGCTCGACATATAAGTCTCGCAGTTAAGCACACTTATACCTTTGTGCTCCAAGCGTGATTGCCAACCACGCTGAGTGTACCTTTGAGCTCCTCCGTTACCTTTTAGGAGGAGACCGCCCCAGTCAAACTACCCACCAAGCACTGTCCCACGCCCGGATTCACGGGTCGCGGTTAGGTGACTAACATAGCAAGGGTGGTATTTCAACGTTGGCTCTGCACCCCCCAGAAGGGGCGCTTCATTGCCTCCCACCTATCCTACGCATGATATGCCAGGCATCAGTACCAGGATATAGTTAAGGTTCACGGGGTCTTTCCGTCTTGCCGCGGGTACGTGGTATCTTCACCACGTCTACAATTTCACCGAGTCCGTCCTTGAGACAGTGCTCCAGTCGTTACGCGGTTCATGCACGTCGGAACTTACCCGACAAGGAACTTCGCTACCTTAGGACCGTCATAGTTACGGCCGCCGTTTACCGGGGCTTCGCTTAGGAGCTTCTCCCCCGAAGGGGATGACCCATCCACTTAACCTTCCGGCACCGAGCACGCGTCATTCTCTATACATCCACTTTACGTGTTAGCAGAGAACTGTGTTTTTGATAAACAGTCGCCAGAGCCACTTCACTGCGCCCTCAGCATGTGCCTAATCGAAACCAAGCACATCTGTAGGGACCCCTTATCGCTAACTTACGGGGTCAATTTGCCTAGTTCCTTAAAGACGGTTCTCTCGAGCGCCTTAGGATATTCTCCTCGCCTACCTGTGTCAGTTTTAGTACGGATATGCACCGTCGTCCTGTTTGAGGTTTTTCTCGGCAATCACTCGGGCTGCTCAGGCATCTTAAATCGGCCCTCGCCGTCCTTCGGAGTCTTTATGCCGGCGGATTTGCCTGCCGACGACTCCTAAGGCAGGATAGCCTCGACTAATCAGCTTCCAGCCTCTGTCACTGCGTCACCCCCACAGTCCAAACCTTCGATACATAGTGCAGGAATATTAACCTGCTGTCCATCGTCTACGCCTTTCGGCCTCGACTAAGGGTCCGACTAACCCTGGGCGGATTTACCTTCCCCAGGAAACCTTAGGCTTGCGGCGAACAGGATTCTCACCTGTTTTATCGTTACTCATGCCGGCATAATCACTTGCTGCCGCTCCACCGCTCGTCACCGTACGGCTTCGACGCTGGCAGCAACGCTCTCCTACCGCTTCCAAAAGAGCGAACTCTTTCGAAAACCCGCAGCTTCGGTGTCTTGCTTATTCCCGTTCATTATCGGCGCCAAATCACTTGGCCAGTAAGCTATTACGCACTTTTTAAATGGTGGCTGCTTCTAAGCCAACATCCTGGCTGTCATAGTAATTCAACTTCCTTATGAACTCAGCAAAACTTCGGGACCTTAGCTGGCGGTCTGGGTTGTTTCCCTTTTGACCATGAAGGTTATCCCCCGCAGACTGACTCCTGAGATAGTCTTTACGGTATTCGGAGTTTGGTTGGGGCAGGTAGGCTGGTGGCCCCCAATCCCCATTCAGTAGCTCTACCCCCGTAAAGTAGTTGCCTCAAGGCTAGCCCAAAAGCTATTTCGGAGAGTACGAGATATCTCCACGTTTGATTAGACTTTCACTCCTCCCCACAGCTCATCCCATAACTTTTCAACGTTAATGAGTTCGGTCCTCCAGGGATTCTTACATCCCCTTCAACCTGGCCATGGGTAGATCACGTGGTTTCGCGTCTACCACCTGCGACTATGTCGCCCTATTCAGACTCGCTTTCGCTGCGGCTCCGCACCTTAAGTGCTTAGCCTTGCCACAGACGGTAACTCGCCGGCTCATTATGCAAAAGGCACGCGGTCAGGCATTGCGCACTCCGAAGAATGCGCCATAGCCCTTCCACAGCTTGTAGGTATATGGTTTCAGGTGCTTTTGACTCCCCTAATAGGGGTGCTTTTCATCGTTCAGTCGCCCTACTTTCCACTATCGGTTGCCGGATAGTACTTAGCCTTGGAGGGTGGTCCCCCCAGCTTCACACAGAGTTCCACGAGCTCCGTGCTACTCTGGAACGCCGGCAGTAACGCAGGGCTCTCGCGTTCGCATACAGGACTATCACCTTCTGTGGTCGGACTTTCCAGACCGTTCTGCTTGCGATGCCTTTGTAACTGCTTACCGGCGTCCACAACCCCGAGAAGCAAGCTTCCCGGTTTGGGCTTTTCCGCGTTCGCTCGCCGCTACTGACGGAGTCTCGGTTGATTTCCTTTCCTGCAGGTACTGAGATGTTTCAGTTCCCTGCGTTCGCCTCAACTGGCCTATGCATTCAGCCAGCGATGACAGGATCTGGTTGCCCAGTCCTGCCGGGTTTCCCCATTCGGAGATCCCGGGATTAACGGTTGCTCGACACCTGCCCCGGGCTTATCGCAGCCTGCCACGTCCTTCATCGCCTTCCGGCACCTAGACATCCCCCATATACCCTTAGTAACTTGACCATATCAATCTTTGATTGAGCCAATACCTAAGTAAGCGCTCATATCTCGGAAATTTTCGCTTTGCAGCGAAAACTTTCCCACGCATCCGCATATTAACTTGTAAAAGAACACAACAATGGAGACGACCGGGGTCGAACCGGCAACCTCCGGCTTGCAAAGCCGGCGCTCTCCCAGTTGAGCTACGTCCCCGGGCCTGATTCGTCGCTCGTGACTCGCGAATCGTATCTCGCAAAAAAGTGGGCCCGGGCTGATTCGAACAGCCGACCTCACGCTTATCAGGCGTGCGCTCTAGCCAACTGAGCTACGAGCCCAAAAGGATTGGCGATTGCCAAATCCGACTGCCAATCCACATCGTGAATCGGCAAAGGGCTCGTCGGTTATACATATAAACTTAAGAAAGAGCAACAAAAAAACCGCTGCTTCAACTGCCAGCGGTTTCTTTCAACACGCACAAACTTTTTCGCTAACAGTTCAAAGCAAAAACCGACACGTAAAAATTATTCTTTCCAATACCCTTACCTGAACCTTTTCTGTCAGCCGGCACACCGACCGGCCATTGACTATATCTAATTCTATTAACGTATCGACACAGCGTCAAGGTTTTTTCAAAAAAAATTAAATATTTTTGTTTCTTCAGCAAATATACGCCAAATTGAGGCAAATGTTCAAGGCGCAGCCCGGCAATGATAGGCCGAAAGGGGGGGCTAAGAGCAGAAAGTGGAAAGTAGAAAGTGGAGCAGGGGAGCAGGTGAGGGAAAGCAAGCTAAAAGTCCAAGTGGAAAATGTAAAACTGCGGAATAGGCCTGAGGCGGACAAGTCCGGCGGGGGGGAATGTTTTTTTGATAGATCCCTCCACTCGCTTCGCTCGGTCGGGATAACGGGGGGCGCGCTCGGGGTGACAGTTGGGGTGCGCTCGGTCGGGATGACGGGGGGGGCTGCTATGAGGTCATCCGTCAACGGTTATAATCAATTTTTTTGTGGGCTTCTGGCTTTTATGTCATAGGCATCGGTTTCCGAGAAGTTCGGCTGGTTGGCGGCCCATCCTGCTATTCGTGCTCTCGCTGTCTTTAGCGGGCACCGTGTAATTATTCGCTTTTATCGCGAGAATGCTACCATCTAAAAAGTCGTGCTCTGGGCACAAGCCCCCATCGTAGTCATTCAGGCGAATTCGAGCCTTAAAGCCAGCTTCTCGG
>Ga0307377_10000228_pt1 | contig 78713 bp, 84 predicted proteins | sample TR3MG_FD_202535 | JGI IMG/M metagenome (GOLD analysis project Ga0307377, IMG submission 202535) | Soil microbial communities from Risofladan, Vaasa, Finland - TR-3 | ecosystem: Environmental > Terrestrial > Soil > Coastal area > Acid sulfate soil | place: Finland: Risofladan, Vaasa | collected...
GCTTGGAAACTGGCGGCCTGATAATCGGCCCCCGTGCCGCCCGCGAGGAGTCTGAGTAGCGGGTAGGCGCGTCATCACACGGACGAAAGCGGTATCCGGCCTCCGTTCAAAGGGCCGGTGGTGGAGGCGCGAGCCCTGGGAGTGCTCCTGGCCCAGGGCTCCAGGAACGAAGGAGCTACGCTCGTGAACGATGCGGAAAGCAGATCCCGGCGGACCCCGGTTCGACTCCGGGCATCTCCAAATCGCTTGACACCATGGTCGTGGCTCGTGTATAGACTAGCAATGGCGTATACACGCGAACGACGCAGAACCGAGCAGCTCAACATCCGGGTCACGCCAGAGGAGAAAGCAGAGATCCAGACCGCTGCCGTGGTACAGAAGACCACCGTTACGGAGCTGATGGTGTCGGCCACCCTTGACAAGGTGAGGCGCGAGACCAGGCCATTCGTCGGAACCCTCCGCAGGATGCTGAACGAGGGAAAGACATGAGCCACGGACGCAAGCCAAGCGTGGGCGGTAAGGCCAAACCGACTGGTAAGATGGGGGCAGGAAAGGTGCCGGACGGACCGCCAGCGCCGCCTCCACGCGCGCCGAAAAAGAAGCGGGTCAATGCGCCGGGTATCTCGGTCGAGAAGTACAACGCCTTGCAGAAGGCATACTTCGCGAAGCAATCCATCGATGCTGCCTCGAAGGCGGTCGGCGTTACCTTCCGCACGGCGAAATTCTACATCGAGGGTCCGGCGCGACCGGACGTGGGGCTGGTGCCGATCAAGGCTGCGTGGCTCGACGTCCAGGTCGAGGCGCAGGAGAAGCGGCAGCTGACGCTGGTGAAGTTCCACGAGGAGCAGACGAAGGAGCTCGAGGAGATCGTCGGCACGACCATTGCGGAACTGAAGCTGATTCGTGCCGAGGTCTTCCGGCGCGTCAAGAAGTACAAGGACAGCAAGGGGATGGAGATCGAGACGGGGGCGTCGCTGTCGTCGGCGCTGAAGTCGTACGAGAGCGCGGTCCACCTGATGGAGCGCGTGCTTGGCGCGCCGGACGCGAGCATTGAGCACCGCGGCGAGGACAGGTATGGCAACTGGTCTGACGAGGACATCGTCGAGTTCATGACGTCCGGCAAGCTGCCGGACCACGCGAGGTGATGATGGAAGACCGAACAAAGGCCGTGCGCGAGGAGTATTTCCGGAACGAAGTGCTCGGGGCGTCGAGGGACAAACTCACGAAGTTCATCGGAAAGACCATCACGCCGAATCTTCTCGTGGTTCTTGTCGGTGAAGTCACCGATGCCGTGGCCGACGCGCTCGCTCGTCGGCAGTACCAGGCGCCGACGCGAAAGGAGTTGAAGATGGACGCAAGACTGAAAACCTTCATCGAGGCGAGTGGCCTGTTTCACGTCGCGACGCACGAGCCGGTCGATGACGAGTGGCACGGCGACATCGTCGAACACCTCGTCCGCGCCGTCGAACCGGATTCGGGTTCGGACGATCCGAGGCTCGAAGTCGTCGACGAGCTTGCCGAGGCTGAAGTGTACCGCATCGAGATCGCGATCCCGTGGACGGACATCGAGGGTCAGGATGACCCGAACCCATCGGCCGTCGCGTTGCGGATTATCGACGCGCTCCTGATTCGCTTTGCTGCTGACCTCTCGGGGCTCGCTGACTCTCTGCCAGGAGAGGGCAATACCGCGGCAATCGAGCGCATCGTGAAGGTGAAGGCGATGAACGGGTTCTCGACCAAGGAACCGGCGAGAAACGGTACCGACCTCCTTCTCCGGTTCCTCGTCAGGGCGGGGAAGGTCGACCGATGAACGATAGCCCCCAGGCTGGCGCTCCAGGAGGCGCTCAGGAAGACGCTGGACGCCTGCCAGGTCGTCGACGTCCCTTATCCGGGCCTTCCAGGTCTTGGTCGTCGGCGGGGCTGTCAGGAGGTCGCCTGGCAGCCTGTACATTGCTGGTGTAACAGGCCACGTCCGAGGTAGGGAAGAGTAGCGGAGGGTAGCAATGAACGACATCAACACCACCAACTTCGACGCCGACGACGAAGTCGAGACCAGGTTGAAGTGCGGGACGTGCCTTCGGACTGTCGACGGCGCGCTGACCGAGGACGAGATGCTCGACCGGCTTCGCCAGGCAAAACGAGTATTTCTGCTCGAGCCTGGCTATACCAGAAAGCACGTCCCGCTAGGCCTCGCGAAAATCGCGACCTTCGTGAAGCAGCACGGCGGGAAGGTCTGGTTCGGCCGCGGCTACTACGGTCCGCCTGTCGATCTCATCTGCGTGACGTCGCTGTTCACCTACGATTCCGGCAAGGTCGTCGGCGCGATCAAGCACGCAGAGAAGTTCGGTCGCGGTACGCCGATCCTCGTCGGTGGCGTGTACGCGTCGCTTATGCCGCAGGATATTAAGGCGAGGACGAACGGGAAGTCTGACCTGTTCCTCGGCTATTCTCCTGCACTCGATTACTGCGTTCCAGACTATTCTCTTCCGTGGAAGCTTGAAGCGCCGTGGGATGATTTCAGCTATAGCTTCACGTCGCGCGGCTGTCCTAACAAATGCGCCTATTGCGCGACATGGAGGATTGAATCCGAACCGTTGATAATCCCTAACTGGCGCGATCATATTGTTGCTGAGAAGAAACACGTGATGCTAATCGATAATAATTTACCGGCAACGCCGCCGGAGCACCTCAACGAGGTCCTCGATTTTCTAGTAGCATGTGGCAAGAGGGTTAACTTTGATAACGGCTTCGACGTGAAATACATCACCGATGAAATAGCGGTACGACTCGGAAAGATCAAGTATACGCGGAGCGGAATGCGCGTCGCCTTCGACCGGATTGAGGAAGACGGCGTATTCCAGCCGGCGGTCGAAATGTTGAAGGCGCACGGAGTACCCAAACATGAAATTATGGCCTACTGCCTTTTCAACTTTAATGATACTCCGCGCGATGCTTACTACAGAGCGCGCGAATGTGTTCGACTCGGAATTCGTCCGTACCCGCAGCAGTATACGCCGCTGAACCAGGCAGTCGACCGTCGCACGAAGCGATTCATCGGCAAGCACTGGACGGACTCGCTCGTGAAGGTCTTTCGCCACTACTGGTTGATGGCGGGCATCTACACGAAATATTCCTTCGAGAGTTACGCGAAGGAGCAGGACAAGGTCGCGCTGACGATGGCCGACTGGGATGCGTGGAACGCATGACCTCAACGAAAGGACGGAAACCGATGGCGAAGGACAAGACGAAGGCGACCGAAAAATCTAGCGGGTACGACAGCGCACCGGAGGCGAGCGGCGTGAAGGTGTTCTGCGCGTTCGACAAGCTCGTCGACCTGACGAAGATCGTGCCGAACCCGCGCAACCCGAACAAGCACCCGGAGAAGCAGGTCGAGCTGCTCGCGAAGATCATCATGAACCAGGGCTGGCGCGCGCCGATCACGGTGTCGAAGCGGTCCGGCTTCATCGTCCGCGGCCACGGACGGTACGAGGCCGCGAAGCTGATGCAGGTCGACGAAGTGCCTGTCGACTATCAGGACTATGTGAGCGATGCCGAGGAGTGGGCCGACCTCATCGCCGACAACCGCATCGCGGAGCTTTCGCAGATGGATACCGGGATCCTGAAGGACCTCCTCGTGGAGATCGACACCGGCGCGTTCGACATGGACCTGACAGGTTTTGACTCGAAGGCGCTCGAGGCGCTGATGAGCATCGACGGCGCGCCGCCTGACGACATGCCGGAGCACGACGAGGACGCAGCCGATGGTATCAAGACCGTCACCTGTCCGAAGTGCGGCGAGGAGTTTTCGGTAGGCTGATGCACCCGAGGCCCCAGCGGAAGCCGTTCTCGTGTCGCGATGCCATCGCGGATATCGTAAATCGCGCCGACGAAGTCAAGATGCTGATCGAAGCGGGGCGGCACAAGGTGTACGACGACTGGAGCAGGATCACGTCGGGCCACGGCTACAACTCCTTGCCTGGGATCACGTCGGGGTACAGCGCCAAAAAGTACAATCCGAGTAGACCGGCGCCGACCGTCTTGCGAAACGATGGGAATCTGAACGCGTACGGCGGGATGCACTGGACTGAACGACGTCGATTCACAGCGCAAGAATACTCGCGCTTTACGTCCTTCCCTGACGAGTTCTCCTGGTTCAGGGGCCAGCATCCGACGAACCCGAAGGACTGGAAGCACACCATCTATCAGATCGGGAATTCGGTCCCACCTATGCTAATGCGTGCGATTGCCGGAGCGATTCGTCGCGAGGCGCTCGACGGAACGGAGCCGTGGATGCCAGACGAGAACATGACCTACAAGGAGATCCTCGACGACGCGTGGGCGAGGCACCTCGCGCCGCGGTCCGCGGCCGCGCCGACCCTCGTCTCGACCTTCGCCGGCTGCGGAGGTTCATCGCTCGGATACAGCGTCGCTGGGTTCCGGGAACTGCTCGCCGTGGAGTGGGACGATAACGCGGTCGAGACGTTCCGCCTGAACTTCCCCGCGGTCGATGTCTTCGCCGGTGATATCGCGAAGCTGTCAGTCGACGAGACGCTGCGAAGGATTGGCCTAGCCGAAGGCGAGCTCGACGTTCTCGACGGATCGCCGCCGTGCCAGGGCTTCTCGACGGCCGGGAAGCGTAGGATGACCGACGAGCGCAACCAGCTGTTCCGCGAATTCGGCCGGCTGCTGTCGGGTCTTCGTCCGAGGATCTTCGTGATGGAGAACGTCAGCGGGCTGGTGAAGGGAAAGATGAAGCTCGTGTTCGTCGAGATCCTGAAAGACCTCCGGGCCCGCGGCTACAAGGTCAGCGCGAGGATGATGAACGCGATGTGGTATCACGTCCCGCAGTCGAGGCAGCGCCTGATCTTCATCGGCGTTCGCGACGACCTCGGGATCGACCCGAGCCACCCGAAGCCCGCGGCGAAACAGGTGACGGCGGGCGAAGCGGTCGAAGGCTGCACGCCGAGCACCTTCGCGCGTCCGCTCGGTCCGCTCGCGCGCCGGCTGTGGCACACGTCGCGTCCCGGTCAGACGGAATCCGACCTGGACTGGACGCGTGGCCGCTACTTCAACAACGTGAAGGTGAATCCCGAGAAGCCGTCGCCGACGATCCCGAAGGGCTTCCCGGGCGGCGGCGGTCACACGCACTGGCAGGAGCCGCGCTCGCTTACCATCGAGGAGATCGCGAGGTTGACGTCCTTCCCCGACGAGTTCCGCTTCGTCGGTACGTTCGAGGACGAGTGGGCGTGCATCGGAAACGCGGTTCCTCCGATGCTGATGCGAGCCATCGCGGAGCACGCGAGGGGGGCGATGCTCTAGTGAACGCGACGGCCGCACAGCTGATGGGAGTAATTCATCACAAGTACCGCGATCCGAGCGGCCACCTCCCGCGTCTTAATCGAGAGAAGTTTATCGCGACGCAGTCGAGGTCGCAGCTCATTCATCGAGCCGAGGCGATGCGCCTCCGCCACGTCATGCTTGCTCGTGAATCCGCGTCGTCGTTCATGGAGTACTGCTTCATCGACGAGACGACGACCTTGCCCTTTAAGCAGCAGTGGTTCCACGACGAATGGCACCACGCGTGGGACAGGTATCAGCGCGTGATGGTTATCGCGCCCCGCGATCACGCGAAGACGAGCAACGTGGTCGGCCGGGCGATCTGGGAGCTCGGGCGCAACCCGAACCTGCGGACGAAGATCGTGTGCGCGTCCGACGGTCGAGCCAAGGAGAGGCTGTTCGAGATCGATCAGCACCTGACGACGAACCCGAAGGTGCGCGAGGTCTTCCCGCACCTCGTACCGGATCCGGCCGCGCCGTGGAACGCGCACCGCCTGGTGCTGAAGAGGAGCGCGCGACACCGCGACGCGAGCGTCGAGGCCCTCGGTATCACGTCGACGGCGACAGGTGGACGCGCCGACCTGCTCATCGCCGACGACGTCGTCGACCGGCGCAACGCCCTGTCATTCCCGGCGCTGCGCGAGCAGATCAAGCAGGCGTGGAAGTCGGACTGGACGAACCTCCTCGAGCCCGACTCGCGCGTCTGGTACATCTGCACGCTGTGGTCACCGTCGGACCTGTCGCACGAGCTGATGGAGAACAAGGCGTATCGCGTTCTCCGGTACGACATTGACGAGAACTTCGGCGCGATCTGGCCGGGGAAGTGGAGCGACGCTGCGCTCCGGCTGCGGTACGACGAGATCGGGAGCATCGAGTTCAACAGGGCGTTCCGCAACCAGGCCATCGACACGGAGAGCGCGCTCATCCAGCCGTCGTGGTTCAAGTTCTCCGACCTTCGGATGAACGAGCGGTTCAACCAGATCGTCGAGCAGGAGAAGGCGATTTTCTTGACGAGCTACGATCCGGCCGGAACGCCGACGGGGAACAAGGACCAGGACTTCACTGGAGCGTGCATCGCCGCCATCGACCGCGAGCGCGGAGACATCTACATCGTCGACGCGTGGCACCGCCGGATGTCGGTGAAGTCCATCGCGGATGTGATCCACGAGGAGGCGATGACGTACGAGCCGTGGCAGGTTCTGATCGAGAAGGCGGGCCTGGCGACGGTAGACGAGTGGGTGATGAACGAGTACCCGGAGATGACCTCGCTCGTGAAGGTGACGAAGCCGAAGATGTCGAAGCAGATGCGGCTGCTCGGAACGACGCCGCTGCTCGAGAAGGGCAAGGTAATCTTCTCAGCGCACCTGGACCCGAACGCCTCACGGTTCGACGGTTCGCGCGGGTCGTTAGTCGACGAGCTGATCGAGTTCCCCTTCGGAAAGCATGACGACATGGTCGATGCCTTCAGCCAGCTTGTCGGAGCAGCCCGCACGCACTTCCTTGACGTGGACGCCGACGACGGCGAGAATGTACCTGAAATCCACTTCGGCGAGGACGATGATGATGGATACCTTTTCTAACCGCGCCGCGCTCGTTGATACGGACACCGGTTCCTCGTTCACGCGGTTCGACATCGGAGGTGCGACGATGACCGTGGAAATCACAGAGCATCCCTACCGACGGCTGAAGGGCAAGGCGTTCGTGACGCTCACCGATGACATCGTGGCCCTCGTAGACGACGACGAGTGGGAACGGGTCCTTGGGCTGCGTCTCAAGCTCCCTGGTGGCTGCGAGGTTGACGTTTCTGACGCCAGGATTGACCGGGCGCTCGAGGATATCGAGGAGTGCGACGAGGACTGGCAGGACGCGGCCAAGCGTCGCCCCGGTCTGTTCGCGATCCTACCGTCGGCCGACGGCGGGAGCGGGCGGTACGGCCTCATGGTGCCTCTGGTAGTGAATGACGCAGACCTTCCACGGGTCCGAGTCCTCGTGCGTCTCGAAGTCCTTGGCCAGTCGTTCCAGGCCATCGCCCGTGGCGCCGGAGTGAAGGCGAGGGCGGAAGACGGAACGGCAACCGCGCCGACGATCTGCAGGCACACGAAGGGCGAGATGGGGAAGACGAAGTGCCGGGGTTGCTTCCGCAGATGGTGGATAGCTGAGGCGAGGAAGGTGGGACTGCCTGATGGATGACGACAGAAAGCACAGGAGAGAAGCTCCGCCGCCGCGGGTCAGGCTGGCGTCGCACATCGACACGTCGAAGGCGAAGCCTGGCTGCGGTCATTGCCACGGTCGTGGAATTGTCGGCTACAAGCGCGCCGACCTCGGCGACGGGAACGGCGAGCAGCGCATCCCGGTCATCTGCCGCTGCGTGTCGCGGGCAGGGGGCGTAAAGCCGGACGAGCTCGACCGCATCTGCGCCGAGACGGCGAAACAGTTGGAGGACGGTACGTTCCACGAGCACCTGGTTGCCGACTTCCACGCGATGCCGGACGAGGCGAAGCCGCGCGTCGTTGCCGCGTTCTTCCGCGACGTCGTCGACAAGAGGCTCAGCGCCACGGCGCGCAACGCGATACAGAAAGCATTGGACCTGCTGACGAGGCGGAAGGACTGGAACGACCTCCGAAGCATGGCGATCAGAATCCTGATGCGCGACGCCGCCGACGAGACGAGCGACGAAGCCACGAAACGACTCGCGAGGAGCGCGATGGAATCCGCCCGACGCGAGATGAACTGAGGAGGACACGATGTCGATGCCAGAATTGAGGTTGATGGGGTTTCCCCTCGACGCACTCGGAACGACGGTCGAGGCGCGTACCGGGACGGTCGTCGACGCGAGGCAGCTCACGGACAAGGGCTATGACTACACCCGCGACGCCGGCGCTGCCTTCACAGCGACGCTCGAGGGAAGCGTCAGCGGTGACAACTGGACGCTGGTCGTGGCGCTCGCGGCGTCCGGGCAGGGTGCCGTTGCGGCGCAGTACAACTACCTTCGTGTGAACTGCACGGTGGCGGGCGCGTTCGGTGCGACGACGCGACTCGTGGCGGCGGGAAAGGTTCTGTGATGGACGACCACGGCGTCAGCGAGCAGAAGAAGACCGGAGAAGCACAGGTCGACATCAGGCGAATACTCGCCAAGGCAGCCGTGATGACTGGCAGAGAGGTGAGCGAGCCGTCTGCCATCGCCGACATGAAGGAGCGGCGTGACGCGTATGGCGACGTCGGAGCCGTTGATCCGCCGTACGATCCCGAGTCGCTCCTCAACTACATCGAGCTGACGCCGCACCTCGTGCCGAACATCGCGAGCTACCAGAACAACATCGAGGGCTACGGCTTCCGCGCAATCCTGGTCGAACCGTGGATGAAGGACCTCGAAAGCGAGGAGGCGCGCGACGCCGTTCGCAACGCCCTTCAGATCGAGCGATGGGTCGAGGAAGAGGAGGCCGCGATGGATGCGGCAGCCAAGGCGGATGGCGAGGAACAGGGAGACGACGAACAAGGCGACGTCACTGACGAGGATGTCGCAGCCGAGATCGAGAAGCTCGTTGTTCGAATCCGGCGCGAGGCGTTCCTGTTCGATGCGTTCTTCAAGAACTGCTGCTCGTCGATGAGCTTCTCGAAGCTACGGCGCATCACGCGGTACGACATCGAGGCTCACGGCTGGGGCGCGTGGGAGATGCTGAACGATGGTCTCGGACGACTCAAGCGGCTGAACTACATCCCAGGCTACACGCTCCGACCGCTTCGCGACGAGGGCGAACTTGTCGACGCGGTCGAGGCGGACCCGATCACCCCTCTGTCAGAAGGTCGCGAGGTGAAGGTGCCGCGGCGCTTCCGTCGGTACGTTCAGATCGTCGGATCGCAGAAGGTGTTCTTCAAGTCGCCAGGAGATCCACGCATTATTTCGAGGACGACCGGGAAGGTGTACGAGTCCGTGACAGAGATGCGGAAGCCGGTCGATGACGAAGGCGAGGGACCGAAGGCGGCGGAGGCGAACGAGCTGATCTACTTCTCGCTCCACGATCCGAGGACGCCGTGTCCGCCGCCGAGGTGGATCGGGAACATCCTCGCCGTGCTCGGTGTGCGCGAGGCCGATGAGGCCAACTACTTCTACCTGAACTCGTCGGCGATCCCGTCGGGCATCCTGTTCGTCGCCGGCGGGCGCGTGCCGAGGGACATGAGGGACAGGCTCGAGCAGCGGCTTACCCAGGAGTTTTCCGGGTCAGAAAAACGCAACAAGATCCTCGTCGTCGAGGCGCATCCGATGAAGATGAAGGGCGAAGAACGCACGATGCTCCCGTCGATAGAGTTCGAGTCTCTTCGCGAGGCGCAGCAGCTAGACGCTACGTTCACGAAGTACGACGAGCGCAGCGCGGATAGGATCGGCGCGAGCTTCCGACTCCCGCCGATGCTGCGCGGCTACACGCCGAAAGACCTGAACCGTGCCACGGCTATCGCGGCTGTGGACTTCGCAGAGTCGCAGGTCTTTTCCCCAGAGCGAGAAGACATCGACTGGATCATCAACAAGTACGTCCTGCCGAGGATCGGCGTAAAGTTGCACACCTTCAAGAGCAACTCGCCGCCGACCAGGTCGCCGGAGGAGATCGCGGAACTGATCAAGGTGGCCGCGCCGCACGGCGGAATCCTGCCGTACGAAATCCGCGAGCTACTCGCCGACGCGCTGAATACGACACTCGCAGTCATCGACGAGCAGTGGGGATACTGGCCGATGCCGATGACGCTCACAGGGATGGGGCGTGGCGCCGAGGTAGCGCCGTCAGAGGACGAAGACGACGCAGCCGAGCAGGACCCCGCGCAGCTGGCGCGAGTGGTCGCGCGCCTCGACGACCTTCAGCGGAGGGTCGAAGCAGTTCTGACCGACGAACTCCGCCAGGCCGGATACGATCTCGAAGTCTCGGCGATACTGAGCGGGAAGGACGAGGACGAACCGAAGTGACCGACGGTCTGTTTAGCCGCGACGTCGGCGTCAAGATCGGAGAGGTCTTCGATAACATCGACCTCGTGACGTTGGGGATTCCGGATCCAATGGCCAGCGTGATCGTCGTCGACGTCGATGAGACGGGGATGATCCACATGACGGCGAACGGTTCGCCGTCGGGACGACGCATCATCGTATCGGAGAAGACCCTGAACGAGCGGTACAGGAGGAGGTAAGCGATGGGCGATATAATAGAAGAGATTCCGGAGACGCCGTTCCCGGATTCGGTTCAGGAACTCACCGTGGACCTTCCGCTGCCGACCTGTCCGCCGGACGAATGCGATCCGGTATCTGAATTCTCGTGTACGTTCGAGAAGACGAACGAGCGTTCTTACGTCGCCCAGGACGAATGGATGTACGCCGCGGAGTACACCGCCAACACTATATTCGGGACGATTCGTGGCGGGATGGTCGTGAACGCTCTTTCGGGAAAGGTGGCGCCGGCCGTCGAGCAGATCGTCACGGCAGTCGCGAAGACGTACGCGATTTATTACGCATACAACGGACAGACGCCGCCGCTTCCACTGCCGGAAAACCCAGGAACCTCGTCACCGCTATCGCGGGAGACCGTGACAACTCGTGACGGTACGGCGCGCTTCCGTGGGTTCTGTGCGGGGATCAGGTCGCTCGACCCGGACCTCGTCGGCACCGTCAAGCTCTACGTCGGCCGGGTCTTCGCGGCGCCGTCGCCGCCGCCACCGCCGCCGATGTCCTGAGAGGAGGAATAGATGGCCGAATGGTTCAGCGGTCCATACTTCGTACTCGAGAAGGTCGACTCGCTCGAACAGAAGCCGCGCATCGGACGTGGTGACATCATCGCGCACAAGAGCGGAGCTATCGTCCTGCGATGCCCGAAGTGCGCGGCGCTCCAGTTCACGCGCGCCGTGATCCTGAACAGTCCGGCAACGCCGACGCTCGATAGGCCGGTTCAGTGCGGTTCGGGGCACTGCCAGAAGTGCGCCGTGTGGTTCACCATCCGGAACGGCGAGGCGATTCACGCCGAGGCTCCGACGCCGAAGCCGCGAATGCTGCCCGAGAAGCTGAGCAGGGCTGGCGTACGGTACGTCCCGCGACTGAAGGACGAATGATCTCTCCGTACTCCACTCCGGCGACCGGATTCATGACGCTCGAGCCGATCTGCGATCTCGGGTCCGACGAGGTTGTTGCGCTGTGGAAGGCCGGGGCTCGGAAGGGCAACGTGACGAAGGCGAAGGGGAGGGCGATCCTGGTCCTTCGGCCGGGACGCGCCCCTGTTGCCGTCCGTATCGACGCCCTGGACGACCAGGAGGCGCGCAGAACCGCGATTCGTTCACTACCAGATGGTGACGTCGTCCTCCTGGAGGCGACCTTCAGGGGTCGGTCTACGGTCTTCAGGCGGGTCGAGGTTCTCCAGGCGTTGACGCCTGACCAGGCAGACCGTGCTGGCGCGCCGCACATCGTGACGTCGACCGGATGGCTCGTCGAGAAGTTGATGTCTCCGGCAGATCCATTCGACCAGCGAAGGATCGCAGACCGCCTCGCAGGACAGCTGCGGCACGCCGAACTTCTCAAGTACGGCGACGCGTTCAAGAAGTATGTCGCCACGCTCAACATCGACTGGGCCAGGCTGACACCGAATGCGTTCACCGGGAAGCTCGTAGAGATTCGTACTGACCTCCGCGCGATGATGGGCAGCGCGGCGAATCAGCTGATGCCGACGTGGCGCACGAAGGTCGAGGCGACGCTGACGAACGTGTTTCGGTCGACGCGCCAGGTCATCAAGGACAACTTCACTCCGACCATCGGCCTGTCGCTCCGGCAGCCGGACGTCCGCGCCATCGGGAACATCGCGTCGCAGCAGGGGCTGTTCATGCGGAACGCCGCTGGTCGACGCTCCGATCAGCTGACGAGGCAGGCGAAGAAGATCGTCACGGCCGGATTGAAGGATGGACTCGGGAAGGTACAGATCGCACAGCAGCTTCGCGACCAGCTGCCGAAGGCGTGGCAGGCGCGCGGCCTCCAATACTTCAAGACCGTCGCTTCGGTCGGAGTCAGCCGTGCGCGCTCCTATTCTGAAGTCACGGGCTACCTCGAAGTGGGGATCGAGTCGCTTGAAGTCCAGGCAGTCATGGACGAACGTACGACTGAAACCTGTCGGTGCCTCGACGGAATGATCATCGAGACGCACGTCGCGAGCGTACAGGTGATGGGCGCGATCAACGAGGTAGACCCGACGGTCGGCTCGCCGTTCCTTCGCGAGATGCGAGATCCGCAGACTGGCGTGAATCAGATCCTCGCCGGGAACGGCGTGAAGATCGCTGACGTGGTCCGCTCCGGGATGGGACGTGTCGACGACCGCGGCCAGTTCGCGTACAACAAGTCCCTCGCCGGACTCTCCGATCAGAATATCGGACCGCCTCCTTACCACCACCTCTGCAGGTCGTGGACGATTCCAGTGTCGAACACGGTGTCGGTCCCGCGAGGATCGTGGCCGCGCGCCGGCGGACCGACGTCGCCGATCCCGCCGCGTCCAGTTCCGAAGGGCGGATCGCCGATGCGCGGAGTCGGCGCGCGGCCACAGTCGGTGTTCGCGAATCCGACGCCAGGGAATCCGACGCTCGTCGGAGATCCGGCATACATCGACGCGTATCCGTTCAGCGAGGACTTCATCAGTCCGATACCCTCGAAGCTCGTCGACCCCGTGACGGGCGAATATGCGGCGACCTTCCAGCGATACCAGTTCAACGCCGCCGAGATGGCGATCCGTCCGGTCGGAAATATCGGAGTCGTCGCGCGGTCGGCAGAGGCCGGGGAGTGGAACGCGCTCAGCAACCTGGTGAACGACCTGAAGCTGACGTCAGAAACGTCAGGCGTGGTGATGCACGTCGGAGAAATCAACGCCGCTGCGACGCGCAACATTATCCTCGCCGACGCGAAGCAGCCGGCGGCGTCGCGTGTCTATTCGATCACCTCGTCATCGGGGAAACAGCAGTTCCTCAGGATCAACCCCGATAAAAAGTACATTTCGAGGAACTGGCTACACCACCTTCGCTATGCCAAAACCGAGGCGCGTATTCAGCAGACGCTCGGGATGCTGACCGACAAGGGCTACCTCGTCATCACGACCGACGCGAAGGCCGTGACGTTCGGCAAGCCGGTCGCGCCGCTGACGCCGATACCGACTCCGAAGCCGATGCCGAAGCCGAAGGCGCCGAAGCCGCCGAAGGTTCCGAAGCCGGGACCGCACGAACCGGGGCCTCCGCAGCCCAAGCCTCAGCCGTCGACGGTCGAACCGTCGATGCCGTACCATCCTCCGCCGAAGCCGCCGAAGGTTCCGAAGCCGCCGAAGCCGCCGAAGGATGAAGGACCGTTCCTCGGAGAAGCGAAAGACTACTCGCAGCACGGACTGGTTCCGAACATCCCGGTCAGCGCCCAGTTGCAGGAACGCATTCGGATCGAGACGGCGCGCGTGAACGATCACCTCAAAGCCGTGTCGAACAGACTCAGGCGACCGCTAACGTCGACAGAGCGCGCGAAGTCCGTCCGTAAATTTGTAGAGAAGGACACGGGCTACGTGAAGCCGCTGACGACAAACGACCTCTTCACGTTCACGAAGGCACCGGGAAAGTACGATCATGTGAGTCTCACTCGGTCGATCCAGGTGTCGACGAGAGACGGAACGATGCGGCGCGCTGGAAGGGGAAAGCCTGTCAGCGCGATCCAGATGTCGAGGGCCGAAGCCGTTCCTCTCTACAACGATGCCATCAAGCATCTGAGCCCACGACTCATGGAACGCGCGATGAGTAGCGCCCACGGGTTGCCGAGAATCTACAAGGCAAGGAACGTGAACGGAGGAGCGTTTTACTCCGACAAGTTGAACGCTATCGTGATCCCGGAGACCTATAAGACCAGCGGTATCGGAAGTATCGAGCAGCTGTTCCGCCACGAGTTAGGCCACTACCTGGACACCGTCGGCCTCGGAGAGACGGCGTCGATAGCCTTCCGCGATGCGTACAAGCTGGGCGATGCGATCTACAGAGCAGCCAGAGCAAAATGGAATTATGTGAAAGGCAAGTGGGGAGACACCTACACGGGACGAATCTATAGTTTCAAGGCGTCCGAGGTGACGTCGACGATGGCGGAGTCGTTCGCCAAGGGTCAGGAGTACAGGCTCTCGACGATGTACGATGCGAACCCCGATCACGTCGGATTCTACATGGCGCACTCGAAGGGATGTTTTGTGAAATGAAGGGTGAAATTCGAATCATCGACAGGAAGACCGGCGACAAGGTCGCGACGCTCGAGTGGGAAGGGACACTCTGGCGCGGGACCGGGAAGTGGAAGGCCAACGCGGCGACGAGGAAGCGGCTCGACGCCATCGTCGCCTCCAGGGCGGATCTCGGTCGCGTGTCCTTCGGCGACATGCTTCGGGACGGATTAGGAGTGAAGGGCTGGCAAGGGTTCTCGGGGTGGTTTCAGGCGTTGAGCCAGGCGCTTCCGGCGTTCGGCCTCGACGTCGAGAACGAGACCGTGGTGTGGCCGTGGAAGGAACCGAGGAGGGACGCGGCAGACGGCGACGACGACGGCGACGACGAGGACCTCGACCTGGCTGGCGGGTCTAGGTAGGCACGGGCAGAACGTGAGAGTTGACACTCACACCGAAACGGATGTAGGTTTGAGGAAATGGAAGTGCTAATCCAGAACGGACACAAATCAGGCTCCTCGCCATTCGCGGAGATGGTGATCAGTCCGCGCCAGGCGCTTCGCGCAGCGCGACTGTTCGAGCGGACGCTTCGCGCGTCCTTCGAGGACGACGAGAAGGTCATGGGCCAGCACTTCCGTTCCAAGATCCAGACAGGGGCCGAGATGAAGAGGCGCGCCGAAATCATGGCGCGATGGTTTCGCGTGTTCCGTGGCGATCTCGGATACTCGCTTGCGAGGGTCGAGGCCGAGCTCGGTCGCGCGCTCCGATGTGAACTCGACGGCGGTCTGTACACGCCTACCGCGGCCAGTCGGTCGTTCGGCGTGCCACAAGGAGATGTACAATGAAAAAGTTCATGGAGGTCGTGAAGCGCCAGACCGAACTCGCCACGAAGGCGGCTGACGGGTCTGCGACGAAGGAGGAGATCGCGGAGCTGACAAAGCTGAACGCGGTCGTGAAGGCGGCGACGGCGACGGCAGAGCCGGCGACGACGAAGCTGGTGACGATGACGCTGGCGAAGTTCCGCGAGTGGCACGAGGCCACCGTGAAGCAGCTCGAGGACGGCGTGGCCGACGCCTCGCTGCTCGCGCTCGTGAAGCGGAACCTCGCCGCGGTCAAGGACCAGGCGAAGACCCTGGCCGAGGACATCGTGGCGGTCGAACTTCCGGTCGAGAAGACCGAGGCCGACAAGGTCGTGGCGCTCGAGGCGCGCATCGCGGATCTCGAGGCGAAGGCCGCGGCGGCCGCGGCGCCGCCCGCCCCTCCGGCCGGCGACGACGCCGAGAAGGCGACCGGCAAGGCGACCGACAAGCCGGTGTCCCAGGCGCTCGCGATGGAGGCCGTCGACACGCTGCTCGCGAAGTACACGAAGCTCAAGGCACTCGTCGACTCCGGCAACCTGACGAAGCAGGATCTCGAGTTGCTCTGGACCGACTACGATCTGAAGCGCGCCATCGAGCAGGCCGCGGCGATCATGGCGAAGTCCGACGAGTTGAAGGCGATGGCCGAGGCCATCCTGCCGGAACTCGAGAAGATGGAAGCCGCCGAGAACGCCGCGAGCGAGAAGCCCGCCGGCAATGCCGAGGGAGACGCTCCCGAAGGCGCGAAGCCGGACGCCGCAGCTGCGGCCGCGGGCGATGCCGAGAAGGGCGACGACACGAAGGAGCCGAGTCGCTGGGAGTCCGGCCTCGATCTCGCTCCGGTGGCGACGGCCACCGAGCAGTTCGCGGCGATCAAGGCGGCGAAGAACAAGTTCGGCTTCTAGCCCGGAGGTGAACCGTGGACATCGGGATCTTCACGACGACGCGGCTGAACGGAGACGGAGTGCCGATTTCGTTCTTCGGCTGCGAAGACGAGCGGCTCCTCGCCGCGCTCTACAAGGCGGCGTCGGAGATCACGGGGCCCGGCCTCGAGTCCTTCGATCCGGAACCAGGGATGCGCGTTGCGAAGGTCGGCGAGGTCGTGGTGCGCAGCGTCGAGGACAAGGCTACCTATGTCGTCGAGGGCGATGCGACAGCGAAGCCGACCGGCGGTCGCGTTCCGCCCGGCGCGAACGGGACGTGGGCGATCCAGTCGTTGATCTTCTCGAAGGACAGCTTCACGCTGGCCGAGGCGCGGACGTGGGTGAAGGATCACGCCGGGTTCGTCGACTCCGGTGCCGACGAGACGAGTACGAGCTTCCGCTTCCGGCAGTACGATCCGGAGAACTTCTCGGAGTACCGAACCATCTCCATCGACACCGGCATCAGCGCGGCCTACGGGAAGATCAGCAAGGACACGACCCGTACGGAGGAGGAGTCGACGAAGTCGCTCTCCGAGTCCATCGCCCACTGGGAGGCGGTCCACGATGTCAACAAGGGGATCATGGCGAAGGGCCTAAAGATCCTCCGGCAGACAGCGGTGATCAGGAAGGGCGACGACGCGACCGAGGAGCGGTTCGTGATGTCACTCGTCCTCGAACCGAACGACGGGCAGGACGGCGCGCCGCTGAAGCCCGACACGCAGGCCGACGTCTACTCGGTCGAAGACGTACGAAAGGCGGCGCACGCGTGGATGGAGTTCCACGGCGCCGTCGACCTGGACCACTCGTGGAAGGATGTCGGGAAGGAGCGCGTCAGAACACTTGAGAGCTACCTGGCACCGGTCACGTTCAGCATCGGCGACGGCGACGACGCCTATGAGGTCGTGAAGGGAACGTGGATGCTCGGCATCCGCGTACTCGATGATGCGCTGTGGAAGGGCGTCAAGGACGGCGAGATCGGAGCCTTCAGCATCGGCGGGACTGCGGTTCGCGCGCCTGTCGAATGAGGAGATCGTGATGAAGCGAAGCAAGGAAAGAGTCGCGAAGGCCGACGGAGACAAGGACAAGGTCTTCAGGCTGACCGACATCGATCCGGAGTTCGTCAGCCTGGTCCGCGCCGGCGCCAATCGCCAGAAGCAGTTCATGGTGGTGAAGGAAGAGAAAGACGGTGAAGTCTCGAAGGCAATTCCTCCGGTTATTCCCGGCCGTGTGTCGCCGCGAACCCCCGGCAACGTCTGCCAGTTCTGCGGGGCGCCTGTTACTCACGGGGCAAAGACGTGTCCGAAGTGCGGACGGATTCTGACCTTCGCCAGCGACGACGAGAAGACAGGCGAGAACGCGAACGACACAGCTGATGATACGAACCAAGACGCGCCTCCGGCCGACGGGCAGGACGGCGCTGCGGTATCGGACACAGACCGCGTGGACAGCGGCAAGACGTCCGACGGCACCGAGGCGACTCCCAAGGACGCATCCGATCTCGCGTCCTGGCTCAACGAAGCCGGGGAGCAGATCGAGGAGCTATCGCTGGACATCGCGATCCAGAACGCCCTCGACGCTCAAGCCGTCGACCAAGCCAAGTCCGGTCACCAGTCCGACCAGGCGCAGGAGATCGGAACGACGGCGGCGCCAGCCGTGACGAAGGAAGTGGACCCAGGGGAACGGGAGCGTGCCGCGAAGCTCGAGGCGGAACTCGTCAAGACGCGAAGGGACAACCTCGCGCTGAAGGCGAAGAACGCACGGCTAGCGGCCGCAGCGGTCGGCAAGTCGAGCGTCATCCTCACGGGCGAGGTGACGTCGAGGCAGCAGAAGACCGGAACGAAAACACCCACAAGCCCGTCACGCGGAGCGTTCAGCCGAGGCGGAGACATCGCCGCGGCCGTGACGCGGGGCGAGAACTGACAGAAAAGGAGACCAGACAATGGCCACCGCAAACAAGAGCATCATGGCGAAGGCCGACATGGAAGTCGCGGACCTCATCGCCGACGGCGGTTACCTCCAGTCGGAAGAGGCCGAGAAGTTCGTCGTGAACCTCATCAAGGAGTCGGTCCTGATGCGGCTCGTGAACGTGCAGGGGCTGAAGTCCCACACGAAGCTGATCGACAAGATCGGCATCAACGGGCGCGTCCTCCGGCCGGGCACGAGCGGCCACGCGCTGGCCGTCGCCGACCGCGTGAAGCCGACGACCGACCAGACCACGCTCACGACCCACCTCCTGAAGGCGGAAATCCGCCTGAACGACGAGGTGATCGAGGACAACATCGAGAACGGCTCCTTCAAGGCGACCGTCATGAACATGATGGCCGAGCACACCGCGCTCGACATGGACGACCTGCTGGCGAACGGCGACACGACCTCGACCGATCCGCTCCTCGGGCTGCTCGACGGCATGATCGTCTCGGCGGTCACGCACCAGGTCGCCGGCGGAACGCTGCCCATCGCGAAGTCGATGCTGAAGGATTCGATCAAGTCGATGCCCTCGCAGTACAACCGCAACAAGAGGAACCAGCGGTTCCTGACCAGCGAGGATGCGTGCATCGACTACCACGACTACCTCGCGGATCGCGCGACACAGCTGGGCGACTCGAAGATCGAAGACGATTCGCCGGACAAGTACGGCAACCGGGCCATCCTCGGCATCCCGGTCTTCCCGGACAACCTGGGCGGCGCGACCAACTGCACGGTCATCCTCCTGCTCGACCCGAAGGAAGCGATCTTCGGGATCTGGCGGAAGGTGCGGGTCGAGACCGACCGCGACATCACGACCGGCGAGTGGATCATGGTCACGTCGCTCCGCGCGGGCTTCCAGTACCGCGAGGAGGACGCCGTCGTGCGCGTCAACGCCGTCAAGACCCAGTAGGTCGAGGCGACGAAGAGAAGGCGTCGACGGGCGACCGGCGGCGCGGTTGAAAGACAGAGAACTGCGGCGCGAGCCGCCCACATGGAGGTGGACAAATGGCCCTCGGAACCCCGACCATCCACGCCGTGCGCGAGACGCGCGACGGCGGTCAGGAGATCCTGCTCAGCTGCGCCGGAGACGGCGCGTACGGCGCGGGCGGGACTCCCAACTTCAACGCGTTCCTGCGCGCCGCGATCAAGGCGAAGCACGCCGCGGCGACGGACAAGAACGTGCGCAACATCGAGGACGTCGAGTGCGTGGCGGTAGTCCCGCAGCGCGCCGGCGTCTACGTACCGAGCTACGACTTCGCGGCCGACAAGCTGTTCGTCTACGACAACAGCACGGACGCGGAGAGCATCGTGGCCGACATGAGCGCGACCACGTTCGCGTTCGTCGCGGTCTGCCGCTAGGCGACGCGCGAAGACAGGGTTGAACGGACAAGGCGACGCGCTCCGATGCCGGATGCCCCCCCACTTTCGAGTCGGGGCGCGTCGCCGAATCCTTTGAAGGGGTACAGAACAACAAGGAGAGATGAAGATGGCGATCACGGCAGTCAGACTCAGGAACATCGACAAGAAAAAGAGCTTTCGCATGGCGACCTACGTCTCGGCGGCGAGCCGGACGAAATACGCCAGCGGAACCGACCGGAACCCCGCGCCGTTCCGACTCGTCTCCGACCGCTCCGAACTACTCGAGCTCCGCGACATCCCGCAGTTCGAGATCCTCGACTTCGATGACCTCGATCACCTGAAGGAGTACATCCAGCAGGAGATGGAGGAGCGGGCGAGGATGGGCCTCCCGGCGGTTCGCGCGCAGGTCATGTCCGGAACCGGCCTCGCTCACGAGAGCATGGTAGTTGCCCCGCGGAAGACGGCGCTCGACAAGCTGCCGGCAGCGGCGACGTCCGATCCGACGAGGGCGAACACCGGGCGGAAGCCGACCGTCGAGGAGAGGCCGGGTGAAGACGACGACGCATCAGCCGCGCAGGAATCCGAGAAGTCGAAGGTGGATCCGGCGCAGCACGGGAAGACAAAGAGTCGCCCGGGGCGCACGTCTTCCCGAAGGTAGGTGGACGCCATGACGACGACGCCGGAACCGCGCCACGCAGCGCAACGAGAAACGGGCGATCTAGCCCTTGCGGCGTACGCTCACATGAAGGGCTTCCGCGTCGTGAAGGCCGAGGAGATGCGGAAGGGGCGCGTGACCGAGTACAGGTTCATGATCCACGACCAGGACGAGAGGTGGGACGAGCTGTGCATCGACTTCGCGAATTCGGAAGCCTCGCAGCACGACGCTTCTGTCAGGACACTGAAACGGCTCTGCAAGAGGTCTCCGCACGGCGGAGTGCCGGCGTAGTATCGGAGGTGGACCGTGGCGATTGCCAACCTGACGTGGGAAGTCGACGCGGTGACGCTGAGCGCGCTCATCGTTTCCGGCTTCGACGCCTGGAAGGTCGAGCGGGCCCCTGGTATTCCGCCGCCACCGCCGCCACCGACCTACGCTGAAATCTCGTACGCGACCACCAGACCGCCGTTGACCGCTAACGTCCTTCGCTGCCTGTACACCGACGGAGCGGCCCCTGTGGACGCCCTGGAGGCCCTCACGGGGCTTTACCAGGCTACGCCTGTCCGGACGTCAGACGGGCTGCTCGGGACGCCAGTCGCGGCGACGGCGACACGCCGGGGCTACCTCCAGCCCTCCGACGTCTTGGCCGAAGGTTACGCGAATCCTCCGTGGACACCGGCGAAGGTATGGCGCGGCATCGACCGGGCGACAGCGACCATCGACGCGATCTGCCGGCAGTGGTTCGAGCCGCGCTTCACGCAGTTCGTTTTCGACGGAACGGACCACGACCAGCTCTGGCTCGAAATACCCGTCTGCGCCGTCCACGCCATCCTTCAGGATGACGTTGCGGTCGACCTGGACGACATCGAAGTCTACAACAGGCACCTCACGCGTGGACAACTCAACCCGGACGACAGGGCGAACCCCAAGGTGACGTACGCGGTCGACTACCCGCCGGGCTACCGCGGACGACGTAGCAGGATCTACGCCGACTCCGCGTTGTTCGGTGCAGGACGCAAGAACGTGACGCTGAAGGGGATCTTCGGATTCACCGAGCTCGGCGCCGGTGACTTCGCAGCGGAAACCGCTGTCAACAGCCAGGTGCCGATCAGCTACGGACAGACGCCGGCGGAGATCAAGCGTGCCGCGCTCCTCCTCACGCTGACGTACATGCTACCGGCCGGTGAGCAGCAGCAGGCCGTGCTCAATAACCGCATCACCCAGATCAAGACGCGCGACCAGTCAATCTCCTTCGCCGACATGGCGAGCGGAGGAGGGACTGACGCGAGCTTCGGCCTAACCGGGAACCTGGAGGTCGACAACATCCTGATGCGGTATGGTGGACCACTCCGTATGGGGAGCGCGTGATGACCATCGCGACCAGGGGGATGCTGATCAATAAGTTCGTCGCCGTAATTCGGAGGCTCGACACCGTTGCCACGGCCGCGGTCGTCGGCGGCGGCTACGACAAGGAGTTTGATGCCGTCCGAGTCGTGAACGACGGGACCCAGATCGGTTCCTCGTCGCGTCGCGAGATGGACGAGCTTCGCCTGAACGTCCAGCTCGACCGAGACTCGTGGGGAAGGAACACGCCCGGTCGCGGCGGTCGCCAGGTCGTCGCCGATATCGTGCTCGTCTTCCACTGGCCTGACCTCGAGAACGGCGGCCTGATTGGCACCGACGGAGAACCGTTGCTGAAGGTCGGCGACCGCATCGACAAGATCGAGACGGTGATGGGCGACGTCGAGTCGACCTTCAAGAACCCGCCAGGAATGTTCATCACAGAATTCGAGCGCGCCGGTCACGGCCTGAATCCGTTCGGAACGCCGAGGACCAACCTCCTGTACACCTACTGCTCCTATGCCCGCGCGGCGGCTGAAGGAGTGACGTGATGATTCGAATTCGAATCACAGAGCGCGGGGTGGCGACGATTCAGAAGCGATTGCAGAACCTGGCGATACGGACGGGGCGCGCCGTGTCGAACGCGACTGGACAGCTCGCACACCAGCTTCGGCGTGAAATCGTCACGGGCATCAGGAAGCAGGCTCCTGGCGGACTCCGCTTCAAGCCGCTCGCCGAGTCAACGAAGGCGCGGAAGGGGAGTTCCAAGGCGCTCATCGATCAGGGCGATCTCATTCGCTCGATCAACGTAACGAAGCTGGGGAATCTCGCGTTCTTCGTCGGTGTCCATCGGACGGTGATGGCGAAGGGCGGTCAGAAGATGTGGAACCTGGCAGAGATCCACGAGTTCGGGTCGCAGAAGCGACCGGGTCGTCCGCCGGCGCGGCCGTTCCTCATCCCGTCGTACAACGCATGGCGCGTCGGCGCGGAGAAGATGTGGGCCACGTTCGTCGGAAAGGAACTCGGACTCCCGGCACTCGGAGGCGCGAGGACGGCCGTTGGTTTGACGATGGGCAAGGTAGACGTCGGATCCGGACTTTTCGGAGGCGATGACTGATGGCCATCCCGACGATCACGTCCGTGACGCCTTCGAGTGGACCGACCCGCGGCGGGAATATCGTGCGTATCGTTGGGACCAACTTCAGGCTTCCACCGCCGCCTCCCGTCTCCGGTCCGATCCTAGCGGAACAGCAGAAGACGGTCAGCGTGAAGTTCCAGGGCGTCGAGTCGGAATGGGCCTACTCGGCATCGGCGACGCTGATCCTGGCGCGCGTCCCGGAGTGGTCGGGGCCCTACGACATCACGTTCCCCGCCGCGCTGACCGTCCGCGTCGCGAACCTCGACGACGCTGGAGTGGAGATCGTCGGCGAGAACGTGACGAAGGCCGCGGCGTACTCGATCAAGCGTCCCGATCTGGCCGTCGAGTCCTACCTCCAGCGCGTGGTGCGCGAGGTCATCGCACTCTTCCGGAGGCACGTCCTCGAGAACACGCACTACTCGACGCAGCGCGATTACTCTCTGACGCCGGCGCAGCAGGAAACGCTCCGCGCATCAAAGCCGTTGCTCCAGATCACAGGGCCGACACTGAACCTGAACCGCTTCTACTCGTTGAATCGCGAGGACTACGAGGCCGATGCGCTGGGCGGCGTGAACGGGATGATGCGGAGAAAGATTCCGATCACTGTCGACATGGTCTTCACGGTCATCCCGTGGGCGGATAATTCGACGCATCTCCACGCGCTCGTCCAGGCGCTCCTCCTTTTCGGACGCGACATCAAGCATGTCCGCGTCGCGGTCGACCCGCTGGACCCGTCGAAAGGGACGAAGGATTACGAGTTTGAACCGGACTGGACGGGCTTCCCGGACATGAACTCAGACCCGAACGCTGACGACCTGGTCCACGCTGTTTCCAGGCATATCGTTAGGGGCGTGCATGTTGATGAAGATTTTGGTACCATTGTCGAGCGAGGATGGATCATCACGGAGAACGACGGAACCCCGCTCCTGCAGATCCAGGCCCCGTGACGGAGGGAACGATGACCGGAATGATCGAACTCGAAAACCTGACGGAGCGCGCAATCGAGTATCGCCTCGACCACCAGGTCGTATGCGTCAAGGTCGGGAAGTGCTTCTGCACGCAGGGCAGGCGCGGTCCCGTGGCGTCATCGATCCACGTTCCCGGAGGCAGAGGCAGAAGGACGGCGAAGCTCGATCCGCGGGTGACGCTGGTTCCTCAGGTCAAGGCAGACGCGTCCGGACCGCAGCCGAAGATCAGGATCATTGGAGCGGCGGCGGGGAAGGTCGCGGAGACGAAGGTAAAGGAATCCGACGAGCCCAAGAGAGAGATGAAGCTCAGCGGACGGAAGGGCAGCAGAGAGTAGGATACTACGCCATCACGCCCCGATGATTGGGCGACAGGAGGAAGACAATGGGAGCTGAACTTCTTGCCTCGAAGGTGGTCATCCTCGAAGAGGAGCCCTCGATTCCGACCATCGTCGCGCTGCCGAGCGCGGTGACGCTCTGCCTCGGTATCACCGAGCGCGGGCCGATGGCGGATCCGCAGCTGCTCACGTCCTTCGAGGAGTACCAAAGGATCTTCGGCGGCTTCACGCTGGAATCCGACGTCGCGGTCGCGGCGTACGGATTCTTCAGGCAGGGCGGGACCTTCATGTGGGTCAGCCGCACCTGTCACTTCGTCGACATCCTGGACCCGCTGACGGCCACGGCGACGAAGGCGAGCGTGACGCTCAACAACGGCGGCTCGCTCGCGACGCCCGCGGTAGTCGGGCCCGGCACGGGAGCGTCGCCGTTCCCGATGACGACTGGCATGCACGTTGACATCGACATCGGAGCCGGTGCGGTGCCAGTCGCATTCACCGGCCTCCCGGCGACGCTCGACAACGGTATCGTCACGGAGCCGTTCGACTTCACCGGCGGCGGACAGACGCTCGACGTGGTCGTGAACGGCGTTCTGCAACCGGTCACGTTCCTAGTCGGCGACTTCGTGGCACCGGCGACGGCGACCGCGCTCGAGGTGCTCGCGCGCCTCAACGCGAGCCTCTCCGGATGTTCGGCGGTCAAACACGGCGCAGGCCCCAGCTTCGGTGTCGCGCTGTTCACGGACGGCGCGGGAAGCGACTACTCGCTGGCGATCACCGGTGGCACGGCCAATGCCATCCTGCAGCTCGCGGCCGGTCCGGTCGTGGGCGCCGGAAACGTCGGCGACATCGCAGCCGTGACCGCACTCGAAGCCGAGGCGATTGTCGAAGCGACGGCCGGACTCATCGGAGCCGTCGACGTGATCGTGAACGTCGGCGGGACCCTCTCCGTCGAGACGGTCGCGACCGGCGTCGGCGCCACCATCCAGGTGGCGGGCACCTCCACCGTGGACTTCGGACTCGACCATATCTTGCACACCGGCGCGGATACCGCTGTGCAGCCGACGCTGACTTGCGCGGGGAAGACCCCGGGCGATTACGCCAACGACATCAAGATCGCTATCGAGGCCGCGACGAACGGCCTGGCGCTGTCGTTCAACCTCAAGGTGGTACTGAGCAGCGTCGTGAAAGAGACGTGGCCGAACCTGAACATGGACCCGACGTCGGCCAACTACGTCGAGACCGTGATCAACGACGTGAACCTCGGCTCGCGCCTCATCGCCGCGACTGACCTCGCCCTGACGCCGCTCGGGATCAAGCGTCCCGCGAACGTCGTCACGGCGAACATGATCGGCGGAGACGACGGCCTGACCGCGCTCGCGGACACGGACTACGTCGGAAACGTCGCGGGGCCGACCGGCCTCTACACGTTCGACCGCGTCAGGACCGGGCGCATCCTCATCATCCCCGGCGTCTCGACCGAGGCCGTCCACAAGGGAATGATGGACTACGCCGAGATCGACCGCAACGGCTCGATGTTCTGCTTCCTCGACATCGCGGCGGGGCTCACGAAGATCCAGGCGGTCGCGTACCTCACCGGAGCCGGGCTCCTCGAGTACAGCGAGTTCGGCGCGATCCACTGGCCGCGTATCAAGGTCGGCAACCCGCAGCCGTCCGTGTACGGCACGGCGTCGAGCATCACGGTTCCGCCCTCGGGCTGGATCGCGGGCAAGTGCGCGGCGAACGACCAGCGCCTCGGCGGCGTGTACGAAGCGCCCGCGGGGTACGGCGACGGCTGGGGCGTCATCCGTGGGATGACCGGCGTCGAGGACGACCCGCAGGGTCTGTCGGAGCACCAGGTCCTCGACGAGAAGACCCGAGACTACGTCTACCCGTACCGCATCAACCCGTTCAACCGCACGACCGGCGGCCTGTGGTACATCGACGGCAGTCGCACGCTGAAGTCGACCGGCAACTTCCCGTCCATCGGAGAGCGGCGCGGCGTCATCTTCATCGGCCAGTCGCTCGTCGAGGGGCTTCAGGTCTTCCGGCACCGCTTCAACAACCACGCGAACCGGCAGCGCGCCGGCCGCGGGATCACGCAGTTCCTCATCGGCGAGATGAACAAGGACGCGTTCCGCAGCCGGAGTCCGGCCGACGCGTTCTTCGTCGACGCGAGCGACGCGCTCAACCCGGTGATGAACGAGTTCGCCGGCATCATGACGATCAGGATCGGACTGGCAACCAACAAGCCGACGGACTGGATCATCCTGCTCATCACGCAGGACACCAGGGCGCTCGAGGAAAGCCTCGCGGCGTAGAGGAGGATGAACGATGGGAACCCCGACGAACTGGGACAAGAAGTTCTCCTTCCTCGTGGAGATCGACGGCATCGCGAGGGCGGCCTTCACTCGTTGCAGCGAGCTGTCGGCCGAAATCGAGAACGTCGCGCATCGCGAGGGAGGAAGGCTGCACCCGCACAACGCACCAGGTCTTGTCACCTTCTCCGAGCTCACGCTCGAGAGGGGCGCGTGCGACGACTTCGACTTGTACAACTGGTTCCGCGACTCGTACGACGCCGCGGCCGGGACTGGCATGGTCCCGCCGGATCTCTTCCGCACGCTCGACGTCGTCCAGCTGGACCGCAGTGGCGAGGACGTGAAGCGGTTCCGCTGCTACAAGTGCTATTGCCGCAAGTGGAGCGCGGGCGACTGGGACAACGACGCGAGCGAGGTGCGGATCGAATCCGTGATCGTGGTGATCGATTACTTCGAACAGGTCCCGGCCTGATCGAAGCGCCGCCGATGGCGGCCTGGGCAAAGGCGACATCCGGCACGGAGCGCATGGTGCGTTCCTGCCGGCCGGTCCCGCGATGCGGGATTGAAACAGAGTAGGCAAGGAGGGGTCCATGAAGTCCGACATCGTACAGCTTCCGTCAGACATGACCATCGAGCTCAGGCAGCTCACGTTGCGCGAGGAGAACTACCTGGCTGGAGCGTCGCGGTCTCGCCGGGGATCGCAGGAGCGAATCCTCGTTGACGTCGTTTCGAGATGCACAATTCGCGTCGTCGACCCGGGACCGAATCCGAAGGCGAAGGCCGACGAGAAGCCGAAGTGGGACGAGATGCTGGCGGGCGATTTTTTCGGCGCGATGATCGAGCTCCGCAAGCTCTCGTACCGCGAGGGCGCCGAGTACGATATCGACCTGAAGTGCCCGGTCCGGGCGTGCAACAACAGCTTCGGCTGGACCGTCGACCTGGACAAGGACCTCCTCGTCAAGAAGCTCCCGACGGAGTCGGCCGATGCGCTGCGCGAAGGACGACCGCTGACGGTGGAGATCGCCGGGAAGATCGTCCACTTCCACCTCGGGCTGGTGAAGGACGCAGATTTCCAGGAGAAGCTCGACAAGAAGTTTCCGGGGCGCGACATGGCGTGCATGCTCAGGGCGCGAATCGACAAGGTCGAGGGCGTCGAGTCGGTCGACATCATGAACTGGCTCGACGGCGAGGGGAAGGGTCCGTACGAGGGCCTGACGAGCGACGAAGCGGAGGACATGCGCGCCGAATTCTACCGAGTGGATTGCGGGATCGACACGGAGATCGAGGTCGAGTGCACGCGGACGCAGTGCCGCAACGTGTTCAGGCTCGATCTCCCTTTCGACGGAATCCTCACGCCTGGCCGGGCGCAGGCGAGCAAGAGGAAGTTCCGAGCTGGGCAAGCCTCATTGGAGGACTGACGGAGGAGGAAGTGCTGAAGCTGAGGTTCAACATCGCCTGGCTCCCGCTGTTCGGCGCCGGACTTCAGATCAGCTTCTCCGATACCGAGGACCTCTCGACGGCGCAGGCCGTCGACCTCTGCGAGATGGCAATCAATCAGCGTGAGCGCGAGGTCCGTGCGGCCTTCAAGGGAAGGAACGGCTGATGCTCAACTCGATGGGAGCGGGCTTCGTCCTGAAGGCGTACGATTCGACGACGCCCGTGGTACGCCGCATTGGTGGCGCGTTCGGCTGGCTCCGGAGGCAGACCGGACGGATGGCCGGCGGGATGAACAGTTCCCTAGGATCGATGGCGACAGGCTTCATGGCGCTCCACGCCGGTCTCGGAATCATCAAGCTGGCGAAGGCCGCGGGCGACGCGGCTGGGAAGTTCCAGCAGAACCTGGTCGGCGTAGGGCAGACGGCACGAGCGACAAAGGAAGAGATGGTGATGCTCCGGAAGTCGGCCATTGACGCCGCGTTGGCTACGAAGTTCTCGCCAGACGAGGCTGTTGAGGGGCTCCGGACACTCGCAGCACAAGGCCTCCGCGCATCAGAAGCGGCGGCTGTTCTCGTACCGTCGCTCGATCTCGCGACGGGTTCGCTCGGGCAGCTTGGAATCGCCGGTGCGGCTGACGCCGTCGTCGGGTCACTAAAGGCGATGGGCGTGGAGCTTTCTCATGCTGGTGAGTACACGGACAAGCTGCTGAAGATCACGCAGATGACCAACTTCCAAACCAGGGACTTCGAGGTAGCCCTTGGCAGGGCGACATCGAGCGCGAAGCTGTACGGCCAGACGTTCGAGGATACGCTTATTACTCTCGGCTTGATTCGCAATATGAACATCGACGCGTCCGTGGCATCGACGTCGTTGCGCGAAGCGTGGCGGCGCCTGGCGTCCGACGAGAACGCGCAGCAGGCTGTAGCCGAGAGGGGCGTCGATATTTTCGATAAACAGACGGGGAAGATGCGCGACCTGTTCAGCGTGATGATCGAACTCGGAGACAAGACGAAAGACCTGAACGACAAGGAACGAATGCGGATGGTAACCATTGCGTTCGGCGTGCGCGGTATGGCGACCTACAACGCGGTGCTGAACGCGACGTATACCGTGATGAAGGGCGGCGAGCCGATCATCCTCAGGGGACAGTCGGCGATTAACGCGATGCGGTACGAACTCTCGAGGGCCGGAGAGACCCTGACCGATGTTCAGAAGTCGGCGCTCGCCGCTGAGCTTGGGGTTGGCGATCTGAGCGACGTGATGAAGACATCAATCGGCGTGTCGAAGGAATTCCGAGACGCGCTCCTCGACACCTACGAGGGGCAGAAGCAGTTGATCCGTGGATCGTGGGAGACGCTGCTCGTCGTGATCGGCGAGGACTTCGCGAAGTCGATGAAGCCGTTTGCGAATGCGATCTTCGAAGCCGTCACGGCGATGGCTCTCTTTGTGAACTCGATGTCGCCGGAGGCGAAGCAGATGATCTTCAAGTTCGTCGTCGCCCTCGGCGCGCTCGTCACCATCGGCGGCGGACTGATGCTCCTGAGCGGCGTACTATCGATGCTCGGAGGATCGATCTTCGGCTTTGTCTTCTCCATCGGGAAGCTGGTCCTGATCGGCCTGCCGCTGGTCATGCTGCTGTCGGGGATGGGGATCGGCCTGAAGGCGCTCTCCGACGCGTTCAAGATCGGCGGGAAGAACGGGATGAGCTTCGAAAAGATCATCAAGAACGTCCGTCTCGCAGCGTCGGGGATGCTGTCCATCCTCCAGGGTGAGAGCTTCTCAGACGAACTGAAGAGTGAATTCGAAAAGGCCGAGAACCAGGGCGTCGTGAAGTTCCTCGGGAAGTTCGAGCGGTGGCTCGAGCGGATCCGTACGTTCTGGACGGGGCTGAAGGCGGGTTTCGAGCAGGGCGTCGCGATGCTTGCGAAGTCGTCGGCGTTCAAGCGACTCCAGGACAAGATCGAGGGCATCGTGAAAATCTTTACCGGAGGCGATGCCGAGAACTCAAGCGAGGTTCTCGACGAGTGGCGGCGCCGAGGTGAATCTGCGGGCGTCGCGCTGACGCGCCTCGGAGAGTCCGCCGCCGGGGCTATCGAGAAGCTCATCGGCTTTGGGAAATCATTCGCGGAGTTCGTCGCGAACATCTCCGCAGAGGATGTCAAGGACGTCATTACGGGGTTTGTCGACGCCTTCAATGGTATCGGCAACGCGCTGAGCTTCGTGAAAACTGTCCTCGGCGGGATCTACTACTTCATCAAGATGGTAGTATCAGCAATCGCTGAACTGATCTGGAACCTTGCCAGTCTCCCGGAGGATATCGTCGGCATGTTCTTTGGTGGTGGACCGCCGCGTATTGCAACGAAGGCGGGATGGTCAGCGACTACAGACGCGGCAGGCGATCTCGGGAAAACATTCTCCGACCGCGCGGAGTACGAGGCGAAGCGCGAACAGGACGATAAGGAAGCCGCGTCACGCGAACGGAAGCGGGTTCGACTCCGCGATTTGGAACGGCGACGGGAGCAGATCGAGGAGTGGACGGGACAGACCGCAGAGGAGTTCCATGCCGGCGGAAAGAACAAGGGACGGAAGGCGTTCTCTGAAGCTGATGCCGCGATGCAGGTGAAATACCTGGAGGAACTCAAGAGCGTGAAGAAGCAACTGGAGAAGCTGACAGGTCAGCCCATCGTCGTGAATGTCAGCGGCGAGAAGCTTGCAGAGATCGTCGGCAAGCAGCCGTCGATGACCGGCGAGGATTCGCTCGATGATACCGCGGCTGTCGCGGCGTTCTAGGAGATGTGATGGGAAGCCCGGCCGTAAAGTCTGACCCGAACCTTGGAGCGAGCGCGGCGCAGCGCCCGAATACGGCAGCGCGCGGCTACGTCAAGAACCTTCTCCTCGACGAGACCGGGAACCCGGACTATCCCGACATGATCACCTTCCCGTTCCGACCGACTCCGGTAAACGTCGAGACCTCGGTGAACGACGACACGATGGACGTGATTGGGATGTCGCACGCATACGACGTCTACACGAACACGGCGAACGCTCAGGTGTCGTTCGAGATCTACCAGAACGCTTTGATGATGATCAAAGAGACGACCTCCGAAGGTTTCAAGGAGGGCGGGAAATCGCTTCTGAACCAGATGTCGGCCGACATCGAGAAGCAGCGGCGGTTCCTCCAGGCGCTTCTCTACCCCGGCATCACGCCGGCTGGTGTCGTCGGCGCGTACCAGCCGGCGTGCATCCTGTGCCTCCCGGGCATCGTCACGATCCGATGCAAGCTGAAGTCGCTTGGCGAGGTTCACGAGCGCTGCGACATCAACGGCAACATCGTTGAACTCCGCCTGAGCGTATCGTTCAAGGAGGCACCGATGGCGCGCGTCTCGATGGAGGACGTCCTGATGAACGGCATGTTCCGGACGTGGGGAGCGTGATGGACCAGAACAGCCGCTACAGGTTCTGCACGGTGCTCGGCGGGAACGGCGCGACATCGTATCTCGACGAACGCGAACCGTTCCGTTTTCGCGACGAACCCGACAACCGATTTCACACGGCGCGCGATGGCGACACCTGGTGGGGCCTGGCATGGAAGTTCTTCGCGGGCTTTCCGAACAAGGCTCTGCTGTGGTGGCTGCTGTGCGAGTTCCAGCCGGAGGCTGTCGTCGACCCGACGATCAGGATCGAGGCCGGGAGGATCGTTGCGATTCCGAGCGAGCGGCTCATCCGTACGCAGGTCTTCAGCAGGGACAATCGTCGGTTCAGTAGCTAGGAGAGACGATGCCGTTTGGAGGAGCACAGGTCATCATCCAGCTGGTCGACTTCGACGCGGGGGACGACTCCTTCTACGGCGACTATCTGCAGATGAACGAATTTCTTCAGACGCGCCTCCTGTCCTTCAAAGTGCACGACCGCGATAAGGGGAAGGACCGACTCGAGATGGCCTTCCGGAACGACGACTATGTGATGATCGAGTCGCCGGTCTTCGCGAAGGGCCAGAAGCTGCTCGTGACGTGGGGGTGGCCCGGCGAGATGGTCGTACCACGTCGGTTCATCATCCAGTCGGTAAAGGGTAGCGACCAGGTAATTGTTTCCGCTCACTGCCGACTGTCGCTGATGGATCGCGAGAAGAAATCACGCTGCGAGGAGGCTATCACGCACTCGGAGTTCGTGCGGAAAGTCGTCGAGGAGTACGGATACAGCGGGACGTTCCAGTGGGTCGAGGAAACGTCCGTCAGGTGCGACGTGACGCAGGCGAACGTGACCGACGCGCGCTTCATCAACAAGCTCGCGCGGAAGAACGGCTTTGTGTTCTACGAGGACGCGACAGGGATTCACTTTCACAAGAAGAACCTCCAGCAGGAGCCGGTTCGCTGGTTCATCTTCCGGCAGGACGAGGGGCGCGGCGACATCATCAGTGCGCCACGGTTCGACATCAACCTGAGTCGCGGCGTGGCGAAGGTGAAGGTGACGTACCGCGATCCGGTGACGAAGGAGTATGGGACTGTTGAAGCCGGTCCTGACGCGACCGAGATCGACAGTCTCGGCGAGGAATCCGAGATCGGCAACGCCGACGACGACAACCAGGGACTTCGCGCCGCGAGGATGACGCGCGTCGATACTCGCTACGGCGGGATCATGACGCAGGAGGAGGCGCAGGTCGAAGCCGATGCCCGCTATTTCGAGACGGCGTCAGGACGCTACAAGATGGAAACGGAGATCATCGGAGACGCCCGCATCGGCGCGAAGCTGATCGTCGGCTTCGCCGGAATCGCGGACTCGCTCGATGGCCTCTACTACATCAGCGAGGCGGAGCACCTGGTCGCAGGAGGAAAGTGGACCATCGCACTAAAGTGCCGGAAGGACGCACTCAACAAGGTGAAGTTCGCCAAGTCAGCGAGGCGTCCGGCGAAAGCGAAGATCAATCCCGGTGTCGATGTGATCACCATCGAGGAGCAGGTGATTCGCGCCAATCAGAGTTCGCTCCACAAGGAGATCACGGTGACGACCGACGCCAACGGCAACGTCGTTCCGGCGTACCAGTTCACCGACGGCGAGTTCACGAGCGGTGCGCTTCAGGAGATGACGGCAGACGAGGTCCTCGCGCTGAACGACAAGACCCTCGAGAGCCTTTACCAACTGTCAGGACAGTCGGCTGAACCCGACTCGGCGATGTGAGATGGCTGGCGACAACACAGGATTCGACGGCGACAGCTTCCACGGGAAGCGCCTCGATGGCCTCTACATGGGGCGCGTCGTGGATCGCGACGACCCGGACGGGAACGCGAGGATTCGCGTCGAGATCCCTGGCATCATCGACGGCCAATCGGCGTGGGCCACTCCGAAGGGCGGCGGGTCACCGTTCGCGGGCTTCGTCCGCGTTCCGCCGCTCGAGGCCGACGTGTACGTACAGTTTCTCAACGGCGACCAGGAGCGACCTGTTTACGAACCGGCAGACTGGGGTGTGCGCGAAGGAGTTCGCGAACTCTTCCCCGAGTTCGAGGATCCTGACGTCATCGTCGCCGGCTTCGGTCCGTTTCGCCTGGTCATCGACCTTCGTGAGAACGCGGAGACAGACCAGGTCCCGAGCCTCACGCTAAAGATGGTGGCGGCCCTCGGCAACGATACCGAGACGGACACGGCGTGGATTCGGATGAGCGAGAACTCGATCCAGGTGCGCGCCGATTCGGCGGTTCAGGTGACGTCAGGCGGACTGACAGACCTGGACAGCGACGGCGATATCCAGGTGCGGAGGAGGAAGGTGATGCCCGCTTCCCGGCCGATCAGCTAGGGAAGCCCAGGAGGCCGCCCAGTGGCCTGTCCTGGCGACGCGTCCGGAAGCACGGACGAAGGTAAGAAGACGGAAGCACGGCGCCTCCGAGGAGGCCAGGAGAAGGCATGGAGTTCCCGCCCGCAGGATTGTGCATCCAGCTACCGGACATCCCGTCACTGGACGAAATCTGCTTCCCCGGCGGCTTCTGCCTGAGCTACATCTGGGACGCCATCGACAAGATTCCGCACCTCGCAGATATCTCGCTGGACTTCTTTTCGCAGATTGGCCCCGCGATGGCTCCGCTGGCCCCGTTCTTCAGCGTGCTCGACACGGTCCTCGCGATCTACAAGTGTGTTCAGGCGATCCCGAAGGCCATCACGGAGCTAGATCCGGCTGAACTCCTGAACTGCATGCCCGCGCTCGCCAAGCTCATCGACAAGCTCCTGAAGCTGATCCCCCAGCTGTCAATCCCGAAGATGGTGATCGCGATCATCAAGAACCTGGCCGCGCTGATCCGCGCCATCGCCGCCGATCTTCTCTACCTCCAGAGCCAGCTCCAGCGCATCGCCGACATGATCGACAGGGCAGCGAGCTTGAACGACGTGAAGATGAACGGCTTCCTCGTCTGCGCGCAGGACACGGTCGAGGGTTCAGTGATGTCGACGGCCGAGGCGCTGAAAGGAATCGGTCGCATCATCCTTCTGGTGAACATCTTTATCGGGCTGTTTGGTGGAGAGGAGATCCCGTGCTTCGGTTCGCTCGTCTCCGACTACCTGGCAGAGGGCCTCGACGTTATCATCGACCTGCTGACGACGCTCGCAGACATCCTGCAGGAGCTCGCGGAAATGATACCGGATCCTGATTGGGCACTGACACTCGCAATGGGCGAACAGCAGTGCTAAAGTGAGGTGAAATGGCTCAGTCGCAAGAACAGTTCGGAAGAGGAATCGTGTGCCCGGTTCAGCGGGACGGAAAGGGCGACTTCGCAAACGACTCAGGAATGAACCTCCTGAAGTCGGACATCGGAGAGCTGCTCGGGATCATCGGTCCGTCGGCGCACGAGCCGGGAGAGCTTCCGTGGGATCCTGATCGCGGAAGCAGGATCGATTCGCTCCGACACCGGCACCTCCATACCGAGATGATGCGCGCGCTCGCCGAGCAGTACACGGCGACTCCGCTCAGGATCTACGAGAGGCGCGTCCGCGTCGGCCCCGTCAGGGTGTCTGCGAAGGACGAGCGGACGCTGCGCATCGAGGTCAGTTTCGCGCCGAAGTCGGCACAGATGGGCGAGCTCGAAACCGTGCCGCTCTATGTGGAGCAGTAAGATGACGACGACTATCCTGCCACCGAGCTACGACTACACCGATAAGGACTTCCTCTCGATCAGGGAACGCGTGTTCGACCTGATCAGATCCGTGTACCCGACCTGGTCTGACGAGGCTGTCGCTAACTTCGGGAATATCCTGGTCGAGTCGTTCTCCTGGATCCTCGACGTGCTGATGTTCTACCAGGACCAGCAGGCCCGAGAGGGTCGCATCGCCTTCGTCCAGCTCCGGCGAAACATGATCGGAATCTGCAAGCTGCTCGGGTACGAACTCGATCCGGCGGTCGCGGCGACGACGGACGTGACGCTGACGATCTCGAATCCAGCCGCGCTCTCCGGGATCGTGACGCCGTCGACTACACCGGTTGTCGTCCAGACCGAGGAAGTCACTGACCCGGTGAAGGGCGAGCTTCAGGGCACGATCAGCTTCAACCTCGGACTCGGCGAGATTTCGAAGACCTTCCCGTGGCAACACTCGATCACGCAGACGCCGTATATCATCGCGTCGAAGAACCGGCCCGATCAGGAGATCATCCTTCCGTTCGGTCCGTTCCTGTGGAACTCGGATGAAATCTCGACGCCGACGCAGGGCGTGTTTACGCGAGTCGACTCGTTCTTCAATAGCGGACCGACCGATCTCCACTACCGCGTCCAGGTCGACCAGAACGACCGCGCCACGATTATTTTCGGAGACGCTAAGAACGGCGCGCTCCCGGTCGGCTCGATTACGGCGAAGTACAAGACCGGCGGTGGGATCTACGGGAACCTCCCCGAGGCGGCGCTCGTCAAGGTGGTAGGGAAGTTCACCGACTCCTTCGGCCACACTGCGTACGTCACCGCGACGAACGCGAATGCGTCGACCGAAGGGACTCCGCGCGAGGAGGTCGAGGCGGCACGGGTCAACGCCCCGGCGTCGACGCGGGTACTGAACAGGACCGTGGCGCGCGAGGACTTTGAGGTCAACGCGAAGCGCGTGCCTGGCGTCGGCCGGTCCTTGATGCTGACGAGCAACGAGACGTCTATTATCGGAGAAAACCGGGGGAAGCTGTTCGTCGTTCCAACGACCGGCGGCGTGCCGTCTTCGCTCCTGCTTCAGCAGGTCGTGGATATGCTGACGCTGCCGCCTCCGGACGGATACCCGCACACGCTGACGTTCCAGCTCGAGGTGCTTCCGCCCGTGTACAAGGAAGTGGATATCGACGCGACGATCTGGCTGCGCGAGGGCTACGTCCCGAGCGCGGTGAAGGCGTCCATCGTGGCGGCGCTCGAGGACTACTTCGAGCCGATGCTAGCGAGCGGCGCGCCGAATCCCAACGTGGACTTCGGCTACTACTACAAGGACGACGAGGGGTCTCCGGCCGGCGAGATTCCGTGGTCGGATATTTTCAACGTGATCCGCGACGTGACTGGCGTCAGGAAGCTCGAACACACGATGAAGCTGAACGGCGTCGTCGACGACGTGAACATTGCGAACTGGGAGTTCCCGGCCCTCGGGGATCTTGTAGTCATCAACGGCGACACTGCGGCGGCGATTTAGGAGCAGACGGTGGCGAGAGTCATCAATAGATGGGACCCCGCGCGGAACGTCGAGATGATCGTCGCCGCGGCCGACGGACCACTCGTCATCGAATCCGGCGACGAACGGTGGAAGCTGTTCGCCAGAGAATGGATTCAGCCTGAGCTCTATGCCGGAGTGGATCTGATCGGATACCTCCGCGAGCTGACGGTGGAAGACGGAGCAGATCCGCTCCGTGGTCTCCGCGTCGCCGGTTCACAGTTCATGCCTGACGGGATGACGTTCTTCGGTGCGGACCCTGCCGACGGCGAACCGCAGCCGGAGGACCTCGCTGATCCGTACAGCGGATCGGCGTACCACTACATCACCGCAGGCCACCGGCTCGCGCTTCGCGGCTGGATCGGCGGATACTTGCCGGGCCATCTGAACGTCGAGTTTGAGGTCTGGTGGGGCGACGCCGAACAGCGAAACAACGCCGACACTCGCGGAGCGTGGAGCGGCGCTGTTCTCGGAGTGTTCAACGCCCCGCTGGCGAGCTGCGATCATCTGCTGTACGCGCTCCACGGGAAGCGCCTCGGCGACGCTGCCTGGGAGTATCGAGGCGGATACGTTGACCAGCCTGGCGGCGCATTCGTACCGGCGTCGACCGTTGTCTCTCCATGGGACGGAGTCGATTCGGGACGCGTTCGGATCCTCATCACGGGCGGTTCTCCTACGTGGACGGTCACGACACAATACTGGGACCCAGGGATTCCCGACTGGGTCGACCTCGCATCGTCTGTCGTTGACCTCAGGGTGTACGCCGTACCTGGCTTCGAGGATCTGTTCGGTCTCAACGGATATCTTTTCCACGGCGCGACGAAGGTGTTTCCTGGCGCGATGCCGTCGCCGGAACCGGAACAGGAGACGTACTTCAGGCGCGTCTCGATCTCGCAATTCGAGCCGTGGATTCTCGACGCTGACGAGACGAACCTTCGCGAGGGAGTCCTTCGCATGTCACAAGTGCTCGGGATTCCGCTACCATACTGGCTCGCGCCTGTCGGTTCGCTGACGCCGTCTATCGACATCTTCCATTCTCCGTCAGGAACCCCGTCAGCTCCCGAGAAGCTCCGTACGCTGGATGATGGAGGTGGGTGGGGAATCGAGCTCAACCAGGACACCATCCTCGTGATGTTCGGCATCGAAGACAGAAAGATGGTGACGGTAACGCCGGCGACGGGGAAATATCGCCCCGTGTGTCTCTCGGATATCGACGCCGTCGGAGCGACGCTGCCGTTCTCGTACGTCGGACGCTACAAGCTGAAGGACATGGCGACGTGGGGAGACGAGCGATGCCTCGTGTCATTCGGAAACGCCGGATGGAGTCTCGTTCCGCCGGGTGGATTTAACGGCGGAGTCGGCCTGACCTGGCGAACGACGAACGGCGGCGAACTTGCCCTGAAGTATTGGGACGGAGTCGCCGCAGGATGGTTCGAGATCGTCGCGCCGCTCCGTGTCGACGAGTACGACAACACGGTGGTCGACATCGCGATCTGCTGGACCGGCGACTTTGGAGCCATGGTTGGTCTTCCGGATCGTCAGCTGCGCATCGTCGTCGACGGCGTCACGAAGGGATCGGGTCTCGAGCCGTCGCTCGAAATCAGCAGCACGTTCTTCGCCTCAATCGGATCCGCAGACACGACGACCGGGAGAAAGAGCTTCGCCGGGATCTGGTTCGGAGGCGCCACGTTTTACGAGCCGACGACGAACACGGATCTACTCCACGCCTTCGACGCCGAAGGCGAAGGCGGATTCTCAAATGCGAACTTCGAGATCCCGGCGACGTCCGGCAGACCTGGCGAGGCGAAGGACTGGGAGTGGCAGTCGTTCCAGAGCCTCGGTGGCTTCGCTGAGTTCTCGGCATACCGCGCCGCACTCGCGCCGTTCCGAATCGACCGCGAGGAATTCGAAGGCGGGTGGCGACGCGCTCCGACGTGGGTCTACGCCGACGCGACAGCACGACTCGCGGCGACGGGCTTCACGGCCGACGACGTCGGACAGGCGGCGCTGCAGCTAGACGTCGACCGCAACTTCATCCTGACCGACTACTCGCCGATCACCTGGGTCGAATCGGCTGTCGGAGAGAACCAGGACTGGGCGGACGACCTGGCAGATGTCGCGGTCGCCGCGGCATTATTCAACGAGGGGATCCCAGCCTTCGAGGGCACGGTCGAGCACTTCAATATCTGGGGCGAGACGTGGGATATGATGGTGTGGAGCGGCTATCCGTGGCTCGCGGGGTACAACCTCACGCCACCGTGCAGCGACACGTTCGGACCGTTCGGCGGCGCCACGGGATTTGACGGCTGGTTCGACCACGTTTTCGGCACGAACCTCGACCCGCTCTGCGTCGAGTCCTTCGACGAGGCGTGGGGGAACGATCCGTTTTCTACCGCCGGAGGACAGCGATGGCAGCCGGACACGGCACCCGGCGGAAGGATGCGCGGAGAGCTTCTGACGTTCCCCCTGTTCATCCCCGATAACGAGAACCGGCTCATCATCCTGACCGACGCGGCGATACCTGCGATGTTCCCCCTGCCGTCGCAGAATTACGCTAATATGGCAACCCTCCTGAGCGACCTGAACGGCCTTCTGGCCGCCCATCTCCCGGGCCTTGGCGTTGCCTTCGATTCTTGGACGGACGGGGACAGGGACGGCCTCACGTTCGGCTGGGACGGTTCTGCGGCCACGGCCCTGTGGTTCGGCTTCGCGTCGCTTGAATCCGAGATGTTCAAGGACGCCAGACAGAGGCTCGGACTGCGGTCCTTCAGTCCGACCGGGGGCTTCACCGGCGTCGGTATTCCTGGCTGGTTCTTCCCGTCGCTTCCGGCGGGCGTTGATCCGGCCGACCGCTTCCTGCTCGATTCGTGGTCGAGCAACTCGATCTTCATCGTGACCGATTCCGTGCTCGGCCAGGTCGTCCTCGAGAATGACATGGTCGCGGCCGTGTTCGACTCTGCGGTTCCCGATTCGACGTTCCTCGAGAGGTTCAACCTTCCGGGGTGGATATCGCCGTCGGCGGTCTGGATCCTCGACCTGTCGGCGGTGCCGTTGACGCAAGCAATGTTCGACGTCGGCTCTCATGATCGAGAGGATTTCCTCGACACCGAGTGGCCGGATCAACTATTCCCGACGTAGGAGGCAACGATGGGTCAGCTCGACTGGAAGGACATTGGCGGATCGCTCAGTACGGCGTCGCTCGCTCGCGGGGTAACGAACGGCATCGACCGTCCTCCGTCGGTAGGTCCGAACGATTTTGTGTTCGGGTACAACTCGCTCGACGGGACCGTCACCGGGGCGCACGGGAAGTACGTCGACCTGGCAGGTTTCACGCCGACCGGCACGCTGCTCTCCGATCCGGACGGCGGCGGATCGATCCGCGGCTGCGTGAAGCGTGTCAGCTCGCCGAACAACACGGGGATGTCTCCGATGCTGTTCTTCTGCGGACAGGGCGCGCCGGTGTCGGTGAACGATTACTGCTACATCCTCGGCCTCCTCGATGCCGACCCCTACGAGATCGTGCTCGCGAAGGCACAGCTCGTCAGCGGTCTCGTCGCGTCGGACGAGAACGTACAGATCCTGGCGCGGTCCTCGGACCAGTACGCGATGGGCGACGGCCTGTGGCACCATCTTCGTCTCGATGCCATCGTCGAGCCGAACGGCGACGTGCTGCTGAAGTGCTTCGAGAACGACCTGGACACGCACCCCATCGGTACGCCGGGAGGACCTGACTGGCAGCCAATCCCCGGCTTCCCGTCGGGCGGAATCGTCGACGACGTTCTGCAGATCAAGACCGGAGAACCGCCGCTGTGGGGTGGATACTGCGGGTTCGCGTTCCAGGTCGCGCAGTCTCTGAACCGGCGCGGTGCCTTCGACGCCATTGAGGCATCCAGGGTGAGCTGATGACGACGTGGCTCGACAGACTGCGCGGCGAGGGCCAGGGGAGGACGAGGCCCACGAGCTTCGTCGCTCCTGATGGAGACTGCGTCTTCGTCCTCGGCGCCGACGCGCAGATCGAGCCGGCCGTTCTCTCGCCGGATGACTTCACGGAGATCAAGCAGCTCGTCGACCTGACCGGGTGGGATCTCGTCGCTGCCACGATTGATACCCTCGGCGTCGTCATGGGTCAGTCACAGCAGTCGTCTGGATTTTCCGATGATCCTGACCTGCTGTGGTGGTTCAACTACGACATCGCGATGCACCACGCGAAGAACTTCGTAGCGGGCGCCTTCGACCTCGACGATCAGGGCGACATGGAGTTTGGTACGGAGACCTACTCGCCCTCCGGAACGTCGTGCCGCAAGATCCCGGTCGGCAGCACGACCGCGTTCCTCCTCGGAGAAAACACGCCGCAATTCGTCCCCGGTGCAACGCTGCCGAAGTACACGATCCAGGCGTGGATGTTCTTCGATACTGACAGCATCACGAGCTCGTGGGGCTGTAGCCCATCTCTGTTTTACTGTCAGGATGGAGGGCCAGGTGGACTGATCCTGAAACTCAGCGGAGCGGCAGGACCAGGCGCACATTCCTGGAACTTCAGTATCACGCACTATAACGGGGGGACCGTCGTCTCGACTATCTTCCTCACGCCTGTCATCGACACGCCTAGCTGGGGCTGGCACCTGGTCACGCTGACATTCAATGACGGGCTTCCACTCGGAGACCAGCTGAAGCTATACATCGACGACGACCCGACGCCGATCCTCGCGTTCATCGGCATCGGAATCACGCCGGCGGCGCCGGCTGCTGGTACACCGATCTTTGTAGCGGCTCCGAATTTCTGGGGAATGGTCGACGAGATGCGAATGCTAGCGCGCGACCTGACGCCGACCGAGATCGCTGCGAGCTTCGTAGAGACGACGATACTGCCGACGCCGGTTGACTACGAGTGGGTGATGCAGATCCTGGTGAATTCCGAGGTCTACGCCGAGCGCGTGATCCGCCCCGGCGAGGAGCGTCGCTGGAGTGATTTTAAGGCGCCGGTCCGCCACCTCTCGGGGGTCTGCGAGGTCGGCTTCCGTCTGAAGTTGAACGAGGTTTGAGATGGCCCTGACGATTGAACAGCTTCTGGCAACACTCGGAGTCGACCTTGCCGCCGTCGAGGTTTCGCCGCTCGGGCAGTACGTCCTGATTCAGCGCGATCCGCAACCGGACGAGACGAACATCGCGAAGGAGACTGACGTCGGCATGACGCTCGTCGACCTGGACGCAGACCCGGCCGACCCGCTGCTCGTCGCCCCAGACTTCACCGTCACCATCGACGGCGCGACTGCGCTGACCTTCATCGGCGGCGTCGCGACCTGGTTCGGATCGTGGACCGGGACCGTGACGACGCACGTCGTTGCGTCGCCGTACGCGTTCTGGCGCGTCGATGCGCAGCAGGTCGGAGGTCCGCTTTGGGAATCCGAACAGGTCGTGCCGGTCGATCTGACCATCGGTGGCGGCGCGTCGTTCTCCTACGAGTTCACTGTCGAGGACTACGCTCCGCCGCGGTTCCTCGCAGCCGAGGCGATCTCTCCGTTCGTGATGCGCGTCACCTTCGACGATAACATGACTATCGATGGCGTGACGTCGGTGCTGCTAGCTGCGCTGTGGGCGAACGCGATCACGCGACACAACGTCGACCCGCTTCCCGGCGTGAACCTCGATGTGGAGTCCGTCGTCGTCGCTGACGTGTACGACCCGACGATCCCGATGAAGTGGACCTTCGCCGACGCGGCAGAGCGTCTCGCGTTCGTTCCGGATGCGTCCGATATCGGGAGCGTGGCGCTACAGGAAAGCGACTCGACGCTGTGGCTGCTCGTCGATACCGACGCACCCGCCGGCTGGAACCACGCATCGTGGGGCCACTTCCCGTGGAGCTGTCCTCCGACCGGAGGTCCGGCCATCGTCTGGGCCGAGGTCAATATCGGCGCGCAGTTCGACCTCGCGATGAACTGGGAGATGACTCCTGGGTGCGCGTACTCCATCGTGGCGAATCCGCTATTCGAGGACGAGTCGGAAAACCCGATGAATCCGTTGTTCATAACGGCGCACGCAGTCGGCTTCATTCCAGACGTTCCGGTCGGACGCGTGTTCTCCCACTGGCGAAACATGGTGCCGAAGAAAAACCGGATCGAGGATGCGACGCGCGACCTGGAACGGTTATCGAACTGCATCGAGGAAATCCTCGGCTGGATGCTCTACTACGTCGACCACTTCACCGATCAGTGGGATCCAGACCTGGCAAACGACGAGCAGATCGAAGCGATGCTCTACGACATGGGAAACCCGTTCTCGACGTGGACAGACCTCGTTTTGACCGCGAACCAGAAGCGGAAGCTCCTCAGAATTCTCATCGAAATCTACAAGGCGAAGGGCACCGCGTGGGGCATCGAGCAAACGGTGTTCTTCCTTCTGGGTGAGGTCGTCCACTGCGTCGAGTACATCGCCGGAGGCTGGGTTCTCGGCGTGGACGCGCTCGGGAGCGACGGCATCGCGCAGGTCATGAGCCTCGGCTGGGAGACATTCGACTTCACGCCGGTCGCGCCCCCCTGGGAACTCGCGGTGAAGGTCGATGGCAGTGCCCCGCAGATCGTCGCCTTCGTTCCGGCCGACTTCGTCGACCCGGCGGCGGCGACCGCGGCAGAGGTCGCGTCAGTGATCGCGTCTCAGGCGAGCGGTGCGGGCGCCTATGCCGCGTTCCCCGGCCAGTCCGCTGCGGTACTAGGGGCGAACGTGGAACCGTTTGCACTGGCGCCTGGCGACACCCTACAGCTCGCCGTCAACGGCGTCCCGCTGACGGTCGTCTTCCCGGTCGACGGCATCGCAACTCCGGGCGCCGCGACGACGTCCGAGATCGCCGCGATCATCGACGAGGCGTGGGACGGAGAACTGCTGGCACACGACAACGGAGGCGCGCTTCTGGTCGAGACGACGACGCGCGGAAACCTGGCGACGCTCGAGACTTTCGCCGACGCGTCCGCCGTCATCCTCGGCCTGGGGCCCGCGGTAGTCTACACCGGGACTGACCACGGCCAGGTCGCTGCCTATTCCAACAAGGCCGGAGTCGACGCATCGATCCAGGTGTCCGGCGGGTCGGCGAACGTCGTTCTCGATTTCGATACGGACGAAGTCGGATCAACTGGCGGTGCCGTGCTGGCACCCGATGAATCCTTCACACTGTACTCGTTCGACATTGAAACCGAAAACGTGCTAACATCGGCGCAAGAGAGCATCATCAGGAAGGTGGCAGAGTACATGAAGCCAGCACACACCCACCTGATTCGAATCCGGCTGGCCCTGCCGTTGCCGTGGCCGGATTCGTGGATGCTCGGGATCAGCGAACTCGACATCAGCACCGAGCTCGCGGAGTAGAACGAGGAACGTGGAGTTTCACATGGCACGACCGGCAGAGCACGACGAGGTTGGACGGCGCGAACAGCAGCGCCTCGTCGCGCGTCGGGTTCGGGTCGACGGGGTGGTGGACGACGAGGTTGCGTCCGCGGCGGATTACTCCACACGAGGAGCAGGCTGGATGAGATTCGATCCACGCTCGTCGGAACGAACGCCAATGAAGCTGCTGTCGCCACTTTTCGATGTCGTGCTTCCGGTGCTTTTCGTCGAAATTTTCAGACCGGCGGCTCTTTCCGAAGCATTCGGACGAACAGAAGCGAGGGATCGGACGAGTCCCAGACGCGGCATGATGTGGTACGAGAAATTTCTCTCCGCACACTTCGCAGGACAGTTCGACGTTTTTTCCATCGACCGTCGGAAGGTATTCGTGAACGGCTTCGTTTCGCGCATTTCGTCCCAGTTTCCACGATCCGTAGCAGCGACGGTTGCAGAATCGTTGGCTGGAACGCTTGACAGGCTGTCCGCAGTTTTCGCAAGGGTTCATGGTGACCTCCTTCTCGGAGGGAACTATATCACCGAATCGCTGGAAGGGGTTTGAAAATGGACCTTTTCGATTTCTATTTCAAGCAAATCGTAACGCAGTCACAGATGGATTGGGCGTTCGACCGAGTCCAGACAGGAATGTACGGACTGTCTCTCGACAACGAGATGCTGGGCATCGTCAGCGGCCTCGGCGTCCAGCAGCATGCGCCAATTCCAGACAAGAGCATGGATCTGATCGGCCCCGGCGTCGCATACGATCCAGAGGGCCAGCGCATCTACATCCCCGACGCCCTGACCGTCGTCGACTGCTCGCAGGACGAATTCGGTACGGACACGAACCCTCCGACGCCGACCTTCCAGCGGTACATCTCGATCTTCGCCAGGTTCAAGAGGAACCTGACGGCGCCGGCGCTCGACGGCAACAACATCGTGGTCTACACGAAGCAGCTCGAGAGCTTCGAGGTCTTCGTCAGGATCGGATCCGAAGCAGCAGCCGGAACAGCGATTCCGGCTCCGCTCATGGCCGACGCCATCCTGCTGATGGACCTCCTCGTGACGAACGGATTCACAGCGATCCTGAACGGCGACCGCGACGTCACGCGGAGACAGGACTGGATCCGCTTCGCTGGAACGGCAATCGGGACGCGCGTGTATGGGACACCAGCCGAGGCGGTCGACGACATCCTCGCGCTGATTGACACCTTCGGAGGAGCATTCCCGTTCGCATTTACGTCGACGTGGGTCGCCGCAAATCCGGTACTCGGAACGGCTCCGCCGCCGACCACTCTCCAAGAGTCGCTGGATGCCATCGTCTTCGACCTTGCTGACACCGGTGCGTTCTGGGGAGGTGCTCGGCGGATTGGCATCTCCCAGTACACAGCTCCCAACACGTTTGTCGCGTGGGCAGCAGCGTCGCTGAATGAGGCGATAGTCGCCATCGCAGACGCACTGGATGGTCACATCGCCGGTGGAGCACCGGCGCACGCTGCCGGGGCAATCGTGTTCACGCCGTACTCGTACCTGGCCTCGGTGAACGTGCAGACCGCGATCCAGGAGTTGGTCGACGACCTGGCGGACGACGCCTGGACGGCGCCCAACCCGGACGGCGCGGAACGAGTCGGGTTCGACTCGACGGTCTGGAACGGCTACGGATGGGCCATCGCGCCCACCGTGCGGTCGGCGCTGAACACCATCGCGGGGGCTCTGGTGAGCCAGGGCGCCGGCACAAGCGGCGCCGACATGGTCGGCACCGAGGCCATCGCGGGGACCCCGGAGGCCATCGCGGCGTCGGACGTCATGGCCGTGCTGGAAGCGATCTATGGTCACCTGAACGCGCGCACCGAGCGCAGCACGGCGGAGACTGTGGACGGGCGATGGCAGTTCGACAACGGGGTCGCCGGTCTTCTCGCGGCCAGGGCCCGGGCCAGCGAGCAGGTCATTCACCGCAACGTCCCGTTCTTCAACGCGTTCGACGGCGGAGTCAACTACCCCGGAGTCAGGTCGTGGAACCACTACGCGATGCAGGACGTGTGGAACGGATTCACGCGAGCGCAGAGTTGGGCCGGGACGAGCAACGCGATTGACCTTGCGACGCACCTGGTGGACGTGTTCACCTTCGTGGACGTAAACGGGCGACGGCGCGTGGGAGCGCTGGCGGCTACCGGCGGGATCGCACACTGGGACCCGAACGACATCGTGACGTTGATCAGCACGGCATACCCCGCTGGGAGCCTTCCGGCCGGGACGTGGACGGCGACGTCGTGCTGCTGTGACGGGCGATACCTGTACGTCATGTTCGTCGACCTGACGGCGGTCGGCGTCGAGCCGCACCACCTGCAGTGCTTCGACCTGCACAGCCCGACGCTGGCGCCGAACGCCGGCTGGGCGGCGACGGGGACGGCGCTGCCGGGGACGGGGGTGAACCCCGGCGTGGCATCCAAGGGGGACCGCGTCCGGATCGTTTCCGGCGACCACGAGAGCGGGCCCGTGCGGTTGTGCACGGCCAACAGCTGGGTCGCCGCGGCGGCTGCCGCGTCCTCGAGCATCAGCATCATCGTCGCGACGACGGGAGCCATCGTGGCATCGGGTTCGGGAGACGTGACTGGGAGTGCGGACCACTACGCGTCCGGCGGGATCGCGTCCGACGGCACCAACGTCTTCGTCACCTACCTCGACAGCGTATCCTCAGCGGGCTACCTGGCCTCGGCGACCATCGCGAACCCGCAGGTTGGATCCGGGCTCGCGAGCTTCCCGATTGGCGAGGCGACGTTCGTGGCGTTCCCGAGCGACGTGGTCTCGGACGGCGCGGTACTCTGGTGCATCTCCGGAGCCGGAAAGGTCGTAACGTACGAATTGGCAGCCGAGTTCATGCGGGAAAACACGGGGCCCGGCACCGCCGATCTGTACAGGTGGATGGCCTTCGACGGCCTGCACATCTGGTGGGCCGAGCACGAGGACGTGGACAGCGTGACCACGCTCTACCGCGCACCGTGCTCGCGGTATCGTCCGACGACTGCGGCCCAGGTCGCGGCGGTATTCGTCGACGAGCGGTTCTGCATTATGAACCGCGACGAGGCTGGGGTCGGCGTGCCGTTCTCGGCGATGGGCCGCATGGTGTGGGACGGGGATTCGATGTGGGCGCTTCTGTCCAGCGAGGACGATGCCGTGAAGGGAAGAGTGCGCCGCGTGCCGATGGCTGGCTTGCGGTAGTAGAAAAAACGAGTGACAACCCGCTGGAGCGGGTGCTACAGTAGGACAACGAATATAGAGTCCTACGAAACAGGAGAAATACCATGGCAATCACACCGATCACGACCGACTACTTCAGCGGCGGTCGCAACATCACCGAGGATCCGGATGCGAAGCGCGAGCTCGCAAACCTGATCATCGAGGCACAGAACGCGTGCAATGCCAACGAGACGCTGGCGGGTGCCCACGCGGCCCGGCACATCACGGGCGGCGGCGACACCATCGCGAGCGCGGTGTCCGGCGGCGCGGCTGGGCTGATGACGGGCGCCGATAAGCTGGCGCACGACACGGTGGTGTCAGACGCCATCCGCGACGGCGACTTCGCCGGCGCTGCCAACGGTCAGATGGCTCGCACCGGTGCCGGGACCTACGCGGTCGTCAAGACGGGCGGTGGTGCTGTCGCCCCGACGGTCATCGACGATGACGTGGCCGGGTACGCCGTCGGGTCGTTCTGGATCGACGTCACGCACGAGTGCGTCTACGTCTGCACGGACGCTTCAACTGGCGCGGCCCTCTGGGTCGGTCCGCTCCAACACTGCAACATCGGCGCCGCGGTCGATCCGGTCGTCGGAGACGACAACACGCTGGGCTACGACGTGGGATCCCTGTGGATGAACACCACGGCGGCTCCCCCGAGGATCTTCCGGTGCACGAACGCCTCGACAGGCGCGGCCGTCTGGCGCCACATCGAGATCCTGAACAACCTGGGGGCCGCTGTCGATCCGGCTGTCGGCGACGATGACACGGTCGGGTACGACGTTGGATCCCTCTGGGTCAACACGACGGCCGCTCCGCCGCGGATCTTCCGGTGCTCGAGCAACGCGACCGGCGCGGCGGTGTGGAGGCCCATCGAGCGCCTGGACAACCTGGCGGCGGCCGTGGCTCCGAATCCGGCGGTCGATGACGACACGGCCGGGTATGACATCGGGTCGCTGTGGATCGATACTACGGCCGACCACGCCTACGTCTGCGTGGACAACGCGACCGGCGCCGCGGTCTGGCGCATGATCCCGGACACAGCTGGCGGGCACCTCGCTGGCACGTACCCGAATCCCACCATCGCCACGGGCGTTCTGACGCCGACGCATGCGACGGTCGGTGCGGGCAACCCGTCGTTCGTCGTGGATTCTGGCACGCCGTCGACGTGCGTCATCGCCTTCGACGACGGTGCGGGCAATGCGGACCGGCCCGCGGACGGTGCGAGCTACGCCTTCAGCATCGACGGCGTGCTAGTCGCGACGCTGCTGGCGGCAGACGCCCCGGCCACGGAGAACGACTTCCTGCGGTCCAGCGCGGGCGCCGAGGAAGCGGACACGATCCTGATGGCGGCGGCTTTCGCGGCCGCGATCAACGCGCACTCGGTGCTCAGCCTCCGCGTCTTCGCACAGGTCTACGGCGGGGCCGGCGACGGCCAGTGGTACGTCCAGTGTGTCGCCTCGGGCGCTGCCGACATCTCCGCGGGCTACGCGCTGACGTGCGTCCTCGGCGGCGGTGACCCGGGCGAGGTGAACGACAGGGCCACGGCGGTTCCGGCCGGTCGCCGCACCATCTTCCCGGTCCGCTACGTGGTCACCGCCCAGGACGTGCTGTGCGGCGAGATCCACTTCCGGTTCGGGTCGCCGAACTACCGGGCCTACATGCTCGACGTCCTGACCGCCGCCGCGGACTACACGCGGGTAGCCTGGGATGGTGCCGTGGCCTTCGCTGGCCCGGATATCGTGATCGACAATTCGGGTATCGCGGACTGGGCGGCGGGCAACGTGCTCGTCGGGTGGTTCCTGGGCGACATCTAGTCGTGGCGGGAGGTCCGCTCTGAGGCGACAGGCTCACCAGGAGGTCTTCGGATGCCCAAGGACACAACCTCTCTCTCATCGACTCTCACCTTCGACCACAAGGGCATTCGGTTGTCGTGGAAGCTCCTCCTTGTCGTCGCCGCGATGATCGCTGGAGGCGGCGCGGGGTCGTACGGACTTCAGGCATTCTTCGGTGCGAGTGCCTCTGCCGACGAGATAAAGGGGCTCGAATCCAGGAACGATGGCGAACACGGCGTGATGCGCGGCGGAATCGAGCAGTGTCAGGAGACTACTGCGGAGAACTCCACGGCGATCAAGGCGGTCACGACCACGGTGGGCAAGATCGAGTCCACCCAGGTGCGGGACATTGCCCGGAAGGAGGCTCGTCGTCTGACCGACGAGCTGCGGAATCGGCGCCAGGCCGATGTCGAGTACGACCGACTCTTCGAGCAGAACCTCCGACGCATGTCCAGGGGGCTCGACCCGTGCGGATCCCTGGCGTGTGAATAGCGAGGACGCTGATCGGCGGTTTGCAACCGCTATCGACGTCGCCGTGCTAACTATCTTCCTGGCCTGGTCCGGTACAACGATCATCGCAGCACGGCCTTGCCGGGCACGGACATCCCGCGCTCTGTGACGGGAAACCCGCGCCACCAAAGGCCATCCCTGTTTCAGCATACCTGAAATTATTTTAGCCTTGCAGGGACTAGGTTTCCCGCGCTCGACGGCGGGAAAGCCTTACAGCTGTAGGCCGGGATAAATCGCACCGCCGGGCACAAAAAAGTGTACGTGGGCATATAAAGGTATATGATGCAGGTAGTAGTTGATAGCAAGTAGGAAGGACGGACGGACGATGAAAACCCTGATGAACGCCTGGAAGGCCGCGAAAACCCTGGCGAAGGAAACGACCGGCATGACCACCTGGCAGTGGTTCCGGATTCTGAGGACGAAGTAACAACCCGGCCGGAAGGCCGACGAAAGAGAGGCACCCCATGACGACGAATACCGAGACGATGACCGCGACGACGATGAACGGCCTCGAAGTTTCCCTCAAAGTGTACGAGCCGATCAGCGGCGTAACCGTCCTCGAAGACGGCTGGAAGGAACTGCTCGCGGCGGCGATACGGATCGCGGTCGAACCGAAGGACGGCGAGCAGATCCGGATTCACGATGGCCTCGACCTGGTCGTCGAGGTCCGGAGGGAGGGATGGTACAGCTTCGAGGTGCGGCTCGAGGACGAGTGCTCGCGCTTTGCCTTCGAAGACATCCGGCGCATGGCGAACGGCGACGTGGCGAAGGGAGTGAAGCTCGTGACGCGGGCCAGCTGGTCGTGCCTCGGAACGGTTCCGGTCGAAGCGGCCATCGAATTCGCGAAGCGCCTGAACGAGGTCGTCGCCCAGGTCGAGCGCGGCTTCCGGCTCTGGGCCCGCGGCCAGGAATTCGTGCGGATCTACGAGACCGCGGCGAAGGAGCTTGAGCGCGCCGAGGACCTGGCGATTTCCAGACTGATTCAGGCTGCCTGGCGGGAGCAGATTCCCGAGGCGAAGAAGAACCTGAACTCGAAGCGCAAGCTGTCGGTTCCGGCGCTCGGCGGGTTCGCCGGTCGGACCTTCGAGATCTACATGCCGAAGGACGCGAAGGGCCGCACGCTGCTCGCCTCTGTGACGGTGTTCACCGGCGGCGCGTGCGTGGCGGTGAAGGCGTAGGTCGATCCGCAGCTGACGCTGCAGAAGCAGGAGGACGCGATGAAGAGCTGGTCAGTCGATTCGAAAGCCCTCTACCTGTGCGACAACGGAGCCTGCTACTGCGGTCGACACCTCGGCGCGACGGCGACGTTCAGCGGGCACGATATCAGCGGACAGGCGGTCGAGCGTGTGACACCAGCAGGAGTACGGGCCTGCCGCGATTCCGGTTGGGAACCACGATGCGAGGCGTGCGGCGCGACGGCGTCGGTACTGCACTAGACGCGGCACGGGGCCGCAGACAACAGGAGGATGAGATGAAATACGTAATCGAGAGAATGAACGGCGTGACCCGCGAATGGTGGACCGGCCAACGCTGGTCGCAGGTGGATACCGATGCGACCTGGTACGACACCCGCAGCGCAGCCGAGCAGGTGGTAGCCAGCGCCCATCGCGGGCGAGCTGCCGAGGTCGTCGGCTACGACTGGTGGTAGCCTGCCCCTCCCCGCACAGCGCCCCGGTGCAACTCCGGGACGGGGAGCCGCCGCGATGATGCGGCCATCTGAACGCGGAAACGCGGGAGGTATGAGAAATGGCAACGTACAAGATGGAAGACGGGACCGTGGTCAAGACCGAGAACGCAACGAAGTCCTACGAAGAGGACACGCGATGGGACGGGCACAATCACATCTCGCTCAACACCGGGTCGCAGTGGGCGCACCAGACCTTGCACCGCAGCCGGAAGGGGCGGTACTGGCTGGAGTGCTCGTCGCAGCGGTGGCGGTAGGATCGGCGCCGACGTCGCTTTCCTGTTCGGCGTGAAGCAGAGGCAGATGCGCGAGGTCCGGTGGATCACGGCGTCTTCCGTTCGTGAAGTCAGGAAGGCGAACGGGGTGGCGTCATGAACGACACGATGCGCGACCTGGTCGACGACCTGGTCGCGCTGCTGCCGGCCGGATTCATGCACCTGGCGGAGTGGCGGCGCTCCTAAGTAAGGGAAATGATTACGGGAACACGAAAGTATATCTTTGTTTAAAAAAAGGTGTACAGGGGCATACAAGGGTATATGATATAGGTAGTGGAAGTAACAACGCGGCACCAAGGAGCAGAAAAATGAAACTCTCAACGGCAAAGGCGATGGTCAGGCGGATTAACAAGCGCGAAGGAGAAGGCGTGGCGAGCCTTTATGAAGGCTACTCCGGCCGGTACATGTACGGGGACAAGACCGAGGGCGTGGTGGCTCCGTTCTGGGCGCTGCCCGAGAACAGCAAGTATCGTCGGGACAACATGGGCATGGACATGATCATTTACTAGCGGCACGGGGCCGCAGAAAGTAGCGTAGTGAACGAAACGAGAAATACCGTTGAGACTCCGACCGGAACCGCCGAAGTGCAGCCGGTCGGCCAAACCGGGGCGATGCCCCAGGAGATGAAGACCATGACCAAGAACGTGACGAGAGCAACCGTGATCGCGAAGACCGTCTCCCAGATGAAGGATTCCTTCAGCCCCGAGGCCAGGGCCACGGCGCGCAAGCTGCTCGCCAGGGCGAACAACGAGCGCGAGGCGATGCTGCCCCGCTGGGTTCCGGCGATGGCCAACGCCCTCGGCGAGAAGAACTCCGCCGCGATGACGCTCGACCGCCTGGATGATATCGTCGGCGCGATCTCCTTCGCGCCGATCTCGACGGCCGCGCCGCAGGCCCCGGTGAAGGCGAAGTCCGAACCGAAGCCCGAGCCGAAGCCCGAGCCCGAGCCGAAGCCCGAGCCCGTCGCCCAGGTGAAGCCGAAGGTCGAGGCGAAGGCCGCGACGAACGCGAAGGCGCACGCCCCGAAAATCGCCGACGTCGCGAAGGCGATCAGCCAGGCCGAGGGGAAGCACCTCGGAGACCTGTGCGGCTGGGCGCTGACCGGTAGCCGCCCGAAATCCGAAGTGGAGGCGCTCGCGGCGCTCTACGACCTAACCGACGACCTGGCGTTCCCGAAGCTGACGCCGAACGCGTGCTACCGCAAGGCCATCCAGCAGGTCTTCTCCGTCGGCACGAAGGACCAGCGGCGGGCGATGGCGTATCTCGTCGAGGACAGCGCCGACAAGCTGGTTCACGCCATCGTGACCTCGAAGGTCATCGACGGTAACGACGATATCGTCTCCGCGAAGGACGCGAGCTTCACGACCGAAATCAAGGTCGGCTTTGACAAAGCGGCGTACCGCGAAGGCGCGAGCGCCGAGGCGTGCCTGGTCAGCGAAGACCCGAACCACGCCTCGTTCCAGAAACTGCGCACCGTGTACCTCTCGCTCGCCGAGACCTACCTCACGAACGACATCCGGAATGCTTTCCAGGTGGCGTTCCGCGCATGGGACGCGTGCCCCCTCCTGCCGCACGGCGGACTCTGGTACATCCCGGCGAATCGCGCCGAGAAGGTCCGCGCCTGGCACGGCTTCATGACGGACCTCGGCATGACTACCGTCGTCATCCCGGCCTTCGATACGGCCGAAACCATCGCGTCGCTCCGCGAGGCGACGCGCGCCGGGCTCGAAGGCCAGCTCGCCGACCTGTTCTGGCTGTTCGAGCAGTACGACACGGCGGGATGGGAGACGGTCCGCACGTCGACCCTCGAGACCCGCGTCGCCGACTTCGACGCACTCCGGAACCGCGCCGAGCTCTACCAGGCGATCCTCGGAACCACGGCTGACGACCTGAAGGAGAAGGTCGCCGCCGCCGCCGACCGGCTCACGCAGGACATCACGAAGCGCCACGCCGACGAAGCCGCCGACGAGGCGAAGGCCCAGGCCGAGAAGGAGGAGGCTGCCGAGGCGAAGGCGGAGGCGAAGGCCGCGGCGAAGGCCGCGGCGAAGGTCGAGAAGGACGGCGCGAAGGCCGCGGGCGACGCCGGCAACATCCGGAACGAGAAGACCGCCAGCGCCACGGTGAAGGCCTCGCCCCGGAAGCCGGGCCGGAAGGTCGCCGCCGCCTAGCACCACGCCCTGAACGCCTCCTGCCTCGCCCTAGGATACGCCACGAACCAAGCCACCAGGAAAGCCGGACGGATAGCCGACCGTCTTTCCTGGTTCGCCGTGGAACGGGCCGTTCCGGCGACCGGCGTGACGTCGACCAGGTAAGCGATAATTCGACACGCGAAGCAGTATCTTGAACGCCAAATCGTTAGAAGCCGTGCAGTGCAAGGACTGTAGCGTTTCAGACTCGTGAAATCCTTGCAGGAGTAAGGAAATAAAAATCGCACCAGCCGTGTATAAAAATATGTCTATGTATACAGAAAGGCGTATTATGTAGGTGATGGAACGTACCACAAAGGAAGGCACCCCAATGACCACGAAGATGAACGGCACGAAGAACGGCGCGAAGACGAGGCTCGCTGATGTCCGGAAGCAGGTGAAGGCCCGCTTCGTCGAGCGGTCGCCGCTCGTCGACGGCGCGCTGACCGCGCTCATCGCCCGCGACCACCTCCTGATGCTCGGTCTTCCCGGCACGGCGAAGTCGGACATCGCGGAGCAGATCGCCCGCTGCATCGCGTCCTCGTTCTTCGACATCCAGCTGACGAAGGACACGGCCCCCGAGGAAGTGTTCGGCATGTTCAGCGCCAAGAAGATGATGGAGGAAGACCGCTACGAGCGGCGCATCGACGGCGTCGCGCCGGCCTGCCAGGTCTGGTTCCTCGACGAAATCTTCAAGAGCTCGTCCGCGCTCCTGAACGGCTTCCTCCTGGCGATGCAGCAGCGCAAGATGCGCAACGGCTCCGAGATGGTCGACCTTCCGCTCGAGACCGTGATGGCGGCGTCGAACGAATACCCCGAGGACAGCAGCCTCGACGCTCTCTATGACCGCTTCGCGATGAAGTTCTGGCTCGACTACATCGGCGACGACGACGCGATGCTGAGGCTGATGGTTCACGGCCCGTCGCCGGTCGACGCGAAGCTCGAGGCGGGCGACCTGGAAGACCTTCGCGCCGCGGCCGAGGCGCTGCCCTGGGGCGACGAGGAAGGCCGGATCCTCCTCGCGGTCAAGAAGTCCTGCGCCGACGCCGGGTTCATCGCGTCCGACCGCACGTGGATCGGCAAGGCCCCGAAGCTGATCCGGGCCCGCGCCATCCTGAACGGCCACGACCGCGTCATGCCGGGTGACTTCCTCGTCCTCGCCGACGTGATCTGGAAGCGCCACACCGACCGGCCGACGCTCCTGAAGACGGTCGGCAACGCGTCGGATCCCTACGGCGCGCGGGCCTCCTCCATCATCGACGGCGTGCGGATCGCGATGGCGAAGCTCCCCAGCATCGACGACGTGAAGACCGGCGTCCTGACGAAGCCCGCGGCCTCGAAGATCATGGGCGAAATTCAGGGCGAGCTCGCCGGTCGCCGTGACGCCATCATGGAGGTCGTCGAGAAGTCGCCGGACAACGACGCGGTGAAGGAGGCGGTCGACGCCGTAGAGACGGCTCTGGCCCTCCTCGCGAAGCGCGGCAAGGAGATCACCCTGTACCGCCCCGTGAGCCTGTAGGAAGGAAAAGGAGAACGACGATGAAGCCTCTCATCTACAACGCCTCCGACTTCGACCGGCACCTCTGGTCTGATCACACCGTGGCCGACCGCGCCGCGGCGCGCGCCGAGTCCGACGGTCGCTCCCGGTACGAGGCCTTCCCGTCCTTCGCCTCCGAGATGTTCCACTTCTTCCACGCCGACGAGCCGCGCCGCCTCGACGAGCCGGGCGCCGGCGCGGAAGTCTTCGCGAAGCTAGACCGGGCGATGCAGGAGGTTCCCGAAGTCGCGGACCTTCGCGCGCAGACCGTCGGCAACGATACCTGGGCGGGCGTGGTCACGACCTCGATGATCGATGAGCTGCTCCGGAAGATTCCGGCGACCGGCGACCAGGTCGGCGACGTCCGCGCCGACGAGGAGACCGTCGACTATCTCGAGCGGCTCCTCGCGGACGCCGAAGCCGAAGGCGACGACGACCAGGCAGCGGGCATCGAGGAGACGCTGGACGAAGTCATCGAGGGACTCGAGGCGAAGCGCGAAGCGGCGACGAAGGCGGGCGAGGAGCTCGACATGACGACGGTACGCCAGGCGATGCGGAGGGCGGCGAAGGCGGCGAGCGAGGCCATCGGCGACGCGCAGAAGATGATCGAGGCGTACGGCGTCGGCCTGGATGAACACAGCGGCCGCGGCGCGCAGATGGCTGTCGGCGCGAAGCTCGCCAAGATCGTCGGCGGGAACGACCGCCTCAAGAAGATCGCGGAGTTCGCCGGTCGCCTTCGGCGCGTCGCGTCCGAGCAGCAGCGCAGGAAGCCCCGCCTCGGAACGGGCGAGCGTGTCGGTCGTCGGTTCTCCAACGACCTCGCCCGCCTCTGCTTCCGCGAGTTGGTGTACGGCGCGCCGGGTCTCCGCCATGTCTTCGCCGCGAAGTTTGCTGAGCGCAGCCTCGCGTGCGTCGAGAAGGCCGACAAGCAGAAGGACCACAAGGGCCCCATCGTGATGGTGCTCGACAGCAGCGGTTCGATGAGCAGCGGCGACGCCGACGTCTGGGCTGCCGCTGTCTGCCTCGCATACATGGACGTCGCGAAGACCCAGAAAAGGGACTTCGCTATCGTCCACTTCGGAACGAACGTCCTGCGCGTCGACCGCTTCGTTGGTCGCGAGTCGATGACGCCCGAAGCCATCTGCTCGGCTGTGAATTTTTTCGCCTGTGACGGCGGGACGAATTTCGAGGACAGCCTCTCTGCTGCGGTCCAGATAATCCGCGAAGAAGGCGCGTTCAAGAAAGCCGACATCATCATGGTGACTGACGGCCAGGCGCCGATCACTGACTCCTGGATGGAGAAGTGGGAGGCTGACCGGGACGAGCTCGACTTCAGCTGCTACTCGATTCTCGTTGGTTCCTACTGCGACAAGCAGACGAATGAAAAATTCAGCGACGATGTCGCGGTCCTCGCCGACGCGATTCGGGACGAGAAGGCGATGCACGCGATGTTCGGGAAGGTTTGAAAGGACCAGTGATATGACAACTCTTTGCACATGCGGCCATGCGCGGTCACAACATCACGTCCGAGAGAAGGGCGGCCGTCGCATTTGCGATTACAGCGGCTATGCATGCAACTGCCAGGGCTACAAGCAGGAGAACCGACCCACAGAGAGCGCGCAGGCAGCAACCAAGTCAGCTAGCCCAGTCAGGTCATCCGAAGGGAAAGAGGGGGGCAGATGAGTGCGGCGCAACGCAAGCAGCCGGACGAGTTCTCAGCGGCGAACGCCGCAAGGCGCGCCGAGGCAATCGCCGATCTGGTCCTCAGCGGACAGGTCGAGCCCGGTTCCGGGGCGCGGAGGATCGCAGCCGAGTACCACGCCTTCATGAGAGCCCTGGCCAACGACAGCCCAGGGGGTCCGGAGGAAGCTGCGTCAATCACGTTCGCCCTTGGGGTCGGCCTGGATGCCGCCCTGGCGCGCCTGGCGAAGCGGGGCCCGGTCCTCGTCCGCTACATCGACGGCGACGCCCTGGTCACGATGTTGATGCCGGACGGACCGCCGAAAGGGATGGGAGGTTGAGAACGACCCAGGAGGCCATCAGAGGCGCTGCCGGGCGGCAGGGGTGCCTAGCCTGTCCGCGCCAAGGGAGGCGCTCCTGGGTCGTTCTGAACGCCCCAGGAAGGAAGGAAGACTAGTTCCGAGGACGAAGACGAAGGAAGAAGGACAAAGACGAGACGTAATTGCGCTGACGGTGTAATCTGTGCCAGGTCGTCGACCGGCCGGTCGGAAGGCCGAAGGCGCAAAGCCGGACCGCCGAGAGCGGTTAGGAAGGGGTTCTAGATGGTAGACTTTTCTCAGACGATTGCTGGTTATCGATTCTACGAGAGAACGATGCCGAGGATCGCGGACGCGCTCGAGCGCATCGCGGACAGGATGGCGACGGCCGAGCAGTTCACGGCGACGCTGGAGCAGACCGGCGCTCCGGTCGACGCCACGGCCGAACGCGTCGAGGAAATCGAGGCAGGGCTGCCACAGAAGGATGGCGAAGCTGAAGAAAAAAAAGAAAAGGCCGACGCCGCGAAGGCGCTTCGCAGCATGCGCATCGGCCTGCAGCGAGGAGCGGATCTCGTCCGCGCCTTCGACGAACAGGTTGTGCCAGGCGTTAGCTTGCACCAGCAGCGCGAGATCCTGGCGTTCGTCGCGTCGCTCGTCGAGCGGTACGCCGGTGACCTACGGCACGACGAGTAACGGACGGTGAAGAAAGTGTTTCCACGGTTCGCAAAGCCGGATAGTGTATCCGGTTAACGGACCGCGAACACGCAAAGGAGAACGGAGAAGAAAATGGGAACCACGAACCACTTCAGAGCCAGGATCGAAATCCTCCTCAAAGCGAGGGGATGGTCCTTCCGCGAGCTTGCTCGGATGCTCGGGAAGAGTGCGCCGAGAATCCGCGACATCGTCGAGCGAGGAGATCCTAAGACGAGCACGCTGCGCGAATTCGCCGAGGCGCTCAGCGTCGCGCCGGAGGACTTGCTCGAGGAGGTGACACCGGAGGAGTACGGCGAGAAGTTCCTGCCGACCTTCCAGCAGAACGCGACGGAGTAGGCCGCAGCCATCGGCCGAGAGGAGGAAGAGGATGAACGGAATCGCAAGACCGGCGGAGAGACGGACGTCGCTGATGCTGGCGACGCTCGCGAAGTGTCCGCGCAGGTACGAAATCGAGTTCGTGAACAACTATCGCCTGAAGGGGAGGAGGCCAGCGCCCTGGCCACCCAGCATAAAGTCTCTGCTGCGGGAGGCTCTCCGCGAACGAGACTTCACCACCACGAGGAATGTCGGCGCGCTTCGCACCAGGGCAGCGTCCGAGGCGATCATGAGCGTGTACTACGACGAACTCCGTACCGTCATCGGCAACGTGCCGGCGCAAGAGGCGGCGGAATTTGGAATGGTGATCGCCCAGGTCGTCGACGAGTCGCGCCGGATCATGAGGCACTACGAGGAAGCGTACCGCGGCGACCGGCTCGTCATCGCCGTCGACAAGACCGGGGCACCGTTCGTCGACCGCATCGTCGAGCGCAAGCTCCTGGCGTCAGAAATGACCTTCGCAGAACGCGTTGACGCCATCGTTGAGATTCCTGGGCGGACAAACGAGAACGGCAAAACAGGTAAGGTGCCGGAGGTCGCCGTGCTCGTGCGGCGCTTCACGTCGAACTCGAATCCCGATGACGTCCGCTCCGACCTGGTTCACGACCTGGCGCTGCGCGGCCAGCTGTGGGCTGCGTCGCACCTGGTCGGCGATCCGGTAACGGTCGCCCTCGTCGACGTCGTCAGGACCAAGGCACCGTCGATTCCGGATACGGTCCAGTGCCGGAAGTGCGGAGGTCAAGGACGGCACGAGAAGGGACAGAAGGAAGAGGACGGAACGTGGACGCCGGCGAAGTGCGAGACGTGCGAAGGGACCGGCGTCGGAGGTATGAGCAAGCGCGCGTGCGACACGACCGAATCGGTGTGGATGGAAACGGCGCGAGCGAACGGGCTCGATGCGACCACCGAGGCAGCGCGCTGTTCGGACGTGATCGGGAAGATCAGGGCACGCGGCGAGACCTTCGCCTATCGCGTCGAGGTCGAGGTCCAGGTCGCGGAGTTGAAGGAGTGGTCGACTGATGCAGTTGCGCTCGCGTCGATTGCCGAGGTTTACGCGACGCGAAAGCACTGGCCGCGGAACCAAGACGCGTGCGTCGGACGCTCTGGTCCGTGTCCGTACAGGAAGGTGTGCAGCCACCAGGGTGACGCTGACGTCGCCTGGTTCACCAAGACGGACGAGCCCTACCCGGGACTCGCCTGAGAGGTTTCCGATGAGCGACGATCTGAAAAAGAGATTGCTTTCACACGTCCGGAAGACCGCCAACGGCTGCTGGGAGTGCAACCTCGCGAAGGTCGGAATCGGCTACGCGAAGATGACCATCAGCGGGAAGTCTTTCCGCGCGCACAGGGTCGCGTACGAGCTTTTCAAGGGTGAGATTCCGGAAGGAATGTTCATCCTGCACGACTGCGACAACCCGAGCTGCGTGAACCCAGAGCATCTGCACCTCGGGACGCAGACGGAAAACATGAGAGAGCGTTCGCAACGTGGACGCGCGCCGACGGCGGAAAAAAATCACAACACAAAACTGACGGAGGAGAAGGCGGCGAGGATCAAGAATTCGCTGCGCTCCGGTGTGGGGATACGGAAGTTGTCTCGAGAGTACGGTGTCGCGAGGAACGCGATCAGTAACATCAGAGACGGTCGCGCCTGGGCCTACGTCGACTAAAGGAAAGAAGATGAACGCGAAACAGAAGTGGCTCGAAGGACGCCAGGCCGGAGTCGGGTCGTCGGACTCCCCGGTGCTCGCGCTCGGCGAGGTCTTCAAAAAAACCCCGGTTGACGTCTACATCAGCAAGAAGCGGACGGTGAAGCCGGAAGACGCGGAAGAGAGCGACAATCCGCACCTTCGGCGTGGAAAAGTTTACGAACCGTTGGCGGCCGCGCTGTACGAGCAGCAGACCGGGATCAAGGTCTACGCTCCGGAGACCGACGAGGAGCGATTCGGTCCGTACCAGGTGTGGGATCCTGACTCGCCGATGTTCGCCGACTTCGACGGATTCTGCGAGGACGGCTGGGTGCTCGAGATCAAGAGTCCGATGCAGCGCGTGGCCGACTCGTTCAAGGCATCCGGCATTCGTGACTACTACATGATCCAGTCGCAGCACCTAGCGCACGTTGCCAACGTCTGCCCGCTGCCGTTCCTCGGAGCCGACGCTGAGAAGTGGATCGGCAAGGTGAAGGGAACGCGCGTCGTGATCTACGAGTGCGAGAACGTCGCGCTACAGATCGTCGAGCTACCAATCGACAAGGACATAGTCGACGCGATTCGGCGCAACGCCATCAAGTTCTGGGGCGAGAGCGTTGTGGTGAACTTGCCGCCCGCGCCGACGCGGTACGAGCAGCCGCCGGAATCGAAGGAAAAGACCAAGTCGAAGTACACGCAGATGGAGGGCGAGGCGTGGCAGCGCGCCGTCGACGCCTACAAGCTCGCGAAGGAGCGCGAGGCTGGTGCGAAGGTCGCGATAGATTCGGCCAAGAAGATGATCATCGGCGTCCTGAAGGAAGCGAAAATCGAGGCCGTCCAGATCGGGAGGCACAAGTTCCTGAACCGCCTCGTCGCCGGTCGGAAGTCGTTCAGCAAGTCGCTCCTACAGGCCGACTTCCCGGACCTCGACCTCACGAAGTACGAGGTGCAGGGCGCGGGGTACGTCCAGTTCAACTACTACGGGCCGAAGGACAGGATGAAGGCGGAAGGCGACGACGAATCGACTATCGTCACGGTACAGAGCGAGCTCGAAGAGTTCGCAGGAAAAGAGTGGACTATCGAGGAAGGAGTCGAGACATTCGACGAGCTCCGGTCGCGTGCTGATCTCTACGCCGCGATGTTGGAGATGGAACTGGGCGAAGTGCGGACGGCAATCGAAGCAGCAGCCGAGGCTGTCACGCGCAAACTAGGCTGACGCGAAAGCGTCGAGAGGCGAGAGGAAGGAAGAGGAACATGGGAAACCCGACATACGAGAAGGTCAAGAGCTGGCTCGAGTCCGAGGGAATTCGCGAGATGATCGCGACGTCGCTCGGCAAGGCGCAGGAGGTCGACGCCTGGGTGAACGGCGCGCTCGCGTCTATCGGCGCCAACAAGGACATCCTCGACTCGAAGCCGGAGTCAATCCTCGGCGCAGTGCTCGAGGCGGCGACGCTGGGCCTCCGGTTCGAGGGCCCGCTCGGCGAGGCGTACCTCGGAACGCGGTCAAAAAAAGAAGGGAAGGACCAGAAGGGGAAAGACATCTGGACCTCGGAGGCCCAGGTCCAGATCGGATACCGCGGCCTAATGAAGCTGGCGCGCCGCGATCCGCGCGTCCGCAAGATCGAAGCGATCATCGTCTACGAAAACGACACCTTCGAGCACCAGCTCGGGACGACGCCGTTCCTCAACCATACCTGGGACGTCACGAGGCCGCGCGGGAGGATGGTCGCGGTGTACGCCGGCGTCAGATACCACGACGGGTTCTACGACTTCGGACAGCCGTACTCGATGGACTCCGTGATGAAGCACAGGGACAAAATCCTCGCCGACAAGCGCATCAGGGTCGCCGTCGATGGTGACGGATTCGAGACGTTCCACAAGACCTGGGACAACAAAGAGACGCAGATGTACCCGGACCAGATCCGGCGCATCCCATGGATCAGCTACCTCGAAGCGATGGTCCAGAAGACCGCCGTGCGCTGGTCGGCGAAGTTCTGGGACCTGACGCCGGACTTCGACCGCGCAGCGGCCCTGATCAGCCTCGACGAGTCCGGCCAGAGCCAGCAGCTCGAGGAACTCGCGAGGCGCATCCTGCCCGACGCCGTCCTGTCCAGGATACAGGAGCCTGCTATCGGAGGAACGGCGGGCAGGAAGCCGTCCAGCGAGGCGCAGGGGGTCAGCCTGCTCAGGATGGGCAGCCTTCGCGATCAGATGCTTCGCGAGGCGGGGATTCGCAAGGCCGATGAACAGGACGGTCCGCCGACGGAAGACGGCCAGGCCCCTTCCGAGCCTGTTGTCGAGCCGACCGGCGACGAGCAGTCGACGGACGAGGCGGGCGCACAGTCGACCGAGATGACCGACGAGGAGAAGGCCGAGGCGCTGCGCATCGAAGAGGAGGAGGCCGCCGCATTCGCTGCCGATCAGCAGCGTCTCATCGACCAGTCCGACGTGGTCGGCGAGAACAAGGGACGAGGAGGACGGCGGGGAACGAACGGCGCGAAGTAGCACCAGAACGAGGTTCACCATGCGGGACTACGGGAAAATATTCACCTCGTTCTGGACGAGCGAAACGACGCGGGCACTATCCGAAGACGGGAGGACGCTCGCGCTATACCTCCTGTGCAGTCCGCACACTACGATGATCGGCGTGTTCCGCGTTCCGGATGGCTACGTCTCAGAGGATCTCTGGTTGCCTGGATTCCCTTGGCCACCGGAGCGCGTCGCCGCCGCCTTCCAGAACCTCGACGAGAACGGATGGGCATCGAGGAGCCAGTCCGGTTGGGTCATGATCCATCGCTACCTTGACCCGTGGAACCCCATCGACAATCCGAACCAGGCCAAGAGCGCAATCCGTTTGCTCGACGCCGTTCCTGATTCCGTCGTGGAAAAACCAGTGGTTGCGAGGACGCTCATGGCGCAGAGCATGTTCTTCAGCGAGAAGATTGGGACCGAGTTGTGGAACCGTCTCGAAGCGATGATGAAAGGGTTTCGAAAGGGTTTCGAAACCCTTTCGAAACCCTTTCGCACCCAGGAGCTAGATCAGGAGCAGGATCAGGATCAGGAGCAGGATCAGGAGGTAGGAGGCGAGGAGGTGTCTCGGCGCGAAGCTCGCGCCTCGACCGGCCCGCTCTCGCTCGGCTTCGCCGAACCGGACACGAAGCCGGACCAGGCAGCCGGTCGCCAGCTTCCACCGAATGCTTCGCCGAAGCTACTCGCTATCGTCGAAGCGATGAAGCGTACGGAGTTCCTCGTACCGGGGAAGGGCGAGGCGACGCTGTGGAAGAACGCGCGACGGCCCGCCGTCCTGGCGGCGAAGCTCGAAGAGTCGTGTCCGGCCGTCGACATCCCGGCCTTAATCGTGAAGCTCGCGGGGTGGACGTTCGCCAACCCGAAGCGCGCGAAGCGCGACCTCGGGCGATTCGTGTGGAACATCGCGACGAAGGAACAGGACAAGCCGAAGATCGGCGTGTCGGACGAAACGTATAGACACGGGGCGGACCTTGCTGACAAGGTGAAGGGGACGAGAAGAGGAGACGGACGATGATGAACGAGGGCCGCATCCCGCCGTACGATGCAGAGGCAGAGAAGGCGTGTCTCGGGGCTATCCTGCTTGACAACCGTGCGCTGCAGATCATGCGCTCGGTGCTTGAAGGTCCGAACGAGTTCTACATCGAGGCGAATCGCAGGATCTACTGCGGGATGGTCGCGCTCGCAGGTCGTGGCGAAGCCGTCGACCACGTCACACTAGGGAACTTTCTCAATGACAGCGGAGACCTCGAAAAAATCGGCGGCGCGATAGCACTCAATGGTCTGACCGAAGCGGTTGCTACCATCGCGAACGTCGAGCACTACGCCAGGATCGTTCGGAACCACGCGGCGGTTCGCAGGATGATTTACGCCGCGCAGCAGGTCGTTGTTGACGGGTTCGGAGGGGTAGGAGACGTGCCGGAGTTCCTGGCCGCGGCGCGGAAGTCAGTGACGATGGCGTCGGCTATCAGCGGGGTAGGGGGTCCGGTGTCCATCGCCGAAAACCTCGGGGATCTTTTTATCGAGTTAGAGTCGGGGAAGATGCCGCCCGGCCTGGTCAGGACGGGGATCAACAACATCGACGACTTGACCGGGGGGCTGTGGCCTGGACTGCTCCACGTCGTTGGCGCACGGCCGAGCATGGGCAAGAGCGCCCTGTGTCTCAACATCGTGACCAACTGCGCGTTGCAGGGACGGCCGGCCCTGTACATCCCGACCGAAGATTCGACGAGGTATATCCAGCTGCGTGAGCTGGCGCGGTTCGGCGACGTCGACCTGAACGACCTGATGCTGAGGACTGTACACAAAGACGACTGGCGGAAGCTGCTCGACGGGGCCGAGAAGATCAGGGGCCTCCCGCTGTGGATCGACGACTCGCCCGGCCTATCGTCGTCCCGCATCGGGCAGATCGCCGCGCTTCACAAGCAGGTCCACGGACTCGACCTCCTGGTGGTCGACCACCTCGGCGAGCTTGAAGACAAGGGCGATAACCAGACGAATATCATCGAGAACGCGGCGAAGGGCCTCCGCGATATCGCGAAGGAACTGGACATCCCGGTGCTACTCGCGACGCAGCTGAACCGCGAGGTAGAGCGACGGCCTGACAAGAGGCCGACGCTGCATGACCTCCGCCAGAGCGGGGCCGTCGAGCAGATCGCCCGCGTCGTCTGGTTCATGTATCGCCGCGGCTACTACGAGCGCGGGTGCGAAGACGACCCTGACACACAGCTGATCGTCGCGAAGGCGACGCACGGAAAAACGGGGACGATTCGGCTCTGGTCTGACCTATCGCGCATGTTCATCCGTGGATGGAACCTCGAGACCGACGGACCGTTCCCAGAAGAGAAGTCTGGGAAATACTCGGCGCCAACGCATCAAGCGTACGATGGTACTGATGACCGGCAGAAGAAATTTTTCAAGGGAACAGGCCCGGCGTCAAGGACGACGTCGGATCATTGGACTGACGGCTACTGAAAGGAGAACCGATTGTGACCAAGGCGAAGAAAAAGACAGGGGATAAGGCGAAGCCGGCGAAGGCGAAGCGCGTGAAGGTGACGAAGCCAGAGGCGATGGCTGACGTGACTCCGGACGAGACGCCACCGAAGGCGAAGGCGAAGGCGAAGGCGAAGGCGAAGGAGGAACCGAGGGAGAAGGTCGAGAAGCAGCAGGACAACGTCGTGCCGCTAGGGAAGCCGACGGGGAAGGCCGCGGGCGACGAGCGGAAGCCGGCGGAGTCGGACCAGGACCCGGCCGGCGGTGTGATGACATCCGAGACCAGGATCCTCGCGTGCCAGTGCGGTAGCACACGTTTCGACGTCAAGAAGCGGACGAGGACCGCCGTCTCGCTGGTCTGCCTGAAGTGCGGACTGCGCGCGAGCGTGAAGGGCAACCTCGCCACCGTGCGCGTCCGGCAGCAGGAGATCACCTACGCTCTCGAGCATACGGTCGTGACGCCGGACGACTCGCAGGTCCCGCCCGACGACGACGACGGAGAGGCCACTGGCGACGGGCATAGTGGACTCGGAGATGGCTACGTCACACGGAAGTACCGTCACCTGAAGAACGTGATGGAGACCGTCGTCGACCGCGCCTTCGAGGCGGTCCGCGTGATGAACTGTTCAGACGACAAGTTCCGCGAGCAGACGTGGCAGGGCCACGCGCTCGAGGCCATCTGCGCCGACTTCCTCTCGGGCTGCCCGCACGACGTCCTGCAGATCGTCGACGCGATGGAGGCCGCCGAGGAGGATGCCATCAGGATCGCGGAGCAGGACGGGAAGCCGGAGCCGAACGCTCGAAAGATCCGTGAACTCCGCGTGAAGGTACGCGACAAGCTTGCTGTCGAGAGCGGACTCCTGCCGCCCGAGATGCTGAGCGACGACGCCAGACAACTCGACCTCCCCGTCGGCGACGGCGAGAAGGACGCCGGCGAAGACGACGATCAGGAGGACGCTGACGACGACCAGGACGAAGAAAACGAGAACGACGCGCCGGTGTTCGTTCCTGACGGTGGGCGGCTGCTGCGGGCCGTCTCCGAGACGCTCGAAAAATACAATACAGACGCGGTCGAATTCGGCGTCGACGGGAAAGACATCCCCGAGTACATCGTTTGCGACGGTGCGACGCCGACCGCCGCGATGGTCAAGCGGTGGACGAAGGCGGGCGGATACCTCGTTCGGATCGTTGGAGACAAGAGGACGACCGGGCCTGACGGAAAGCGCGCGTCAGTGTGCGCGTGGATCGCGGCTGAGCCGTCGGAACTCGCGCTCGACTTCAGCATCGAGTACGACGATGCGACCGACGACATCCTCGGCGACGGAGCCGTTGAGGTTGTCGAACTCCTTCCGCCGGACTACAAGGAGATCGAGCAGTGGGATCCGCCCCACTTCGCGGACAGGAGGGAGACGCTATGACCGACGACACCAAACACGAGGGGACAGAAGGCGCCCCGAAGGCCAATGACCAGGCGAATGGCGCGAGGCCAGCGACGACTGACGACGTGCGCAAACGTATCGTCGCGTCGGTCCAGGAAGAGATCGCCAGACTCGACGAGTACGCGGCGAGCTACTCGAAACACCCGAAGGAACAGGAAGTCTTCTGCCACGCGATGGAGAGCATCGCCGCGATCAAGGCACGCGTCGAGGTCTACGTTATCCAGGTCGAGATGGCGGCGTCGACCGCGGCGATGTCGTCTATTATCGGGCAGGCGATGCGGGCGCGAGTAGCGCAGAACGCCGTCGCCTCGGAACCCGCGATTCTGTCTGACGAAGTCGCGGATCTTCTGCGGCGCGGTCGGAGGCCCGGAGGAAACTCGCCACCGACTACCCGATAGTGTAAGATGGTGAACGAGCAGAAAGGAAGGATCTGAAATGGACGAAGGACAGCGGATCGCTCTCGCTGGCGGCGAGTTCAACATAGATAACGCGTTCATCCTGAACGGCGTAGCCTTCGACATCGGAACGCGGGTCATCAAGTGGACCGAAAAGGGCGGCTTCAACCAGTACCTTACCAACCGTTCGGTCGTGACGACCGAAGACCGGAAGACCGGGAAGGTGACGACGAAGGTCATCAAGGGGAAGCGGTACAAGAAGCGCGCACTCGTCGGCAATCCGGTCGCGGCGATCCGGCAGTTCTTCATCCATCATAGCGGTGGCGACGGCCGGAACCCGTCTGGGATGTACGAGACGCTCCACAACCAGCGTGGCCTGTCGGTCCACTTCGCCGTCGAGGACGACGGCCGGATCTACCAGTTCCTCGACGCCGTCGAGTGCGCCTTCCATGGCGGAAACCACAACTCGTACAGCATCGGAGTCGAGAGCTGCCTGTATCCCGATGCTGAGGAGCGGCCGAACTACTACTCGGCAAAGAACAGAAATAGGACAGGAAACCTTCCGCATACATCCGGAGTGGAGGTCATCCAGGGCGTGAAGCGCAAGGTTTTCTGTTTCACCGAACCGCAGGCAGAGGCGCTATCGCTTCTGGCAGCTGGCTGCTGGGCTGGTGTCGCCATGCTCACGAAGAGCATCGCACGGCTCAATATCCCGCCGGTCTTTCCGAAGGTCGACGGCAAGATCCCGCGATCTGTTTTCGCGGGTAACCAACAGCACGTCGGCCTGATAGGCCACCTTCACTGCACGGATAAGAAGTGGGATCCGGCCGGATTCCCGTGGGAATCGTTCGAGGCGCGCGTCGGGTCTGTGTTTGCGAGGATGGTGCAGAAGATCAGCTGACGTGCGACGGAGGACGTGATGAAGTTTCAGAAATTGGTCCCTTCAATCCTGTGGATTGCCATCGCCGCGGCGATCATGTCGATGGCGTCTGCGATGTCGTTCGTGTCTGAAAACCTGGAAGATCAGGCGCCGGTCGAGTTGATATCCTACGGATCGATTTCTGACGTCGAGGTCGAGGAACTATTCGGCGTCGAGCCACTGCCGACGACCGAGATGGTTGTCGAGACGATAACTGAGATGACGACCGAGCAGATCGACCGCGTCCGACTGATCGGACGCATCGCCCATGGTGTCAGGAAGGTCGGCCTCTGGAAGGGCGGCGGGCGCTGGTGGGAGTGCGGAGAAAGGTACGCGCCAGACGAGGAGCTTCTTGCGTCCATCGAATGGGCTAATCGGATCGTGACGCTCGCCTGGGAATACTCGGATCGTGGAAGCACGAACGGCTACCAGGTTAACCCGTGGGAAATCGCCGGTGTAGCTGCGAACGAGTGCGGGTTCGACCGCTGCGCGTTGGGGAAATGGCCGAGGCGGTGGGGCTACGACCACGGGACGATCAAGCGGAGCCGACTCGGGATTTCGCATAGCTATGAGGAGATCGAACGCACGCTGAATGACCCGCGAGCCGAGAATATCTGGAAGACGGTCGGCCTGGACGGTGCTCCGCTCCACGTCCTGTGGCGGTGCGAGGCCGGACAGTGCTGGCCGAAGTTCAACAAGGAGGAACTGCCACCAATTCCGATGCGCGAGGTATTCTCGCTCGGGACGGGCTTCGAGTACAACGTGCGCGAGATGAAAAAGCGCGCCATCGACAACCGCACCAACCGCCCGTCGATGTACTGGAAGGGCTACAAGTGCGACTGGTATGACGAGAAGATTCGCAACTGGGAGAAGCGCCTCGGAGCGAGGCCGGAAGAGGTCTGACCAATGGCCGAACCACTGATTGATTCCGTCGACCTGCTCCTTGCGTCGGCGAGGCCGGGAGGGACGCCGCACAAGAGGCTCCTGAAGTACCGCGACCAGCTTGAGAGGAACGTCATGCTAGGTCCGGCGTCGCTGCGGTTTATCAGGGATCTCCTTATCCAGATGTCAGGCACCATCGAGTGCCGCAACCTGACCGAGATCGGTAGGTGTCGAAAGACACGACTCGGATGTGATCACGTCGATGACAACAAGATGTGCAGACTGTACTCGGCGGCGCGCCCGCAGACGAAGGGGACACCCCTCGGGAGGATGAAATGAAAAAGGCGATCATCGGACTCTATCGGCACGACGAACGTACGAAGACCTCTCGACTCGTCGAACGGATCGAAATGGACGAGGAGTTCGAGACGCTGACCAGGAAGAATACCTGGAAGGAAGATGTCAAGATGGTCGTCCACGACCACGGCTTCGAGGTCGTGGCGCTCAGCCTGGTCCACAGCGGCGCGGACCTCGATGTGAACATCGTCGCGAGCGTCGCGCAGAAGCCTCCGGCGTTCGGCGAGAAGCGGAAGGCGGTGACGCGCGGCGGTCGAGCGGTAGACGGTCCGGTCAAGACGGGAAAGACGATGGCGACGAAGCGGCGCGCAGCGAAGGAGGCGCCGAGGAGATGAACTGGGTCGACCTATTCGGATCGCGCGAGTACGACTTTCCGCCGGAGGTCGAGGTCGGATCAAGCTTCGTCGGCGGAGCGACCTACCCTGACGCGCTCGTCATTCAGTCGGAACTGCACTACCCGCAGCGAATCCTGATCCAGACGATGGACCTCGACGTGAGTGACGAGACGAATCGAAGAGAACACATTCGTGTGACGCGCGTTGTAGCGGAACTCCACGGTGGTGAACTCGTTGAGATTTCCAGGATGGCACAAAAGATCGAGGCTCAGGACGCAGTAGACACGTCTGTATGCGTCGGCTGCGGCGTCGGCATCGTCGAGGGCCAGCACGTCATCGTCGACGGCGCGGCGTACCATAAGCGGTGCATCACGGAGAACGAGGAGGAGAGGCATGATCGTCGCGACCGTGGCGGTGCTGATCGGGTTCGTCCTGGTCTTGGCGGTGATGGAAATCGCGAGGACGTCACGGAAGCCGCGGGGGCTCGAGTTCCACGAACGTCTACGCCGAAGACGGTAACGAAGGGATTCAGCGACGATGATATCTCCCTATCGCACGCCGTGACGGTATCGCGCTTCGGTGCCGAGTACGATCTGGTTACGCTCTGGGCGCGCGAGTACGGCGGACGCAGCGGCACCGTCAGTGGTAGGTGGCCGAACGGCTTCCACGTCGACGACATCCCGAAGCGTCACGAAGTCGCGTACGTCGAGGAGAAGTTCTTCAACAGCGGGCTCCTGGTATCCAGTGCAGATATCGCGATCTGGCACCGGCTCTACATCAAGGCACTCGAGGAGATCGGTCGATGACGGTGACCAAGGCCCAGATCATCGCAGCGATCCAAGCTGTAGCAGACGCGAGCTTGAACGGGAACATCAGGATCGGCCTCGGCCTCCCAGGCAACCACGTCGAGAACAGTATCGGCGAGATGCAGCCCTCGGGTGGAGCGTGGATTCCGGAACCCAAGACGTGGCCGGTCGTCATCGAGGGGCTGGCCGATTGGCTGGACGCGCACGCTATGAGCGGACCAACGGGCCCGACCGGGCCAACGGGCGCCACGGGCGCTACTGGACCGAGCGGGCCGGCCGGAGCCACGGGACCGACTGGACCAACGGGGGCGACCGGGGACCCCGGCGCTGCTGGCGGGTCACTGCGGTTCGCCTACGCGGCTGCCCTGGGTGCACCGGCCCTGGGGCACTTTTCATTCGACGACGCCGATCCGACCCTGGCCCTGCACATGTACGTCAGCGACTTGGACAGCGACGGCGGCAACATCGAGAGCTGGATTCAGCTGTGCACCGTCGGTAGCTTGGTCACGATCTACAAGCTGGGCGACTACACGTCCTATCTCGTGTTCCTGGTCCACGGGTTCGTCACCGACAGTGGCGGGTACTGGGACTTCCCCGTGTCGTACATCGCGGACTACGGCGCCATTGCCGACGGCGACGAGTGCTTCGTGGGGCAGATCGTCCGCGGGATCGACGGGCTGACGGGCCCGGGCGGGCCCACAGGGCCGACAGGCATTCCTGGCGCGACCGGAGCCACCGGATTGACCGGCCCCGCTGGATCCCAGGGGACCACAGGCCCGACGGGAGAGACCGGTGCGACAGGACCAACAGGTCCTACTGGCCCAACCGGTGAGACGGGCCCCACTGGCGTCACTGGTGCGACCGGACCTAGCGGTCCCACAGGTGAGACGGGCGCCACGGGGCCCTCCGGCCCAACTGGGGACACAGGTCCAACCGGACCGACAGGAGACACCGGTCCAACTGGATCTACGGGATCGACGGGACCAACGGGAGCAGTTGGTGCCACGGGGCCGACTGGTCCAGCAGGGGAAACCGGTCCTTCTGGAGCGACTGGCAGCACAGGAGCCACTGGGGCGAGCGGCGCCACGGGGCCGACCGGCCCGGTTGGTCCCACGGGGATGACCGGAGCGACTGGTGACACGGGGGCCGCAGGCGCGACGGGAGCGACTGGTCCGACCGGGCCCGCTGGCAGCACGGGGGCAACAGGCGCAACCGGCGCGACAGGTTCGTCTGGAGCAACTGGACCTACAGGACCCACAGGATCAACTGGTCCCACCGGGCCAACCGGCCCGCAGGGTGAGTCCGCGGGGCAGACCTACTTCTTCTGGCACGACCCGGTGGCCGATCCGCCAGGATACGAGGGGCTGGAGCGTATCCCGGCGTTCAGCGCGGAGGACGACGAGTTCGTCACCGTGAACAGCGGGACCGGCGAGGTCCTGATCGACGCGTACATCACGAGCCCGGGTGATCCTGGCTTGTCCCTCATCGAGGCTGGGATCTGGCGATTCCGCCTGTGGCACTACGTCAGTTCCGCAGTAGGCGTCACGACGTTCGTCTACCGGATCTACAAGCGGTCCGCAGTGGGCGTCGAGACGCTGATCCTGGGACCGGTGACGACAGCGGAGGTGGACGAACTTGCAGCGGCGGAGATCCTAACGCCGTTCGCGCAGCTTGCGGATATCCCACTAGATACGACCGACAGAATCGTGATCAAAATCTGGGCCCAGACGACGCACCCGTCCGACATCGACGCCCACTTCGTTTATGAGGGGACGGCGCACGCATCGCATGTAGAGACAAGGATAGGCGTGGTGGGAGTCATCGGTCCGGTTGGTCCCACGGGATCAACGGGGGCAGTCGGCGCCACGGGGCCTACCGGTCCTGCGGGAGAGACTGGTGACACGGGTCCCACGGGTCCCACGGGTCCAACAGGGCCTGAAGGTCCGACGGGAGCGACCGGCGATGCTGGTATAGCCGGGGCCACTGGTGCAACCGGACCGAGTGGTCCGACTGGTCTGCGCGGTCCAACCGGCCCGACTGGACCCAGTGGACCGACAGGAGGAACAGGTCCGACTGGTCCCGAGGGTCCCACCGGGGCGACGGGATCAACGGGAACCACCGGTCCCACGGGACCAGCGGGGCCGACTGGAGATGCCGGGGCAACGGGGGCCACGGGAGATACCGGTCCAACAGGACCGACCGGAGCGACAGGCCACACAGGATCGACCGGTGAAACAGGACCCACTGGTCCGAGTGGCCCCACTGGTCCGACTGGCCCCTCTGGTCCGTCAGGACCGACCGGTGAAGGACCGACTGGCCCAACCGGACCTACGGGTCCGACTGGACCAACTGGTTTAAGTGGTCCGCTGCGAGCCACTCCAGACGCGAACATGCTCATGCTGTACAAGCTAGATGAGACAGCCGCACCGTTCGTAAATTCCGGCGTGGGTGGCGCTGCCGATCTTGCACTGGCGGGTACTCCGCCAATTGGGCTAGCCGCCGGTCGATATGGTGCTGCCCCGTATTTTGAAGGGACAGTCGGTCAGTATATTTACGGTAACGGAGTGTCACTTGCCGGTGTAACGAGTGTTAGCATGTCACTATGGTACTGGTGCTGGGCTCCAATATCGCTGGGCCGTATTGCTCTCAAGAAGTACCTTGCAGACAACTCTTGGGCCGCCCCCTATGCGGCCATGGAGATTGATTTTGAAAGTTCGACTAGTGGGTCATGGTTTGTAGGAGTAACGACTGGAGCAGGTACGCGCAGACTGCTTTCTGTATTGACCCCGTATTTTCTGCGTACCGGAGTCTGGTGTCATTTGGGTCTGACTTACGATGGACACTATCTGAAGGCGTATCTAAACGGCATGCTAGTGGGAACGAGCGCCGATTTTAATGAAGCGTTTGATCCTGGAAGTGGGCAATTCGAGATTGGTGGCAGGATAGGGCAGGGAACAGTCTATGGGGTTGTGCATGATTTACAGGTCAGCAACGTGGAGCGATCAGCTAGTTGGTTCCTTGCTGAATGGCAGCGCGGTATGATGATGGGGACGGCCTGATGAATAGTCTTCGAATCAGTGTTTCAATGATCGTCCGCAGCGAGGAGGCGTGTCTGGCTACGGCGCTGGCATCGGTGGTGGGCGCGGACGAGTTGGTGGTCGTGGACACGAGCCTGCCAACCGATCCGTATGACCGCACGCTGGAGATCGCGCTGGACTACGGAGCGCAGTTGTTTCAGTTTCCGTGGCGTGACGACTTCGCATCAGCGCGGAACTTCGCGCTATCGAAGTGTCACGGGGACTACGTGCTTATCATCGACGCCGACGAGGAGTTGGAGCCGGGAGGCATCGAAAAGGTGCGTGCCGCCATCGGTCACATGGGGACGTACAAGACGATGAGCTTCGAGACGGTGGCCGCCAGGGGTGGAGCGATGCACCGGTCACAGCGGGTGTTCCGCCTCTGCGATGAGGTGTACTGGAAGGGAGCGATTCACAATCACCTGAGCGTGGCCGAGGCGTATCCAAGTGACGTGCGGATTACGTACGGCTACAGCGAGGCGCACAAGCAGGACCCGGACCGGGCGCTGCGCATCCTGACCAAGGAGATGGAGCGAGATCCCAAGCTGGTGCGCGAGGCGTACTACCTGGGGCGGGAGCACTGGTATCGGAAGCAGTACGTCGAGGCAGCTCGGTGGTTCGCGGACTACCTGACCAGGGCGACGTGGGCCCCGGAGATGGCCGACGGGTGGCTGTATCTGGCCCGGTGCCTGTGGCAGCTGCGCCGCGGCGAGGAAGCACGAGACGCCTGCTTGCAAGCCATCAAGATCAACGCGGACTTCCGCGAGGCCCTGTTGTTTCTGGCGGAGATATCCGGGCCGAAGAACCGAGAGCGCTGGCGCCTGTTCGCGGAGCTAGCGAACGATGAGGATGTGCTGTTCGTCCGCTCCCCAGTGGCACAGCCAGCGGAGTATTACGACAGGCTGTTCGCCGCCTCGAAGGACATGACGAGGTATGATCGGCTGCTTCGCATGGCGGCCGACTGGAGCTGGGGGCGCGTCCTGGACGTGTGCTGCGGGACGGGGGAGCTGGCCAAGCACATCGAGGACTACCACGGTATCGACTTCTCGGCCGAAGCGGTCCGTGACAACCCCAGGACGAGGCATGGGGACGTGTTCCGCGAGAACCTGGCTGGTTACGACACCTATGTGATCCTAGAGGCGTTGGAGCATCTGGACGACCGAGCGCTGCTGGCGCGGATCCCGCTGGGGGCGGATGTGGTGTTCTCCGTCCCATCCTTTGCTGACCCGGCGCATCTGCGGACTTACAACGAGAAGATCGTGAGGCTGCGGTACGCCGATCTGCTCCAGGTGCAGCGGGTGGTCCGGTTCAACTGGACTGGTGCCGAGTGGAGTCCGGACCAGCAGGACACGCCGAACTACATATTGCTGGTTCGCGCAAGGCGTAGGTGAGCAGTTGAAGAAAAACGGAAAGCCATACCGCTCGCCGGCTTTTCTCAGATTCTGCCACGAGCAGATGAAGCCGGCACCGTGCTGCCTGTGCGCCTCTCGTCCGTGGGTAGCCCTCCACCACTTCGGAGACGACGGTGGATGCTCCTTGAAGCCGTCCGACAACGAGGTGGCCAGGGTGTGCACCGAGTGCCACATGGCGACCGACGCGAAGCGCCGAGGGCTCCTACGGTCGGGCCGAGTTGATGTGCTCGAGGCGTACCAGAACGATGCGCTCAAGCTGAACAGGGCGTACGTCCAATGGCTCGAAGGGGAGAAGCGCCGGGCCCTCCCTGCGTCCAGGTGCCACGGCTGCCGATCCTGCGGTTCGGACGGCCAATGCCTAGCCCGTCTGGAACACGTCGAACCAGGGGCTGACTGCGCGCTCGAGGAGCTGAACCTGTGGCTCGCGACCGAAGCGCCCGGAATCGGACCGGACGAGCAGCGGGATTGGCTCCTGTCCTGGTCAAACCGAAGGTCGGCGAACGTGATCGGCTTCCTCGCGGAACCGATGCAGGAAATCGCGACGACGGGTTCAGATGGTGACAGGTTCGTCGCTTGGCGTGCGCTGAAGACAGCGTGCCTGGAGATGGAGGAGTAGATGACAAGGATCCTGTGTGTCGCGGTGATGCTGGTCGTGTCGGCGTGCTACGCCGGAGGCTTTGCGGAGTATCTGGAGTCGGACGGTGGACTGGACACGACGCTGGAGGTTGAGATCGATCAGCTGTTCCAGTGCGATATCATCTGCGGGAATTATCTCCCGTGCTGGCCGCAAGATCCGTACGGAGATCGCTGGAAGCAGTGCATGGCCAACTGCGAAGAGGCGCTTCCGTACACGCCGCCAGAGGCGGTCACGTGCCTCGTCGAGTGCGACGCTGGGGAAACGTGTCAGCCGTGGCTGGACTGCCTCGACGACTGCGGGGAGCAGTACCAATGACCACGAAGATCGATTGGTGTGACGAAACGATCAACCCGATCACGGGATGCCGCCAGGGGTGCAGGTTCTGCTACGCCAGGAGGATGGCACATCGGTTCGCGGGCAAGGCCGGAAGCGTATATCAGCGGGTGGCCGCTGCCACGTCCGGGGTAGATCCGGAAACGGGGATACTGGACGGCGATGGCGATCCGTTCGCCCCGGCGATCCACCTCGACGTTTCGCGGCGCCACGGTGACCGGCTGCGCCGCGCACGCAAGCCCCGGCGGGTATTCGTCGGGAGCATGGGCGACGTGTGCTTCGATGGTGAGGCCGTGTCGTTCGGCAACGACGGCAAGCCGTTCCAATCCCTCCTGTTCAACTACAACACGAACGACGTCCAAGCCCATGTCGCCCGGTTCGCTACCGGCCTTCCGCGCCACACGTTCCTGCTGTTAACTAAGCGCCCGGACCTGCTCGACGTCCGGATTCTCTGGCCGCGCAACGTCCACTTCGGTGTGACGATTGGGCATGGCATGGCATCCGACTGGGCCAGACTGGGGACCTTCAAGCGCCGTGTGCACGGGATGTGCGCCAACGGGCGCCCCGGCGTTCTCTGGGCCAGCGTCGAGCCGCTCGGCGATCCTGGCTTCGACCCTACGTGCCTGACCGGCCTCGATTGGGTGGTGGTCGGACTACAGACGGGGTCGGGGAAGGCCAGTCCGGGGACGGAGAAGATGACCGCGCTCCTCGGTGCGGTTCAGCGCATCGTTGACTGGTGCGCCGGGGCTGGGGTTTCGTGCTTCGTGAAGGACAACGCGAGGTACGCTTCGAGCGGCGGTCATCTGTGGCCGCGGCAGATCCCAACCGCAGAAACCTGAGAGGAGAACGACGATGCACGACCAACTGTTTGAGATCCTGCTGGCCCCGGAAGTCATCGCCCTGTCGGCGGCGATCATTGCTCTGCTGTACGGTCTCGGGAAGATCCCGATCCCGAAGTCGACGCTCGAGAAAAACCGGATCTGGCGTCGCATCCTTCCGGTTCTTCCGCTCGTCTTCGGCGTCGCCGGTTCGCTGATGTTCGGTTGCAACGAAGACGTTCCTAGGCCGACCGCGCACGCGATCCTGCTCGGACTCTGGTCTGGGTTTGTCGCGGCACACGGAAGGAAAATCTTCAAGCGGGTCGTCATCGACAAGCTCGGAATGACAACAGACGAAAAGGACGACGAAAAGGAGGCGTGATGTTCTGGATACCGAAGACTGAGATCATAAAGGCGGCGTTCCCTGCGTTCGCACTCGTCGCAGCTACTGTCGCCGCGCTCGTGCTCGGCGCGGTATTCGCCGCGCGAAGCTGTTCGCCGTCGGGAGGCGACGACTATCTCGACGACGCGAAGCGCGCGGTTATCGACGAGGTCGACGCGCGGAGCAAGGACAACCAGGAGAGGATGAAGGTACTCGAGGCCGACCTGTACGATCTGCGTTACCAGGTCGACGAGCTCGACGCCGAGGCGAAGGCGAGCGCCAAGGAGCGCGAGGAGATTCACGATGCCATTGAGAACGCTGCTTCTATTGACGACGTTGACCGCATCCTTCGTGCTGGGATTCCCGGCGTCAGCGAACGAAGGCGATGACGCGGACGCGGGCCCGCCCGAGAGCGTGCGCCCGGCCGCGCTAATCGACATCCCTGCCGGGGTCGTACTCCGACCGAAGGCCGACGACGGAACGCGCACGACCTTCCGGCCGGATCAGGAGTACAAGTGCTTCACGGCGACGGAATGGATGCAGATGGGCCACCTCGTCACCGACTACAGGTGGCTCTGGTACAACGCGATCCTGATGGAGAAGCGGTCGCTGCTTCTTGACCAGCAGGTCATGAACCTCGAACTCCAGCTCGGAGTCCTGCGCGACGACGTGGCAGCAACCAGGCGTGGACTCGATTCGATGACGGGGCTACTCGAGAAGGAACACGAGAGGAGGCTCGACGGGGAGACTGCTCAGCGTATCGAGATCTGGCTATGGAAGATCGGAACGGTCGTCGGCCTGGTTGCGGCCGGCGCGTTCGGCGCGGCCTACGGAGTCGAGAAGTCACGATGAACTACCGGCAGCGAATAGAAAATACTCTCGGGCGCGACGGCGTAGAAGCGATCACGCACAAGCTCGTTATCCACGACGGCGATAAGCAACACGACCTGTACATCAAGATCGGCTGGTGGCACGGACGCCCGGTCTGGGTCGACGTCACGATAGCGCAATTCGCGAAAGAGGGCGTGACGGACTCACTCGTTCTACCGGTGGAGGCGCTTTCGCTGGTAGTCAACCTCCGTCGGAGGATCACTGAAAACACGCGCGCATTGATCGAAGTTATCTGCCGAGAGGCGACCCTGCTGTTATCGTCTCGCAGGTGTTCGCTCGACGAACTGGCCGACCTTTGGAGGGCCACAGGGGCGGAGCCGAAGGGACGGTGCGAGCAGGTCGTCGACGACCTCGGCGACCGCGTCCATGGTCCGCTAGACGCAGCGGCGAAGCTGTTCAAGCTGAAGGCCGAGGAATGGGAGAAGATGATGGCGTACAGCTACACAGACGAAGAGGTCGATACGATGATCGCCGACTGCCAGAAGGAGCTCGAGGAAAACCCAGACACGTTCACCGGATTCGAGCGCACCTTCATCGAGAGCGTTTCCGACGCGAACGAGACTGTGCATCTGACCGACAAGCAGATCGACAAGCTCGAGCAGATCTGGGAAGAACGCTGTGGGTGATGCAACCGCCGAGATCCTTGTCGAGTCCGAGATGATCCCCGGCTATCTGACAGGAGAATTGAAGGCTGAGCCTGGAGAGGTCATCGTCCGCTGCGACGGTATCGACGTCTGCCGCTTTATCGACGGCGCGCTCGTCGCTGTCGCGTGCGATCATCCGTCGCACGGTTGCCACCCCAGGTTCAGAGAGAAATACTCCAGACTCCACGAGATCATGGCGAAGCTGCGGTCGGCCGTAGTGACGGAGTCTGGACCGTGTCCGAAGTGCTCCGGAGCCGGATGGCTTCCGGCAGAATCGGAGGAGGCGAGGCGCGTTGTCTTGCTGTCGCTGATGGTCGGAATGTGGCGCGGGATCAGGTTCACTCCGAGGAGCTTGCAGGCGATGACGGGCGGTGCTATGATGGACGCAATCCTGATGGGTCACAAGCCCACTGGTTCCTCTTCCACGCCCGGTCAGGAAGGCTGCTCCTGATCGGGCGATTTTATGTGAAGGGGTCGAAGGCGAAGGCAAAGGAGGACGAGATGGA
>Ga0307377_10000230_pt1 | contig 78340 bp, 64 predicted proteins | sample TR3MG_FD_202535 | JGI IMG/M metagenome (GOLD analysis project Ga0307377, IMG submission 202535) | Soil microbial communities from Risofladan, Vaasa, Finland - TR-3 | ecosystem: Environmental > Terrestrial > Soil > Coastal area > Acid sulfate soil | place: Finland: Risofladan, Vaasa | collected...
CTTCGTAAACCAGAGACTCCCCCAAAGGGTTCGTTTGTTCAAGTTCCTTGAGGGGGATCTTCTACTCCCCATCACGCTATCTGACCAATTCGGCAGATAACACCATCAAGATTGCTGATCGTACTCAGTGTCAACTCCGAAACCAATAGAGCTTTCTGTTGATCGGCATCCTCACACCAGTTTTTGGAAATACTTTCAGATGCTATCTTCGATTGCTTCAAGTGATCGTGAGCAGCCCTCAGCCACAGCGGTATTACATTGTATGCTGTAGACAATATTAACTTTGACTCTTTCTCGCCATCTTCATTTAAGGAAATCGTGAGATCACCAGGAAGAACCCCTACCTTCATCCCTTTAAAAATCAACACTCCGTTCGACACAGGATAATTGCTCACTTAGTTACGTGTGTATTCTTGCCTAACCGTGATTAGACGGACGCATGGGTCATTATTATTAAAAATAATGAAGCGTGCCTATTTTTGATATGTGATTGATTCATTACACCTCCAAATTTCCCATGTCCGCCTATGCTAAATAGTACGGGCAGGCCAAAATTGTCTCCTTGTGGCCGACAGTACGCGATCTGGGTTATTGCCCCAACGCTGCTGCTCCTACTTTCGTCATTTTGCCTGAAGGGCAGCTATCTGGCATAGTACCGAGCTTCGGCACCCGGCCTGGTGCGGTCAATCATGCCGCTATAACGAATGCCCGCCACTGTTTGCGGACCGTCGCCCCGATTTATGCGCTCAACCACTATCAACTCGAAATCACCATCAGAGGATGATTGGTTACGGTACGCAAAAATAGACTTGTCGCCCCCAGTATTGCGAGATGTTCGTTTTCAATTCCGACCTTCGACAAGCCTGGCTGCACAATACCCACCCTAAAAACGATGTACTTACGCCGCGATGCTTTTCTAAGCACAACCAGTCTGTCCAGGCTTCCCCTCACGAACCTTGATGGGCGACCTCTGCGATGCTTAGTTTCACGTTCGGTCAAGTGGGCAACGAGATTAGCAAAATTCCAAGTCCATTTCACGGACTTTTGCGCTTGGCCGCAAACCTCATAAAGGTCCTTCACACGATTGCCCGGAGCTGCGCCGGAGGAATACTTGCAATGCCAAAGCGTGACGGTGATAGTGTCCTCGCTGTCCTCAATCGCAACGATGTCCGCACTTTCCCCGGCGTCGTCGTCATCGATGATGAACGCCGATGGTCCTTGCTCTAGATATTCAATGAATTTCTGTTGGATTGATCGGGGGCGAAGTTCCTCTCCGTCCCAGCGGCTTTCCTGATTCAGAAACGTGTCTCCCCAAGCAAGTCGACCGATCAAATCATGGTCAAACACTTCAGCCAGTTCCTCTCGCGGTTTCAGCAATATCTCACCTGAGAGCTGTGAGCCATCTGCCAACCGGACCAGCGGAGGGTTGGTGGTGAAGAAATCAGCGGCGGACTGAATTTTGTTAAATGCCTCGATGCTGATTTCAGGTCCCTCAACACGGGTGATTGAGTAGAACAGTCCTTGAGCAGCATCTTCGGCAATAAGTGTCATTCTGAAGACACCTTCCACGTCTCCGCCAGCCTTCAGCTTAAAGGTGAACGCGTGCCCTGCCGAGATCCATTCCACCAAATCTAGTTGGCATTCATGAAAACTGTATTTGTCGTCACCATGCACGACTGTGATGTTGAAGCTTGCTGATTCGAAGAGTTGCTCTGGCCAATCAACCATCATGGCCTGTTGGTCGGGAAGCACGCCGTTCTTTCTGAGCTCAGGAATCAACGTGTATTTGAGAAAGTCATTCGGCTCGATGTTCTCGTTCGACAGCTTCACACCTAGATCACGGCACCAATCTCTCCATCCCGCGAGAGAGTCGGTCTGGAGCGACCAAATCTTTCCTTTGCGCGAGCACCCGACACTCACTCTCCGTCCGTCTTCGTAACCGACGCCCATGACGTTAGATTTCATCTTGTCTTGTTGAAGGACAGGATCGATTGCGTCGCGAACATCAAGTCCAGCGAACATCTGGTATCTGACGTTCCTGCTCAGGCCCGTCAAACCAACACTGTGCAGAGTCAACCGTCGCAAGTTGCTGAACGCTCGAAACACATCTTCGTCGCGCACCGACTGAGGGTTGGTGGACAGGCTCTTCGCCAACTTCGAAGCGAAGTATTTCCGCGAGCTGTTGATGAAAAGAAGACTTCGTTCCTCATCGTAGTAGATGACAAACAAGTCCCATGTGTCGATAACGATGTCACGTGAGTCTGTCCAGTCAACCTTGTCTGCCTGATTGACAATGAACACCAGCATCTGGTCCTGCTGACTGAAGATGGGCTGGTGAATGAACTGAGTTGGCCTAAACGCCTTGTGATACCCGGTGTGATCGAAGTCCGGCACTCGAAATACTTCAGTGCTCAGTTTGGGCTTCATCGTTAGTGTGGAAATCTCCAGCTCGGATGGCATCTCCTCCAGTGGTCGAAGGTTTTCTACCAACTCCGACAATCTAGCCTGCGGATCAATGGCGTCGTAGCTCAGGTCTGACAGCAGACTGTTCCAATCAGCGTCCTCCTGATACAGGCTTTCTAACGCCTCGGGGACACCGTCTTCGGCCGTATTGGCGACAAAGCTCGCATCCCCAACATTTGCGCCGGCCCTCGCGAAGCGTCCAATGAATTGCAAGGTAATGCCCAAGCTCTTGTGCACCGAATGCAGTGCCGCGACCTTCAGTTGCGGTAGATCGAAGCCCTCACCGAACATGTCAACGCAGATCACTATTCTGTGTTGCCCATTGCGGATATTCCGCAGGACTTGCTCCCGGCCACGCGTTTGACTGTGGACAAGTACCGGGTTCAGGTCCGGGAATTCGGCGTTGTAGATGTCTGTAAAGAGACGTTGCGCGTGACCAACGGTGTTCGCTCTTGCGAGCAGCATGTGGTTCAGACCGTTCGCGAGGTCGGATCTCAACTTCTCCACCGCCTTTTCAGCGATCCTCAAGTCCGATAATGAGCTGTCAGGCTCGAAGACCTGAAGGAATTGGATCGGCTTAAAAAATTCGTTCTCTTGTGCAAGTTGAAGGGGGTAGTTGTAGATGATCTTTCCATTGAGGGCCTTGCCGTCCTCTCGAAAAGGCGTGGCGGTGAACAGAAGCATTCGAGCATGCCCGCAGAACCCTGAAAACTTGTTCCACGTTGTCGCCTGGGCGTGATGGGCCTCGTCTAAGAAAACTACGCTGAAGAGAGCGGCGAATGCCTTTTGCTCCTGATCGTCGCCTCGGCTGATTGAAGCCATTGTCGTTACGACGATGTTGCATGTCCGGATCACGTCGAACTGCGCGGCTGCGGGCTTACCTGTAAGTACCCCGACCACGGGATTCTTAATGTCAGTAACGATGCCGAGTTCCCTTAGAAGCCCATATTCGCGAAACTTGTCCGCAGTCTGCTGACGGAGCGCATCGGTTGGCACTATGACGAGAATCCGATCACCGCGCGACTCGACTGTAACGGCTAACATCACCTCTGTCTTTCCAGTGCCGGTGGGCATCACAACGATTGCCGGATCTTTGCTCAGGCTCCAATGTGCTGCGATTGCATGAAGTGCACCGATCTGAGGAGACCGTAGCCCAGGTCGTGCAGCCTGGCCTGCGGACGCTTCAAGCTGAGAGACGTAGTTGATGCCATTCCGCCATGAGGCAAGCGCTTCTGTCTTGAGGCGGTTGCCTTCGTTAATACTTGTCTCAACTTCTCTGAAGCGGGCGTTTTCGACCTCCAATACGCCTTCTAAGACTACACAGTCTGTCCCACGTATCACATCCGTTGGAGCTAGGTCTGTGAAATCGAAACCGTTGATGACAACGTCCACAGCATAGGTTAATCCGTCTGCTGCGACCGCTTTTAACCGCTTGAAATTTGGACCGCGAGACCTATGCGGAGTGATTGCGGCGGCACGGACTTCGCTCGCCTGCCCGATGCACGAAGCATCTATGACGCCGTCCCGATTCTGATACGCGAATTTGATTGGCAAACGAATATGCGTTGCCGCAGTGATGTCCGCTTCCGTAACCATTCCCCACCTCCTACGCCATGTTTTCCAGCATCATACTCATATTGATTCATCACATGAAATCTTAATTGACCGATGCCACCTTCTGTCAAATTCCGGAAAGTGATGGGGAGAAAGCTGAACAGAGAGTGCGCTCGCAGCCGCGTTTGACTGCCTGCCTTCCTTAACGATTCGAAAATTCGGCTGCATATGCCGGACGACAGAATATCGCTCCAAAGCGGTCATCGGGGCGAGTGATCTGTACGGCCATAACGGGTTCGAATGTATGAGTTCGTCAGTTTAGGAAGCTGACGTTCGACGCGAACTTCGGTCGAGCGGCAGGTAACCGGCACATTGCTGCCCGACTCTGACCAGGGAGCCAACGTCGGCAATGGCCGACATAGAGACGGTCTCAAAATCGGCCTAAGCGTTCCCTCGTAAGAATTGCGTTATTGCTGATTGTGAAGGTAGGCTATTCAAAATACCGAACAGGCGCTATCGCCCCATGGAGACCCATAACGCACAAACCAATTTTACTGCTGATTCTCAACCAAGAATACGTCTGGACTGATCGCCTGTTTATCTTTGCTCATGGTGGATGGTTTCCTTGTTTAGTTTCCGACTTTGACAATCAGATTCTCTACAGAAATCTCCACCACCTCAACCCATCATGCTGAACTTGCCTGTACAGCACTTTCGACTATAGCTCCTGTTTTGAGAATATTAACAACAGGTGTATTGTAGGCGGCTATTGGGTTACAGGCTTTGTGCGGCTGCTACATAATACCGTAATTTCTGCAAATTCTTTCAATTAATGCGTTGCATTGGATGCAACTGCCTAAGCCGGTAATGTGGATGTAGCGCCAGCAGCGATAAATTCTTCAAGCCATTTCTTTGCCTCATCCAGATTCAGATATAGGCTTGCGTAGCTCTTCTGGAGAAACTTATCCGGCAATACCCAATCCCACTTCTCCCGTTGCAAGTTTTTTGATTTTTCCAATAATTGATTGAGGGGAATATCCTCGTTAACGGGAATACGAGTAATTAACTCAACAATTTCCTCCATTGAACGATTGTTTTTATGTATCTCTACACCCAGTCCTGATGCGACGGCTTCCAGCCCGTGAGCCATAAGCAAGCACGCCATTGCTTCATTACCGGCGTCACCGAGCCAGGTCAAAAGAAATACTTCTCTGCCAAGGTTAAGCGTGCAAACCCGCTTGAGGTCGAATCGTTCATAATTACCTCTGGCTTCTGTAAGGAACTTAGTGGCACTGCCATCCAAAAACGAGGGCACGGAAGTTTCTTCAAGAAGCTGCCGCATTCGTTGCCGGATTCGCGTATCCACACGTCCACCATCACCGGAAAAAAGTGGCGGAATCCCTCCAGATTGACCGGAAACGTAAATTGTCTTTTGCTCTTCATCGACAGACTCAACGCGCCATGTTTTACCGGCAAATAGAATTCGCTGACCAGCAACAAGCATTTGATGGACAGGAAGCGTTCCCAAAGTCTTCCCGCCAGCTACAATCCTGAACTCCTCATCGGATGTAAAAGCGGCATAGAAGGTGTAATGATTTACAAATTTTTCCCCAAGCCGGCCATGCAGCAAATCACCAGACGAATCTTGCATCAACATTTCCTTTAAGCCTAAATTCCTTACAAGTTCCGCGAATTCATCTTTGGTTACACCACAAAACGGGCTTTCCGGCCCACATAAAAGCCCGTACAGATACCCGATAGACGCGCCGCCATTCTGTGCGATTACCGAAAGGATTTGCTGAATCAGCGTGGAAAAATGCAAGCCATTAGTTTTTGGAGCCTCAAGCCAGCCCTCCAATAGCAGCAGAACCATCGCTGTCATTTGAACGGTATCCAGGCGCAATTCATCTGACAGCGATGAATTTTCAGCTAATGCTTTTTCAATGCAGTAGCCCCGCAAAATCGCTGACTCGCCTTTCCTGCGCCCCGACCTACCAAGTCGCTGGCGCAAGCTCGCTACGGATGGGGGAGGACCAATCTGCGCCACGCTTTTGACCGCTCCAATATCAATGCCCAGTTCAAGGGTATTTGTACAAATCGCGGTTGCCGGATAATCGGTTTTCTTTAATGCCGCTTCAGTTTCAGCGCGAATTTCTGGCGATAAATTTCCGTGATGAGGCCAAAATTCGTTTGGCACCTTATTAGCTTCACACAAGCGATTTAGCAGATGTGTAAATCGTTCGACTTCACGGCGCGAGTTAGGAAATACGAGGTTGTTTGAGCCACGAAGCGACTCAAACAGATGGGTTGCTATCATCGCTGGCGTTACCGGTTCAGGTTCCCCTTTCGCCTGTTTGTCGGGCTTATCATCAACCGTTTTTGCGACCAACGGCTCTTCGTACCCCTTCACCATGATTTTCAGAGAACTGCCTTCCGATTTTGACTGAACGATAGATACGGAACTTGCTTTTCCAGGACAAAGAAATTCGGAGGCAAGAGTCATATCACCGAGCGTGGCCGATAGCCCGATACGTGGGACTGTCCTCGAAAGAACGTGCTCAATGCGGTGCAGGAGCGATTGAAGCTGCTTGCCTCGCTCGGAGCCGATGAACGCATGTAATTCATCGATAATAAAGAATGAAGTGCTTTTAAAGATAGATTTGACAGAGGTGCCACGATTGCAAAGCAGCGCTTCCAGCGATTCAGGAGTGATAAGCAACACGCCATGCGGCTTACTCATAAAACGCTTTTTGGTTGTAGCTGAAATATCGCCGTGCCACGGCCACACAGGGATATCTAAATTCTCGCAGAGCCGTTCAAGCCGCCCGAACTGGTCGTTAATAAGGGCTTTGAGTGGGCTGATATAGACAATCAATCCCGCCTGATTATTTTGCAGAAGATGTGTCAACGCGGGCAGAAAAGCAGCTTCAGTTTTACCGGCAGCAGTGGCCGCTGCAATAATCACATCCCTGTCGGCATTAATGATTAAGGGAATAGCCGCCTCTTGAGCATCCCTGAGCGACTCCCAACCTTCCGCCCAAATATATCGGCGTATGCGTTCGTCCAGTAAATCGAATGACAAGCTATCAGACATCGGGAATTACATCTTGAAGGTGGCGAACTCATCCATATCGGTATCTACTTTAAGGTCATTTGCACCACCCGTATCTGGTACGACCTCAACAGTACCCAATAGCTCCTGCCAGTTCGTGCCCTCATTCTGTTCGAGTATCGCAAGCAAGTTGATAAACGAAGTAATTGTTGTTCGAGGTGTCCTGAAATAGGTATTCCCTATCCGTTTCGAGCAATGCTCCATAAAGCTTTTAATCCCCTCTTCTGGCAAGAGAAACTTAGCCTCATCGCCAGAAGCGTATACTTCGCGAATTTTGTGGAGCAGCACGTAAAAATCTTCCGGCGTCAGGCTTGATAGCCTGATTACAGGGCCAGAAAAATCTACCAAGTTGCCCTGAACGAAATTGTTTTGCGATAAACGGCTCATGAGCGCCGGATAGCTATACAACCCTCTTCTTGTGTCGAGAAGGAATTCAGGGGTTCCTCCTAAAACAAAACCGAGGCCAACCGCCGTACCTTGCAGCGAGTCATTCAATATCCGCAACAGTTGCTCGTAGTTTGAGCTTCTGGCTTGCAGGTTTGATAGCTTATAAAGGTTAACAAGCTCATCCAGATTGACCAGCAAACCTGAAAAACCTGCCAGGCGGACAAACCTCGCCATCAATTTCAGTTGGTCGTACACTGCCGCATCATCGATGATAGAACGAACCCCGAGAGCCTGCTTTGCATCGGTCTTCGTTGAAAATTCGCCGCGAAGCCAACGGATGGCATCATTTTTTAATTGCTCGTTGTGCTCGTTAAAACCTCTCCAATAGGCCGAAATGACATCAGCAAAGTCATACCCATTAACAAGCTCGGTCAGGTAGTCGAGCTTTTGCCTGATTACCGTTTCGGTAGACTGTTCAGAAGAAGAGGCTTCTGCTTTTGCCGTCGAAATAAATTTCTCCACAATACCGGACAATGCATTGCCGTCCGGCCTGGTTCGGGTAGATAGGTTACGCATCAACTCGGCATACAGCGAACGTGCCTGGCCGCTGTTGGAATGAAGCCTGCGGTCTGGATTCAGATCCGCTGACGTAACGACCAGCTTCTTTTCCATTGCCACAGAACGAATTAAATTCAGGAAAAATGTCTTTCCTGCGCCGTATTCGCCAATCACCAAGCGGAAAGATGAGCCGCCATCAGCGATACGGTCAATATCCCCTACCAGGGTTTCAATTTCCCTGGTGCGGCCCACTTGAATCAAATGCTGTCCGGCACGGGGTACTACACCGGCACGCAATGATTGAATTATCGCATCACGGTCTTTGGCGCGTATTGTGGTCATTGTTCAACTTTCTCGAATATTTCTTGGTTGATCGTAATCGGGCTTTCGCCTTCAGTAAAGGCAATGTCGTATAGGTCAAATGACGCCTCATTGATGCGATCCAAGGCACCATCAAGCATTAAATCAAGGTCGGCAGCTACGTCCAACAGGTCTTCTCGCTCCCATTGTGGCCGTAATAGTAACATTCTCGCCAATGCCGCATGAGGCTCATCCAACCCAAGCAGGCGCGGGGTATTATCGGCTTCCTCAACTGCGATTTCTTCTGGCGGATTATCGGGGACTACAACATCTTCCTCTTTAAAAATACCGGCCAAAAGGGTTGAAACCCTTTCCGATTCACGTTGCAGTTTGGCTATCCGGTCTGCATCGAGAGCAAATCCAGCCCCCTTATCCGATTTGGTTGTTGAAACCGGCTCGGCACCAGATGCGGCAACGTGTAAATCGCTGAACACCTTTTTAGGGTCAACGCCAAGGGTTTTGTATATTTTCTTTAGCGCATCGACTTCGGACGGCAAAACCTCTCCATCAGCTTGGGCTACCGTCGCCAGGAACGCCGCAATAGATTCAATTTCTGGCGGGGATAAATGTTCGAATTTCTTTTTTATTCTGGTCAATGATACCGGCGCTGATTTAAGAAGGATTAAATGAGCATGCAACCGGCGCTGATGGCCTGCTGAAAGGTGTGTCCACAATTCAATTTGTTTTTGAAGATAGGTTAGTTCCGCAGCACTGAAATCCCCATCAGCAAATGCTACGGCAGAGGATAATTGTAATGTCAGTAGCGCAGCTTGGTATGCGCCGGTTGCGCGGGATAATTCCTTGCCTGGATTTTGTTCGGCAAACAAAGCGACCGTTTCATCTGCTTTGGGCGGTTTTGCACCCCCAAGAACATCCGGTTCCATGCCTATTCCGGCAGACTCCAATACACGGGCAAAAGCATTAATCTTTTCTTTTGTAAATGCGCCTTGCCCATTCAGGCGCGACAATAATTCAGAAAATTTAAATGTGGTCGCACCTTGCTCTAGCATTACCTTGATATCGCCAAGCGCTTTCTGTGCATCGTCGGGCCAGATAGCCAAGGGTAAATAAATCAAACTCTCAAGAGTATTTTTGGCCTCTGTATCCTTTGCAATGGCTCGACTATACGGGGCCAACTCGCTGTTTGCGGCAAATACTAATTCTTGCAGTTTATTCAAAGGCCCCGTCAGAATTGAAACATCCGGTATTTCACCAAACGTTTTGGTGAGCAAGGATAAGTTGATGCCTCTACACCCTGTTGATGCCGGTCGGTAAACTACCTTTAGCTTCGTTTTATTGGGACGTACAATCAGTCCAGTACCAAATTTTTCTGCATATTTAATTTCGAACAGCTTCTCAAAATATTCAGGGCAACGTCTTGCGGCAGTGCGGATAGAAATATTTGGATCAAATTTTACCCACGCACAAGCAAGATGTTTCGGTATCGGCGCACTATCAACAGCCGCCATTCCCACCGCCAATCGGATATAAAGTGGCAACTCGAAAGAGTTTGAAAACTCAGGAACAGGGTCAAGATACAGCTTGTTTTTTTTCTGTTGCGTAATAGAAATCCAATCAAGCAGCCTGCTTGCATAACCGTTGAACGAGCCAGATTTATCGCCGTATATGCTTAGCAGGCGGCGAAGTTCTTGAGCAATTACCGGATAATCAGCAAGTGCGCTGGCATCGCTGGATGCATCGATGATTACACGGCGTTCTAGGCCATAAAAGAACAGGAAGATATACCCGATTTCAGCTTCAGGATGGCAGCGCCCACCGGCAAGCCAACTAAGATATGCATGGCGAGCAGTCGGGGAAATATCTGAATAGCTCGGCCAGTAGGAAAACTGCCTCTCCTTGAAATCACCTGTCGCCTCGACAAATTTTGTCGGATCAATCAAGCAGGGGTCATTTGAACCATACCCCGTAGGTAATTTTGTTCCGACATATATCATTCCGCCAGGAATAGTAAGGCCAGCAATTTCTATGGGCTGGCCTTCAGGTATCCATTTTGCCGTGCCCAATCCTTTCGGGGACGCTGGAATACGGAATTCTGTATGCGAGGATTCTTGGATGCGATTAGCCTGCCAGGGCGAATCTGTGTTTGATGCCATACTGCGTGTTACGATTATTTTTGTGTTTGCTTGTGGTTTTCGCTGTGCACGACTCGATTTATTTGGCGAGCGGAATAGCCATAGTATGCCAATAAATAAGGCGAGCAAGATTAGGCCGCTCATTTTCCAATCTCTTTAATGGGCTTTCCGTCAGTGGTGACGTTCAGTTTAGCACCATTCTAGGCTCGCCTTTACTCCAGATTACTTTTTATCCAAGGCTATTTAGATGCAACTGCCGACGCCGGAAGCGCGGGCGTGGTTTCAGCAATCACAGTTGGAGCCGGTGCAGAGGCTATTCCTCGCAGAGTTAGTGCTCATATATCTATTCTGCAAGCTGTTAACTTTTTGATGTGCGACAAGGGTCTGGAGCAAAATTCACGACTGACCGTTCTGGGTTGGTTGGAGAAATCAACTCCTTCAATTGGCTTACACGGAAGCGGTCACTGGCCAGAGACGGCAAAGGGTTAAATGTGTGAGCTCGACATTTTCAATACCGGACTCTCAAACCCACACCATTCTAAAAATTGTCAGCGTCCGCAATGGCCGATTATGTAGCGCGCTACATAAGGACGAGGCGCGGATGCTAGCTTTTGTTTCAGCTGCCAAAAGCCGCCACCAAGGCCACAATCATGTAGGCGTGGTCATGAACTCCAGCGCTTTCGCGCGCGCTATGCATTGCCCACATGGGCGAGCCGACATCCACACTGGCGACGCCTAGCTGTGCCGCCACCATAGGACCAATGGTACTGCCGCAACCCAGGTCGCTGCGATGTGCGTACTGCTGATACGGCACCCCGGCCTTCTCGCATACCCGATGCGACCGTGCTGACCCTGTTGTCGCTACTCAAATAACATCTGTCTTACGGTATGGTGGCTACCCGCTCTTCAGCATTCTTGAGCGCCGCATCGAGCAGGACAGCATAACGCCCGGCCTGAATCATCCACGCCTCGATCGCCTGCCTGTCCTTCTTCTTCATGCGCCCAAAGATCCCCGCTGCATCGTCCTGGGCCAGCGTCTGGCTCGCTTCGTCTGCGATCACCGCTTGCGCTGCGATTGCCAGCCTGACCCGCACTGGATCGTTTATGGTGACGGCATCCAATCCTGCGGCAAGCATCATTCCGGCATGCTCATCACCGCCGGAAAACGAGCGCCCGGCGTTTTCGGCACGCAATGCGGCAAGCAGCCCGTCCTCGGACAGCGATTGTCCGAATACCCCGCACGGTTGCGGTAATGCGTTCAAATGAGACATGATGTGGATACCCTCAAGCCATAATGGAATTGATGTGATTGCGGTATCTTACCACCTGGGCTGATGACAATAAAAAAAGCCGCGTCACTACGGCTTTTCTGATGTTGGGCTGTCAGTTCTTCCTCATGCCGGATGCACGAAAAGTCACCTTCTCAACCGATATAAATTTGCCTGTTCAGAATGTTTATGCGGACATTACGGACGCCTGCGAGAGTTGGATGACGACCCTAAAAATTCTATCCCAGGATACTTTGCAAACAATATAAAATCATTATGTAATCAATAACATAAAACGTATAAAAAACGAAATAGCCACTTTAGCTAACGTCATTTCTAACATAACGAGAAAGATGCGCATGGAATGAGCGTACATCCTCTTCGCTCAACTCGCCGTCCGAATTTTCGATAAACGTCGCGAGTGCTTTAGGGTTCAGCACCCAAACGTCGGGCCTACTGCCCTTCTGCGTCTGGTTAATGAACCAACCGGGATAAACGACAGCCGGTCGAACCTTAATGGATTTTCCCGTCAATTCCTTAATCAGCCCTTTGATCCAATGAGCCTGCGCCTTAGCTTGAACAACCGGGTCACGATCCGGCTTGAAACCATTCACCAGAATCTGTGTGCCGTCATAGTCAATCTCAGTTTTGCCTCTTGCCGGTTTGCTCATTGTTTTCGTTTCAATAGTGAAAACGCCCTTCGGACCAATGAGCAAATGATCAATGTTGAAATTGTCACCGACGATATCGTGCAGCACTCGATAACCATTTTCTCTAAGCCCTTCGAGAAACTGACCTACAACCCTTTCACCATCGCGCGCCAAGCGCAGTTTCCTAATATTGCGCCTTGCCAGCACAAACTTACGGGCCGTGTATGCAAAAACAAACATAGCTAATACTGTAAAAATAACTGGCTGTGGCGGAGACTTTGAATACCATCGCCACCATTCATGAAGCGCAAGAAGGAGGGTAAACGCTGCCGCCATGATGTAAACGAGTACATCGTCTTCTAAGACTCGTTGAATTTCTTCATCCAGAGATTGCCCTGCATACCTTAAAGGTGCACCCTTCAGTGGCGAGCGTGATTCAGTAGAGATTTTATCTTCGTAGCTCATCATTCAGAAAGAAAATCGTTGAGCCGCTTTGCTATCTGCTCACGCCGTTTTTGTAGAAATGCTTTATAACATTCCACACCTAGCAGCGTCTGCTCTGTCGGAATACATTGCTTTTCGAATGCAGAATTTCCCGCCTTCTCGATCATGGGCGGCAAATATTGACTGGGCTCCTTGTCACTAATCTGACGATTGGTTTTTCCGCTGATAAAGCACAAGTTGGCAATATCATCCGCCTCGCGTGAAGTGTAAGCACTCTTGAGTACCGCCTTCGGAAATATGTGATGAAACTGGAGTCGGTGGTGTGCACCCTCGTGATCCAGGGCAATGGCTAGATTCGAGCGCCAGTCTTTGGCTCCGTCGGCGCGGAACGCGAGGAACATAGTCTTGAAGAGCGCACTGCGCTGATTACGACCTTCGAGCTCCCCGGCAGAAATATCCAAACGACCCACCTGTGACCGCAGACGGTCGATCAGCTCTTCAGCTCCCCCGTCCTGACGTAGTGTTGAAAGATCCTGGTCAAGTAGTGTCTCACTGGAACCGCGTGAATAGCGACCCTTCGCATTCGCAGCGAGTACCCAATACCGCAGCCGCTGCGATTCAACTTCTGGGATCTGATAATTTCTTTTGTGCCCATAGTAGCCCAAAGTCACCAACAGAAAAGGCGACGACAATAGCGCCGGGCCGTCGATACCAGCATTGTTCTTCAGGAAATTTAGCGCAAATTCCATGCCCGGCACGCTCTCTTGCCAAGCCTGCTGCAAGGTCTCGATGGGGAGCTTGCCGACCGTAAGAAAGCGAGACTGCCCAGTGCCAAACGCAACCATATTTTTCAGAAACAATCCTAGGTCAAGGTCGAAGCCTGCCTTGGCGCATTGCGCCTGAAAAGCCTGAAAGGTCTTCAGTGCACCGCGCCACTTGGCAGTGATCTGCGCCAAGGCAAGGTCGGAGCTGCGTAGCTTTGCGCCGAGAGAGTTCACGCGCACGAATATTTCTGTGACCTCATCATAAGAGAGTCGCCGCTCCAACACATCCATGCGATACGCATACTTGCGGACGCCCCGCAGCCGGGCAAGACGCTGGCTGTACTTCGCATATTTGGGGTCTTTAAAACCCGTTATGCCAGCGCGTTCGAGGAATTGTGCATCGCTGTCGCTCTTGAACACCTCAGTCACCTTCACCCATTGCGGTAACTGCTCCAATTTTCGAGTGGCCACCACAAAGGTCATGCGATCAAAACGCTTTTGCAGCTCATCCTCGCTGGAGTCCGCTTCATCCTCGCTCAATTCGTCGTCGTCTTCTCCATCGCCGCCCTCCTCATCCACCTCGGTAACGACAACTAGCTGTTCTGGATGATCCAGGTTGAAGAGTAGTTCGATGGGTCTCTGGCGCCCGCGAACACTCACCGGTTCTCCACGAATCACCGCCGACAGCGATGTCAGACGCTGCTGGCCATCGAGCAGAAGGCGAGTGCTATGGAAGGCATTTTTTTGTTGTTCGATGGCAAACTCCTGGAGCGGCACAGGCTCGTCGGTTTCCCACAGCAAAATCGCACCTGATGGATAGCCACGATAAAGGGAGTCGAGCAGGTCGCGCACGCGGGTTGAACGCCAGACATAACGGCGTTGCATCTCTGGCAGGCGCAATTCGCCGCGTTCAATCATACTTACGAGCTCTTCTACGGATGCTTCAGTTTTGGCCATAAGCCCCTCTTTTTTTATAATCAAACCGAAAACTGCCCAGCCAATCCATCCAGTGTCATGTTCACCGCAATTGCATTATGCGGTATCAGCACATAACGCCAAGGCTTTCCTGCGTTGGCAGCCGCATAGTCAGAAGCATTTTTACACCACTTGATGGCCGCTTCCTTCTTAGCCAAAACAATCACATCGGACATCTGATTGCTGGCCTTGGGCTCAAGCATGTAGATCGCGTCGTTCACCTCGGCTACGAAATCAGGTTGATACTCCAGATGTTCAGCCCCTTGCTTGTAGAAAATCTGGAACTGCCCTTTGGCTGGTTTGAACCACTTCACCGCATCACGTTCGAGAATCACCGCGAGCATACGCTCCGCTTCCGAGTCGAACTTCTGAACCGGATACAGACAGCGTTTGAAGCCCCCAAACACATACTTCGCCATATTGCTCTTGTCTGCGGGAGACACGCGGTAATCGGCGGATGGCTCATTGATTGAATAAGCGCTGCGCTTGAACTCAGTGAACCCTTTGCTCACCACCACTTCGTAATCAACGGCATCTTCCCAACTATGTTCCAGCATTTGTGCATGAATAAAACGAGCAATATCGCGCTGATAGCAGCTCAACACCTTGCGCGCTTCATCTTCGGACAAGTAGTCGCAAAAATGCTTAACGGTCTGCGCAGCGAGGTCATACAGCAGATCAGCCTGATCGTCGTAAGAAACGTCATCGAAATCCATGAGGCCGCTGACGACATAATCCTCCAGCCGCTTCTCCTCAAGGCCACCTTTACCCAACGTCACCACCTCAAGCTGGTTGGTGCGCAGATATTGAATCCACAATTCATTGGACACAGCCGGATATTTCAGAGTATCCAGCTTCAGGGTGAATGGCTTAAATCCGGCTTTCACCTCGCCCTTCGGCACAACCAGAATGCGCGGAATTTCTATCGTCTGTTGCGTCACCAACTCGACCGTCTTTGCCACAACAGCGGCGAAGTCAGGCTGCTCAGTCACGCCTTCCAATTCCATCTGAGTGGGGCGATGCTGTTCTTGCACAGCCTTGACGATGGCCGCCTGAACTTCAGGATTTTTCAAGTGCGCCAACGTAGGCACAGTCGTCGGTTGGTTCTCCAGATTGCGAATCACCTCGTAGGCGATCTGCGCCACCTTCTGCTCTTCCGGCTTGCTAAAAATGGGCGAGACATCCTGCCCTGCCATCTGCGTGCTGGCAGTAGCATCGGACGGTTTCAATCCCAACATGGTGGCAAGCCGCGATTGCGAAACCAGCGTCGTCGTTTTCTGCCCGAAGTCATCGTCATCCAGTATCACCGCCTTCAGGTGAATAGCGGAATCAGGCCGGTTCGCCTCGTTGATGATTTCCTGGAACTTGTCATGCGCGACGATGTTCAGCCTGTCCACCGCAGTCACGCCGGTGCGTTTGCCATACGGCAGGCGCAAGCCGCGTCCAATGGACTGCTCGATCAGGATGCGTGCATTGGCTGCGCGCAACGGCACGATGGTGTAGAGGTTGGTTACGTCCCAGCCTTCTTTCAGCATATTGACGTGGATGACGATTTCCGTTGGCTCTTCGGTATGCTCCACCTTCAGCAGCCGTTCGATCATTTCCTCTTCTTCGGCACCGGTACGGCTGGAATCAACCCGGATGACCTTGTCCTTGTAACGCCCCTCAAAGAACTCATCTGACTTTATCAAGGCAGACAACTGCCCGGCATGGGTCGTATCGCGCGCGATCACCAGCAGAAATGGTTTGACGATGGCGTTACTGGTTTCGCGGGCATAAGTCTCCAGCTCCACCTTCACGCTTTCGTGCAGGCGCACGCCGTCTTCCAGCTTCATCCGCTCGATCTCTTCCGGCGACATCCCCGCCGGATTGAAATTCTTGCGCGTAACCACTGCAGGCTCTTTCACAAAGCCATCTGCCATCGCTTTACCCAGCGGGTAATCGAGAATGACGTTCTTAAACGGCACTGCTGTTCCCCTTGTGCCTTCCACGAACGGTGTAGCTGTCAGCTCAAGCCCCAGAATCGGCTTCAGCTCATTAATCGCTCTGATTCCCGCACTGGCTCGGTAACGGTGCGACTCATCCATCAGCAATACCAAGTCTGGCAATCCAGCCAGATAATCGAAGTAACTTTCGCCGATATATTCTGACAGACGTTTGATACGCGGCGACTTGCCGCCGCGCACTTCGGAGTTGATCTTCGAGATGTTGAAAATGTTGATGCGCACCCCGCCAAACAGCGTGCCGCTGGCTGGATCGTGCTGGTCGTAGTTGTCGCCGGTGATAATAGAAGGCGCGTCAATGGCGAATTCCGAGATACCCTTGAATACATATTTCGGGTGGGTGCGGTCGCTGAAATCCACAATCAGCTTGTTGTAGATAGTCAGGTTCGGTGCCAGCACGAAAAAATTATTGATGCCGTGCGCCAGGTGCAGATAGCTGATGAATGCGCCCATCAACCGCGTCTTGCCCACACCTGTAGCCAATGCAAAACACAATGAGGGAAAGTCGCGCTCAAAATCTGTCACTGATGGAAACTCGCTATGAATGATCTCCAGCGCGGCGGCAACGTCCGCCCCTTTTCTCGGCGGAGCGATTTCGGTTATGCGATCCAGAATCTCCAGCGAGCGGCGTTGCGGTGCGCGCAAACTCAACCGCCCGGCGATGGCGTTCACATGGCGGTTCATTTCACATCCCCTTCATCGAACAACCCGACCTGTGCCACATTCGCACCGCGCGCCTTTGCTCCCTCAGCCGTTCGCCCTGAGCCTGTCGAAGGGCTGGGTGGAGCCTTAGGCAAATTCCCCACCTGCAACGAATAATCATCATGCCCCCACTCGCAGCGCGACAGCACCTGCTTGGGAATTTTCTTCACGGTGAGATTCGGATACTCGCCCCGACCACGGAAAGCGGTACACAACACCAATAGGCTGCGCTCCGCGCCCACCTCATCCGAAAGCTGCTGCAACTGCTCGTGGTTCAGGTTCGCCGTGGTGACGTAGATAAAATCCTGCTCGGTGGAATGCCCGTGCATCCAGTAATACACCTCGGAAGGCGAGTAGGTGAAGCCCTCCAGTTTGCATAAGGCTTGCGCCAGCATCTCCGCGTTGTATTCCTTGTTGATGACCCACTGCCCATAAGTGTCCTGCCGTAATAGGCTGGGCGCGAGTTTGTAATAGCGGAAACCGCCGCCCCCTTGCCAGTTCACAGTCTCGGAAATGCCGCCCTTATCCTCTCCATCAATCACCTTTTGCAGGCGCGGGATGATGTGGGTGTAACAATGCTCGCCCAACTCCACCATGATCCAGCGTCGACCCATCTTGTGCGCCACTGCGCCAGTGGTGCCGGAACCGGCGAAGGAATCGAGAACGAGGTCGCCAGGTTTAGTCGCTAAGTGAATCACTCTTTGAAGAAGTCTTTCTGGCTTTGGCGTATCGAATGGGTTTTCTGGATTAAAAGCCTTAACTTCTTCTCTTGCCTCATGGTTATTCCCTACATCCGTATGCAACCATACAGTCGGGCAAGGAGTACCATCATCAGACAGCTCCGAAAGGAATGTTTTTCGCGACGGTGCAGCGGTTCCATCTTTTCCAAACCAAATCTCGTTTCCTGCATCTAATCGGTGAAATGATTGTTCAGAAAATCTCGGGAAAGTTCCAGCAGGTGGACTCCAAACCACACCGTTTCTGAATGTAAATGAAAATTTTTTATTTGTTTCTGATCCGCTTTTTGCATGAAGAGGTGTTGCTTTCCAAGGCCCCTTTGGATGATTGTCAGGATTTCTATACCTGGCATTCATTTCTTCTGTTCGTGGCATTTTATTTGGTCGCCATTGATCTTTATCCTTTGCATAAATTAGAAGATGATCATGATTGTCTGAAAGCCATTTTGCATCATTTGCTATCGTGTACTTCTTCTGCCAGACAACATTTGATATGAAGTTAGCCCTACCAAAAATTTCATCACAAAGTACCTTTAAATAGTGCGCTTCATTATCGTCAATTGTGATCCACAATGAACCATCGTTTGCCATCAGTTTTTTTATAATTTCTAGTCTATCCCTCATTAAACCAAGCCAGATTGAATGCTCTATGCCATCGTCATATTGAGCAAAGGCACTACCAGTGTTATATGGGGGATCTATGAAGACGCATTTCACTTTGCCTGCACACTCTTGTTCTAATGCTTTGAGTGCTAGTAAGTTATCTCCGAAAATCAGTCGATTATCAAATAGGTCATCCTCGGAAAATCGTAGTTTTGCGTGAAAAGACATCACTGGGTCTTCAACTAAAATCCTTGGCTCCAAGCGAGGACGATTATCTTTTCCAATCCAATTAAGTTCTAGGCGTTGCATTTTTCACTCCAAAAATCAGCACCAGCCATATTGCCTGGCTGTTGTTTTTCCATAAGTCCCTGCATTTTTCGACCGTTTAACTATTCGTTTAAATGCAGCGGAATTTAGGTGGATAAAACTAAGGTTAAAAATATCAGGGTTTGTCGTGCGAGTAATTACGGCAACGTATGGTGATCGTGCAAGAGAACCATCTGGGTTCAAAGGCCGCAACCCTGCCGCTACTTCAGGTACATCATTTGTAAGCTGCAATCGCCACATGTGGTTAGCTTGGAATTTCATGCGCAACTGAACCTGTTCACCAGTGGAAACAAGAAATGTAAAGTATTTTGCATCTTCTCCTGTAGGATTTAAGCCAAAGAAAATTCCTTGCTCTGCTTTCAGTTCAAGTTCTCTACCCAACGCTGTAACATGGCCGCACTCTATCCAACACCTCTCGGCAACTTCAGGGTCGAGCTGGGCATCATCAGAAGCGAGTAAGATCATACCTTTTGCCAGTACTCGTGCAACCGTTGGTGTCTTCGGTCTAGCCTTTTGAGCTATTTCGTACTTACTTTTGTAAGCTGCAAGCTCCTTACTTGTGGGCTTGTGGCCTTGTTTCCATAATTCAACCCACATATTTTTCACTTGGGTCGAATCAAAATTAGTTTCACAATCCAAAATAGTGCTTGCCTCTCCATTTCCCGCTAGCCCCTGAGCAGTAAGATTTGCAGAGCCTACTACTGACATACTATTTTTGAATGACCCCTGCTTTCCAAATAAGTAAACCTTGGGGTGAAATCGACGTCCTTTGTTTGAGTATGAAACGACCCGGACTTCAGAGTTTGGAAGTTTCAGAACAACATCTAGAGCACCTGGTTGTGTAACGTAATCGTCCAATCCGACTAGCCATTTACTTCTGCGCAAAGCATGAGATGGAAAGGCCGTCAAAAGCGAACGAATACCGGAAACTGTCATGTATGCCACGGACACGAAAATTTCGTCATGTTTTGACAGCTTCAACCTTTCTGCCAATAAGTGCCCGATCGTACCAGATACAGGGCTCATAGGAGTCTGAACAATAAATTTTGTTTTCATTTCATGCCCACTTCCATTTTGTACACTCGTGAACTTTGATATTTTTGTGCGCACAGCGATTCGTTGAACTTGATCTCGGTTTTACAGTTTGAGCAGGTGATGTTTGTGGTTCGGTCATTTCTTTTTCTTCTTCCCAACAGATAACTTACGAAATAGTCCAGCGTATAGCAAACAATTGCACAGCTCGTGTGCTCTGGTTCATCTTGCCTTCTATTGCCGCTATCAATTCCTCACGCTGCTGATCCACTTGATCCTGCGCGTCGAACAATGTCCGCCGCTTCAAGTTGCGTTGTGCCTCCAGCGACTTGATCTGCTTCTGCCCGGCAAGTTTTTCTTCCAGCGTCAATGCGGTCGTGGCGGCACGGCGGGCTTCCTTGATCTGGCGGTCGAATTCCTTGATCTCGCGCTCCAGCCCCACTTTGAGGTCATCTGCCCATCCATCAAGCTTGTCCGCTTCTTCCTCGAAAAAGCGAGCATTCCGTTCCGAGATATTACGCTGAATGGCGGCCTGGCGCTGCTGGGTTTGAGCCTCCAGCGGTGTGGTTGCCAAGCCAGGTTGAGCTTGGCCGGTCACACTTCCGGGAAGTGTCAGTAGCCGTGCTGCGACTTCCTCATCCAACATTTGGCCGTCGTCGGTCTCTGTAGCAAAAATGAGATGGTCTTCCGCCTGATCTAGGGATTCGACACTAAAGAGCGAGAGGGTCAGCCAGCCTGACTTGCCGATGAGCTCCTCCAGCAGCGTAACCTTTCCCTCGTGTTGGTCATAATCAAAATGAATCTCCGCCGGTGGCAGGTCGCGCTTCTTTGCTTGCGCGATCAGAGCCTCGGCGAGCGGATGGTTGAGGCGGTAAAGATGGGCCTCGCCAGAACGGCGCGGCAGTTCATATAAGCCCAGCGGTATTGCGGCAGTTTGCTCCAGGAAGGGTTGTGACTTCAGGCGGAACGAGGCGTCATTCAAAAATTCAGCGCGACCGTTGAGTTCGTGCCGGGTAAGTTGCATAAGCAGGCGTTCGTAGCGGTTGAGGTAGGCCTTAGAGACTTCGTCTTGCACCTTGAGCTTTTCGCGCACTTCGTCGTCAAAATTTTCTAATAAGTTTTTGCGTGTTCGTGTCATGGATTCATTGATTTCCAGACTCAATTCGAGCTGGAGTTGATCGAAAGCAGTCTGGATATCATCCTGTTTACGGCAACGCTGGTAAATGGCGGCGATGCGCTTCTCGAAATCCACGCCGGATTCGATGGCACCCAACACTTCGTCGCTGGCACCGAAGACGCCTTCGAATAGCTGAAACTTTTCAGCCAGCAACTCGAAAACGCGCTTATCCGCCGCGTTTTTTCGGTTGAGGAAGTTCACTACCACCACGTCGTGCTTTTGTCCGTAACGATGGCAGCGACCGATGCGCTGTTCGATTCGCTGCGGGTTCCAGGGCAGGTCGTAATTCACTACCAGCGAACAGAACTGAAGATTGATACCCTCGGCACCCGCCTCGGTGGCGATCATGATGCGCCCCTGCTCGCGGAAATAATCCACCAATGCAGAGCGCATGTCGGCGGTGCGCGAGCCGGTGACCCGGTCAGTGCCTTGGTGGCGTTCGAGCCACTGGCTGTAGATCAGCTTGGAACGGTCATCGGTATTGGAGCCATTGAAAAGCACAATGCCCTCGGCAAAAGGGCTGTCTGCCAGCAGACGCAGCAGATAGCTCTGGGTTCGGCGCGATTCGGTAAAGATGATGGCTTTTTCAGCCCCGCCAAGTTCCTTAGCCTTGGCAAATGCAACGCCCAGCGCCTTTAGCAGCGCTTTGCCCTTGGCGTTGTGGTCTATTGAAGTTGCGAGAGCGGCGAACGCATCAAGCTCAGCAATTTCCTGTTCGATAGCATTGCGGTCATCCTCAGTGAGGAGTTCGACAGGTTCGTCGTCCGTCCATTCCTCGGCGGTTTCGTCGAGTGCTTCATAGTCCTGATCCAGCTCATCTTCAAGCGATTCTGGTGGCACCTGTTTGCGTAACTTGAGCTTGAGCCGTTTTGAAATCGAAGTCAGCGCACCTGCTATGGCAAAAGTAGATGATGCCAATAATTTACGCAGCACCAGTGTCATCAGGGCACGCTGGCTGGCTGGTAGTGCCTGCAGGTTATCGCGTTGTAGGTATTCCGAGACGAGGTTGTAGAGCCGGTCTTCGCTTTCTTCCGGAGTGAATTCTTCCACCAGTGGCAGGCGCTTGGTATAAGGAATATATGCAGTAACCTGTCGGCGCAGGGTGCGATGGCACACGGGTTTAAGACGCGCCTTAAGTGTCTGAAACACCTGATCCTGATTCAGATTGGCAAATTGCTCGCGAAAGCTTTTTAGATCTCCGAATGTGTGCTCATCAATAAAACTCACCAAACCGAACAACTCCAACAGGGAATTCTGCAACGGCGTCGCCGTGAGCAGCAGTTTGTGTTTGCCCGCCAGCGCTAGCTTTAGCGTGTTGGCGATGACGTTGGATGGCTTATAGACATTGCGTAGCCGGTGAGCTTCATCAATGACAACCAAATCCCATGGCAATGCATGGACATCGGCTGCCTTGCTTTTGGCGAACTGGTAAGAGCAAATTATGATTTCGGATGACTCAAGCGGGCGGAACTGTCCCTGCTTGATAGCGGCGTTGTAGGACTTGGCTTCGAGGATGCGGCAGGGAAGAAAGAATTTTTCGGTTAGTTCCTGATGCCATTGCTTGCGCAGGTTTGATGGCGTGATGACCAGGATGCGCCGCTTGCACTCCGCCCATTTCTGCGACAGCACAAGACCCGCCTCAATGGTCTTGCCCAAGCCGACTTCGTCAGCCAGTAGCGCGCCTTTGGAAAGGGGCGAGTTAAAAGCAAATAATGCCGCATCGACTTGGTGCGGGTTAAGATCCACTTGGGCGCTGGCTACCGCACCAGCGAGTTTTTCGGCGCTATCTGAAGAACAGCGCTTGGTTAGTTCATGGGAAAAATACTTGGCGTGATAGTCGGTTATTTGCACGGCGGATTCAATCTGATTTTTTTATATTTTGTCGAATCAGGCTGGATAGCACATTGTACCTAATTTACTGATGCTAATTGAACTTCAGCAGGAATAGCAAAGTTTACAGCAGCATAACCGCTTCCACACCACAATGGGAAGTTATACCTTAGTCGTTCAATGAAAGTTCGAGTCCCTGATCATGGTTCAAAGTGATGTCTTAATGCCGGAAACGAAATGGCTCCATAACGCCGAAAGTTCATAGCATCTCATTTACGACTTTAATTCCGTTTTTATGTTTTAGTTCCTGTTCCCGGTCGCGATCTTTTTGCCCGATCCAGCATTCTGTCCATTGCGTTGCCTGATGGTGTTTTTGCCAGGGCGGCTTCTATTTCGGCAGACAAGCGAGGGAGTCTTTCAGAGATAAATCGTTTGTTCTTAATCAGCTTTGCCATCTTATCGGGATTGATTGCGTCATATATCTCGACCCCGTGTTTTCTGGCAAACACGCCTGCCGGGCTACAGGCAGTCTCGGCAATTTTTTCGATAGCTTTAAGCGCGATTTTCTCGTTTATTTTTGCCGCTTCGATGACATATTGCTCCGCAACCCTGACAGACAGGGCAACCTGCTTCAACCCTGCGGCATTCTGCTTGTCCGTAATGCTTCGATAATTCTCAGCGCGACTGATCAGGACATCAATCGGGTGCATGACCAAGAATGGTCGCCCTTCTGCATCCATCTCTACAGCGCGGCGCTTCACCCCGTCTGTGTCCATTGTGCCAATATGATGAATAACATCGATGTTCACAAAACCGCTATCGCCTACCGGCAATATCACCTGCCCAGAAATAATGGTCATGGACTTTTCGGGCGGATACTTGGCGACGCCGCCGATCGCGTTAGCTATCATCGCGACGTGGTTCCTATCGCCAAGAATATCGGCATCCATGCTGATTGCCGCTACGCCTTGCGAGGCTCCACCAGTCTTGTAGTACGACATCCAAAAAACAAGCGACTGCCCTCCCACGAGAATGGTGTCTCGCGGCAGTTTTTTCAGAATACCCTCAAGAAGGGAAGCCGAAAAAGCAATCTCTGTTTTGTTTTTCATTGCATAGCGAAGCCAGCTTAATACTCTGTGCTTCTATATTTGGCTCGCCCACGGCATTTGACGGCTGCATCGGCGAATAAAAAAGCATCGGAAGGACGGGCTTCGCCTTTATCAACCTTGGCAAAGAAAGCGTTTCTCCTGTCGTTCTTTTCAGTCATTAGCTTATCCCGAACCCCGACACCCAATCTGGTAGACATCTTGTTCAGATCACAACGCTTGGTCACATAAAGCGCTTTCATTGCGTCGGCAACCGAAATCTCGCCATTCATCATGTCGATCAGCACGTCACGCATTTCTTTGTCGGACAGCTTGTTGCCGCCCGTCAATTTCCAGTAATCATCGGCAGACAGCAGGTACGCGAATACCCTGCCATTTTTGGTAATTTCGACAGGTGAGCTTGTTGCAGATTCAAAAACCTGCCCAAGCCGATTCTTTACTTCTTTCGCTGTAAATGTTTGCATTGGGTGACGCGAAATCGCGCGCGATGTGTTTTGTACAGAAAATATCATATAGCCAGAGTAGCTACTTTGTCAATATCACACCAACAAAGCCGCTCCCAGCATCACCAAGCTGGCCGCCAAACCCAACAAAAAAGCCGCATCGCTGCGGCTCTTCTGGTGTCGCGATCAACTCACCCCAGCCGTTCCTTCTCCTGCCTGCTGGCATGTTCTTCAGCCTTCACAAGCGCATCGCGCAGAAGGACGACATGCCGCTTGGCGCGCTCGAAGTCCGCCTCGACTTCCGCCCTGTCGGACTTCTTCATCCGTCCAAAAAAGCCCTTGTTACTGTCCTCGGACAAACCCTGTTCGATTGCCGCCACCGCCGCATGCCGCGCAGCAATGGCCAGCGTCACACGAGCAGGGTCAAGGATGGTGTAGCCGTCAAGGCCGGCGGCCTGCATCATGGCGTAACGCTCTTGATTGGCGAGTCGCTCTTCGGGGGTGGGGTCAGGATAGGCGGGTTGTCCACCGACAACACCCGGCTTCCCATTCACGATCGGGATTGAGCCTTCCGGGACGATGCCATCGGGATAGGTTTTCTTGGCCACAGTCGAGTCGTACATCGCCTTTTCGTAATTTTTCTCGACGAGCAAATCCACCACTTCGCGCGAGGACAGCGGGTGACTGGGATTCTCCGATTTCAGTGCGGCGATCAGGTCATCCTCGGCTAAAGTTTTGGCGGTCATCCGTGCACGAAACCCGTGAACCTGCGACTTGGCGGCGAAGGTAAGTTGATCCTTTTCGGCGATAGCAGCATCGCGTTCTCTGCGTGCTTGGTTTGTTTCGTTGATGCCCTTGCTGATCTCGTAACTGGCGTCATTCTCGATCTTTCTAAGCTCGCCCAAGACGAGAATGCCTGCGCCTGCGCCGTTATTATTGCTTCCCATGATTTAACTCCCGTGGTGTCCTGTGGTTGATTGTTTTTGAATCGATGCCATTGTCTCCGCAGGGATGTCGATGCCAGCCTCTCTTCCCCATTTCGCCAGCAGCAGGACAGTTTGTTCGGCTACCCTGATCGCGTCCGAGGCGTCATCGATGTCGAACACGTCCATTGCGGAGGATCCCGGCAGCGCATCAGGGTATCGCGTTGCGATATAAAACCTGTCTAGTTTTCCCACAGGCGGCAGCGGCTCATTCGCATCATACTGAAGCTCATGGATCGTTTTTGCCAGATGGGAAACTGAATGCCCTTTCTCGACATCGTTTGTCGCAGACAACAAACCCTTGAGCGCTTTTTCAGCGGCTTGTTGCGCATGAAAACAGGCAATCGGATACTGACCTGCCTCCATCAGAGTTCTTGCAGCCTTGATGTCTTCCACCGCATAGGCGAACCATGCCGCCGCGCTCGAAAGCCTGGCATTATTTGCCATAGATCAATTTCCTTTCCGACAGGATAGACCTGAAAAACGAGATCGATGCTTTTTCCGCAACCTCGTCTTCGGTCAGGATGATGACATCGCAACCGCATGGGGCATCAAGACTGGACACGACATCATACGCAAGCGACAACCTCGCTTTCGCGGACAGTCCGGCACCACCCTCGACCAGAAGGTCGATATCGGAATCGGAAGCCGCCTCGTTTCGCGCGGCTGACCCGAAAAGCCACACCCTGTTCGCGTTGAACGCCTTTGCCAAGGCTGGTGCAGCAACATTCTTCGCAAAGTCAAACCGGCTGGCAGACTGTGCGGCCCCCTTCGCTTCGATGCGTTTCCGTATCAAGGCGGAGGCGTTCAGTCCTGTTGCGATCATGTTAGCTCCTGTGATGAATTAATTGCCGCCCAGCACGGTTGCCCCGCCCTCGCCGCCCCCGGTACCCGCCGCCCCACCGCCTTTCGGTTTGAGATTGGTCTCGGCGCTTTGACCAGGCTTTCCTTGTTTCTTCGTCCCAATAACACGCGATATTCCCGCTCCAGCCAATGCGGTGTTCATGGCATTGCCTGCCGTATCTCGTCCGAACTGCGTACCCACTGCGCGCACGCCCATGAACTCGAAGATGGCGTCGGGCAGCTTGTACATCAGGCTGCAACTGGTGTTGACCAGCCCAACGGCCAGCACCATGTACAGCGCGCAATAGCCAAATATAGCGAAGATGCCGGTGATGCTGTGTACCTGCGCATCGGCCACGGCAAAGCCGTAGGTTGCGGTCAAAAAGTAGATCGATACTTCGATCATTGCCGATGCTAATACGAATGCCAAAATCAGCATAACCGGACGCATGAAGGATTGCAACATGAAGGAATAACCGTGCGATGTACGCTGACCCAGCCCCTCGCCATCGGTGTCGAAATGGGCGAAGGCCAGGAAGGGGGCGGCGGCCACGCCTTCCATGACGGATACCAACCACTCCATCACCTGCCCCATGAAAACGATGTAGGGCACGAGCGGCAGATAGATGGAACACATCAGGAAAAAGCCCAATGCTATTTCCATGACGAACTTTGCCATTTCCAGCCAGGGGGCGATGGCACCCTCTGCTCCGGCACCCAAAGGGGTTAGGCCAGCCACCAACCCGACAACGCTCTTGTTCATCAAGCCCTCGATCGCACCGATCGCCGTCACACCCACTCCGGCAAACGTCACGACATTGTCGGCGGTGTTCTTGATGTTGACCAGCGCAGGCGCGGTATTGTCGTGGCGGATGAAGATGTTGATCAGGTTGTCGCTACCAAAGCCCATCTTGTCCTTGAGTAGTCTGAACGCACCCTGCTCTGAATCGGAATCGCCGGGCTTGGAACCGGCCACGGATGTCTTGGTTCGCGCCGCCTCATAATAATTCATCGTCGAGGTATAGACCGTATCGGTATGGTTATCCTTGTTGACCGTCACGTCCACCATGCCGTCGCTGTCGCCGGCACCTTTGATGGCATAGGACGAGTTCGCGTAAGCGGTATAGAACGAGCCAGCGGAGACGAAGCCGTAATTTTTGGCGGCGGCCATGATAATGCCGGACATCTTGTCCTGTTTCGCCGCACTGTTCAGGATGTCGGAAACGGCCACGCTGATTTGGGCTTGATACGTTGCCCCGATGAGTTTTTCATCGGCGATGTATTTGGCAAGATCCGGCTTTGGAACATCCAGGTTGTTTGCCGGGTCGCGGGCGGCGGCGAGATTCTTGACTACCTCGGCAACCGCGTCATGCGCCTTGGATCGCATATCGCCTATCATGCTCAACGTGATACCTTTGGTAGCGGCCTCTACCTGCTGGGCAAGCGTGTCCCCTATTCCGATCTTGCTAAAAGGGGTGTCCTCCCTGGTTAGGGAGTCAGGCTTAATCGTTCCTTGCCCGGCTACCGATACTGATCCGCACTCGACACCGGTACTATTGAAAATGGCAATCTTCGAGGGATCGATGCCGTCAGTACCATTTCCACTGCCCTCGCTATAATAAACAGCCGATTGCCGGTAGGCTTCATCGCACAGCAGCGCCTCGAAGACCTTGTCGGCAATGAGACTGCTGTTCCCGAACCGGATAGTAGCGGCAACATTGGTCTTTTTTCCGGAATGAACTGGGGCGCCGCCGTTTACTTGCTGTACCACCCCGGTGTTCATCCAGTTGCCCACGACATCCTGCCACGCCATGTTGCCAAGCCCCGCACCCATCACGCCGATCCACAGCATGACGACCTGCAAGGCATTCCATCCGCCGGCGATCGGCACAAGAGACAATACGCCGGTCGTAACCCTGATCGGCACCCATACCGTATGGAATGCCTTGCCGATGAAGTCGCCGTCGTGCGCAGTTTGAGTAACCGCCGCCAATGTCTTGTAGGTCAGGTAGACCGATCCCAGCGTCAGCAATCCGACATTGATGTACATGAAGATGAGCGACAATACGGTGCCGCCTGAATCAAGGCTGGTCAGCATGCTTAACGGATCTCCGGCTATATCACCGAAAATCATCTTCAGCATCATCTCGGCTGATACCCCGGCAGCACCGCCCGGGTCAAAGCCGGATGCCTGGTTGGCTGCGCCGACCAGGCCGCCGGTTGTAATTTGAGATGCGTCCATGGCCTTACTCCGCCGAGTGCTGGCGCAATCCGGGTGGTGCCGCTGGTGCGATCCCCAGGTCTTCCATGAAATCCGTTGCGTCATCCATCATCTTTTGCGACTCAGCCTTGAATTCGTCGGCGAAGCGCTTGAGTGCTGCCCCCGCACTTTTTAATTCTTCTGTCGCTCCGCCATTATTGATCGCGTGATTGGTGACGCCGACCGTCTCGCGGAACGCCTTGATCCCGGCCATGAATGTCCCGAACGCATAGGCGAACGAGACGGGTGCGACTTTCTTTTCTTTCATCAGCCCGATGTGATCGGCGAAGTTCGCCATGATCCGCTTCATCTGTATAACGGCTGCGATCGCGTGCTTCGTGCGCAACTTTTCCAGCCGGACGGATGCCTGTTGGTCGACGATGTCCAGATGCGCGAGCCTAGGATAAAACACGCCGACAGGATGCTTTGCCGGCGCCACAAAACTTCTTGGGTTATCGCTCATCTTATTGTCTCCGTTAGCCGGTTGGTTGTTGTTTAGTTGTTGGAAAGTCCGTGAGCGGCAGCGTTGATCCTGGGAATCATGTTCGCCTTGGCGCTTTCGGCGGAGGCCACCGCCTGCAACGCCACCTGTACTTCCTGGTTGCGCAACTGCATGTACTGGATGCGCAGCAGCAGCGAGGTCATGATCGCCTGTTCCTTGGCGACCTGATCACGCTCGGCGTTGTTGATGTAGGTCATCCATCCCGCGTTGTCGGAGCGCATCTTGACCTGGATGTCCAAAAGTTCCATCGGCGAAATCGGCGTCGTGTCATTGAACGACGGTGAATACTTCTGCATTTTCTTGACCCGGTCATCCAGATAATCCTTCATGCCGTAGTCGTTCGCGGGGATGGTGTCCTGCATCGCCTTGACCAGGTTGTCGGAATCCGCGATATGTGTGCGCGCCGCAAGGATGTTCGCCATCGCCATGCGCGACATATCGATGCGCGACTCGTAAGCCAGCTTCAATCCCTGATAGATCTGGCCTTCGCTGGTCACGGCTTCAGCAGGAGATAGCGCGCGCGGCGTATCGCCGCTGTCGATCATGTTGTTGATAAACGCATTCGCCGCTTCCTCCTGACCTTGCGTGAAAGTCAGGTTGGAAAGATGCTTGTCATCGCCCGCACCATCGAAAAGCGATTTAGCGGAGGTGTCCCCATCCGGCATGGGCATATCGCCGTCCGTCGTCTTGACGGTCTTGCCGGGCTGCTTTTGGCCGTTGCATTGAAGCGGATCGGTCCTTTTGTCGCAGTAATAAATCTCGTGGTTCTTGGCGATCGAATAAAGTTGCTCTCTGGCATCCGGCGCTTTGGATGCGCGCACACGCATTGCGTTTCCGTATCGGGCTGACTGGTAAGAGACAGTCTGGTCGGTCACGCTGCCCGTCGCTGCGGCAGTACGGTCCGCGCAGGTGTTCCCTGCGGGCAGGTAAGCGCCATTCATCGAGCGCTGCGTGATCACCTTCTGTCGCTCGATCTCAAGCTGGTTCGACCTGTCGGCCTCGTGTATCTTCTCGATGTGTGCCATTTGCGCCTTGCCGGTCGCCTCAACGGTCATGGAAAGGTTTCTTACCGCGGTCTGGATGCTGGTCGACAGCAAGCTGATCGCGGTCGTTACCGGCTGTGTCACGCTCATGTAGAAATCCGGCGTGGTCATCATGCCATCGATACCGATATTACTGCCGCTACCGTTTGCCAGCATGGCCGGCGAATCAACGGAATAGACCAGCGAAAGCAAGATAACCGCTATGCGGATTTTGATGTTCTTGATGTTCATGTCGATATCCTCATTTCCAAAGAGGCGGAACGGTATAACCTGATCCACCTTGATTGAGCACGCTGCCGCCCGTGCCGCTCACGCCGCCACCGCCGACAGAGACACCCGCGCCGCTCGCGGTGCTGCCGAATACCGCTCCGGTGTTCACGCGCCCTATGCCGCCCGGCAACGGCAACCCTTGAGTGATCGGCGCGGTGGCGCCGGCTATTTTCATGTCAGCAGCAGAACACACCTGACCTAACGCCTGTTGCAGCAAATCCCACGGATTCGGGTAACCCAGCGTCATGCCCATGCTGAATTTCTTGTACTTATCGAGACAGGAGAGATTGACATGCGAGGTCAGTCCGCTGTTGACCTCGTTATTGTCGGCAGCTTTTTTGGCTTCAGCCTCTTTCTGGGGATCGCAATTCGGATCGATGCTGGCCGCGCTAGGTGGTTTGGTATTGGCTTGCGCCTTGCCCAGATCCGGCGATCCCCAATCGATCAGTTTTTGCCCAAGTTTGACTCCGGCATCGCCGACAACACCGGCTGCCGCCTGCTGTGCTACCAGTAGCAACAGCAACATCGTCGCTGCAACGGCAAATTTACGCATGCAAAACCTCCTGGCTTGTCTTGATGGAACTGTTACCTGTGACGGGTTGGTCAGTGTGGTTGGTGTCGCTGGTGGCGCGATTCCCTGCCATCGACAGGGCGAGCCGGTTGGCAATGCCGTCAAGGATGGTGAAGTTGGACGATACCTTGCTCAGGATGTCGCGCTGTATCTCGCCGGATGTCGCCTTCTTGAACCACGACGCCTTCTCCCTGGTGATGACGTTCTCGTCGGATGTCTCGCTCGCAACCGCATCGACGTTGTCGTTCGCCATCATGGCAATACGGCGGTATTCCTCGACCGCAAAAGCGAATGCCCGATGCAGATTGCCTTGCCAGAAAGCGATGCGATCCTCCGGCTTCATGGAGTACTCATCGGCCAGCTGGTTGGAATGGCGCGCGGCAAACTCGCCTAGTTCGTCCACCATGCTCTCGATGAATTGCGCACGCTTCTCGGCGTTCTGCCAGAACGCGAAGCGATTGATCTCCATGACCATCGTTGACCCCGCCTTCATCAGGCTCATGCGCAGACGGGTGGCGGCATCGGAATGGTCGATGATGGTCGGGTGGCTGCCTACCTTGTCCATCCAGGAAAGCGCGTTGGTGTCCGACCCGATGACGGATGACTGCATCTGGTTGAACAGTTCTTCATCGAGAATTGACGAGGCAAGCTGGATGTTCTTCGATGCCTTCCATTCATCGGCGATGATGCTGGCGCAGAATGAGAACGCATCCGACCTCGCCCACCCCTTGTCTTCCAGGTCGGGCGCAAGAATACTGATCATGCGCGCCGCAGCGGCATGTGACGCTTTGACCATTTCCGAGATCGCCGTTGCACGCAGCGCTGCGTCGGCGTTGCTGCCGGGATCAACGATCATCGCCTGGATGATCGGGGTTGCGGCCTTCATGGCCGACATGACACGGCGATGATCGTTGATGACTACCGGTGTGGTCGCTGCCGGCGGAATGAATTTTCTTGCTGCGGTCATGGTAAAAACCTCCTGAAATTATAGGCACTGAAATTTATAGGCTTGCATGCGTTTTATATTTTTAAACGCGGCGCAGCATTGCTACTGCTGCTATCGTCGGCATCGCTGCAGCGATCTTCCACTTTATCATTCTGCATTTTTATTTCATGCACCATCGCGATTTGCGAACACCGTTCGATGAATTCATTCGACCCGAACAACTTGAACTGGTCGCCAAACTTTTCTTGCGCGGCAACCAGCATGGACAGAATGTCCTCATCCGAAGGCTCTTCTTCGGCAACGCAAATCTTGACGCCCATGTCGCGAAGCACGATGCGCCCGGAGTCGCGTTCGATGTAGTCGATGCTTTGGGTGTCGTGGTTGACCTTCTTTTTGAATGTTGCCAAACGAGCCCTGGCCTGCAACAAGGCATTGGTTACGGTTGATACAGGAGTCACTTCGGTTACGGTCGAGGTCGGGATATCTGCCACCTCGCCGTCATTGGCCGCCACATCGTCGCGGCCAAGACGGCGATAACCGAAGTGATTATTCATTGCCAGGTTGGCAGGACGGGAAAGACAGATAGGGATGTCCCCGTCTTCCGTCCCATCCGGGACAGAGGTAACGTCGAACGACTCGGCGCCGGGCGTCGTCATCGTGGAGGCCACGCCGTTCAGCACCCGAACCGTCACGTCGCTGCTCTCGATTTTGTCTTCGTAATTGCCGTAATGGATCATGGCATTCCTCCTTCCATCAAATCAGTGCTTGATGCCAAGATAAGGCAGTCCGGCCTCCTGTAATTTCTCGCTTGTCGCCCAGGCATACAGCTCGTCAAGCTCGATATTGCAGGGGTCTTTGCCAAAAATATCCGTCGTCACATTCATAATTTGCAGGGTGTAGATCAGGAACGGCGCGGCGGATTGGAAATCCGGCGCAATCGACATTCCGAACAGCGCGTTCTCGTCCTCTACTTCTTCGATATAAAACGGGAAGCCGAAAATGTTTTCCGCGCGACTTACCGCAATGGCTGACAAAAGCGGCAGGAACGAATCAAGCGCGAAGACCTCGGACGGCAACATCGGAATGCCGTCTAATGTAAAAGAGTATCCTGCAAAAATCTCGGATATGATCTCGTCCGTGGACGGCCTGAACATGCACTTTTCAGCGATTACCTCAGCATCGCACTGATCAGCGCTTTGGCGTGGTTGACTCATGGCTTGATGAACTCCCCAAAGTAATCGCATTTCCGGTGATCGCATTTAACATACAGCTTGCCGAGCGCGGCACTGTCTTTCTTCACCACCTTCATCGTGACTAGTTGCCCTTCCTTGCACTTGTCGCAGAGCTTGCCGTGCCTTGGATGTCTTTCGTCGCAATTCGAGATGACCTCGCCACCTGAGCATGTGCCAGGCTTACTGCTTATGCCTGAAATGCGCGGCTTGCCGAAATACGGATTGGTTGGATTGGCGGTCATGTCCTTAGTCAGTTGCGCGACAAACTTGTATAGCGCAGACATGAACTGCTCGACCGTAATTTCACCGCGCTCGATCTTGGCCAGCCCCATCTCCCATTTGGCGGTCATCTCGGGCGAGATCAACACCTTTGCCGACCCGCATTGAGATAGCTTATCAAACAGGTCGATACTCTTTTGTGTGGGTACGACAATAGGAACCTTTTTCGACTTTCCGGCTTGCTTCACCAGGAAAGCGTCATCAAACAGCTTTTTAATGACTTCGCCGCGCGTTCTGGCAGTACCGATTCCAGCCTTGCCGCTCCCCGCGCTATTCTTATCGCGCAAAATGGCCGCGTCTTCCTTGCCGATATTCGCGTAACGTCCGATGTCGTCCATAATCAGGATCAGGTCGCCCTCGACAAACGGTCTGGGTGCAGCAGTCTTGCCTTCGCGGACAAAGGCGCGGCCATTCACGGTGCCCCCGACTTCGTATTGGGCGACATCAAGCATGGCCGCTACTCCTGCTCGGCGGCAGGTTCACCGCAGGAACGCCGAATATGTTGCTCCTTATCTTGAACATATTTTTTTCGATGTCCGCTAACGGCCTGTCCGCAACCGTGACATCTGCCTGCGTCGCGCCGGTCTTTTTCATCTCGGCTTGAATATCGTCCCGTTTCAGCACGTCATTCATGTCCGCCTGAGAATCGTTTCTTGCCAGGATCAGCAGCGCCATGTAAGCGTGATGAATGTTGAACGCGGGCAGATTCCCTGTCCCGCCTTTCAATTTATCGAAAGCCGTGATTGCGGTATTGCAGAAACCGAGATAATCGGTGATTTTGTCCCTGACCTCGTCAATATAAACGCTTATCGCCGAATCCAAAGTCAAGCCGTTCTTTCCTGTCACCAGTTCGACCGCGTAGCGGAATTCCAGCTCTGGGATCTTCGCTCGGTGCAGCATCATCGCTGCCATGCGCCAATCGTAGCCCCGAATTATATCGTTCGCATAATTCAGTACGAACAGCATGGCTTGTTGCAGTTTGACAGTGGCCGAAAGCGATCTCTCGGACAGTACGGGCGCGGCAAGAATGCTGTTGATACCGTGACGGCTCGCCGCGTCCGCGACTGAATCGAATAACAGAACGCCCGGGTTTTGCCCGGTCAGTTTCTTGATCGCCCATCGCGCTGCATCGGGGTTGATTAACGAACCGTTCAAAAGCGGCGGCGGAAGAGACGTGGGCGACGTAAGAGACCTGGCGCTTTCGTACAAGTCTCTGGCCGACAGCCAGGAAAATTCCGTGCCGTGGGTCATGTCCAGCATCAGGTAGCGCGTCACGTTTTCGGGCGCGAACGGATCGAGAGTCTGCGAATTGAGAGTCTGCATTACGATCAGCCTCTCAATTTAAGCCGGTCATCGACGGGCTTTTCCGCGCAGCGGATAATGGCGATGCCAAGATTGCTGCGGTTTGCGGCTAAACCAAGCGTGAAATCGAGCACCGCCGCGTCCCCGGCAAGAGCAGCATTGCGCATCACTATTTTCTCGGCATTGAGTTGGGCCGTCGCATGATCGAATAACGCATCCACCTTTAATCTGAGCAAGCTAATCTTGCTAATCATGTTCATGTCAAGACATCCCCTGGTTTGTATAAAGCTGACTCGATTAAAGATGCAATCATGGATGTGTCTTTCAAAAAAATGTCAAGATTCTCGTCATCAAAATCAATGGTACGAATTTCGTCAGATCGGCTCCGATCCAGGATGTCATTCATCGCGCCAAGCATGAATGTCACTTTCTTCGCGATTTCGACCATCTCGCTCTCGGCGACGGGATCATCCGACAACCTCGCCATAGTCGCGCCTATCATCTCCGCGATCTGCGTCATGCGTTCCTGTTGCTGGCTCAACAAGATTCTGTTGCGGACGCCAGCGAACGCGCCTTTCTTTTTCCCGGCGAACAAAGCCGGATCAAACACCGCTCCGCCAGTCATTTTTTGCTCGCGATCTTGTTGTCCGTCCTCGCATGATCCCCGTCCGACGGACTGGGTTCGGCATCGCCATCGCCATCCACGTCTTTCCAGCCGTTCGCGATGACTGCCCTGGCGGTCGCGCCGAACTCGTCACCGCCGAATGACGCTTTGAGCGAAACCGACATATAGCGATGCTCCGGGTAGAACTGCGCGATATACCTGTTGCATACCGCCTGATACACCAGCCGCTCCGCCTCGGAACTGGTTGCCCCCTTGTTGCCGGTGGGAATGATGCCGTGGTGCGCAGCACCGCCCTCGCCGGAGAGCTTCTTGTCGTTCCAGCACCCGTACTTGCGCGAAATGTCGGTATTGCCAATCGCCTTGCCGAACAGGCTCCTTAGCCCGTTCAGCACTTCGGCGGCCTCGCCATGCATCGCTTCCGGCAAGTATGGGCAGTCGGTTCCCACATAGGTCTGCATCTTTTTCTCGTAGAGCGACTGGCATGCCTTGGTAATCTCATCGATCGTCAGTCCGTATTTTTTGGACAACTCGGCCTGGATCGACGGCAGGGAAAACGGCAACGGCGGCTCTTCCTTTTTCTCGACGGACTTCGCTTCGATGATTTCGCCGTCCAGTCCTTTGTTGATCGCATTGACGATACGCTCCGCGACCGCGCGATCGACAATCTTGCCGTTCGTGTCCAGCCCTTCGGTATCGTCGTTGTCCGTTCGTTTTTTCCACTCTAGCACCGTGCCATCGGGCAGCTCGACCACTGGAACATAAAAGGCGGACGTCTTGAAATTCTGTATTTCAAGATGCCGTCTTACGACTACCGACATCGTGGGCGTCATCACCCGTCCCACATTCAGGTATCCCGAGCCCCTGGACGGAGTGACATGCGCCATCGTCATGGCGCGCGTGCCGTTCATGCCGATCAACCAGTCGGCTTGCCCGCGAGCCTTGGCGGCCAGGCCCATGTTGAATATTGCGGGGGTCTTGTTGTCGATCGCGTTGTTGAACGCGCGTTCCAGGGCTGCATCGTCCAGCGACGAAAAGATCAGCCGCTTGATGGGCTTCCCGGAAATATCGAAGTGTTCGATAATCTCGTCGAAAATCAACTGTCCTTCCCGGTCGCGGTCGGCAGCGTTATAGATTTCCGATGCCTTCTTCATCAGCCTGCCGATTTCCTTGAGCTGTGCAGACCTGTCGGCATCCTCTTTCGACGGGGTGTAGCTGAATTTCCTGGGTAGGATGGGCAAAGGAACGTGCTGCCAATATAGCCGTCCCTGGCTCGAATTTTCGGGCGTCCTGGGAATATCCGGATAATAGTCGTCAACCTGCGCCTGTTCGAGCAAATGACCTCTCGCCCAGGTCACGATGGAATCGCCGATCTCGATAAATCGCGCCTCTTTTTTTGCAGATGTTTTATTCTTCCTGCCGATAAAGGCGGCAAGCTCTCTTGCTACATCAGGTTTTTCCGCGACAAAAAGCTTCATAGGTTTATATTTATGAATGTTTTATTATTGCACAATCTTACCACCTGCTATTTTCTTGAGCAAGGAGGGCGATCATGTATGGAGTGTCCATATCCGGCGCTTGTCATAAACTTTATCCAGCCTTTCATTGTGCTGGCCTAACAAGAGATCGCCATCCTCATTGCAGGACGGCACGGACCGCTGCGCCCAGTCATCATGATCCATCATGTCTCCATGCCTCATCATGTGCCGCACCTCTGTTGTTTTTGTGGATCCTGCGCGCCGTCTTCCGGGCGGGCGTTCTGCAACGTCTTCCTGAACGAGCATCCAGTATCGTAGATCGCTTCGACCAGGTCTTTCATGTTCTTCGGTTTATCGAACGCGACCGACATCACCTTCCTCGAACCGCTGAATTCGCCGGTTATCTTCAGCATCTTTTCGTTCAGGAAGACATGCCCTCCACCCTGTTTGGTACCGGGAACCGAGAGCGTGAAGTGGGTGCCGTGGCTGCGCCATTTCAGTTTGATCTCGCTCGACAGGCTGATCGATCCTTCCCTGTGATTCGCAAGAATGGTCTCGAAAAACTCCTGCCCGTCGGCATTCGACACCGCCACTTCCATCGTCATCAGCGAAGCAAGATCAACCGATGCGCGACACAGGATCGCGCGGTGCCGCGCGCCATCCTTGGTGGTGTAGATGCCTGCGCGGCCAATGAAGCTTTCAGCCGCCATTTCCGCCGCGCGGAACAAGTTGCCGGACAGCGTCCACTTTGAAAAGGTCAGGTCTCCTGTGGGTGCCGCGTCGATCTGGCGCATCGCTTCCTTGTGGGAGAACTGCTTAAGCTGGAAATTCTCATCTTCGATCAGTGAGTTGTAGGTCATGTTGACCATCCTCTGGCTGCCCACCGGCAGGACGCGGATCTCCCACTGCCCAAGATAATGTTCCTTCCCGTCTTCCGGTGGCCTGACGCTGGTAATCATGCCCATCACCTTCTCGTCATTGATGGTTAGTTCGATGGGGTCGCCCGGCAGCAGGTGGGGCGCATGGGCGCAAAACCAGTCGCAGCGTCCCTTGAGCCGCTTGACTGCATTGATGTCTTTGTCGGCCAGCGCAACTTCCACGCCAGCCTTCTCGTTATCGGGATTAACAAACCTGTCCGGTACGGATCGGATCATCGCCTCATCGAATCGATGCTTTGCCATCTCGATCATCGCGGAGCAATTGACGATGGGCAGATCCTTGATCTCGCGGCGCGACATGAACTGATGAGCATGTCCTCCGGTATGCACCTTGAATAGGGACTTTTTGCCGGAAACAAGATCCTTGATGGAATTGTTCGCCATTTCGATCGCCTGGGCACTGCGAATGGGGTCGATCTTTTCGACCCACTCGATTTTCTCGGCAAATACTGGTGCATCGAACACACTGCCGCTATCCAGGCCGGGCAATACCTCGTAGCGGTTGACGACCTCCGCCTTTACGTCAAGCAGGCGGGATTCGAGCGGGTTGATGCCTTTGTTGGTAAGGTCGGTAAGCGTCTTCCCGTACTCGCTGGTCAATTCTTCATAGATCCGAACCTGTGCGACATACGGCAACAGCGACATGCGCCCGGTCAGCTTGTTGGCGAAGTAAAATTCAGCCTCGGAATTTTCGCCCGCCTCCGGGTCAATCGAGAGCTGGCGCATGACATCCGGGTTGGCGGAAAGGAAATCCTTGCACACCATCTCGCCCACTTCGTTCAAAATATCAGGAATGCCCTTCATTTCTGCGGACGAATTGCGATTCGACTGCGTGTTGGCCGTCAGCTTGCGCATCTTCATGTTCTGCATGGCAAGCAGGCGGTTCTCCCAAGGCAGGCCGGACGTGACCGACCTGATTTCGGGCGAAGATACCTGTCCCCTGCGGTTGACGCGCCCGAAGAACTGCACGCGCTCCGCGACGTTGTTGGCGATCTGCGCTTCGATCAGCACGCGCTGTCTGCGGTCGGCGAACTTCGCGGATGCGTGCATGGAAATACCGGTGCAGCCGGACCGGGTGATGATCACTGCATCGTGTTCGCCGCTGTTGAACCGGAAAATCTCGGACAGTTTGGTAGGGGTATCGTTTTTCCGTTCTTCCTGCTGAATTACACCCCCTTCGCCAAAATGAAAAGTGCTGCTGCGCCCGGACACTTCTCCGCACGAATACCCTTCACGGCGAAGCGCATCGTGGATCTGGTCGAGCGGCATGACGGTCATGTCTTCCACTTCATCGATTTTTTCCTGTATCGTGGAGATAAAATCGGAAAGCGCTTTGCGCTGCTCTTTATTTTCCGAAAGGCTGTACGCATCCACTTTTTCGGTCACGCCATAGCCAGTGTTTTTATTGATAGTGGTCAATTTCCCCAGCACGCGGGTCAGCAACGCCCTGATGGTCAGGCGTTGCTTGGCGGAAAGGAGATCTACTCCATCGTCAATCGACATGATCACGGCATCATCATTACCATACTGCTCGGATATGATGGATTCCATCGTCTGCTCAAGCACAATGACGGGCTTCTTGCCTTCCTTGAGAGCCTCGAGCGCATCGCCTATCACGCTGTCCAGCGACAGGGTAAGCGAAACCTGGCGCGAGATGCTGTAAAGCCTTGACCCGAAGTTCGTGTAGGACACGCCCATGCGCTTTCCTTGACGGACATCGTCGTTCATGTTTTTCATCGCTTCCGCGATCTTCGCGTTTTCCTTCCTTGCGATCTTTTCAATATCACCGGACAGGTAGGCCATCATGGACAGCACTTCGGAAATCTGATCTGACACGCGGATATTGCGCTGCAACATCTCATCGGTAACCGGGATCGTGCTGAATTTCAGGTTCGACAGGTCATGCTCGCGACGCACCAGCACGCTGTCTTCGCATAGCATGGATGAAAGCACCTCTTGCAGCGGCTCGCCGCCGACTGCCAGGGTGTTGGTCAGCGATTCCATGTCGACCGTGGTTGGGAACGCCTTGTAGTACACCCCCATGTTGGTGGCGTTCTTGGAATAGGTAGCCGACGAATACACCGCGGAATGTGACATCTGTACCGCTTGCGCGATGTTGCGCCCGGTGTTCGAGTCGCCTGCCGCGTTGTGCGACTCGTCCAGGATGATCAGAGCACCTGCGGATACGTCTTTGATGAATCGCGCCTTGGCCGACTGCGATTCATCGCGGTTGAATTGTGAGTAGGTTGCCAGCATCAGGTTGAAGCCTTCATCGGAAAGACTGCCGCCGCTATCCACGACGCGCTTGCGGGTCGCCTTGCTGGTGCGCTGGACAAGCACTTCCTGCTTGCCGTCCCCGTCAGTCGAAAGAATGTCGGTGTCTTCGTTCAGGATAAACGGCGTAAAGACGTTTTCGCTGTGAATGTCCCGAACATCGCGCCAGAAATCGGAAAACAGGCTGGCCTTTTCGGTCAAAAAGATGACTGGACGGTCATGCAGCACGGACCATCTTGCGATAGCGGCTACGATGCGCCCTTTGCCCATACCGGTCTGATCGGCCAGGATCAGCGCGCGACCGCGCTTCATATTCCAGATGGCGAGAGCGATGGCATCGATCTGCTCCGGTGCGTCAGGCGCGATCGATGACAGGTCATCGATTTCAAGTTCGGCGCGCACGAACGCTTCTGGATCGCCGTTTTCCTCAACAAAATTCCTGAACGCGATCGACTGCGGCACTTGGAGGTTCCGCGGAATCATGGCGGACGTTTCGCCTTTCGACATCGGCTCGTACTGGGCTTGATACTCATTACCGAACGATGCTTCTCCTGCCGCCCCATCGGTCTCTCCGCTGTCATTGGCAGCAATGATCGCTATCGGATCGGCCCGTTTCGCGGGACTCTGACTTGGAAAAACATCCTGCTGCTCTTTCTGGCCGGGCTCGATCAATGCCGTCATGGGTGAGCTTTGCACCAAAAACGCTTTCATCGACTCTGATTGGGCCCACAATTCTTCATGGGTCTTGATGACAGGGAGCTTTTCGATGCGGTATTTTTTAGTCTTGCGGGCTTCGGAAGCATCGTCCAGGCTGCGCTTTTTGCCTACCGCGAGTACGCGCACCGGATAACCGGATCCCTGCTTCTTGTACAGGTTGCCACTCACCTCGAAGGCTTGCACTTCGTAATGATCGGCAAGCCAGTTGAACAGGTTTTTAGACCCGCCCATGACCACGCCTTCATTCTCCTTGTAGATGTTCTCGTGATCGGCGCCAATGATAAACACGGACTTGCCGCTAGCCTTGCGCGAATCCAACGACCTCAGAACGATCTCCTGGTCGATGCGCGTCACCTTCATCCCGTTCTTCACGAATGGCTTGTCGAGCCCGCCAAAAGGCGGGTTGGCGATGATCACGTCAAACCCTTCAGGAATGATGTCGGCCTCGGTGAAGTCGGCGTGATTGACAGTCACCTTGGATTCGCTGAACGTATCCGTTTCGGACAGCATCTTGCGCGTCCGGTGAACCCGTGCCTCGTCAATCTCGATACCGGTGATGTGAGCGCCGCGCAGCAGCGAAACCAGCGATGCGTTGCCGATCGTGGGTTCGAGCACTTTCAAGCCGGTAACGTCGCCAAGGATGTTCTGGACGGACAGCGACAGTGTGGATGGCGTCGAATACTGTTGCAACGCGATCGATTGAGAAGTCCTGAACATAAACGCGGGCTGATGATCCAGTAGTCCGCACGCGCGGGCATACGCCTTCTTGATGTCGCCGTGCGTGGCGAAGTCGCGGGAAATATTGCGGAACACAGCGGCCTCGACAGCCTCCTGTACGTCACGCAGACGGGCATCCGTTTCTTCGACTGGATTGTCTTCGCTGTAGACCGTCGCGCAGAACTTGCGCAGGTCAGCCGGACGCAGGTTCTCACCGATCATGCGCAGCACAAACCCGTCCGCACACAAGTCGATGTCGCCATCGTTTTTTACGCGCAGGAATGCGGACGCGACAGAAATGTTTTCCTCGGAGATGGGAGATCCGTCCTTGCCGCTGATGTAACGCGAACCGGTTGCCGTTACGAATACATCCTGCCCCAGGTAGTTCGTGCCGATCAGGATCGATGCCTGCGTGTCGGGAACGACGGCGCGATTCACGACCTTGTTGCGCATCACATACACATCTTCGACGGGATAGTTTTCGTCAATTCTGGCGGCGGGGAATGCCTGGCGGATCTCGTTCAGGGTGATCTTCCCATGACGCAACAGCATGCGGCCAGAAGCCGAGACCTTGAAATTCAACGCCGAAACCAGCTTTTGCCACTCAGAATCCGACGGGGACAACCCTGCCACGCCGATCAGGAACGATCCGTCCGGCATTTCGATCTTGTAGAGCTGCGCCTCGCCCTTGTTCATTCTCACCCATTGCATTACATTTTTATCTTGAGCCACACCAGTCTCCTTGATCGGTTGTTAGTCTGCTTGTCCCGCAATTAAACGCCGCGCTTGACCATACTTCTGATGCCCGGATCGCCCAGCAACTTGTTCCGGACCGGGTTGTCGATGAAATCCATGATGTCGTCATTCAGGTACAGCTTGTTTTTCGCTCGCGTCATGGCGACATAGATCAGGTTGCCTTCCTGGATGTCGATGCCATCCACCTGTGAGTCGGCCATCAGCGACGGGAAGTCATCCATTAGTTGCACTGCTTCGAATTCCAGCCCCTTGCTCTTGTGCGCTGTCGAAAAGATCACGCTGGCCCCATTAGTGGATGGCAGGCATGCGCTCTTGACTGATGCGACCAATCCGGGCGTTCCTTTGCCGTGCCGCTTCACGACCTTGCACATTGCCTTGTATTCAGGGTCGTCGGATTCCTCGCTTAAATCCTGCATCTCGTCGAAACTATTGAATTGCTTGATCTGCGGGTTGAATATCCTGTCTTTTTCGTCGACGGATAAATAGAACGTATCCATGACCAGGTTCAGCTTGAGCGATTCCGCTCCGCCTATGATGTGGAACGGGGTACCAGACTCCATACACCCCGAGGTCATATCGAGGATCGTGCCGTTGGTTCGGGCGAGCTTGGCGATCTGCCCGCGATGACCTGCGGCATTGGATGAAAAATCGATTGACGATTTCCCGCCCAGCCCTTTTAGGCCATGCCTTTCCTCGCCCAGCGTATGACGCAGGATCACATTGGCCGCGTCGGCCACTTTCTGCCCAAAGCGAAAAGAAGATGACAGCGGGTAATCGGCTAATCCAACCATTTCTTCCATTGCATTTTTAGCACCACGGAAGCCATAGATCGACTGGTGCCGGTCGCCGACGAACACCTTGTTCGCCGTCGATGCCATAACCAGCGCGGTCGTCACCGGATTTGCGTCCTGCGCTTCATCAAACATGATCGTGCCGTAATCGCCGATCGGCTTGCCGGACAACTGGAACAGTTTGAGATAGCCGTCATGCGTGATGAACACCTTGTCGGTATCAGGATTGATCATGCACTTCCACGCTTCTCTCGCCAGGTCGACCGCCCTGGCGCGCATCGAGGGCTTGATGCCCACGGCGATTGCGTTGTTCTCGCTGATGCGATCATCGGCGCTGGACATGAAATTGTTAATGATCAGGATCGCATTCGCCGCATCGATATAGGTCGAATTGAACGGTGTGGAAAGGTCGAACGGTTTAAGTCCAAAGGACAACTTTTTGGCGTAATTATTTCTGACATCCATTGCGTGATAAGCAATGGAATGAGTGGTCTTGCAAGTGACGTTAGCCGTGAATTTTCTGGCAGCCTCTTCCTGGATAGCCTTATTGAAGGCCATGTAGAGCATCCGGGAATTCTTGCGCCGGCTTGCGTAACCGACCAGTGTAGTGGTCTTTCCAGTACCGGCGAACGCAGACACCTTGATCGACGGCTCCGTCGATTCGATGATCGCCTTCTGCTCCGGCATGTAATTTACGCTCACGGACGGGCTTGCGGCTTCGACCGGAAAATCGTCGTCGTTAAATTTGGTGTGACTGACTCTCATTTGTGATATTTGCGATTGGTTGATCGAACAGCCTGAATTTACCAGAAAACAATCGTGCATTATTAAATATTGCACTAAAATAAGGGCGGGATAACCCGCCCTGCTCCGAAAAGGGAGCTACTGTTCAGCCTAGTTGCGGGGCTTATGGGTTCCGGCATCGAATCCCGCTTCACTACCATCGCCACCAAACGCTACATCGCCATCGTTGAAGGTGCGGGCCTCGGTGTTGGACGTAGATCCACCGAACTTGAAGCCGTCCATCTTGCCTTCCACGAACCTGGCGGTTTCCATCGCGGCATCGACCTTGATGCTATTGATGGAGGCGCTCAACAGCTCCTTGGATGCCTTCTTCTTCGCCAAGGCTTCGCGTTCGGCAGTCAGCTTCTCGTGCAGAGCCTTCACTTCGGTATCGCCGTCCAAGGTGATCTTGGAGCCGTCGGCGCGGTTGATTGCGCCAAAGTGATTGACCACGGTGATTTGCTCTCCAGCTTTGTTGTTGATTGGCGTACCGTCAGCGTTCTTGTCAGTCACGGACGAAAACAGCTTCAGCGCGATATTCTCGCCAGGGGCGACTTGCTTGAGCTTATTGATCGCCATCTGGCCTGCACCGCTGTTCAGGTTCAGCACTACGGTGTCGATCTCGCCCGTCATGTCATCAGCGAGTTGCACGAATGCTTCGCGATAGGTGCCTTCACCACCTTGACGCTCGGCGACCTTGATGCCGACGAAGTGGCCAGACACGGAATCGATCGGCTGGATGCCCTTCTCGGCCAGCTTCTTACGCAGGTCGTAAGAGACTTGGTCCTTGGCGGACGCCTTGGTTTCGACATTCATTTCTTCGCGCAGCTTCTTGATTGCGCCGTTAATCACTTCCTGGCGGAACATACGACCAGTCAGCAGGTCGTGCTTGATGTGCAAATCATAACTACCACCCTTCCCAAACATATTACCTTCTTTGACGCCCATGATGATTCCTCTCAATTTACTGGTTAAATACAGGTTAAAAACACGCCGCTACGCTTTTGGCGGTGGCGTCTTGCTTGCTGCTTCGTTTGCTACTACTACTGCGGTTGCTGCAACTTCTTTCACTTCTTTCATTTTCAGCAATGGTGCAAGTTTGTTTGTCGCCATCGCCAGAGAACCAATTTCTTCCTTGTACGCATTGGTGGATGTAACAATCATGCGGAATGTGCTGACCATGAACTGATCTACGCTCATCTGTCGTTCGTTCAGCAATTCGAGCAGCTTGCCTTCGTTGATTACTGCTTCGCCGGTCTCGAACTGCGAAAGATTCACCTCAGGATGATGCTTCGTGATCCAGCCGGACATCATCTCCGCCGACAGCGGCTTGTCCATCGTGGCAAAAGCGTCATCGCCCAGCGCTTGCACCGCTATCTCCGCAGAAAACTTGACCGATGCACTCACCTTGAAGCCGACAAAGGTTGCGTTGGATTTAAGCCCATTGGATGCCATCAGTGTCGCCATGCGCTCCTGAATCTCCTTTTGGGCGGCGATTAGCGTGTCGGTCATCGCTTTGTACCGCGCGAATTCCAGAGACATTTCATCAAGCTTGGCTACGACCTTCTCCGGCAGCGCCTTTTCGCCATCACACTCGCGGGCGGCGGGGATTTGCCCGGCAAGTACCCTATTCCAGGCCGCATCGCCCGCAGTCACAATGTCTGCATCGATAGACTCGTCATACAGGATCTCGCTCACGATCAGATCATCACCCTGCCCCGCTTCGGGGAATTGTGCCAGCAGCATGCCGTCAATCTGGATGCCGTTATGCTCAAGGATTTGCCTGCCCAGATGAAGCTGACAGATATAGCGGAATCGGATGTCGTCATGTAGCGACGCCTCGGCAGGCCGTTTGTAATCAGTCAAATAGCGCTTGCCGCCGATCATTACGATGTCGTCCGGCGAATACCTCATCCAGGAGCGCGATCCTTTCAGCTCTCCATGATTCATTCTGGAAAGCGTTTGCTCGTCCTGGGACGCCTTGTAATCCTCAAGAAAAATCTGTCGAATGGCATCTTCCGATACCAGCCCTTTGCGCATCGCCATCGTGGTCCTTTTGGGCGGAACAAGCAGCAGCTTTTCGCGCACCAGGTCGGCCACGGTGTTGCCGAATGCATCCTGCAACCCGCGATACTCGGCCACGGCAACGCCGATTTCCGATCCGCCAATCCCGGTCAGCCGGGCAACATGCCATAGCGCACGACTGTCGTTCGCTTTGGATTGCACAAAGCGATTCACAGCATCTTCGGTGAAATGCTTGAACTGTGGCAGCGATTGCATCGCTTCCAGTATCAATATCTTCGCCCCATCTTCGGTAGACACTCTAGCCAAAGCGTTCATCCTGGAACCTTTTTAAGTAACGCCATAATTATTGCATGTATATATCATGCATAATTAAATATCAAGCACTTTTATTTCTGAGGTATCGAACCTGTTCGGTTTCTTGGGCAGCTTGGCGAACAAACCCTTCGTTATCCGAAGCCGAGCGTTCATGTTGCTAAAACGTCAGGCCGCTAGCCTGACGACGGCTTCACGGACAATCCAGTGCTCGTCCGCTAACTCAATAAATAATCCCATAAGCCAATATCGGTTAATTTTGATATATTGACCATGCTTAATCCCAGAAATCAACCACCAGAAAGAACTCACCATGAACCGCAAAGAACTGATCGACGCACTGGCAACAAAGACAAGCAGCACCAAGGCTGACGCTGACCGCAACATCGCAGCACTGATTGAAATAATCACCGCCACTCTAAAGAAGGGTGACAACATTGCGCTGGTCGGCTTCGGCACTTTTGAAGTGCGCAAGCGTGCAGCACGTAATGGCCGCAACCCAGCGACAGGCGCGGCACTGAAGATTAAAGCATCCAAGGCTCCTGCGTTCAAGGCTGGTGCTACTCTCAAGGCAGCTGTGAACGGCGGCAAGAAGTAATTGTTCCAATAGCAACCGCCCGGGCATCTTGGTGGTTGCGTTTATGAATGGCAGCTTTCAGGCGGTGATTATCGAAGCGTGAATATCAGGATCGTGAAGGAGATGATCGCTTCCGTCTGTACTATTATGCATATGAGGAACAATAAATTTTTGGAACTTCAATAAATCAATCGCCAATCGAAAATATGCATCTCACACTATTTTTAATAGTACAGACCGGTGGGTCTGGTGAATAACTGTTAGATCTCCTATGACACTTGCTGATTACTTGAGCGAAATGGAATATGCGGTTACCCGCGTTATCGAATCGTTATGGCATGAACACGAAGAGGCTGAAAAGCTACGGAGTGAGATCGACAATTTACAAAAGGTTGCCGCTGACAACTATCAGCGAGCTGAATTTATCCAACAAAACGCTGAAGATGCAGACGATTTAATGCTCGGTGTGGGAATCCACTGGGGCACCTACTTTGGCGAAGACAAAGATCAATACAACAAATCAAAAGACCTTGATGCCCTCGAGGCACGTTTGGCTTCCAGAGAGTTTTCGTTTTCATCTCTCGCGGGAACGCTTCTTCAATACGCAAAGCAAGGTCTTTCGGCATCTTTCGGTAAGCCCGTTAATTGGCCAACTGGGCGTTTAGTGGGCTCCCAAAACCTCAAGACCATTATTCTTGAGTCTCGCAATCAATCAGAACACTGGGAAGAAGGGAAACCTTTCCCAAAAGTTGAGCAATGTTTCAATACATTGTCCGCTGAGAAGGGGGCTGAGTTCAGCTTATACAAGACCAAGAATATGGCTTTCGATGTTATCTCCATGCTTGGTTGGCGCTCATATGCAGAGTTCAAAAACGATCTGCTATCTATGTAAGCTATGAAAGGTCTAACACATCATTCCACCGGACGTTCGCGAAAAGCCGATCAGGCCCGTGAATTCAGACGTTACGCCGCACTAAGACCATCCACTATAGCCCGCACGGTAAACTGAAGCATGCCCGAAGCGTACCATTACCCACCAGAGCTACTCTCGCTCCTTACCGACACAATCCCGCTTCTCTGCAGAAGCAAGAACGACGTTGTTGTCTTTTTGCGCGGAGCCGGAACACCTGAGAGCGCTCTGAAATCTATAGTAGATCAACTTCAAGCAGATCCGAAATCCGTAAACAAGTATCAGATCACGCGAACGGTGCTCGAATGGCTCAATGCCCGGGGCGACTCGACACTAGCGCCTCGCCGCGAGGTGATCAAGCGCGTGGTTGAGTTTGAGGACTTTTCTTCATGTTGGCCGACAGATCAACTCAAGGCAAAGGGTGCAGTCTCAGAGGTACGTCGAATTGTGAACGTAAAGGACTCGTTCACGCGCATGAAGCAGGAGCGATACGCAGAGAAGGCCGAAACACAGGCAGTCGCACAAGCCGAACGCGCCAGTGCAGTGGCGCATAAGAAAGCCATCAGCGAATTGCGTGACCAACTCTTTGCCCTGTTTGCGCTTGAAGACAAGCCGCAGGCACGTGGGAAGCAACTTGAAAGTGTACTCAACGGGCTCTTTAGCACCTACGGTGTACTTGTTCACGAGGACTTCAAGCGTCGTGATCCAGACTCCAGTACCGTACTCGAACAGATTGACGGTGTCATCGTTCTGGACGGGACCATCCACCTCGTGGAGATGAAGTGGTTGAAGGACCCTGTAGGGATCGCCGACTTTTCGCCACACCTCGTGCGGCTTTTCAGTCGCGCCAATGCAAGCGGTATTTTCATATCCAACAGCGAGTTCACGGAACCTGTTCTCAAGGAGTGCGCAAGTGCCTTGAACCAACGGACGATGTTTCTTTGCTCACTCCAAGAAATCGTCATGCTCCTGCAGAATGAAGGCGATCTCCTCGCTCTCCTTCGTAAAAAGTCTCAAGCTGCTGTAGTAGCAAAGCAGCCGTTCTTGCGGGTCGTGTAGCAATGCGACCTAACCTGGTAGTCAACCTGGCCTTCGCGAAAAAATGCTCAGGCCGGTTACTTTGAACGCTGCAGGACGGCTTTCAGGAATCTCGAAGGACTGCAACGTGTCGGCTACTGCCAGTGACCTGAGGCAACTTTGCTGCAACGCAATTAATTTTGGCCACTGACCGCTTTTGTGCTTTATATTGCGGGGCACGAAGGTCAGGATCGTGCCAAAAGGGGAATATCAGTGAGGGTGTTGTGACCGTCCGGTTGCCGGTGCATACCGGACGCAGAAAGCGAATCACCGCCTACGATGATTGGGGAAATTATTGCTACACTTTTAATTATTATGAGGTTACTATTACCATAGTGAATAACTCAACAAATTATTGGGGTGCTGAAGCCCTTATGTAACGTAACGCCAAGTTTTCTTCGGGAACGTCATGCGTAGTTTATATTCGACCATTGTATTTTCATTGGATAATCAGCGTTATGCCCTTGCTTTGTCCGCAGTGGACAGAGTGGTCCGCATGGTGGCAATCACTCCGTTGCCCAAGGCGCCTGACATCGTTCTTGGCGTAGTCAATTATCAAGGGCAGGTCATTCCGGTTATCAATATGCGCCGACGTTTTAAGTTGCCGGAAAAGGATATTGCACTGACTGACCAACTGGTTGTCGCACACACCTCGCGGCGGCCTGTAGCGCTGGTGGCGGACGCAGTGCATGATGTCATCACTAGTTCCGCGCAGAGTCTGATCGAAACAGAAAACATCCTCCCCGGGGTTGAATATGTGGAAGGGGTGGTAAAACTGGGAGACGGCATGATCCTCATCCACGACCTGGATAAATTTCTTTCGCTGGAAGAAGAAAGTTCTCTGAACCAGGCACTGGAAACCTCCTGAGGAAAAATATGCGCCCCACACTTTCCTCTTTGTTGTTGTCACGACTGAGCGAATTTGTGGCCGAGCAGACGGGTTTGAACTTCCCGCAAGAGCGCTGGGGCGAGCTCGAGCGGGGAATAGCAGCAGCAGCGCCGGACTTCAATTTCACGGATCGTGAATCATGCGCGCACTGGTTGTTGTCAGCCCCGCTGACTCGCCACATGAATGAGATTCTCGCCACCCATCTGAGCGTGGGAGAAACCTATTTCTTCCGGGAAAAGCAGAATTTAGGGATTTTGGAAGAACAAATTCTTCCGCCGCTGTTGCATGCACGCCGCCAGAACGAGCAGCGGCGTTTGCGTATCTGGAGTGCGGGCTGTTGCACGGGTGAAGAAGCCTATACCATCGCGATACTGCTCGACAGACTCATTCCTGATCTAAAGGAATGGAACGTCACCATTCTGGCGACGGACTTCAATCCAAAATTCCTGCGCAAGGCGGCGCAGGGCGTGTATGGCGAATGGTCGTTTCGCGATGCGCCCGGCTGGCTCCGCGAACGGTATTTCACCAAGGGGGCAGATGGGCGCCTGGAAATACTTCCGCGTATCAGGAAAATGGTGACGTTTTCCTATCTCAATTTTGCCGATGATGTGTATCCATCTCTGTCGAACAACAGCGGCGCGATGGACGTGATTTTTTGCCGCAATGTCCTGATGTATTTCACCGCGCAGCGGGCAAAACAGGTCGCCGGCAATTTTCACCGCGCGCTGGTTGACGGCGGCTGGTTGATCGTGAGCCCGACGGAAGCCTCGAACCGATTGCTTTCCTCGTTCGCCCCAGTGGAATTTCCGGGGGCGGTGCTGTACCGGAAGACGGTAAATGCAGAATCCCAAATGCTGAAACCAAAGTCACACGTTAGCGGGCATCAGTTTTCGCAGCCGTTCATGGAAGCAGAAGCCGGACCTTCGTCGCTGCCGGTCGCGCAGACAGAACCCGATGTTGTGACAACTGCTATTCATGCGCCGCAGGACGACCGGCTACCAGTCCCACAAACGGAAGAGCACGAGGCACCATCCCGCATGGCGCGCGGCTGCGCCAATCAGGGCCAGCTACGCGAGGCGCTGGAATGGTGCGAAAAGGCGATCACCGCCGACAAAATGAACCCGTCACACCATTATCTGCTGGCCACTATTTTGCAGGAGCAGGGACAGCACGATATCGCCATCCGCTCTTTGATGCGCGCGCTCTATCTCGATTCCGATTTTGTGCTGGCTCATTTTGCGCTGGGGAACCTGCACCAGTCGCAGGGACGCTACCGGGAAGCGCAGCGCTATTTCGGAAATGTGTTGCTGCTGTTGCGCAATCACCCGCCGGACGAGAGTCTGCCGGAAGCGGACGGGCTGACGGCCGGACGGCTGGCCGAGATAGTCACGTCTCTGCTGGAAAGTTTGCCGCAACCTATCGAGGCAAGCACATGAGAGGAACGCAGCCATGAGCATACCGCGAAAAAACAACAAGCCAACCGACTGGCGCGAGGTAGAGCTGCGTCTGGAAACGGCGCGCATTGCAACCGAGCATATCTGGGCGCCGACTGCCGAGGATACCCGACGGATATTGAAAGAAAGGGCGCAGACACTCGCCCGGGAAGCCGTGCCGGCAGAAGCCGCAGATGCAGGCATCGAAGTGGTGGAATTTCTCCTCGCCCATGAGCGGTATGCCGTCGCATCAGAGTACGTTCGCGAGGTCTATCCGCTGGAAGATATTACGCCATTACCCTGCACCCCGGCATTCGTGCTCGGCATCGTCAATTTGCGCGGCGAAATACTCTCGGTTATCGACATCAAGAAATTTTTTGACCTTCCGGAAAAGGGATTGACCGATCTCAACAAGGTGATCGTGCTTGAATCGGAAGACATGGTGTTCGGCATTCTGGCCGATGTGATCAGCGGCGTGCGCCGCATTCTGCGCGCCGATATCCAGCCTTCACTGCCTACGCTGACCGGTATTCGCGAAGACTATCTGCTGGGCGTAACTGCGGAGCGCACGGTCGTCCTCGATGCTGAAAAACTTTTGAGCGATGAGAAGCTGATCGTGAATGAACAGGTGGGGGGGTAGAGATATTTCGGTTCGAGTTTGACAGAACAACAAGGAGAATGAAATGAAATGGTTCCTGAATTTGTCCACGCGCAACAAACTCTTCCTCGGCTTCGGGCTGATGATAGCCTTCCTTGCGATCGTGATTGCGACGGCATATCGGGGAATTGCGACAATTCAGGCTTCACAGCATAGCCTTTATCAGAAGGAATTCGCCAATACTGTAGATCTGATGACCATGCGGTCGGATGAAAACGGGGTGCGTGCCGCATTGCTCGAGATGTTGGTGGCGACCACGCGAGCCGATCAGGAATCCTGGCATCAGGACATCAAGGAGCGCAGCAAGGAAATTTCCGTGACTACCCAACGCCTGCTGGTGCGCAACCGCAATGACTCATCCTTGTTAACTCAACTTGAGGAACTCGATAAAATCCGCGAGGCGTTCGTGCAAACACGGGACAACCAGCTCATCCCGCTGATCTACGCCGGAAAGAAAGAGCAGGCCAAAACGCTTGTGCAGGGCGTTCAGTTAAAACGCTACAACAAGATGCGCGAGATTGCCAGTGCACTATGTGATTCCGCCTCGGAAAAAGCGCGTGCCGCCGTGGCAGAGTCAGAGCTGGTAGCAGAGCAAACGATTTATCAATTCGCCATGGTCGGTAGTTTGGCGATATTGCTGGCAGTGGCCATGGCGCTGCTGATCAGCCGGATCATCGCAGTACCGCTGCAGATGATCTCCGGCATCGCCGGAAAAGTCGCTTCCGGTGATCTTACTGTCAGCATTCCAGCCGGGCATCGTACCGACGAAGTCGGGGAGCTGCTGCGCGCATTCGGCGCGATGCTCGAAGGATTGCGGAAATTGATGCGCGAGATCAACGAAGGAGTCGGTGTGCTCGCCTCATCCTCCAGCGAGATCCTTGCGACCACGACGCAGGTAGCATCCGGCGCGGCGGAGACGGCGGCTTCGGTGAGCGAGACCACGGCCACGGTGGAGGAAGTGAAGCAGACCGCGCAGGTGGCCAGCCAGAAGGCGCGCAACGTATCGGACAGCGCGCAGAAAGCCGCGCAGGTTTCGCAGAACGGGCGCAAGTCGGTGGAAGAAGCGACGCAGGGCATGCAGCGCATCCAGGAGCAAATGGAATCCATCGCCGAGAGCATCGTGCGGCTGTCCGAACAAAGCCAGGCGATCGGCGAAATCATCGCCACGGTCAACGACCTGGCCGAACAATCCAACCTGCTCGCGGTGAACGCCGCGATCGAAGCGGCGAAAGCGGGAGAGCAGGGCAAGGGTTTCGCGGTCGTGGCACAGGAAGTCAAGAGCCTGGCGGAACAATCCAAACAGGCGACCGCCCAGGTGCGCACGATACTCGGCGACATCCAGAAAGCGACCGGCACTGCGGTGCTGGCCACCGAGCAGGGCAACAAGGCGGTGCAGGCCGGCGTCAAACAAACCGGCGAGACCGGCGAAGCGATACGCCTGCTGGCCGACAGCGTTGCGGAAGCGGCGCAGGCAGCCACGCAGATTGCGGCCTCGAGCCAGCAGCAGATGGTGGGCATGGACCAGGTGGCGCAGGCGATGGAGAACATCAAGCAGGCCAGCGTGCAGAACATGTCCGGCACCAAGCAGGCGGAGGTCGCCGCACAGAACCTGCATGAACTCGGGCAGAAGCTGCAACAGCTGGCCGCGCAGTACAAGGTTTAGCGCAGGTTTTCAAAAAAGAAAGGATAACAAAATGAAATGGACTGTCGGAACAAAGATTGCCGCGGGCTATGCGTTGGCGTTAATTATTCTGGTTATCCTGGGCGTGGTCTCTTACCGTAATACGACCGGACTCATCGAAGCCGCACAGATGAAAACACATACCTATCAGGTAATCGAGAATCTTGGACGGGTGCTTTCCAACTTGAAGGATGCCGAGGCTGGCCAGCGCGGCTACATCATAATCGGCGAAGACCGGTATCTCGAGCCATACCAGACCGGGACATCAGCCGTGAATGAAACCGTCCAGAATCTGCGGGCGTTGACCGCGGACAACCCAAACCAGCAGCGTCGTATTGATGCGCTTGGGCCGCTGATCGCGGCCAAACTCGCCGAGCTCAAGGAAACGATAGCTTTGCGAAAAAGCAAAGGATTCGATGCGGCGGTAAAGGTGGTGCGGACGGACAAGGGAAAGAAGGTAATGGATGATATCCGCAAGGTAATCGCCGAGATGGATAATGAAGAAAGGATGTTATTGGTGCAGCGCAATAACGAGATGAAGGCAAGTTCCGACACCACGGTTGCTGTCATTGTTTATGGCATCCCGGTTGCTTTTGCAGTATTGATCCTGGCCGGTTTATGGATCACCCGCACCCTTACCCGCCAGTTGCGCGAAAGCGTTGCCCAATTGTCCACTTCCTCTGCAGAGATCCTCGCCACCACGACGCAGGTTGCGTCCGGCGCGGCGGAGACGGCGAGCGCGGTGAGCGAGACCACTGCGACGGTGGAGGAAGTGAAGCAGACGGCGCAGCTGGCGAGCCAGAAGGCGCGATCTGTTTCCGACAGCGCACAGAAAGCCTCGCAGGTTTCCCAGAGCGGGCGCAAATCGGTGGAAGAAGCGATGCAGGGCATGCAGCGCATCCAGGAACAAATGGAATCCATCGCCGAGAGCATCGTGCGTCTGTCCGAGCAGAGCCAGTCCATCGGCGAGATTATCGCCACGGTCAACGACCTGGCCGAACAATCCAACCTGCTCGCGGTGAATGCCGCGATCGAAGCGGCGAAGGCGGGCGAGCAGGGCAAGGGTTTCGCGGTCGTGGCGCAAGAGGTCAAGAGCCTGGCGGAACAATCCAAACAGGCAACCGCCCAGGTGCGGACGATACTCGGCGACATCCAGAAGGCGACCGGCACCGCCGTGCTGGCCACCGAACAGGGCAGCAAGGCGGTGCAAGCCGGGGTGAAACAGACCAGCGAGACCGGCGAAGCGATCCGCCTGTTGGCGGACAGCGTTGCGGAAGCGGCGCAGGCGGCAACCCAGATCGCGGCCTCGAGCCAGCAGCAGATGGTGGGCATGGATCAGGTGGCGCTGGCGATGGAGAACATCAAGCAGGCCAGCGTACAGAACGTGTCCGGCACCAAACAGGCGGAGGTCGCCGCTCAGAGCCTGCATGAACTGGGGCAGAAGCTGAGTGACATGATCGGGGGCCGCGCGGCATGAGCCAGGCTAATCCATTATTGATGCGGCACGGCTTCATGGCCTTCGGCAGGTCTGTCTTGAGCCACGCTTGCTCCTTCGACAAGCTCAGGACGAACGGAGTTGAAGAACCAGGGATAAAACACCATGGCCGACAAAAATGATGATTTCCTGAAAAGACTGCTTGCGACGTTCCGGATCGAGGCGGACGAACATCTCAAGGCGATGTCGGCGGGGCTGATCGAACTGGAAAAAAATCCGGTGGCAGACCGGTATGCGGAAATCATCGAGACTGTGTTTCGCGAGGCACACAGCCTTAAGGGCGCCGCGCGGGCAGTGAACCTCAAGGAGATTGAGTCGGTCTGCCACCCGCTGGAAAGTGTGCTTGCGGCATTGAAGAACAAACAACTCGCCGTTTCCCGGCCATTGTTCGATCTCCTCTACCAGACCATCGATGCCCTCGGCAGTCTGCTCGCGCCCGGTGGCACGGGCACGACGGAGTCACGCCAGGTAAAGCATGCGCTGCTGACCAGGCAACTCGACGATGCCTTGCAGGGGCGGTTCGCCCAATCTGGAATGGCGCAACCGGTGTCGTCGCAACAGGCGCCAACCGGGCCTGTTCCTGCAGATACACTGGTTGAATCGACTGAGTCGGTTACCATTGCTGCGCCGTCTCTTGCTCCCAGCCTTGCGTCCGAAACGGTCAGGGTTTCCACCCGGAAGCTGGATGCGGTGATGCGACAGGTCGAGGAACTGCTGTCGCCGCGGCTGGCTTCGGCGCAACGTGCCAAGGAGTTGCGCGAGGTCACGGCTTCTTTCGCAACCTGGAAAAAACAGCGGGCAAAAGTGCGGCCTGTGCTGCGGCTGATCGAGCGCTATGTCGAAGGGGGCGCCAAGGGTAACGGTGCCGGACTGTCAAAATTCAAGACACAAGAAACCCAGTCATCAGAATTCCAGACAAAAATGCTGCCGAAGCTGCTGGAACATCTGGAGTCCGATCATCTGTTCATGAAAACGCTGGAAGAACGGTTGCTGCGCTTGAGCAAGTTCGCCGCGCATGACCGGCGCGCATTGGCAGGCATGAGCGATAGCCTGCTGCATGACGTGAAGGAAATGCACCTGTTGCCGTTTTCTTCGCTGCTCGAAATTTATCCGCGTTTCACCCGCGAGCTTGCCCGCGACCAAGGCAAGCAGGTGGAACTGGTGATCCAGGGCGGTGAAATTGAAATCGACCGGCACATTCTGGAAGAGATTAAGGATCCGCTGATGCACCTGCTGCGGAATTGCATCGATCACGGTATCGAGCAGCCGGCCGTGCGACAGGACAAGGGCAAGCCGGCTTGCGGAACCATAACGGTCGCTATCGCGCAAAAAGACGGCGGAAAAATCGAGATTATGGTTGCTGATGACGGCGCGGGCATCGACGCAGCCAGGGTGAGAGCGGCAGCGCTCAAGCTCAATCTTGTTTCTGCCGAGGAAGCTGAAAAGCTGAATGAGCAGGAGGCGCAGGCACTCATTTTTCATTCTGGCATTACCACCAGCCAGATCATCACCGACATTTCGGGACGAGGGCTTGGGCTTGCCATCGTGCGGGAAAAAATCGAGCGGCTGGGCGGAGTCGTCGTGCTTGAGTCTCGTCAGGATGGCGGGACCACTTTTCGTATTACGCTGCCGCTGATGCTGGCCACTTTTCGCGGTGTGCTGGTTCGCGCCGGTGAACATTGTTTCGTCATCCCCGCGCTCAGCGTCGAGCGGGTGGCGCGGGTGGAACAGCTGGACATTCGGACGGTGGAAAACCGCGCAACGATTTCGCTCGACGGCCAGATCGTTGCGCTGGCCAGTCTCGGCGATGTGCTGGAACTGCCGCGTCAAAGTTCAACGGCTAACACTTCGACGGAGGTCGAGTTGGTTATTCTCGGCACAGGCCGCCAGCGTGTAGCGTTCCATGTCGAAGAAATTCTCGGCGAGCAGGAAGTGCTGGTCAAGACGCTGGGCCGGCAGCTCGCACGCGTGCGCAACATTGCCGGCGCGAGCGTGCTGGGAACTGGTCAAGTGGTCGCTGTGCTCAATGTACCCGATCTGCTGAAATCTGCCGTGAAGCGGGTGACGGCACAGCCCGCGTCCGTTGCCGCAGGGAAACCCGGGGAGGCGACAAGGCGGTCCATCCTGGTGGTGGAGGACTCGATCACATCGAGGGCACTGCTCAAGAACATCCTGGAATCGGCGGGTTACCGTGTCACTACTGCGGTGGATGGGGTGGATGCCTACACGACACTCAAGACCGGGATGTTCGATCTGATCGTGTCGGATGTGGAAATGCCGCGCATGGACGGCTTTGACCTGACCGCCAAGGTGCGCGCGGACAAACAGCACGGCGAGCTGCCGGTAGTATTGGTGACATCGCTGGAATCACGCGAACACCGCGAGCGCGGCATCGATGTCGGCGCCAATGCCTATATTGTGAAAAGCAGTTTCGACCAGAGTAATCTGCTGGATGTTGTCAGGCAGCTGATTTGATTGAGAGCCGTAGGATGGGTGGAGCGTGGTAAAGAGGAAAGTTGCCGAAAACACGTGAACAAGGAACATTATTCATGATGCCAAATAATATCTGCAGGAACGAAAGCATGGCGATCCTCGGCCTCTGGGTCGCGTCTTTTCCGGCGCACGCGGACAACGCTCAGGCACTGGTGGCTGCGGCAGACGCGGCGCTGTATGCGGCCAAGGCAGGCGGCAGAAACCGGATAAGCCGCTATGAACCGGCGCCCGGACAAGCGGCGGCTCAGGAGTGAACATGGACATGAGATCGCACGGCAACCCCGTCCCGGAATTGCACAAGGAGGCAACGAAGTTGATCAAAGTCCTGGTGGTGGAGGATTCTCCGGTGGTGCGCGAGTTTCTGGTTTACCTGCTCGGCACTGATCCCGATATACGGGTAGTTGGCACGGCGAACAACGGCGAGGAGGCGCTTGAGGCCGTGAAGCGCTACCGCCCCGATGTGATCACGATGGACATTCACATGCCGAAAATGGATGGACTGGAAGCGACACGCAGGATTATGGAAACCTACCCGATTCCCATCGTGATTGTGAGCGGGAGCACTGATCCGCATGAGAACACCAAGATGTTTCGCGCCATGGAAGCGGGAGCTTTGGCCGTGCTGGCACGTCCGACAGGCATCGGTCACCCGGACCATGAGACCACAGCGAGGGAACTGGTGCAAACGGTGAAACTGATGTCGGAAGTAAAGGTGGTGCGGCGCTGGCCGCAAACGCGGCGCGAGCCGGTTCCCCCCGCAGCGGCGAAAGTTGTGGCGGGTGAAGCGGCGAAAGTCCCAGCAAAAGTTAGAGTGATCGCCCTGGGTGCCTCGACCGGCGGGCCGCCCGTGTTGCAGACGATACTGGCGATGCTGCCCAAGAATTTTCCGCTGCCAATATTGATCGTCCAGCACATGGCATCCGGGTTTATCGCTTCCTTCGTCGAATGGCTGTCACGAACGTCCGCCCTGCCTGTTCATGTGGCCAGGCAGGGAGAGCTTATGTTGCCCGGCCACGTCTATGTGGCACCCGACGAATGCCAGATGAAGGTGGAGCACGGCGGAAAAATCGTCCTTACCCAGGGCGAGCCGGAAAACGGGCTGCGCCCCTCGGTCTCCTACCTGTTCCGCTCGCTTGCAACAGTGTATGGTGGTGATGCTGTTGCCGGGCTGCTCACCGGCATGGGTCGCGATGGTGCCGAAGAACTGCGGCTGTTGAAGGAGCAAGGGGCGGTAACCTTTGCCCAGGACAAGGACAGTTCCGTGGTGCACGGCATGCCGGGTGAGGCGATCAAGCTGGATGCGGCGACGTATATACTTGCTCCTGAAAAGATTGCCGCAGTAATGGCAGGTTTGGTGAACAGCAAAGACTAGAAAGAGAGTCAGTGATGAAATCAAAAACGAACAAGAACAGCAGCATCAACATTCTCATCGCCGAGGACAGCCGCACCCAGGCCGACAAACTCGGTTTTCTGCTTGAAGAAAACGGCTTCAAAGTGACCATTGCGGCCAACGGCAAGCAGGCTTTGCTGGCGGCGCAGGCGCAAAAACCTAACCTGATCATCAGCGACATCGTGATGCCGGAGATGGATGGTTATGAACTGTGCAAGGCGATCAAATCCGACGAGAAGTTGCAGGATATCCCGGTCATCCTGGTCACCACGCTTTCCGATTCGCAGGACGTAATTCGCGGGCTGGAGTGCGGCGCGGACAATTTCATCCGCAAACCCTATGACGAGCGCTATCTGCTGTCGCGCATCAATTATCTATTGATGAACCTTGATATGCGCAAGGAAAACAAGATGCAGTTGGGAGTGCAAATCAATCTCGGCGGCAAGAAATACTTCATCAATTCGGAGCGGCAACAAATCCTGGACCTTTTGATTTCGACTTATGAGCAGGCGGTTCATATCAACAATGAGCTCAAGCAGCGCGAAACGGAATTGGAAGTTTCCAACCAGGTTCTGCACGCGTTCGGCCACATCGTGGCGGGCCTTAATCATGCGGTGACCGAACATGACGTGGCGGAAGCGGCGCTGGAACGCGCTCTGGAATTGCCCGGCATCCAGGCCGGCTGGATATCCCTGTGGGAAGAAGAGTCCGGCTTCCGGCTCGCCGCCGTACGCAATCTGCCGCCAGCCCTGCTCCGTGAAGGAGCGATGGAGGGTTTGTGCGACTGCCGGCGCCGCTTTCTCGCAGGAGAGCTGGATCACGTCAGCAACATACTTGAATGCGAGCGGTTGAAAGTAGCCAAGAGCGACACGTGCGGCTTGCGCTACCATGCCAGTGTGCCGTTGTGGGCCGGCGACCGCGGCATTGGAATCATGAACCTGGTCGGGGCGGAGCAGGGTCTGTTCAGCGAAGCGGAGCTGAAGATGCTGTATGTCGTCGGCAACCAGGTGGCGATAGCGCTGGAACGTGCCAGATTACACGAGCATCTCGAACAGTTGGTCGAGGAACGAACCGCCGCGCTGACCGAGGAAATCGCCGAGCGCAAACGTATCCAGATTGAGCAGGCGCGGCTGGTGGCGATTATTGAAGCCACTCCAGATATGGTAGGTACTGCGAGCCCCGATGGCCGTATACGTTATATGAATAAGGCGGGACTCCAGATGTTGGGGTTTGAAAATATGGATGACCTCTCCAGGCAACGAATCGAAGACCGCCATCCTGAATGGGCAGGTAAACTGGTGTTTAATGAGGGCATCCCGCATGCCATCAGCCATGGTAGCTGGAGCGGGGAAACGGCGTTCAAACGGCGTGATGGAAGCGAGGTTCCTGTTCTGCAAGTGATCATCTCGCACAAGAAACCGGATGGGTCGTTGGAATATATATCCACCGTCGGACGCGACATTACCCAGCGTAAGGAATACGAGGCCAGGATCAAACGGCTCAACCAACTTTACGCTGTGCTCAGCGGCATTAATACCACGATCGTGCGTGTCCGTGATGAGGAAGAACTGTTCAGGGAAGCATGCCGCATCGCAGTGGAGCTTGGCAGGTTTGTTTTCGCGTGGATCGGCAAGTTCGATGCAGGCAGCCAGCAGGTGACGCCGGCCGCCCAGTCAGGCCGCGATGACGGCTATCTGGCGCAAATCAATTTGACCACACGTGCAGATGTCCTGAAAAATTGTGCATTAACCGCACAGGCACTGACCGAGGCGAAGCCGGTGATCTGCAACGACATCGCCAGAGACGAACGCATGGCGGACTGGAGTAACGAGGCACTGAGCCGTGGCTATCGCTCAGCGGTCGTGCTTCCCCTCATGATGGGGGGGAAGCCCATCGGCGTGTTCGTGCTTTACGCCCCGGAGCCAGATGTGTTTGATGATGAAGAGATGGCATTGTTGATCGAAATTGCCGGCGATATTTCATTTGCCATCGATAACATCAAGAAAGAGGAGAAACTTAATTATCTCGCTTACTATGACGCCATTACAGGCCTGCCGAACCGTTCACTGTTTTACGACCGTCTGAATCAGCATATACAAGACACCAAAAGTGGTGAAAAAATGGCTGTGCTGGCGATCGATTTGGAACGCTTCAGGACCATCAACGAGACGTTCGGGCGGCACCTCGGCGATGCTCTGCTGAAAATGGTGGCTGAACGCCTGATATCCAAGGGGATGGATGTGGGTCATCTGGCGCGTATCAGTGCTGACTGCTTCGTCAAGATTTTGCCGGATATAAAAGAAGAGGCAGATATTGTGCATTTCCTGGAGCATCACGTCACCGCAGCCCTGAGCGAGCCATTCAAGCTGGAAGGCAAGGAACTGCGTTTGTCGGCCAGAGTGGGTATCGCAGTTTTTCCCAATGACGGGAAAGATGCCGATGTCTTGTTCCGCAACGCCGAAGCCGCCCTGAAAAAAGCCAAGCTTTCCGGCGAGAAGTATTCGTTCTATACCCCAGAGCTCAATGCACGGGTTGCCGAAAAACTTACGCTTGAGAACAAGCTGCGCCGGGCACTGGAGCAGGAGCAACTGGTGCTGCATTACCAGCCCAAGGTCGATCTCAAAAGCAACCGGATCCACGGGCTGGAGGCGCTGATGCGCTGGAACGATCTGGAGACCGGCCTGGTGCCACCATGGAAATTCATTCCATTGCTCGAAGAAACCGGAATGATCATTGAAGCGGGTGCATGGGCATTGACGAAAGCGATGGCGGACTATCGTGACTTGCAAAAAAATAATTTGTCCCCGCCCCGAATCGCCGTCAATGTATCACCGGTTCAACTGCAGAGGAATGATTTCGTCAGCACGATAGAGCGTGTGTTGCGCGATTCAGGAGGTGTGCCCGGCGGTTTGGAAATTGAGATTACCGAGAGCCTGATCATGCGGGACGTAGAAGCTAATATCCAAAAGCTTCGCGCTATTCGGGATCTAGGGGTTGAAGTGACGATTGACGATTTTGGCACCGGGTATTCTTCTCTCAGTTATATTGCCAAATTGCCGATCAGTGCTTTAAAAATCGACCGGGCATTCATCATCAACATGACCAGTAATGCCGATGATCTGAGCATCGTCTCCGCCATCATCTCATTGGCACATTCCCTGAATTTGCGGGTCGTTGCGGAAGGTGTGGAAACAGATGAACAAGCGAAACTGCTGCGCTTGCTCAAATGCGACGAGATTCAGGGTTTCCTGTTCAGTCCCGGCGTGCCGGTTGCTCAGATCGAGGAATTTTTACGCGATAAAAAATCGTTGTGAGCATTACCGACAATCGAAATAGGCTATTCTTCATAGTACTCGGCAGATCATGGAGTGTAGTTGCCGTGTCGCGCTCAGTGGCTTCAACCGCGACCCGGTGAAACTTGCCAACGTGACAGCCATAAGCCGTGTCGCAAAAAAGATCGGCGTCGAAACCATAGCTAAACTGGTGGAGAGCGAAGAGACGATTGCGCGCCTGAGAGAGATCGGTATCGATTTTGCACAGGGATTCGGTATTTCGCGGCCGCGACCTCTGGCGAGGTAAGCCTCATCCTGTAGAAGCGGAGATACATATCAACAGCCATGAAGGCATTGAGATACATCCCTGGTTGAGTCTTTGGTCATGGTCATTCAAATGCAAATTAATAAGCAGGAATATTTATTAGCTCCTCTTTAACAAGGGAACATGATGGTGATCGCAACAATCCGGCAGTCCGGTTTGGCCTGAGGAGCTGACATTCGACATAGCATCTTTGGCCGACTGCTCAGTGTCGGTTACTGCCCTTGGTGAACGGCTGCTATCGGGTAGTATAAAACGCGGCTGTTGATAAAACTGACTCTACTAAATAAAGCACCCCGCGGCAAGCCACGGGGTATTAACCGCGCTCTTCAATCTGCAGGCTTTCAGCCAGCTTTCGCCCCAAGGGACGGGGAATTGAACCCGAATAGATTAACAGACGTTGGTGACGGTCAGCTAAATTCGTAACCATTTTTGTTGTTTTCTCCTTAATAGCCGATGACCAAGTTTCACACAATCTGCCCATGCAAAAAAAATAACAAATCAGGCGCTTTACGCCACCGGCTTATTTCTGGATTCTGCCTTCATAACACCTAACGGCTTAAAACCAGTGGACAGCTTCTCATTCTTGCGTTCGTTGGCATTGTAGGCTGCGACACACAATTTGGACTGATTGACCGTCACCTCCGACTTGGCTACCTGTGAGGTAAAGATACGCTTCACGTCAATGCTGGACTTTGATTCTCCGTCCATCTGGAAGCCGCGCGGCTCGCAAAAATCCTTGACGGCGGCCTTGACGATGTCGGGAATATCTCTGTCTGGGACGAACCGTCGCCCCTTCTGGCTTGCCTCGGACAACATCGTGAGCAGGATATTCCTGAATTCAGGGTACTCGTCGGTCACGCCGTCGACTGCCATGATGAATTCGGCATCCGTCTCAAGATCGATCACGTTCCCCATCCGGCTGCCATCCGCGAAGTACCGGATCGCCACATGATCGCCAAGGGACAGGTCTTTCTTGTCGATATGGGCTTTCTCGATAATGGCTGTGTTCTGGATTTTGGCGGCCTTTTCGGCAGGCGTCTGGTACAAGTCCACGGATACATAGCCCTTTGCCATTGCCGAAATTTCGCCCACGATGAGTCCTGCCACTCCTTTTTTTACCCGGAACACGCGAAGCTCAAGGCCGGAAAGCAGTCTTTCCATCTTGAGTAGGCTGTGTATGTTCTTAACCTCACCGTCGGCCTCGGAGAGTTCGATGCGCGACAGGAATTCGAGCGGGTTGGGTTGGGTATGCTGGGTCATGGCTGTGTCCGTGAGGTTTTTTTAACGTGGCTTCATGTTGGATGAAACAGATGGCTTGGCTTCTGGCTCATCTTTGACAATCTTCGCATTGCCGCTCCTGACGTATTTGCGTATGTCGCTTATTTTGCAGCGATGCAATGGTTTTCCATCTTCGTCCAACGCCATTAAAATGTTGCCTGGAACATTCTCGATAATGAACAATGATGACTGCTTCCCGCCCTTGAGGTTGAATGGCTTCTCGAACTTGAGCTTCATTCCCTTGGCAAGTTTTACCTGTTTGGCAGGAACGACCACCGTGACGTGCCTGGACGTGATGTTGACCTTGAGCGTCGCACTATCAGGTAGCTTCATCGCTTCTACGAACATCGACAACGGCAATGGGATAGTCCCATCATCACCACCGAATATGTCCACCTTGGCGTCATACCAATCCTCATTGGTCTCATCGGTCGGGTCGCTTTCCTTGGCGTAAGCAATGACGTTACGGGTCTTGCCCTCTTCAGCAAGTAAGGCTGGCATGCCATTGCTCATCAAATAGATGCCCTGGTCGCCTACCAGCACGATGCAAGCCGGCACCAGCTTGGTGTCGATGTTGTTGCTGTCTGGCCACTGGCCCGGCTCGTCTTTGTAAGGAGTGCCGTCATCGCAAAGAATGACGCCGCCCTTGTGATATTGGGCATCGAAAAGATGCTCATACGACGGACCGTGTTCAAGCGCAGCTCTACTGTGCTCGAATAGTCTGCGCACTGCGCCGACGTTGAAGGTTACATGACCTGCCATGAAGATTACCTCTGATCTATCTGAATAACTGAAACTATTGCATGATTTTTACTTGCAAAAAAAACGGCTGCGCTTCAACCGATCCCGAACGATCGCGCCATCCCTGGCGAACGTGGCAATGCCTCGGTTTCTGCCTCGACCGCTTCATTCATTCCGTTGGCGGATGCAAGTGCATTGAGGTGTTCCCCAATCCGCTTGCCGACCGCCTCGAACGGTGCATAAACAATCCCCTGCCCCAGTTCCTGATGGGCGACTGTGTCGGACAGCCCCTCGAACAGCGCGGCAGGCACGCCCTTGATGCGGGCATGCTCACCGGGCGTCAACAACCGCGACAACGCAGGGTTTTCCGGGTGAAGAACGCGGGGGTCAGTCGAGCCGCCCTTGGCATACCCCTTCCTGATGGTCGGGACGCTATTGGAGGACGGTTTCACGAACTGCATGGAGAACCCCTTGCCCTCGGCGCGATCGCGCTCTTCCTTTGCTTTCAGATAGGCGACTTCGCGCCATGACGGATCATTAAGCGGGATGTCGCTCAATACATCCCCTAGCAGCTTGACGATCGTGACCTTGGGTTGGATGTCTTCAAATGAAAATGCAGTACCGCTTGTATGGGCTACCATGCACCAGCGGACACGGTTCTCAAGGCAACCGAAATCGCGCCCGGACAGGATGGCTTCGCAACTGGTATAGCCCATGTCGCGGAGCTGATGGCGTAGTATCTGAGCTGATGCGCTGTGGGCATACTCGGGCACATTCTCCAGCAGGACATAGGCAGGCTGTGTGCGATCCAGAATGATGAGTGCGGCGACTACCAGGTGGCCGACATCGGGATGATCCTCCATCATTTCGAGTCCGCGCTTGGACTTGCCGGCGCGCGATGCGCCGCTGCATGGCAGCCCCATCTCCAATATCTCCAGCTTCGGCAATTGCTTGAGCAGCCATTCGTCCTGCGCGAGCTCTTGCATCGGCAGGTTCATCATTTGCGTATCGGCAGACCATGAATCATTGTTAAGGGCAGCCTGTTCCAACAGGTCTTCCCGGATCTCGTTGGCGAACGTCAGTCTGGCCTCGATTCCAGCCTCTTTAAGCCCGGCGTGGATTGCGTGCGACAGGATGCCGCCCCCATGCGACAAGCTGCCCATGTTCATCGACTCACCGTTCTTGACCTTGCTGGTAATGCGAGCCAGCCGCTCCCTTTTACGGGATTCCGATGCAACGGGGAGGATGTAAACCTGGTCGCCTTTTACGACAACACGAACGGCCTTCATCCCCTCGAACATGGCAAGCAAATCACGGCTATTGATGTCGATGACTGGGGACTCAACCTCTCCGCGCTTCTTTTTGCTGACGACACGCGAGCCGTCCTTGTTCGCGGCCAGCACGAGCTTATCGCCATGGATCACGATGTCGTACTTGTCGCCGGGAGAAAACCCGGCGCGAACGGCCTGTAGACCATCCAGGTAGATGCGCGGACTTCCACGGTTTTGTCCGAGCTGCTTGATCCATGCGTCGGCGCGATGGTGATCAGGCTTGTTCATGAAGGACGTGGAAGGCTTGTTTTTTCCGGCAGATTGTTCCGGTGTCTTTTCTTTGTCCATGGTCATTTCTAAGCTTTTGGTTTATTGGTACCACCACCCTCGACCGGGATGTCGTCATACGCTGCGGCCAGATCGGCAAAGTGCGCCGGGAGGCGCAGATCGGCATCGCCTGCCTCGAAGTTATCGCGGTCGAAAATCGCGACATCAACACCGGCATCGCAGTTATAACTCGCCACCCCGCCTTCAACCACGACCAGAACGCGCATAAGCCCTGCAAACACCTGAAGAACATTCTTAAAGTGTTCCAACATGTTGGCTTTATCCATGTCAATATGCTCACGCAGTGTGTCGTCGGATTCATTCTCAAATGGTTCCCATGCATACATATTTTCCGGTTTGTCCACCTTACCAGTGGTGTCCCTATACCAGCGCAAGTAATCCGAACCTTCACCCAAATCATCCGGTACCTCGCACATAATTCCCCCAAGCGCCGCCCGCAATGCCATCTGTTCCAAATGAAGTTGTTCTAGTGCAACAGGCTTTTCGAGTAAGGCGATTTTTTGCAGAATCTCTGCCGCATCCCTCATGGCTTGTTGCGTTTTTTTGATCGTCTCTGCTGCTTGAGTATCCCCAAACTGCATTGCGTCAAAATAAATGTCGCCACTCTCTCCTTCAAGAAGATCGTTGGCAACCTGAACTAGCCGTGCAGCTTGCAGATTATTTTGTTGGCTCATGTTCTTCCCCCGGATTATTTGACTTTGGAAGCGTTTGCAACAACACCAGCATCATCTCCCTGCCCTTCGACTGGGATGTCATACGCTGCGGACAGATCGGCAAAGTGCGCCGGGACGCGCAGATCGGCATCGCCTGCCTCGAAGTTATCGCGGTCGAAAATCGCGACATCAACACCGGCATCACAGTTATAACTCGCTACCCCGCCTTCAACCACGACCAGAACGCGCGGCTCTTGCGCAAAATTGATGCGCTCACACAGGTCGTCGATTCCCGCATCATCCATTAAAATATCTTCATTGCCGTCCGTTGCGATGTCACGGATCTCGTTGCTCTGGTTAGCCTGATCGCCCATGCCTTGCTGCTGATAGTAGCGGAGCGCGGCCAGCACGATGTTGCGGTCTTTTTTGCCGAATGGGGCGATCGTCGCTGCCAGGGCGCTTTCCGGCACGTCAAGCAATTGGTCGTCGCATGCGCAATCAGCCATGCCAAGCAGATCATCCACGCGATCAATCGCTTTTGAAATGTCGGCACTGTTGTCCTGCTCGGAACCGTCACCATCCAGGAAATAACTCGATTCGTTTGCTGCATGTTCGGAGACATTCCCGATGGCAGCTTTAATCGCATCCGGATCAATGCCGGCAAATACGGATTTCAGGCTGGCGCGGAAGAAATTGATGTATTCGTCGCGCGATTGTTCTAGTGAGTCGGCAAGCGCAAGCCCGTCGGTCAGAAGTGGTGTTCTTGCTTCGTCACCAAGGAAGCCGGACGCATCGCTAAAGGTGTCATCCGATCCGCTGTTAAGACTGATAACTAGGCGGTCCAAAAAGCCAGGATCGTCAAGACTGGTACAAAATGCGCTTTCAATGCCGGGAGAAAAATGGCGCTTCAGTGCGGTAACCTTTGCGAGATTTTCGATTTGTTTGCTCAATTTCATATTGTTCTCCATCCTGTCTGAATTGTTACTTGCAAAAAAACAGCTGACTTTCCTTACTTCATCTTCATGCTGTTACCAGACTGGGCGGCATCGCGATTAACATGCTTATCCTGCATTGCCTGTGCATCCGAATACTCAACGAACGCAGAAGAAATCGCCTCCTCCTCAGCTCCGCTGGCATTTAAATCAACGATTACGCCCTCGTCTGTGCGCCTGATATAAGCGGCCACCGAGCCATCGGGAACTTCATCACTCTTGTTTGGGTTTTCAATCCCGATCCAGGCGGAGTTTTCGCCGGAAACAATTGCAGCTACGCCACCATGCTGGTGGTCAACCATGCTGTAGTCCAGCCCGAATGGAATGGTAACGGGCGAGTTTTCCAGCAGGTTATTGAGCGCGGCCATGTCACCCGATGCGTAGGCATCGGCAAGCTCCTGACTGGCTGGCGCGGAGGCTAGAAATTGTATTTGCGGGGACTCGCAGCAAGCCAGCAACGCGCTATCCAGCTTTTCAAATGCGGTGTCATCGCTGATGGCCGGTATAACTACGCGCATCGTGATGACACGCAACTGTGGCTGCTTCTTTTCATCAAGAGTATTCATGCTCCAGATCCTTCATTTATTTGTTACTTCATCAAATTTTCGTTAGCAAAAACTGGCTCACGGCGCAGGTCCATTACGATTCTCATTGTGATAAGCGTCCAGATATTCGAGTATCTTGTCGGGGTGTCCGTCATACTGAAAACTTTCGTCCAGACCGAAATGCTCTGCGACCTCTTCATAGAACACCGACTCGATCTTGTTCCTCACCCATTCCCAGTAACCACCCCGATACCCGTCAGAGGCGATGAGATACGTCCAGTCCTCCACTGAGTAATGGGGGCATTCGTCGCCGTACCGCGCCTTACAGGCTTCAATCAAGTCATGCTCAGGTTGCTCGGGGGGAATTGCGGCATAGGTCGGCAGCAGCTCATACACATCGTGCCATGACCAATCTGGGTCAGACGGAACGGCTATGCTGAATGTTTGCAATTCAACACCCAATGCTTTGGCTAGGTATTTCCCGATCATTCCCGGGTCACTACCAGCTTCCGATGCGTCTAACTGCATGACTGCATCTGTGTTAACGAACAGTGCAACGTCGCCGTTAAACAACGTCACCACGATTACTTCCGGTTTCTTGATCATTTCAGTTGGCATGGCGGCGAGAGGCGCGTGCCACAACGTCGCGAGCCCGCTCGTATTTGTCGTGCAGCCCGACAGGGTCGGAGCTTTGCGGCTGCTTGGATTCCAGGAAGCCGCGTAGCGCACGGGCGTAGGATTGAGTGTCTTCATGGGTCTTGAAATCGGCGACATGAACTGCAAAAGTCTCTTCGGCTTCGTTCTCATCCGCACGCCGCAAATACACCCCAAAATAATCAGGGCTCTCGTTGTCTTCGATAACACCCCCGTCATGGGCATCGCGGCAAGCCTGTATTTCAATTCCGCGAAAATCACACACAGCGCTATCGTATGAAGGGTGAAACGTGTCTGCGCTACCGGGAGCCGGAACCGGCATGTTGGCCATGGACGTGCCCTTCTTGGCACGAGCGATGATGCGCCTAACCCCCTCTGGGTTCACATTGCCAAAAGAAGCCCTTTCCCCGCTGACTTCATCGATCATCTTGCCGCGCGCGAAGGATTCGATGAACTCCTTCCAGTTGTCGTCTTCATACTCGGTCTTCTCGAATTCGACCGCCCATGTGATGAACTGCGACATGGCATCGGCGGAGTTTGGAGTGAGATAGCCGAACCATCCTGCAAGGTGAGCGATCTCGACGGCGCTTTCCATTTCTTTTTGTGAAAAAGAGAGGGGTTGATCATCTTGCTTCAGATTTACCGGCATGCCTTTCTCCATTGGGGTTGCAATATATGTCCGTTATTATTGCATAAATCAAACTTGCATAAATATAAAATCAAGCTGCAGACCCATTTCGGTAATCGGCGATCATCTCGTCGGCCACCATTTGGATCACGTTGCCGTTGTCGTCGGATGACATCATGCGATTGCGCTGCTGCTCGATGTACGACTTGAATTGCCCGGATTTCGGGAATCGCTTGGCAAGCAGTCGTCGCGCGTGTGATGCTGGCATTGCGTCATACAAGAACTTGCGCAGCATCTTGTCTTCCGCCGTGGTCGTGAAAGCCCACATCTTGATCGGTGACAGGTGGTTATGAAACACCTGGATGTTCTGTCCGGACTTGGTATTGAAGATCACCATACCGGTACCGGGGCGCACCACTTCGGTCTTGAGTGCGTTCACGGCTGACTCGGACAGCCCGAAGGTTTCCTTGCACTTTTTCACTACACCTTCGTTCGATGCCGACAGGATGAACGTGCCGGTCATATTGTCAACGGCGTCACTATCGAAGTCTTCGAGAAGCTGACTGGCCAGCACAACCATGATGTTCCACTTGCGGCCTTCACGAATATCAATGCTCACGATGCGGCGAATACCCTCGATGCCCTTGGTGTTGTGGAATTCGTCGTAAATGATGGACTTGACCTCGGACTTCGCATCCTCGACCCGCTCCTTGTGGTAAGCGCGATACGCTTCCTTGCAAAGAGGCAACATGTCCTCATGTATGTAGTAATTGCGTGCCGCCGACTGCTGCGCAAAGGCGTACATCAGCGCGGTCTGCTTGAAGCCAGATTCGCCGTTGCCACGCACGTCGTTGAGGTCGATGCCGGTCACGCGGCATGACCCGATGTCCCATTGAGTCACCCCAGCCAGTACCGGGTAGTCACGTATTGCCGAGTTGATCATAATGGACGCCGTCTCGATCAGCGCAGCACCCTGCGGATTGTTCTTGGCAAACATATCCATGACGACACCGCTCTTGAGAATGGACGGGACCGTGGACAACGTAGGGACGGCATAACGCTGCGCACGGATGGCATTTTCGGTCTGCCCTGCGGCAAACAGATCGTCAACTACTTCCCACCACGTCGTTTCCTGGTCGATCTTGATGCTGGCATCCTTGACGCAATCGTCAACCTGCTGATCGATGCCAAACTGGAATTTCACCGGGTTGCGGTCGTCAGCGCGCTCCTTGTAAGCCTCGTCAACCACCATACCCATCAGTTCTGAGATCATCCTGTCGGCGGTTTTTTCGCCTGCGGGTGTGGCGATCATGGTCAGGAAGTTTCGCAAAAAGTCCCGGTCTCTGGCCAGCGGAAAACGAAAGCCCAACTGCGTATCGAGCACGTTGAATGCGAATTCCGCGCTCATCTTTACCTTGAAATATCCCGCTTCGTGCTTGCGGGCTTCCGGCAGCGACGATTGCACTACGGAAATCATGCCCGCGACCGACTCGCCAATATCGATCACGGTCATCAGCGGCAGGCGGTTCAATCCCGGAGCCAGGCACATGCCAAGCTCGATGGTGTTGAGCAGGACCGACTTGCCGGAACCCATTGTGGCGAAGATCAGGTAAACCCATGCGTTCTGCAGCGACGACCCCGGCTGAAAAGGCATCATTCTGCCGTCGGGCGAAGTGAATATCACCGCGCCATCCTTCCACAGCGAAGCAGGACGGAACAAAGGAAGCATTTTTGCAATGTCGCTGCCATTGTTCAATGTGAACCGGGCTGGCGTGCTGTGTGACAGAGCGGGCAATGACGAAACGAACAGGTCGGTGGCGTCGCCCGCTTTCGGCAGGGCGTCGCACCCTCCCCAGCTCTGCATCGATCGCTGGATAAGCTGCATGTTCTGCACGCAAGTCTTTTCGCTTTCCGACCATGTCGTGATCGTTAGCGCCAGACCAAGCGCCGGATCGGTCTTTTCCGAGTCAACGTCACCCTTGGCTTTCTCCATGATGGCTTCGATGGCGTTTTTGGTTGCGCGGTTTTCCGATTTCGGATTGAAGGACAGAAATTGAACCAGGGTGTGATTCAGCTTGTACCGTTCAAGCCCGCTGTTGTAAATTCGGTACGAAATGCGAAACGGGATATGGCGCAAGCGCTTCATCAGCAAGTCGAACCGCTCGGGCGTCTGCGGAGGAAGATCCATTGCTACCGTTCCGTGGCACATGCCGTCCACCAACACCTTTTCCATGCCGCCGCTGTAATACTCGGTAATCTCGGAGTTGCATGCTTGCGACCAGATGGGCGGATAGTAGATATCCTCCCAGGGGCGCGCGCCATACATGGTCGTTGTCATCGGAGCGCGGTCACCAGGAAGGCATGGGCGGAAGTCCGGGCTGGTGGATAGCGGCTGTATTTCGCGCCTGATGGCCGAAACAACCTCGTGGCAATCCATGATGCGCGCAAAAGACCTGCCCGGCGTGTTGAACAGGTGCTTGACTTCGTTCACGAACCCTTCGTGCTTGGGCAGTAACTCCTCGACGATCTTGAGAGGATTCTGCGCCGAGCCTAACGACGGTAAATCCATCTGCTTCGCCAAGTCGGCTTTTCTCTTGGCATCCTCTTGCAGTGATTCTTTGTTTTCGATCACGGCAAGAGAGGTGGAAACGATGATCCAGATCGATTCGTCGACCACCACCTTTTTGAGCGTATCTTCCTCGGCATCCAGCACGTCCTCGATGTCCAGCCCGATCCGGTTCGCGGTAGCCCGCGTCTTTGCCAGAGCATTTCTGATCGCAACGCCGGAGCTGCCGCTGTCCTGCCGATAGATAATTTGCAAGTCGTGTCCTACGCCGCCCATTTGTCTCGCGAAGAAATTATCCACCGCATCCGACATTTGCAGGTATTCGGTACGCCCCATGATCTGCGTAGCGCCGGCATACTCGATCACGGACACCATACCCCCATCGTTTCGCAAAAAAGTCACATCATCCACCACACTTTCCAGTGTGACGAACGCGGAAAAGTCCTGCTTGACGAACGAGGACACCCATTGCGCGATCGTCTCGACCCCGACGACGAATTGTTTGCTGAAGAACAGGATCAAAAAGAAAACCGAAACCAGTAGAAACATCCAGAACCAAGCCATTAAATCCCCTTTGATATTTTAGTTGTTGCAACGCCATTCGCGATTGACCTTCAGCGATCATGTTCGCTCGAGCGTCTTGTCAGCGACAGGATTTAGTTCGAGATTATTTTCCTTGAGGTGATCCAGCAGGATTTGTTCCTGGAAGCGCAGGTATTCGAGCGACGAGACACCGATAATTTTCAGGTGCTTCATGTTGTCGTGAAAGTGTGCGTAGACAGACGATTCGTTCTCGCTACCGGATACCGGGATAAGCTTGATGTCGCTCGGATTGATGTTGCCCATTCCGTTGAACACCACTTTCTCGATAGCCATCACCATAAAAACTTCTGACGCGCTGATTTTTGTTTGACTCACACCTGCTCCCATTTCATGTTTACAAGGTTACATATGATGCAAAATTGCATCAAGATTTTTAAATCGCGTTAATTTCCTTTTGGCGGCAATGAGCCAGACTTGGAAATCAACATCAGTTAGCGCGCGTTCATGCTGTTCTGGGGTGAGTTTGCATTGTCTGACAGCGGCAATACGAACCTGCCTATCCTGGCTTGTCAGTCTTTGTTCGCGCTGCGCAGTACGGAACTTCAGCGCGCAGGTGGATTTTCCACGCGAGGCCAGATCATGTTTCTGGTAATTCGCACTCATCGCCGTCCCTATATCGAATTTTTCATGGATGAAACAATGTTCGATGCCTCTATTTTCAGCCTGTCAATCATGCCGCCGGCCATGATTTTTTTGATGTTCTGCCCAAAATCCTGGTCGTTGATGCCTCCCATGAATACGCGGGCAATTCCAAGTATGGTATTGGGACTCTGTTCGTTGATATGCTTGAATGCGAGATGATCTATCTCGATCCTGGACTTCCCGGATGAAAACAGCGAGAGCCTGTTCATACAAGCTGCGAAGTAATATGAATGTTGCATGTTATTTCTGTCTGAATTTTGATGCCACAATGGCAAATCCAAGGTCTGCTGCATCCTTGACCGCCTCCACGTACAAGTCTTCCGTTACCTGAATGTTGACCACGCCCAAACCATAGCTGGACACGATGTAATTGCGATCGGACATTTGCATGGCTAGGTTGTACGACAGCATCCTGTCCACAGCTTTGAGATAGACCGCTCTGGCCGGGAAAAAATACTTATTCCTCAAATTCTTGGAATTCCAGACATATCTTTTCGATGTGAGCGCGTGCAAAAAACTTTCGGCAACCAGGCCTGCGGAATAAGAAGACCGGGTCAGCGGATCATTCGTAATTAACTCCGGCAGCTCAAAGCCGTCGCTGACTGAGCTGCCTCGAAGGATATTGCTGATTTTTATTTTTGCCCCAGCCGTTTTGAGCATGGCCGCTTCCGGCTGGGTGATCCATTCCCGCATCACTGCCGTGCCGCTCCACTGCACCCCGAATGCCAGTAAATTCGGATTGTTGGCAGCTTTAAGGTCAACCTCCGCGCAAGCGAGGGCCGGCACGTCGAGGTTGATAAATTCGTCGGCTGTCATATCGCTGCGCTCATCACGCCATGCCCCCACCGGGAAAGGATAGCTGAGTACCTCTTCTGCGAAATCGACGCGATTCATCGATAATCGCACCGTGTCCGAGCCTTGCAGCCATGAGCCGCCAACCTGCGAGTTCTCCTGGAAGGCGGACTGAAACAGTGGCTGATACATTATCGCGGGATCGTTTTTGTAATCGTCCAGACCCAGGAATTTGTAAACGCTTTCGTGCAGCGAATCAAGAATGCGCAAGCCGGGCATGCAACGCCTGGCTATTGTGATGGTATGAGTGGCGACCCCGCTTAACGCCTCCACAATGGCTGGAATTGATGAATCCTGCTGAAAACCACAATCATTGGCTATCTGTGTGAGCGACAAATGAAAGAAGGTCGCGTTGCGCAGATGCGCGGCCTTCGACAGCCCTTGCTCTAAGAACTCCATCATGGACAGATTGGTGACCCAGATGTAACCAGCATTCAGATCGGAGAACCCATTGAACCGCGTGGCGCGATTACCACCCATCGAACACCATCCTCCACCATCTTTTGCGTTGGTGGTATCGAAGAACGCGACGCCGGTACTCACGACGGGACTCATGTTTGCATCCCCGCTCTGGTTTCGATGTCGTCCGCTATCCTGCGCCAGTCGCCAACAATGTCGTCCGGTGCCTTTGGATAGAGCGACTTGGCAATAGACCCCGCGCCTTTGGATAGGGCGGCCACATCGAACAGGACGCGCACGTCCTTCATGGTCGATGTACGGTTGTTGTAACTTGAGTCAGACAGTTGCAGGAGCGCGTTGCCAAAATGGACTGGGCTGTCAGACCCGAATGTCGCTACAACCGGCTCGGTAAATGTGGCGATCAGGTAGCGAGCAAGCTGTCTTGCGTCCTCGGCATCCTTTCCTCCCCTGGCGATCACGACAATGATTGCGCGGGTAAGGTGGGAAATATCCTCTTGCGAAATGGATGGCAGATAGACGATGTGTCCAGCTTTACCCAACAGACCAACATGATTGACGGCATGACAAAGCTCATCAGTCGTCATCAGATTAGATGGCTGGTTGTTCGAGTGATCATCATCCTTGTGGTGGACGTGCATTTTCTCCAGTTTCGCATTGCAAAACCTGCAACGCCCGCCATCGCGGGAGACGATCTGCGGCCTGCGGGTTGCAAACTCTTTGTCGGCGGATTCGATTCCTCCTTTGTCGCGCCACTTGCCGCGCTTGGCGGAAATGATCAACATGCAGATCTCTCGCAACTTGTCGGACAATGTTTGATCATGCACTTCCCCTGTGGCTCGCCCAATCAAACGGAACGCATTTCCCATCATCCTCACGCAAGCGGTCATACACGCGTTCACCGATAAATGCGCGAACTTCCTGCAAGGTCTGGTTCGACAGTAACAGACACGGCCTGCGCTTCTCGTACCGTTCGTTCAGGATGTCGAATATGGCGTTTTCCTCGAACTTTGTTCCGTACTGCACGCCGATCTCGTCGAGAATAAGCAGGTCTGGTTGCACCAGTAGGCGGACCACATCGCTTTCTGATTCTTTTGAGTCCTTACGCCATGAGTCCTTGATGCGCCGGAGTGCGCGCTGCGCCGTGGTGAACAACACCAGCTTATTCATTTCCATCAAACGCAGTCCGATGCCTGCCGCCAAATGTGTCTTACCGGTACCAGGCTGGCCGCAAAAGATCGCGCTGCGCCCTGTTTTCTGAACCGTGTCGAAATGCTCGGCGTACTCTTGCGCGAATGCCAGAACGCGACACTGCCCTTCGTTCTCGGCAACATAGCTCCCCAGCGTCCGATTGCTAAAACGTTCCGGTATCCCAACTTCTCCAAGTTGCTTTTGCCATGCAAGAAAACGCGCTACTGCCGCCCGCTCTTCCTTTTCCCGCTGTTCTACCGCCTGCTGTTCTGCGGCACACTGGGGGCATTTAGTCCAAACGTTTTTGTACACATTACGGCTCTCAAAATCACCGTGGGTATCGCAGCGATCCGGCTTGTTTTTTATGATAGTGTTCATAGCGAAATGGTTACATTCCCGTATTGGCGTTGCACCGAGGCGCTTGGTTTAGGTGATTTTGGTACTACGCCGGCTAACCTGTTCCGGTCGTACATCGCTGATTGAAGTAGTGCCTTATCCCACTCGGCTTGTGTGCGTTGTGTCTTGTCCTGCGTCAGCCAATGGGCGATGAACTCCGGCACTTTTTCAGGCTTGATCGTGACGCACGACTGCTTTGCTAGGACTGCAACATGCGCGGAGGGTTGCCAGCCAAGGTGCATCCGGAACTTTGTTGGGTCGTGCGTGACTGGCTGGCTGGTAGGGTTTATGTTTCCCTGTCCATGTCCCTCTCCCTCTCCCTTTCTATTGGATAGGGTTTCCCTCGGGACATCACTCGTTTCTACCAGGGACAATTCGTTACTGTCATTTGGGGCGGACTGAGGTTGTCCCTCGGGACATGTTGTTACTGTCCTTTGGGACAGAAATTCTTCAAGCGTTGGAGTTGGTACGTTAGTTTCGTGCCGCTGGTTGTGCTTCTTGATGCGCGCGCATTCAGTTTTCCAACCTTGCACATGCTTCCCCTTAAATGCTTCGTTTGCCTTTTCAGCAATCACGGGATGGTACAAACGCCCATCTGAGCACTTGATCCAGCCACGCAGCGAACCGTTCCTGATCTTCATCCACTCTTTTACGATCCGACCGAACCCGGCCAAGTTGGCAAGCACGCGATCATCATCAGGAAGGCTCGCTGCTGGTATCTGATGCCACGAGGCACACCAGAGCAGAACTGCCGCCCAACATGATTCTGGGGTTTCCAGCGCGGCCAGATCGCTGTCACGTAATCGCACAACATCTAGCGGCATAAACGGATATTTACGCAGATCGCAATCCGGCGGAGTAAGGGGGTGAGTCAGGGGGTGAGTCAGGGGGTGAGTCAGGGGGTGAGTCATACGAACGATCCCAGTTGCTTGCATGAGCAATCCAACGCGGTCCCCGTTGCGGGAGACATACTCCTGTACCAAAAAAATGCAATGAAATGCTGCATGATAAGAAACATTTAATCTCCTAAAAGCTGGCCTGTACGGTGGTATTCCGGGCAGTCGTGACCAGGAGGTCCTGATTCGGTCGAACAAGCCAGCCTTTAGAAGACTGAATATCCGATTGCCTATGCGTCACCACAACGCAGTCATATGTTAAAACCATTTTTTGTTTAGTGCAATAGTTATATATGCGTAATCTATCAGACTGCGCGAGATGCAAGTTTTTCGGCCAGCATTGCCAGTCCTTTTGCGGTGATGCGCGCCTGCTCGACAATCTTCTTCGTGCCATCAGTACGCTCAACCGTCCCGACCTTTTGCTCAACCAGTCCACTCTGGATGCGATCCTGATACCCGATCCAGTGATTGCCTCCTGCTCGACGGTATATCCACTTGTTGACCTGTAACCACAAGAACAGCTTTTTAGGGGCGAGCTGCAAGTGCTTGGCAGCATCAGTTACGCACAATGAGCCATCGGAAAAGGTCAAAATGCGATCGAGCGCATCAACCTTGGGTTGCATCACCTCAACCTTCTTTTCCAGCGCCAGCCGCTCCTGCTCGGCCTGCATGGCCATCTCGATCAGTTGCATGCGGGTCAGCCTGGGCGGATTGACTACAGAAACCTCCTTGAGCTTGAGGCGGCGTTCGCACTCGATAAAGTATTGCCGCGCCTGTTTGCCGCGCGCATTGCGCTCGACCATCGACAGCTCTTTTGCCATGCCTAGGGAGAGGTGATATTCCTTCCGGTTGCCGCCGGGCTGAAATGAACTAAGTCCTTGATTATTTCCGCTCTCCAAATCTGGTGAGCGCACAACGAAATCCTGGTTCTCAACAAAACCATACTTCTGGATACGGTCTTTAATCCAACTGGAAAAGTCCTTCCTGGACTCTAGAAACTCATGCATATCTCGCGCATTGACGGTCTGCACCAGTTCGCCGCCAACCTGCTCGGCTTGAATGTGAAAGATCAGAGAGGGAGATGCTGGGCTCGATCCCAGATTGCCCGGTATAGTGGACCCCGATTTTCAGACAATAAATTAAGGTGGTAACCTGCTGCAATTGAGGAGCAGGTGATGAGTGAGTCGAAGCGCAAGAAATTTACGGATGAGTTCAAGGCCAAGGTCGCACTTGAA
>Ga0307377_10000233_pt1 | contig 77351 bp, 68 predicted proteins | sample TR3MG_FD_202535 | JGI IMG/M metagenome (GOLD analysis project Ga0307377, IMG submission 202535) | Soil microbial communities from Risofladan, Vaasa, Finland - TR-3 | ecosystem: Environmental > Terrestrial > Soil > Coastal area > Acid sulfate soil | place: Finland: Risofladan, Vaasa | collected...
CCCCCTGTCTCCTCGTCCCCCTGTCTCCTTGTCCCCCTGTCTCCTTGTCTCCTTGTCTCCCTGTCTCCTCCCCCCACTCCATCGAACCACTGCCATCCAGCAGCACGTGAACGGCCAGGTCCTCCTCTTCCTCGAACAACTTGACGAAGGGCCGCTCGAGCCGGGCGTAGATGTTCCAGTCCACCCGGCGCAGGTCGTCGCCGCGCGTATAATCCCGGTAGTCGGCGAATTCGACCGACGTGCCCCGCTTGGTGGAGCGCCGCTCGCCCGTGGCCTGCCCGGCGCGCACGTGCCGGGCGACGAGCCGCAGGCGCTCCAACCTGCGCAGAAACGAAAGTTCAAACAACGCACTCATTCATCCACCATTCTTCATTCTTCATTCTTCATTCGTCATTCGTACACCTTCTCCTCGGCCCGCTCCGCCTCCGGCGCGTCCGGCTCCACGTCCCGCACTCCGGGCTGCCCGGGCAGCACCTCCCGGTAGTATTCGTGCTGGATGATCAGGTCCATCACCTCGTTGGTGCCGGTCCAGATCATGATCAGCCTCGCGTCGCGCAGCAGCCGCTCGATCGGGTAGACGTTGGTGTAGCCGATACCGCCTACGATCTGCATGGCGTGATTGATGACCTGCCAGCCGGCGTCGGTGGCGAACTTTTTGGCCTCGGAGACCAGCCGCCGGGAACGATTGGGGTCGTCGCCAGCGTCCACGCTGCGGGCTGCGCCGTAGACCAGCCCACGCGCCGCGTCGAGCAGCGTGATCGAGTCAGCCACCTTGAAACTGACCCCCTCGAAACGGCGGATTTTCTCGCCAAAGGCCCGGCGCCGGTCGGAATAGCGGGCCGCCACCTCCAGCGCGGCCCGCCCCATCCCAATCGCCCCGGCCGCGCTGGTCATGCGTTCCGGCACCATCATGCGGTAAAAGATCTCGCTCGCCCCATGCTCCACCCCGACCAGGTTCTCGACCGGCACGCGGGCGTCGCGAAAGACGAGCCGACCCGTCCCGCCACCGCGGGTGCCCAACAGGCCGTAGAGATACTCGGCGTCCACTCCCGGCCCCCGCTCGACGATCAGCGCACTGATGGACTGGTGAGGAGGCGCGCCTGGATTGGTGCGGGCATAGACCAGGAAAAAGTCCGCCTCGGCCGCCCCGACGATGAAGCGCTTCTGCCCCCGCAGTACGTAATAGTCCCCCTCCCGGCGGGCCTCGGCCGTGGTGCCAAAGAAGTCGGAGCCGCCTCGGGGTTCGGTGAGCGCCTCGGCGGCGATCTTTTCCCCGGTCAGCAGCGGGCGCAGCCAGCGCTCCTTTTGCTCCGGAGTGCCGAAGGTGTGGAGCGCCTCGCCGACGATGCTGGGCATCACGTAAGCACAGGCCAGCGCCGTGCCCAGCACCCCCACCTCTTCGATAGCCACCACCTCGTCCTCCCACTTGAGCCCCCGCCCGCCGTACCCGGTGGGGAAGCGCAGTCCCAGCAGGTTGCGCCGTCCGGCCTCCAGGACGAAATCGCGCGGGTAACGCACCCGGTCGGCATCCATGTCCAAGATCAACTGGCGCGGCACCGACCGCACGAACTCCCGCACCTGGTCCCGCAGCAAGCGCTGCTCTTCGCTCAACATGGCCTCGAACATCGAGCACCTCCTAAACGAATATAGACGATTCCACGCCTGCCAGCAGCACTCCGTCCTCCACGCCAGCCCTACGAGGAAGCATCGAGACCCTCCAGAAGACCTGTCGGCAGTTGGCCCCAGTTCACGATCTGGAACAGGCTGCTGTAATCGTCAGTCCACAGCCGGAAGCCTGTGTATGAATGTGGGGGGCTGGCCCGCTCCGCGACCTGAGGTTGCTTGAGGAACTCCTCGTTACGGGTCGCCAGCATCCAGGTTGACCAGAACCTCCGCACGCCTTCCCCTTCATCGTTGATGAATGCCGTCCCGAGTTGAAAATGGTCCGCCAGTTGCTGCACCACGGGCCGCAGGTTCACGTGGCGGTTGCTGATGTGCAGCGCCAGGATGCCGTCCGGCTGGAGGTGACGCAGATAGACGTCGAACGCCTCCCGGGTCAGCAAATGCACAGGAATCGAGTCGCTGCTGAAAGCGTCCACCACCAGCAGGTCGAACTGCTGCGAGCCGGCCGTGGCCAGTTCCCGCTCCAGGGAGACGCGCGCATCCCCTGGCACGACTTGCACATGGGCCGGGCAATTCTCCAGATAGGAGAAATAGCCCCCCTCACCCTCTGCCAGGCGAATGACCTCGGGGTTGATCTCGTAAAAGCGCATCGTATCGCCCGGGCGCCCATAGGCCGCCAGCGTGCCCACACCCAATCCGATGACGCCGACCCGCAGGCCAGCGTCACGCCGGGGGAGGTGACGGAGCGCCAGTCCCACACCACTCTCCTCGGTGTAATAGGCTGTGGGCAGCCGGCGCTGCTCCTCCTGCACGTACTGAAACCCGTGCAGGGTCATACCGTGGACCAACTTGTAGGCCTGGCGCTCGGGCTCGCCGGCGTTCATCTCTCTCACCCACAGCACTCCGTAGAAATTGCGCGAAGAGTGCAACACGTTGGCGTGGCTTTTGCCCACGTAAAGGAACAGCACTACACACAACACGGCGATACCGCCCATCAGAAGCGTGTCCGTCAGCCAACGGGTCCGGCGGCCCTGGTCCGCCTGCCAATCCCTGGCAAAGGCGAGCAACAGCATCACCCAACAGGCGAGCAATCCCACCGGGAGTTCCCAAAAGCCCTTGAAAACCTGGGGAGCGACCAGGTTCACGGCCACACCTCCCAACACACCCCCGGCCGAGATCAGCAGATAGAACGAAGCCAGGTAGCGGGGGTGAGGCTTGAGGCGCACCAGTTCTCCGTGGCAGACCATGCAGCAGATGAACAGCACCAGGGAGTAAACGGCGATCTCGGCCAGCAGCGTCCCGCGCCCGTAGTAAAATGCCCAACAGAAAACCAGGGTGCCGGCGAAGAGAGCGACCGTATACCCGGTGCGAGAGTACCAGCGTGGGCTTGCAAAGCACAGGATGAACGAGAGGAGGTACAACGCGAGCGGCAGGACCCACAGAAAGGGAGTGACCGACACATCTTGAGAGATCTGATTCGTGGTTGCCAACAACATCACCGAGGCGGCCGCGGAGAGGGCCACCCAGAGGAACCGGACGCCCACGCCAGGCCGCGCCTCCCCTTCCGCCTGAAGACCTGCTGCGGGCGTGCGGGGTCTCACCCTATGGCCTAGGGGGCCCGCGTTCAGGCGCATCGTGCTGAGCGCGCCATAGCCCGCACACACGGCAAAGACGACGTACCCCCAGGCCCAGAGATTCGCCTGCGTCCTCAGGGCCAGCACAGGTTCCACCAGGAAAGGATAGGTGAGTAGCCCCAGCAGGGACCCGGCGTTGGAAAGCGCGTAGAGGTAGTAAGGGGAGCGGCCGGGTTCACGGTAGTGCAGCCAGGCCTGCAGCAGAGGGCTGGTGGTGGAAAGGATAAAGTAAGGCACCCCCACCGCGACTGCCAGAATCTTCAGGACCTGCCACTGCGGGACCTCGGTCCCCTGCGGCCGCCAACGGCCGTTGGGGGTGATGGGCGAATCCCAGGCCAATCCGAGCGCCAGGAGCAGGATCAAAGAGAAGCCGAGTAACGCCAGGTGCACGATCCCCTGCCTCCGGGGACCCAACCGGCTCACCAGGCAGTCGGCGTAGGCATAGCCGCCCATCAGCAACACCTGGAAAAAGAGCATCGCTGTAGACCACAGCGACGGCGCCCCGCCGAACCAGGGCAGGATGTACTTGCTGATCAGCGGCTGGATCTGGAACAGCAGGAAGGCGGACAGGAAAACGAGCAGAACGGTATACCCCGTTCCCCCACGTCCCCTTTTCACGGCTCCACGACCTCCAAGACCTCCTTCACCACGTCGTCGGCGCTCACCCCCTCTGCCTGGCCTTCGAAGTTGAGCAGAATGCGGTGACGCAGCGCGGCCAGGGCGACCGCCCGCAGGTCCTCAAAGGCGACGTTGTACCGCCCGGCCAGCAACGCCGTCACCTTGCCACCCAGGATGAGCGCCTGCGCACCGCGGGGGCTGGAGCCGTAGCGCACGTATTTCCGCACCATCTCCGGGGCCGAACCGCCCTCAGGGTGCGTGGCGACCGTCAGCCGGGCAGCATAGTCGGCGACGGGCGAAGCGACGGGCACCTGCCGCGCCAGCGTCCCCATCGCCAGCACCGTTGCCCCGTCGGCCACGATACCAACCTCTGGTTCCGCCTCCACCGTCGTGCGGTTCAGAATCTCCACCAATTCGTCCGAGGAGGGGTACACGACGTTGACCTTGAACAAGAAACGGTCCAGTTGCGCCTCCGGCAGCGGATAGGTGCCCTCCATCTCGATGGGGTTCTGCGTCGCCAGCACCAGGAAGGGAGGATCGAGTGGGTAGGAGCGGTTGGCGACGGTGACGGTGCGCTCCTGCATGGCCTCTAGCAGTGCCGACTGCGTCTTGGGCGTGGCGCGGTTGATCTCGTCAGCCAGCAGCAGGTTGGTAAAGACCGGCCCCGGCTGGAAACGGAACTCCCGCCGCCCATCCTCAGCTTCCTCCAGGATGTCGGTGCCGACGATGTCGGCCGGCATCAGGTCGGGCGTGAACTGGATGCGGGCAAACTTGAGGTCGAGCACGCGCGCCAGCGTGCGCACGAGCATCGTCTTGCCCAGGCCCGGCACCCCTTCCAGCAGCACGTGCCCCCCAGCGATCAGGGCGATGAGCGTGTCGCGGACCACCTCACGCTGGCCGACGATGTACTTGCCGGTCTCAGCCTCGATGCGGGCAGCCATCTCGCGGAATCCTTCGGGAGAGATATTCGGCATGGTCGTATCCTTCTACTGAAAGTGCTCACGGCAGAATTCCAGCGCCCGGCACAGCGCCGCCAGGCACCTGGCCTCGTCCTCGGCGTCCAGCATACTGGGATCGCTCTCGACCGTGATGGTTCCCGGGTATCCATCGCGGGCCAGCCGGCGCAGCAACTCCGCCAGCGGCAGGTGACCGTCCGGCGGCGAACGGTGCTCCTTCTCGTCGCCAAAGTTGGAAAGGTGCACGTGGACCACCCGCGCCCGTAACTGCTCATAGACGGCCAGCGGGTCGAGCCCCCAGGTGCCCAGGTGGGTCGTGTCGAGCGTCAGGTGGGGGAAACGCTCCAACTCGGCAGTGCTGTTGAACCAGTACCCGTTGACCCCCAATCCCAGCAAGCGCTGCGACGGCATATTCTCGACCGCGATGGTGACCCCGGCACTGGCCTCCAATTCCGCCAGCCCATTGCGCAGAAAATGATAGTAAGGCTCGCGGCGGGGAATGAGCACCGGAAGTCTGAAATGGCGTGGGCGATAGGCGTGCCAGTGGCCCATAATCATGTAGATGCGAAACGGCAGATGCGTCACCACCAGTGGCGCCCCGATCTCTTGCGCCAGCGGTACCGTGCGCTGGAGCCGGCCCAACTGATCGGCCGGCCAACCGCCCACCTCGACGACGAACGGGCTATGGACGGCGACGATGGGCAGGCCATAGTCGGCGGACAGCCGGCGCAGGTAGGATGGCTGGCGGCTGTCCCAGCGGTGGTCTACGAGGACCTCGATGCCGTCGTAACCGGCCCGCGCCCCCAGTTCGAACACGCGGGCCAGGCCGTAACTATACAATGAACCCGTGGAAAGCGCTATCACACATGCTCCTCCTTGACACTGATCCGTACTCTCACCCTCAGTCCCCCCTTCGACCTCGCTCAGGGCAGGTTCTCCCTGGCAGGGAGAGGGAGGCGCGCAACACTCTCTCGTGCCCGCCGCATCCATTCTCGCTCCGTCTCGAACGTGAGCGCGGCCAGTGCCTCGTCCCAGGTGAGCCACACAGGCTCGAATTGCTCCTCTCCGGCAACAAAGGCAGGCATACCGCCGGACAGTGCCATCAGGAAGTAGTGCTCGGTGCGCACCACGTGCCGCCCCCCAGAGTCAAACTCGACCACCTGCGTGCCCAGGCCGGCACCCAGCACCAGGTTAGCGTAGCCGCTCTCCTCGCAGGTTTCGCGCAAGGCCGCCGCCTGCACGCTCTCCCCCGGCTCGACGTGCCCCTTCGGCAGTCGCACCTCGCTCCGGCCTGAGCGGCACAGCACCAGTACCCGCCCATCGTGGACGACGACGCCGCCAGCAGCGGTATATTGTACAACGTGATCACCTATTTGCCGCACGGTTCGGGCCATGCTGTAATCTCCACAGCGGAGGTATATATGACAAGCCAAGTGATTGTCAAATCGCCAATAGACCAGGCTACCCTGCGCCCGCTGCTCGAAGCAGCCATGCGTACCCAACTGCGCGTCATCGAGACTGGCATTCGACGCACGGAACGCCGGCTGCATGATTTCGAGCGGCAATACAACATGAGCAGTGAAGAGTTCTACCATCGTCTAACTCAGGACCAGATCGAGGAAACGCTAGACACCATCGAATGGGCTGGCGAATATCAGACCTGGCTGCGACTACAGCAACAATACGAGACGCTCCTGGGAGCCCGAATTGCAGTCTGTCGCCAGTCCATCTTGTGCCCGACCAACCAGAAGACGACAACTGTAAACCCTGCCAATATCTCCCCCTGATAAACCTGGAGCGTGATATCCCTGTTGGCCGGGCGTGCCTGCCCCGGATACACCTTCACCAGGTCCCGGATATCGTACACGACCTCAGCGCCCAACCCCTAATCTCCAACCTCCAACCTCCAACCTCTATTCCAACGAACTGAAATAATCCCGCACGTACCCCTTCAACCCTAGCGGAATGTAACTTCCCTCCAGCGCAGCGCCGGCCTGGGCAGCGTAATCCGCGTAGACCTCGCGGTACGGCACAGAGGCCTGGCCAACTTCCGGCGCTGGAAGCGACGTGTCGCCACCTGGTAACCCCTCACCCCCCTCACGGCCCACGTCTACTCCCTCGCCCTCCTCGTCGAGGCGGTAGGGCACATAAACCTCGTCGTAGGGCCTGCCAGTGCCAGCGTCCTCGCTGTGCCCCGGCTGAGTCTGCTGTCCGCCGCCAGCCTGCTGCCCCCCCGGCTGTCCGCTGGCCTGTCCACCCGGCGGCCCGCCTCCTGGTTGCCCTCCCTGTTGAGCCATCTGTCCTTCGCCCCCGCTCCCCCTCTCCCCCTCTCCCCCTCCCTCCCTGCCACCGGCCTGGGCAACCTGCTCGCGCCCTTCCTGCAACTCTGCCAGCATCTCCTCGAGCGTCTTCTGCCCCTGGACCTGCTCCCCCGCCGCCCCCATCCGCTGCGCTGCCTCCCGGATGGCCTCCCGCACCTGAGCGATGTCGCCGCGCTCGATGGCCTCGGCAGCCCGGGCCAACTCCTGGGCCAGGTCGGGATCGCTCGCAGCCAGCGCCGCCGCAGACTGGGCCAATTCGCGAGCCAACTCCAGTTCTTCCTCGTGAGTCAACACTTCACCCTTCGCCCCGGCGTAGGCAGCCAAGGACTGAGCCGCCCGTTGGTAGTCGCCATTGGCCAGCGCTTTGGCGATGTCGCGGGTGAGTTCCGAATCGGCCATCTCTCCGGCGGCCTGCTCCAACCCGGCCCGCCGGCCCGCGGCGTGGGGGTCCTGCAACGCCACCAGCGCCTGTTCCGCCTCCGCAAGCGCTGCCACCGCCTCCTCTAGACCCGCTCTGCCCTCGTCCAGTGCCGAGATCGCCTCCTCCAGCGCCCGCGTCAGCGCCTCACGCTCGGCCTCACCCAGTCCCTCCGCAGCGACCACCTTCTCCTGTGCCGCCTCCAGTTCTTCGATCTGCTCTTCGACGGCCGCCCGCACAGCCGCGCGCCGCAACAGTACGTCTTCCTGGGGGTTCGGCAGCCAGAGCAGGAGCACCGCCGTGACCGCCAACGCCCCACAAGCCGCGAGCGCCCGGCCGGAGACCCGCAATGGCAGCATCATCCCAGGGTCAACGCGACGGGCCACGTCCAACGTGTCGGCCAACTGCGCCTCGGACATCGCCCGCGTCACTCGCAACCGGCCGCCACCGATCTCCACCGCCGTCGCCAGCCGCTCCGCCAGCCCAAAGCGACGGTCGAACAAGCGTGCCGACAAAGCCAGCGAACGCGGACGCAACCAGGCACCCGCCAACCCGACCGTCGCGCCCGCCAGAACCAGCAGGCCAGCCAACCCCGCCAGATAGCGCGCCGTCAACAGTGGCCACACCCGCGCCGCCAGCGCCACCCCTGTCCCCAAGCCCAGCCCCGCCGCTGCTCCCCACACTCCCCAGGCCAGGCTCTCGACCAACCGAAGACGGAGGCCCCAGCGGCGTATGTGAGATATGAGGTTGGAGGCTGGAAGTTGGAGGTTGGAAGTTGGAGATTGGAGATTGGAGATTCGCCCTCCTCCTCCCTGCCTACTCGTCATCTGACTTTCCCATCTCCTTGTCTCCCTGTCCCCTTGTCCCCTCGTCACCCCGTCGCTCCCTATTGCGTCTCTTGCCGCCGCACCCGCACGATGGCCAGTAATAGCAGCACCAATGCCAGTGCCAGGTAGACCACCGTATAGACGATCCAGGCTGAGGGAATCAGGATGCGATGGGTCGCATCTACGTCCCTCCAGAAGAACCAGATCGTGTTCTGGTCCTGCAATGTGGTCTCGGTAAGGATGGCCGCCGTGACGGGGCTGAGACCGACACCGAGATAGAGCCCATAGTTCAAGACTGCCTGTACGATCCAGGAGGGCGGCGACGAACTGTAGCCGGACATCAGTGGCTCCATCACAACGGACGAGAGCACCAGCAACGCCGGCAGTCCCACCATCGTCGCCAGCACCGCACCGTATGCCAGCACAGTTGAAGCCAGCGTCGTGCGCAGCCAGGAAGAGAAGAATAGCCCAACAGCAGCGAAGGCCACAGCGGTCACCAACAGAATGACCAGCGCCAGCACCAACTCCTCCACCACCACGCCACCCAAGACGAAGGCCAGGCTCTCCATCGGCACCGCCGCCAGGATCAGCAAGAACACGTACGTCAACGCAGAGGCCAGTTTCCCCCCGACCAACTTGTGGGCGGGCAAGAGCGTCGTCCGCAGCACTTCGTAGGTTTGGCGCTCCCGTTCCCCGCTGATCGCCCCAGCGGTGAAGGCCGGTGTGATGAAGGCGACCAGGAAGATTTCGATCAGGACGATGCTGGCGAAGACGGCCTTGCCCACTTCGGCCATCTGTGGAGCACTGCCAGGCCCACTCGCACTCGCGGTATAGACATAGTAGTACATGATCGAGGTGAAACAGGTCAGCAGCAACAGGTAGACGGTCAGCACCACGAACGCCCGCGCACCGCGCATGCGTCCCCGCAATTCCTTGATCAGCAACGGATTCGACTCACGGCGCCATCCGCGCCGCCGCTTGACCAGCACAGCCTCTTCATTCCACTGTTCATTGTTCATTGTTCCGCTGGCCTCCTACGTGCGCTTCAGCCACCCAATGGCCCCCCACACCAGCAACGCCGCGCCTGCAGATTCGAGTAGAACCGCCGCCAGCGTCACCAGCGATGGCATCACGAGCATTCCGTTCCACATGGCTTCCGGTAGACCCGGCTCCAGACTGGGCAGCAGCGCCAGAACCACCCCAAGAAGCGACGTCACCAGCGAGAGCCCCAAGCGGGTCACGATGATCGCGCCGTATGAAACGGCCACGGACGCCCCGGAAGAGCGAGACCATGTCGAGACGAACAAGCCTACCGCCGCGTGAAACGCCAGGCCACTCCAGGGCCTCAGCGCACCGGCCACTCCCGCTAAAGCCAAGCCGGCCCAGGACCACCTGGTGCCGGATACAAGGGCCAGCATCAGCGCAGATGGGTAGGGCGTCAGGATGCTTCCAGTTGTCCGGACCACCTGAAACGGGGTCAACAGTGCCAGGGCGAGGACACCCGGCCACAATCGCGCCAGGCAACCGCCCAACTTGCCCAGCACGATGGCACGTTCGGTCAACAACGTCGCTCTGAGCAGGTCCAAAGTGCCCAGTTCCCGCTCGCGGGCCAATGAAGTGGCGGTGAGCGCCGGGACGATCCACGCTAAGGCGAAGGCCAATAGCGAGGTGACCGAGTTCAGCATACACAGCCCCAGCACGCCACTACCCAGAGCCGCCAGTTGTGCCCCCGGACGGGGACCAAACGCCACGGTCACACCGCAACCCAGCACAGCCCCTAGCAGAGCCGGGTAGAACAAGAAGAAGCGGCGTCCGGGCCACCACCGTTTGCGGCGGATGCGCCGCAACTCCAGCCGCACGATCGGATGCTCGAGCACGGCCCGCCAGCGTTCGACCAATCTTCGCACGTTACATCCCCCACAAGAAACCAGGTTCTGTCGCTCGGTCTTACCGCGCGCTTACGGGAAAACCTGGTTCATCTGTCTACGACACGACCCCCTTGGTCAACCGCAGGAACACGTCCTCCAGGTCGCCGGTCTCCTCGCGGAACGTGACCACCTGGAAACCTGCACCCACCATCTCGCTCAACAGCCGGGCCAGTGTCTCATCGTCCCCGGAGAACGTGACCAGCAGGTCCCCCTCGGCCGTGGCCGCAGCATTACCTGCCACCGGCTCCACGTGCGCCACGTCCGGCCAGCCTGCCAGCCAGGCCTGCGCCTGCTCGACCTGCCCCGGCTGCGACCGCATCAGTCCGACCCTCACCACGCGCTGGGCCTGAACACGCTGCCGCATCTCCTCCAGCCGGCCCGCTGCCACCAGGTGCCCTGCCTCGATGATGCCGACGTGAGTGCACACCTCCTCAATCTCAGACAAGATGTGAGAGGAGACAAAGATCGTCTTGCCCATCGCTTGCAACTCGCGCAAGAGTTCGCGGATCTCGACCCGCGCCCGGGGGTCCAGGCCGGAGGCCGGCTCGTCGAGGATCAGCACCTGCGGATCGTGGGCCAGCGCCCGGGCCAGGCACAAGCGCTGTTTCATCCCCCGCGAGAGCGCGTCCACGTAATCATCCCGCCGGTGCGCCAGGTCCACCAATTCTAGCAGGTCGTCCACTAGCCCCCGGCGCGCCTCGGCAGGTATCTCGTAGCAGGCGGCAAAGAAGTCCAGGTACTCCCAGACTTTCATATCGCCGTAGAGGCCGAAGAAATCGGGCATGTAGCCGATCGCCCGCCGTACTTCCCGCCGTTCCTGGACCACCGAGTGACCGGCGATCCACGCCTCTCCTGCCGTTGGGCGCAGGAGCGTCGCCAGGACGCGCATCGTCGTCGTCTTGCCGGCCCCGTTGGGCCCGATGAAGCCGAAGACTGTACCTTGCTCGACCACCAGGTCCAACCCCTCGACCGCCGGCCGCCGGCCGTAGCGCTTGGTCAATCCCCGTGTCTCGATCACTGTTGCCATCACCGTTGTCCTTCGATCGTGATCGTTAGACTATCCACGATCGCCACCCATTCGGTCTCCGCCTGTAGCCGCAGGAGCAGCACACCTGACGGAAGCACATAGGATTCAGGATACGGGATCGAGTGCCGCCCCCAACCCACGTCCAGGCTCTCCCAATCGTCGCTTTCCCGGTTCCACAGCCAGACCGCCGGCGGATGGGCGGTGTTGCCGTAACTGGAGCCCCACAGGTCCAGCACCAGTTCGTCCACCCGCCGCACCGCTACCCCCGGCCACACAACGAAGCGGAACACGGCCTCCGCTCCAGGTTCCAGATGAATCGAGCCTCCCTCAAACCACGCCGAACTGCTCGTCGGGTGTATGCCGTCCGTACGCTCCACCATGTGGCGCCCGATGAGCGCTGGCGGGACGATCACTATCGTGCCGGCCTCCAGGCCCACCACCGGCACATCGTATACGTACAGGGCCGTCCCGACCGCCGTAAAGGGCCGCTTGACTACCTCGACCGGGAGCGGGATCCCTTCTTCTACCCACCCGATCAGGTGCACACCTGGCCCCGGACCTGTCGCCCACGCACCGCCGCCCGCGTACGGTGCACCATAGGGAAAAACCGCCTGCAACAGCATGAAGCGCCGATACAGGGCCGGTTCGCTCCAATAGTCCCCTGGCCCCAGAACGCGTTGCACCATATCAGGCTCAGAAGTGCCGGCGCCATAATATGGGGCGGCAGGCAGGGGGGTTGGCACCATCCCAATGGCCGCCCCTCCCACGATCTCACCTCCTGTGGCTCCTGCGCCCCCGCTGCCCTCGAGTGGAAGATATACGCTCACTTCTTCACCTGGCTCCAGGTCACCCAGCCGCTGCTCGACGTCCCCCACCATGAGAACAGCCCCCGCGATAGGCACATCGCCGTTCCGGATGATTCCTTCTACGCGCGGATGCCCCGACGCGCTGGTAGCCAGTTGCAGGTCAGTCTCTACACCAGATACCTGGTCATACCCTTCGGTGACGAAACGCTCGATGCCCCCTACGTCCACCCGCACGCCGGTGATCGTCGAGCCCTCGGCCTCTTCGACCACGTGCAACGGTCGCCCGGTCCCTGTGCCATAGTCGCCACCGGGCATCTGGCGCGCCCCTCTGCCAGCCACCCGCACGTCGTACGTGGTACGCCGGGGAGAGAAAAGCCCCACCACCTGGCTCACGCGGCCAATACTCGTTCCCTCCGGCACGTGCACCACGGCCAGACGGTGCACGATCGCCGCAGTACCCCGAACCTGGAAACCGGTCACATAAGCGCACACCGTGAACCCGACAATCAACGCCGGAATGGTCAGCCAGGCCAACTCGCGGCGGTCCAGTTTGCGCAACACGACATAGTTGGCCGGGCCGATGAGGAGCGTATAGGCGAGCATAAAGGCCAACATCTGCAACACAGGTGGGGCTTTGAGACCCGGAACCGCGTTCACCGCGTCGCGAGCCCGGTACCAGTCCTGCACAGTAAAGCGAGGGACGCCCACCCTTCCCACGTCAATCACCGACTCCCACAACCGGATGTTGTCCTGCCAGCGGGTGAACGGGCTCAATCCCGCATCGAACGCCATGAAACTCACCGCACCCGCTCCGTAGGTACGGCGGGCCAGCAAAGTGAGAGTCCCCGACTCGTCCCCCTGCTCAATGAGCACCTCCCCACCCTGCAGCGTCACGCCGGCCACGGCGTAGGGTCCCGGCGCGATGGGAGCATTCAGCCATTCGCCCAGCGCCCGCAGGTCATCCACCGCACGAGGCCTCTCGACCGCCACTGGCAGCAGGTCGGCTACGCCGGCGACCGTGCGAGCCACCCCAGCCCCGCCACCCACGACCAAATGCCCGCCATGGGCCACCCACACCTCCAGAGCCTGCCGTTGATCGCCGCTGAGCACGGTGGTATCTACGTCGTTCATGATCAACACGTCGAGCCCCTCCCAGCCCAGTGGATCGGGTGGCAGCGTCTCCAGGTCCACGTGAGCCACCGCTGCTCTGCCGCCAGCCGGCGCAACGTCGCCCAGAAAGTTCAGGGCAGAAGGGCTACTACTGGCGACGCCATACAGCCGGTCTCCGTCCTGTAGCCACGTCACCATGGCCTGCCCCGCCGCCAACACCGTATGCCCGGCTACCAACTGCACGTCCAGCCGGGAACGCTGGGTAGACTCGGCGGATGGGAGGTAAAAGAAATAGGCCTTCCGCGAATAGGCCGGGAGCACCACCTGCCTGGCGTACACGTTGGGTACAGCACCCCCGTCCGTGCCACTCGCCACGCGCAACTCCCCTGCGACGTCCGCACCCTCGTTGGAGAGCGCCACGTGCACCGCACACCAGCCGCCGCCGTCGCTGTAGGTGCGGCAGTAGCCGTCAAAGCCGGCCGTAACGACCATCCTCGGGCCGCCCGTCGCGGATGCAAGGGATGTACTCATCCCCGGCATCCGATGCGCCGCCGCAGGCTCACACGCCCCACCCAACAGTGCTCCGACCACCAGCAGGGCCACCACTGATCGCTTCACAAGAGTACTCCCGATGAAAGACTCGTTACTCCCAGGACGCTCGACGATGCTGCCCGGTTCCCTATCACCCACCGTAGTTATTATAGCACATCCCCCCTCATGCTCAACCCCCGTTGCCCGGCGATTGGCAGACGAATACCCACCGCGGGCCTTGCGTTCTCGGCCTCCTAATGATACACTACTGCGCAATGAAAACCTCCCTGCGTTCGCTGACCCATCCCGCGGCGGGCAGGAAAGCCTGCCCCACGTTCGTCGCCTCGGCCATCGCTGCCCTGGTGCTCACCGCCTTGCTGTATGGAGATGCACTCACACTGCCGCTGTTCTCCGACGACCTGGTCCAGATCCCCTGGCTCGAATCCATCTCGTGGCGCGAGTTGTGGACCAGCCCCAGCCCCTATGGCTATTATCGGCCCTTGTGGTACACCCTCTGGCGCTTGTGGGGTGGGCTTACCGGCGGCCTCCACCCGCCTGGCTTACACTTTCTGAACGTGGCTGCCCATTTCGTGGCTGCCTGGCTGGCCGGGTTGCTGGCCGCAGCGTGGATCAGATTGGGCACGGAAGGCGAGGGCGTAGACGAGTCACGCCCTTACGTCGCCTGTATGGCTACGGCGCTGTTCGCTGCCTTCCCGTTCTCGTGCCAGGCCATCGCCTGGCCAGGCGCACTGTACAACCCGCTGGTCAGCGCTATGGCGGCCGGGGCGCTCCTGGCCTACGAGCGAGGCCGCCGAGTTCCCCCCTCCCTCGCAGGGAGGAGCAGGGGGAGAGTGTATGGAGCGCAGTGGATCGGCCTTGCGTTCCTGCTGGCCCTGCTGGCTCCCTTCACCTACGAGGTGGGCCTGCTGGTCGGCCCGCTGGTCGTGCTGGCCGAGGGGCTCGGCTGGCTGCAGCGCCGCTGGGCGCGCCGGTCCTGGTGGCCGCTGGCCTTCGCCGGCCTGTTTCCGCTCACGCTAGGTGTCTGGCGCGCGATGCGTGGGACCGGGGCTGCCGGCTTTGGACTCAACCTCCTCGACCTCCGGCGCAACGCCGGCTACCTGGTGCAGGGTCTGACCTATCCCACCGCACCGCTGGCCCAACGGCTGGCGGCCTGGCAGGGGCTGGACCCCGAACTGAGCATGTGGCTCATCGCCGTGCCGACGCTGGCGCTGCTGGCGTGGAGTGGGTGGCGGTGGAACCGGGGCACATTCTGGCTGGGAGTGGGCTGGTTCGCTCTCTTTTCATTGCCTCCAGTGGTCTCGATGGAGGCCGACTGGTTCGCCCTGGCTCCCCGCTTCCTGTACATGACGGCGGCCGGCGTCTCCCTGATCTGGGCAGCAGCGGCCGGTGCCTGGCTAAAGCCACTCCGGCCTCCCTGGCGGGCACTGGCGACCGGGGCGTTGCTCGTAGTGCTCTTGACTCCATCTTGGGTCTTCGTGCGGGACGGGATGCACCTGTACAGGATGGTGGGTGAGCCAATCTGGCAGGCGGTGGAGGCAGCCCGGCAAACCCGGCCCCTGTTGCTGGTCAATCTGCCCATGCAAATCAAGCCCCATCGCCGCACGTATCCCCTCGGCTTCGAGGGCGTCGTCCCCCTACCTGCACGCGCCACGGCCGAGGGGCTCGTCTACGTCCACACCCGTGTCCACGACGGAGCACAGGCCATCGCTTTTGGAATCGCGGCGGTGGACCAGCCCCCTGGCTACACCTACCAACTGTTCGGCCAACCGGCCGGCTGGGAGGAATTGGCAGACGCTGCCCGCCAGGCGCGGGCCGTCTACCTGACCCGCTACGAATCTGAACGCATCCACCTCGTCGAGGCGGGTGAGATAGTCGCCGATACCGTCCCCTCAGATGAACCGTTGGCCCGCTTCCGAGAGCGTATCACCCTCCTGAGCGCAGACTGCGCTTGCAGCCAGGATGGGCGGGTTGGCTTCACCACGTACTGGCAGGTCGTGGCCCCCATGGAGACGGACGTGACCATCTTCGCGCACCTGCTCACCCCACAGCTCACACTGATCGCCCAGGCCGATGGGTATCCCCTGCTAGGAATGTTCCCCTTTTGGCTATGGAAGCCCGGCGAGACTGTGCGCGACGTGCGCCGCTTCGACCCTGTACCGGCCGGAGAGTACGTCCTCAGACTGGGACTGTGGGAACTGGCGACCGGACAGCACTGGCCGGCGGCAGGGTACGCAGATGGCGTCGTGCTGTTGCCCGTGCGCTGTCCGTGACCTTCACTTGCCAATCTGGGAATTCGTGGCATAATGCACTCCCGCTGGTAGACGGCGCTGGCATACAGCGCTGGGGAGAGGGACACTAGAGATGCCGACCATGGATCGCCGCGATTTCATCAAGGGTGCTGGCGCCGTCCTGGCCCGGATGGCGTTGCCGCGCATCCCCCCCCCGATGGACCCGCTATGGTCCACGGCACCTCCCGCCCCACTGGGACGCATCACCACCTGGCAGTGGCAGGGCGTGTACAGCGAACCCACCCACAAGTCCGAGCGGGTGGCGTGGAAGACCAAGGACGAGGTCATTCCGCTGTATGCCAGTGTCTTGGGCGAGGCTCCCTGGCCCAATAACCCAACCTGGTACCAGACTGCCAAAGGGTTCGTTCATAGTGGCTATGTGCAGCCTGTGGAGAACACGCCCAGCACTGAGGTCGTCGTCGCGGTAGTTCAACCGGGTTTCTGGGCTCAGGTCTGCGTGCCCATCGCTGAGGTCCGCTGGCAGCCAGCCGGCCGCTACGTGGCACTCAAACTCTACTACGGCACCGTCTATCGCGTCGTCAACGCTGTGGCGGATGCCGATGGCAACTGGTGGTATCAGCTCCAAGAGGGCGTCACCTACTCGCCCGGTCCCTACGTGCCAGCCTGGTCTGTGCGCCGCGTCCCGCCTGAAGAACTGGCCCCCATCTCACCCGGTCACCCCGACAAACGGATCGAGATCAGCATTACTACCCAGACGCTGGCTTGCTTCGAGGGGGAGACCATGGTGTTTAGCACACCGATCTCATCGGGGACAGAAGGAGCGGCCACGCCGCGCGGCGAGTACCGCGTGCTGTACAAGCGCCACACCTCCCGCATGATCGGCGGCGAAGAGGAGAACCGCTACGACCTGCCGGGCGTGCCCTTCCCGACCTACTTTACCCGATCAGCCATCGCCGTCCACGGCACCTACTGGCACAACGACTTTGTGCGCCGGCATAGCCACGGCTGCGTGAACGTACCCAGTTCGGCGGCCCAGCGGATCTTCCGCTGGACCGATCCGGTGGTCCCCTACGAAGCCTTCAGAGTGGATGCCACACCCCAAGAGGCCACACGCATCGTCGTCATATAGAAGCACAGCATGACACTTCCATAGGATCGCTGGTCAAACAGCACCAGGTGTTCCAACTCCAGATCCTCGTACTCCCGTGGGTGGATCTGGGCAATCACCCAGGCGTCATCGGCCAACCAGCCCGGATGGGCATCCAACGTCTGCAGCGTCTTGATCCACAGACGCTGGTATTGCGGCGGCGCAATATAGACGTAGTCAAACGCTGCCACTGGCTCTGCTTTAGGAACCAGGAATCCGAACACGTCGGCCCGCATCACCCGTGCCCCGGCCTCCAACCGGGTGTGGGCCAGGTTCTCACGGATAATGCGCAGCGCAGGCCCCGCCTGTTCCACAAAGACCGCCTCCCTCGCCCCCCGGCTCAACGCCTCAATCCCCACCTGCCCGGTACCGGCAAACAGGTCCAGGAAGCGACAACCGATCACGTCGTCACCGATGATGCTGAATAGCGCCAACTTCGCCCGGTCTGTGATGGGCCGCGTCCCTCTCCCAGGCACCGACTTCAGCCGGTGTCCCTTGGCCTTCCCCGTGATCACACGCACGCTCGCCCTCCTGACTCGGTCGGATGTACCCATCCGCACGGATGTACCCATCCGCATTATACCTACCTACCTGCTACTTGTCCACCTCTTCATTGACAAATCCATGGCCCGCATTATACTCAAAATCAGGAGCGGAGGGCTACGAGTGGAAACGAGCAGGCAACACCCCCTCGATATTTCGGATGTGCTGGCGCGCGCCTCTCTTGGCGAACGAACCGACGAGGCACGGGCGCTCATCCAACGCGCATATACGACAGCGGAACGCGCTCACGCCGGCCAGACACGCAAGTCGGGTGACCCCTACATCCAACACCCGTTGGCCGTCGCCTTCCTGTTGGCCGACTTGGGGATGGATCCAGACACAATCGCTGCCGGCCTGCTACACGACGTAGTAGAAGACTCGGACACCAGCCTGGAAATGCTACAACAGGAATTCGGTCCCAGCGTGGCAAGCCTGGTAGACGGCGTGACCAAACTGGAACAGATCGAACAGGAGCAAATGGGCCGCTTCAGCCAGGAGGGGGAGAGGCCGCGCGGAGAGCAAGAGTCCGAAAGCCTGCGCAAGATGTTCTTCGCTATGGCCGAGGATATCCGCGTCGTGATCATCAAACTGGCCGACCGGCTCCACAACATGCGGACGCTCGACTCCCTGGCGCCGGAACGCCGCAAGACCATCGCCCACGAGACGCTAGAGATCTTTGCCCCGCTGGCCAACCGGCTGGGAGTGTGGCAATGGAAGTGGGAACTGGAAGACCTGAGCCTCCGGCACCTGGAGCCTGAGGCCTACGCCGAGATCGCATCCTTCATCAACGAGCGTCGCCCGCAGCGCGAGGCTGGTATCCAGCGACACATTGAGGTCCTTCAGCGCCAGTTGGCAGAGGAGGGCATCGAGGCAGAGATCACCGGCCGGCCCAAACATATCTACAGCATCTACCGTAAAATGCAGCACAAGGGCATCGCCTTTCGCCGTGTCCACGACGTACGAGGCATCCGCGTGGTCACCCAGAGCGTCCCCGATTGCTACCGCGTTCTGGGCATCGCACACGGATTGTGGAGGCCGATCCCGGGCGAGTTCGACGACTATATCGCCACCCCCAAAGAGAACCTATACCAGAGCCTGCATACTGCGGTAGTCGGCGACGACGGCAACGCACTCGAAGTCCAGATCCGCTCCTGGGAAATGCATCGCATTGCCGAGTACGGCATCGCCGCCCATTGGCGTTATAAGGAGGGGCGCGCCAAGGACAGAACCTTCGAAGCCAAGATCGCCTGGTTGCGCTCCCTGATCGAACTGCGAAAAGAAGCCACCGATGCCGACGAATTCGTGGACGCCATGAAGACCGACATCTTCCGAGACCGGGTCTACACCTTTACCCCCAAAAGCAAACTGATTGACCTGCCGGTCGGTGCCACACCGATTGACTTTGCTTACCAGGTACACACCGAGATCGGCCATCACTGCCGGGGCGCTCGCATCAATGGCAGGCTGGTCAGCCTGGAAACCCAACTCAAGAACGGCGACCAGGTGGAGATCCTGACTACGCGGCGGGGAGGCCCCAGCCGGGACTGGCTCAATCCCGCCCTGGGAACCATCAAAACCAGCCGCGCCCGGAACAAGATTCGCCAGTGGTTCCGCCGCCAGGATCGGGAGCAGAACATCGCCCAGGGGCGGGACATCATCGAGCGAGAGCTGAAGCGCCTGGGGCTGGAAAAACTCAGCCACGATAGCGTCGCCCGGCTCTTCAATTACGAAAAACTCGCCGACTTTCACGCGGCCGTTGGCTCCGGGGACATCCACATCCAGCAGATCGTCAGCAAGATCGCCGAAATGCGTCCCCGTGAGGAGGCAGAGGAGGAGCGACTTACCTTCACGCCCCCCCCGCTCGAACCGACAGTCGAGGGCATCCAGGTTCAGGGCACCGGTGGCCTGCTGACTCGCCTGGCCTATTGTTGTCGCCCGCTGCCTGGAGATGACATCGTCGGCTACGTCACCCGTGGACGGGGGGTCAGCGTCCACCGCCGCGACTGTCCCAACATCTTGCGCCTGAGCGATACGGAGCGATTGATTGAGGTCAGTTGGGGTGCTGCCCCCCAAACTGTCCCGACCGCAATCCAGGTCACCGCCTACGACCGTCCCCGGTTGATCAGCGAAATATCCAACATCATCGGTGCCGAAGACATCAATATCTCAGCCATCAGCCAGGACGTCCGGAAAAACATCGCCACGCTCTACATCACCATCCACGTCAACAACATGGCCCAGCTCAGCCGCGTGCTGATCAAGATTGCGCGGCTGCCCAACGTCATTGAGGCTCACCGGCACACAGGGTAAAATAAAAAACCCGGCTTCTCGTCGAAGCCGGGCTATCTGCTCGCGGACTCTGTCTAAGGCTCCAAGGGAATGCGGTCCTGATACATCTTGCGCTCTACCACGACCTGCTGGGCGTCCAACCATTTCTGGAACGCATCCTCCCCTAGCGACCCACGCAACGCCTCATCGAGTGCACGTTCCTCGTGACCCACCACCTCGACGATGATGTACTGTGAGCCATCCTGACTCTTCACCGGCTGGCTACGCTCGCCCACCCCTAGCGTGAACGCCAGATCGGCCAACTCGGCGCCCCAACGGCCCTCGACCAGGCTCTTCGGCAACCAGCCCAAGTCCCCCCCGTAACCAGGGTTCGACTCGTCTTGCCTTATCTCATCTACCAAGGCCTGAAAGTCTTCGCCGGCCTGCAGCCGGCCGGCCAACTGATCCGCCTGCTCCTGGCTGCTCACGCTCATATAACGCAGTTTGACCTGATCGGCCGTCGTCGGGGCTTCGGCCTTGAACTGCTCCTGCAACTTGTTAACGAGCAACGATCCCTCGACCCAGGAGCGGAACTGCTGCTCCGAAACCTTGAGTTCTTTCAACGACTTGAGGAAATCGTTGTACCGCTGACGAAAGGCCTCCTCAGTCATCGGAGTCGGCGTGGGCTCCTGCGTGGACGTCGGCGCAGGAGTGAGCACAGCAGTCGGCGTCACGGCAGAAGTCGCCGCCGATCCCGGGGTGGGAGTGGACAATTCCGTCGTAGCCAAGGGCTCTGACACCAACGGCTCGGGCGTAGGAGTCGCCGGGTTCCGTTCGTACCCAAAGTTCTGCTCGATCGCCCCCTGCAACTCCTCTGGCGATATGGTGATGCCCCGGCGCTCCGCTTCCTGGCGCACCAACCGCTCCTCGATCAACTGATTGAGCGTCTGTTCGCCAATGGCCAGCGAGTTTGCCACCGCTAACTGGCCCTCTAGATCGCGAATGGTTCCCTGGATGTACTCCAGGTAAACCTGTGAGTTCGGGTCCGTCGGATCAAGGGCCTGCTGCTGTTCGCGCCAAAACAGGAGCTCATTTTGCATCTGCAGCCGTACAAAGCGCACCCGGGCCTGAAACTCGGATGTCGTGACCGGAGCACCGTCCACCACGGCGACCGCTTCGCGCGCTTTGACGACCTTTTCGACGATAAAGCCATAGACCAGCACACCGACCACCGCGACTGCCACGATGGTCACACCCAGGATGAGCCAGCGCTCTATCCGCTTCTCCCGCTCAATGCGGGAGAGTTGCTTACGGGTCAGTTCCTTTGGTGCACGCTTCTTTGCTTTTTTCGCCATTTTGCCAACCAAACACTAGCGAGGGCGCCCGGGCTCCATCACGAACGGTAGGAGTGCCAGATAGCGGGCTCGCTTGATCGCCGAAGCGAGTTGGCGTTGATGCCTGGCACACGTTCCCGTCTGGCGCCGGGGTCGGATTTTCCCCCGGTCGGTCAGGAACATCTGCAAGCCTGTCCGCTTGTAGTCAATTTGAGCGGTCTTCTCCTCACAAAACAGACACGACTTGCGCCGGGCCCCAAACCAATGCCCCCCGCCACGCCGCCGAGGCTGCCCATCTCTGCGCTGGTCTCGCCTGCCCCTCGCTGATCGTGGTCCCTCGTCCATGCCCACATCGTCAATATCTTCCCACTCTGCCAACGGTCAACCTCCCATGGATGTACCCATCTACTCTTGTGCTCTCAGCCCCCGTCCCGGGGGCGTCTGCTCTTTGTGCTCTCAGCCCCCGTCCCGGGGGCGTCCTACGAGAAGGGAAACTCCTCCCCTTCATCTACTCCAGAAGATTCCAACGGATGGTGTCGGATGTCGGATGTACCCCCACCCGCCCCACCCGCCCCATCCGCGACCTCCGAACCACTACGGCGGTCTCCCAGCAAGATCATCTCACTTGCCACCAATTCGGTGCGGAAGCGTTTCTTTCCCTCGTGGTCTTCCCAACTACGCGTCTGCAAGCGCCCCTCCACGTACACCTGCTGCCCTTTATGAACGTACTGCTTGCAGATCTCAGCCAGATTTCCCCACGCCACCACGTTGAACCATTCCGTCTCCTCTCGACGCTCACCTTCCGAGTTGGTCCAACTGCGCGTGGTGGCCACACTGAAAGATGTGACAGGCTTTCCGCTGGGAATGTAACGCATCTCGGGATCACGCCCAACGCTACCAATCACCATGACTTTGTTCAGCCCCCTCACCATAGCGTTGCTCCCTGCAACTCACAACTTTGGGTGCATTCAGCGGCAACCGACGAAGGGACGTCCGATGTACTCATCGGCCTCATCACCCCCCATCCGCTTCACGCAGCCTCGCGCTATCACTGCACGCGCACGACCAGGTGGCGCAAAATCGGCTCGACCAGTCCGAGATCGCGTTCCAACCCAGCCACGCCCTGCGATTCCAGTTCACACCGCATTAACACGTACTGGCCTTCCCATTGCTTCTGAATGGGATAGGCCAGTCGGCGTGAGCCCCAAGGCTCCACTTGCGTGACCTTACCGCCGTGACGCTGGACCAGGTTTGTCACCCTATCCGTGACAGCAGTGAGGTCGTCTCCCTCTAACTCTGGGCGAACGATGAATATCAACTCGTAACTGCGCACTGGACGGTCACCTCCTTTCCACGGGATTGCCCCCAGACCTCGAAACGCTGGGAGCGGAAAGCCCGCCCGCAGGCGCGCAAACAGCGCTATCATAGCACAAAGGGCCAGATTTGGCAAGCAATTACCGACCCTGGTGCCTGGCGATGGCTGCCGCGACAAAGTCCTGGAACAACGGATGAGGCCGGGTGGGACGAGATCTGAACTCCGGGTGAAACTGAGTGCCGACCATGAATGGATGATCGGCCAGTTCGGCCACCTCGACCAACCGACCATCAGGTGAAAGCCCGCTACACACCAGGCCCACCCCGGCCAGGAGATCGCGGTACGTATTGTTCACCTCGAAGCGATGGCGGTGCCGCTCCTGGACCTCTGGCACGCCGTAGGCCGTGGCCGCTTTTGTCCCAGGCACCAGGCGACAGGGGTACAGGCCCAGCCGCATCGTGCCCCCCAGTCCCGCAATCGCGTGTTGCTCCGGGAGCAGATCAATCACCGGGTGGCGAGTCTGGGGGTTGAACTCGACGCTGTTGGGCTCGTCGCTATCCAGCACGTGACGGACCAGTTCGACCATCATGACCTGCAGCCCCAGGCACAGCCCCAGGTAGGGGACGGCGGTCTCCCGCGCCCAACGCGCCGTGGCGATCTTGCCCTCGATCCCCCGCTCGCCAAAGCCACCGGGCACCACGACGCCGGCAACTTCTTCCAGTTCATCCCAGCCCCGGCCGTGCTCCAGCGTTTCTGAACTGACGTAACGCACGTCCACATCCCACCCGTGCACCAGTGCTGCGTGAACCAGCGCCTCGCGCACACTGATATAGGCATCGCGGAGTTCGACGTACTTGCCGACGATGGCAACGGGTAGCGCCGGCTTGGGAACGCGGATGCGGTCCACCAGCCCGCGCCACTCCCCCAGGTCTGGAGCCTCTACGCTCAACCCCAACCGTTCGACGATAAAGTCTCCCAGCCCGGCATCCTCCAGGGTCAGTGGCACCGAGTACAGCACAGGGTCGGTCACCAGCGGGACGACGGCTCGCCGTTCGACGTCGCAGAAGTGCGCGATCTTGTCACACAGCCCGTCGTCCACCGGATAGTCAGCGCGGGCGATGATCACGTCTGGCTGGATCCCGATCGAACGCAACTCGCGCACGCTGTGCTGCGTGGGCTTAGTCTTCAACTCACCCGTGGCGCCGACGTAAGGCAAGAACGTGACGTGGATGTAGAGCGTGTTCAGGAAGCCCACGTCCCGGCGCATCTGCCGCAATGCCTCCAGGAAGGGCAACCCTTCGATGTCGCCGACCGTGCCCCCCACCTCGACGATGACCACGTCGGCCCCATTCTGGGCTTCCACCAACGCGATGCGGCGCTTGATCTCGTCCGTGATGTGTGGGATCACCTGGATCGTACCCCCCAGAAAATCGCCGCGCCGCTCCCGGGCAATGACCTCCGCGTACACCTGACCGGTCGTGACGTTGCTGGCGCGCGTCAGATTCTCGTCAATGAAACGCTCGTAATGCCCCAGGTCCAGGTCGGTCTCGGCCCCGTCGTCGGTGACGAACACTTCGCCGTGCTGGTAGGGCGACATCGTACCCGGATCCACGTTGATGTAGGGATCGAGTTTCTGCACAGAGACACGCACACCGCGCGCCTTCAACACCCGGCCGACGGAGGCCGCGACCACCCCCTTGCCCACACTACTGATTACTCCACCGGTACAGAAAATGTACTTACGCATCCTCCCTCACCTTATCTAATAAAGTGGGGAGGGGCACCCAGGGCCGCCCCTCCCCGAACAAGACTGCATCTGATCTACCACCGCCGGTGAATCTCCCGGCGCATCTGCCGGTCCGCAGCGCATCCACACGTAAGCACTGCTTCCTATGAACACACTATATCACAAGTCCATGATCGTGTCAACTGCCCATCTCACAGAGTTGCGCACTTGACAGATTCCCCCTCAATAGGCTAAAATAACTACAGAACCGGTTCCTGCTACACTCCTGGCACCGTAGGGGGTGAACCACGTTGAGCACGCAGACATGGATACCCGATGACATCGCGCTGGACCAGCCCAACCCGGCCCACGTATCGGGGCCATGAGTACATCGGACAGTAGATGAACGGATCTTTGCAGTCACAACTCCTGCAGACCTTGCAGAGTCGTCGCGACAGAATCGTCGAGAGCCTGCATAAAGCCCTCGCGCGCACCAGTTTCGTCCCTCTGGGAGCGGCAGAAATACGGCAGCACCTGGCCGAACTGACCACACAGGCCATCGCCCTCCTGGTCGCAGAACCGTTCGAGCGCCATCAGGCTGAGGCCATCGGCGCTTCCTTCGTGCGCCTCCGCTACGCCCAGCCGGAGTCCCTGGTCCAAATCCAGGAAGTGCTGGCACGTGAGTTCGTCGAGGGCCTGCCCGCCGAACAGGCCGCCGGCCTGCAACCTCGCCTGGTGGCGCTGCTGGGAGGAATGGCGGCCGGTTTCCTGCGGCAGGCCTGCGATACTGTCCTGGCCGAGCAGGAACAGGCTCACCAGGCCCTCCTCACTGCGCACGAGCAGGCAGTAGTAGCGCTGCGCGAGAGCGAGGAGATGGCACGTGCGCTCCTCAACGCCGTCACCGATGCGGAGATGTTGATGGAACCAGATGGAACCATCGTCGCCTTGAACCAGGCAGCAGCCGAGAGCCTGGGCAGACGTGCCGACAAACTCATCGGCACGTGCGTGTTCGATCTGTTTTCGCCCGACGTGGCGGCATACAGGAAGGCCAAGTGTGAACAGGTCTCGCGTTCTGGGCAGCCCGTCCGTTTCACGGACCAGCGCAGAGGAAGGTGGTTCGATCACACGGTCTACCCTGCCTTCGACTCCCAAGGCCAGGTGGCAAGACTTGCCATCTTCGTTCGCGACATCACCGAGCGTAAGCGGACCATGGAGGCGCTGCGCAGGCAGGCCGAACGGCTGCGAGTCCTGCACCGCGTTGACACCGCCATTTTGACTGCGCAATCGCCCGAAGAGATCACCAAGACGGTCCTGAACCACGTGCGGCCCTTGGTCTTCTACCTGGGAGCCGGCGTCGTGCTATTCGACTTCGAGGCCCACGAGGGTACGGTGCTCTATGCTGAGATGGCCAGCACCGTCAAGATACCACCTGGCACGCGCTTTTCGCTGGACATGCTCCCGGGTGTCGAGGTGGCGATTGAGGCACTTCAGCAAGGGAAAATCTACACGACGGAAAAGATCCTGACGCTGGCCCAGGCAATGCCTGCGTTGCAGATCCTGCACGCGGAGGGCATGCGCGCCGCTCTCTTGGTGCCGCTCATCGCTCAGGAGGAACTGATTGGCCTGTTTGCCCTGGGGACCGACAAACTCGACGTGTTTGGCAAAAACCAGGTCAGGATCATCCGCGAGTTGGCCGATCCGCTGGCAATCGCGATCCAGCATGCACGGCTATTCCAGTCGGTCAAGCAGCAGGGGGAACGGCTGCGTGCCCTATCCGCACGGCTGGCAGAGGCCGAGGAGACGGAGCGGCAGCGACTGGCACGGGAGTTGCACGACCAGGTTGGGCAAAACCTGACCGCGCTGGGCATCAACCTGAACCTGGTGCGGACGCACATGCCGAAGGAGACGTCCGAGTTGATGCGCGCCCGGCTGGATGAATCGCTGGCCTTGATCGAAGAGACGACCGCGCGAGTCCGCCTGGTGATGGCAGACCTGCGGCCGCCGATGCTGGACGACTTTGGGCTGGTGGCTACCCTACAATGGCACGGCACGCGGTTCGCCTCGCACATGGGCATCAGCGTCACGGTGAGAGGAGAGGAACCCGTCCCCCGCCTGCCCGCGCCGACAGAGAACGCTCTGTTCCGCATCGCCCAGGAAGCACTGACCAACGTGGCCAAGCACGCTCAGGCCACGCAGGTGACCATTGCGATGCAAGTGGACGATAAGATCGTACGGCTGATGATCGCCGACGATGGAATTGGATTCGACCCCACGTCACCGGCCAAGCCCAACGGGGACCGGGGCTGGGGATTGATCACGATAACCGAGCGTGCCGAGGCCGTGGGTGGTCGTTGTCGCATCGAATCCAAACCCCAGCAGGGCACACGGGTCATTGTGGAGGTGACGCGATGACGATCTCTGTTTTTCTGGCCGACGACCACGCGGTCGTCCGTGATGGGTTGCGGCTCCTGCTGGAAATGCAGGGGGATATCGAGGTGATTGGCGACACGGCCAGCGGGCGCGACGCAGTGTGCCAGGTGACGCAACTCCACCCCGACGTAGTGGTCATGGACATCGCCATGCCCGAACTGAATGGCATCGAAGCGACACGCCAGATCCGTGAAGCCTGCCCGTCAGTCCAGGTCGTCGTGCTCTCGATGTACTCGACGACCGAGCACATCTTTCGAGCATTACAGGCCGGGGCGCGCGGCTACGTGCTCAAAGAATCGGCCGGCGTCGAGGTAGTCAACGCCGTCCACGCGGTCCACTCCGGCCATCGCTACCTGAGCCAGCAAGCCTCGGACCAGATGATTGACGACTACATGCGGCAGCGCGAGGCCACCGAAGGCCAGAGCCCTCTGGCGCGTCTCAGCCCGCGCGAGCAGGAAATCCTTCAACTCGTCGTCGAGGGCCGGTCGAGCGCCGACATTGCGGACTCTCTCTCCCTTTCCGCAAAAACAGTCGAGACCTACCGCAGCCGCATGATGAAGAAGTTGGGCATCAGCGACCTCCCCAGCCTCGTCAAGTTCGCCATCCTGAACAGACTGACCCCGCTGGAATAGCCCACTCTCTATCACTGACCCATCGGCGCGCGCGATTTGTCAAACCTTTCCCGCCGAATTGTCAAACTCTCCCTACAGACAGGGAGCCCAATCTCTGGTATGATGATAACCCACTGGTCCCATCACACCTGTGGGCCATCGGGCTTGTCGAAGACACCTGCCCATGGGCTTGGGCTCTACCGTCATATTGCGGGCGGCGGGCGCACGAACCTACACCGTGCGCCCGCCGGCTTTCCGATGTCCCGATGTACGCCGATGGGTACATCGGACCATCGGCCCCCATCGGCTTGGCCCCCGCCCGCTGTTCCCCCGCAGTACCAGCCGCCATCCTGCTGACTGGTGGCCTTGCCGCTGCCATGGCCTACCGATTTCCTCGCTCTTCGTGTATAATGACCACCATCTATGAACGCAATCGCCATCGAGTGTCCCGTGGCGAGATACTCAAAGCGATCCATTCCAGAGGAGGCTCCCATGAATCCAAGCAAGCACTATCGTCCGTTATGGCTGACCGGCATCTTCCTGGTGCTGGCCGCGTTGGCCTGCAACGCGCCGGGCGTGAATTCTCCTACACAGGTACCTCCAGCGCCCACAGCGCCTCAAGTCGTGGAGGCCAGCCCTACAGCGCCTCAGGTAGTAGCAGCCAGCCCCACACCGCCCCCACCCACGGCCGCCACAGCCACTCCGGCCCCTGACGTCTCCGGCCCTGGTGGTTGCACCCTCAACGCCGCTTACGTCGCCGACGTCACCATCCCGGACAACACCGAACTTGCTCCCGGCAGAGCCTTTACCAAGGTATGGCGCGTAGGCAACTCTGGCACCTGCGCCTGGGGGGCAGGCACACAGTTGGTCTTTACCTCCGGCGAGCCAATAGGCGGGCCAGCGGCAGTGAGCGTTCCATCGGTGGCCCCCGGTTCCAATACCGACATCAGCGTGAACATGGTAGCGCCCGCCACGCCAGGGACCTACCGCTCTACCTGGCAGTTGCAGGATCCCGATGGCACGCGGTTCGGCAGCCAGGTCTACGTCCAGATCGTCGTGCCAGGGCCAGCCACCGCGACCCCCACGCCGACGGTGACCCCCACGCCACCAGCTGCCCCGCCGGACCTGGTCATCACCGACCTGAAAGTGGATGCCAGCGACCCACGCCAGGGCCTCCCTCTGCACGTCGTCGTCACGTTGCGCAACCAGGGCAGCAGTCCCGCCCAGAACTTCCACTGGGCCTGGCGCGTCTGCGTCCACGAAGGTTGCTCGTACACCGAAGCACCGGGAGCCTTCACGTTGCAGCCGGGCGAGGCGGTTGTCGCTCAGATGGAGTACCTCTTTCAGGGTTGGGCCACCTACACCACCGAGGCCTGGGTGGATTCCCGCGCAGAAACTGCAGAAAGCAACGAGACCAACAACACCCGCCAACTGGTGATCGAGGTCAAGCCAGGTCTCCCGGACCTGGTGATCTCCGCCATCAACTTCGACCCTGACCCACCCATTCAAGGACAGAACACCACAATCAAGGTAAAGGTCCACAACCAGGGCTCCCAGCCCACCGGTGGTTTCGCCGTCGAGTGGTGGGCCAGCGTTGACGCTCCTGCCCCGGCCTGCCAGTGGACCGTGGGCGGCGGGTTGGAGGCAGACGCAAAAGTGAAGCTAGAGTGCACCTACGCCTATCCCAGTTGGTACGGCAAGATCACCACCCGTGCCATCGCCGACGTAAGTGGGACGATCGCCGAGTTGAACGAGACCAACAACACCATGGACATGGAAACGCCGGTGAACAAACCGTAAGCCCAGACGAAATAGGCCTCCCGGAGGTTCAGAACCTTCGGGAGGCTTACGGCTCCCGCTCGAAATGAGCCTCCCGGAGGTTGGGAACCTCCGGGAGGCTTCACTAGAGCGCCAGTTCCACGTTCAGTGCCTGGAACACCTCATCAATGGGGTTAATGACAGTGGCAGCATCGGAGCCAGCAAAGAGCAGCCCTACGACCCGCCGATCCATACCCAGCACCGCCGAGCCAGAATCGCCCGGCTGGCTCAGCGGGCCGGCAACCAACTGGCCCGTGAAGAGCGCCGTAGGACCCCGGTAGTCAATGCGCAACGTCGCGTCAATCTGGGTAATGACGCTCTGAGTATGGCCGGTCGTGCGCCCCGTCTTCTGGACCCCCATCCCGAGTGTGGCGGTGCCAGCACCGACCGGCGCGCCAATGTAGAGAATCTCATTCTTTACCAGGTCCGGCGACAGGGGGCGAGCCAGTGCGGCATCCACCCGATTTACTCCTGGAGTCTGCTTCACTACTTGCAGTTTGTGGCTCGAGCCGAAACCGCGCGCGACGTAGTTCAGCAGCCGGGCGGACCACTCGGCGATGGGGCACTCTGACGGAGCCGTGCCGAAATCGAGCGGTACGTATTCGGCCAACGTGGCCACGCGATCATCTGCCGTACCACCGTCGGTCGGGCCTGGCTGAAGGATGGCATCCCCTTGCTGGGCCTGATTCATGTTGGCCAGGACGTGGTTGTTTGAGAGGATAAACACCTCTCCGCCCCGGCGCACCAGACAGCCAAAGGTACCTGCAGTGATGCGGTAGTGGCCTATCGAGACACCAGGCGGGACCACTGGCCGCCAACGGTCGCGGGGCCCCGACTGGAAGGCGTACAACACCCCCGTCTCCACCACGTCGGTCTTGACGCCGTCGAGCGACTTGGGCACCAGGTCCTGTGCGGTCAGCGCGGATGGGTCCACTTTTCGCGTGACCGAGATGACGAGACTGAGTTCGCCGGTACTGAGACCCTGGCTGATCTTGTAGCCAAGGCCAACACCGACGACATTCCGTTTGTCCAGCAGGTTCCCGATATAGACTCCCTTGACCTGCTTCGCCTGAGCCAATAGTTCTGGTATCGTACTCATCCGATCCCTCCTTGGAACGCCTGCAGGGTTCCCACCACCTGAATATCCACGGGTATACCCTCCAACTCGCGCGGTATCACGTCGTCAGGAGCAAGCTGAGACAGCGGCACCTTGTGTGTTACCGAGACCACAATGGCCGGTTCGCCAGGCGACTCTCCCACCCGCTGCCGGAAGCCGATCCCCACGCCGACGACGTTGGCTTTGCGCATCAGTTCGGCTTCGTACGCCATCCGCACCGCACGCAAACGATCCAGTGCCTCATTCCCGATCATTCACCATCCCTCCTTTCCTGGAAACCAAGGCCCGTGGGCTGGCGTCGGATGTAAGGGATGTCCGATGTACTCATCGGCCCCATCACCCCCTATCCGCGTCACCCAACCCTCCACTACTGTGGGGGGCTTGGGCCATCACTCAATCCCCCCTGTGTGGGGGGCCTGGACCGCTAAGGGCTTACGACTGTGGGGGCGACCTGCTGAACCGTCTGCAATTGTATCATCATTGCCCGTTGCACGCGAGCGGCTGCCTCCAGTTGTGCGTCTCCGGCCGCCTGGGCCAGGTCTGCTGCCCGCTCCAGGTCGGCCACGGCCGCAACATAGTCCCCTTGTTCCGCGCGAATGCTGGCCCGCAAGTAGTACCCACGGCCCAGGTCAGGCCTTTCCTGGATGGCTTGCTCTACATCCGCGCTGGCGGCGGCCAAATCCTTCGCACGCAGGTAGGCCAGAGCGCGATCCAGCAAGAAATCAAAATTGGTCTGGTACAGTCCACGGGCTGTTTCGAAAGCCATGCGCGCCTCATCGGGTTCGTGTAACTCAGTGTGGAGCACGCCTTGCCACATCCAGAGCAAGGGATCATCAGGGGTCAGGGCAGTCGCCGCCTCGAACTCAGCCAGCGCCGCGCGCAGGTCCCCTTTCTCAACCAGGGCTTCCCCGCTGCCAGAACGCTGGAGTGCCTGGCGTACCTGAGGGGGCGGAGCAATGAAACGGTCGTAGAGCAACCAGAGGCCGGCGAGGAGCAGCGCGGCCACCAGACCCCAGACGAGCGCCCGGCGCAGCCGCTGCACCCGCTGCCGGGCCACCTCCTCATCCAGGAACCACCACCAGCGCACTCGGTCCGGCTGCACGGCAGCCCGCTCTTCGTGAAGCGCCGCCCCGGCTTCGGCCAGGAACCGGTTCTGTCGTCGGCGCAGTTGCCGCTCCAAAGTCTCGAACCGCCCGCGCTCAGCGCGGACGTCTACGCCGGCCGCCCCGAATTCCGCCAAGGCAGAAGCGGCCTGGTCGAACAGGCGGAGCAATTCGAGCACCTGCGGCCCACCTCCGCGCAGGTTGGGCAACAGCCGTTCGGCCTTGTCCAAGGCCTCGCGGACGTGGTCAACGGACGTACGAGTCGTGGAAGGAACGAAGAATTTACCCATGGTCGTCACTCAATCCGTCTAAAGCTCTTCGTATAGCCGGTCCAACCCGGCTTTGATGCGGCGCGTGACCAGTTCACGCTCGACGCCCCGTCCCACGGCGTCGGTGTCGTCGGGAACAGGAAAGAGGGGCAGCATCTCGGCCACCAGGGGCGTCATATCTAGCCGCGTCTGCTCGGGCGTGTGCAACGAGCGCACCCGCCGGCGCGCCAACACGATGTACTCGCTGAGCGGCCCGGTAGTGGTCTGGTCACACAACGGACCCCGGCCAGGGACCATCGTCGTCTTCGCGAAGCGGGCCCGGCGTAACGCCGTCAACGTGTTCAGCCACGCCCTGGTGTCTGGTGAAACAGCCATAAAGGGATGAGTCTCCGCTACCAGCACATCGCCCGTGAACAGCACGTCCCGTTCCGGCATGTGAACCCATGCACTACCCGGCGCTGCCCCAGCGACGCACTCGACCGTCACGTCCATACCCCCTTTGTGCAGAGTCAGGCTACTGGAAAACGTGATCTCAGGCAGTACGATAGATACTCCCACCAGATCACCCGCCATCTCTGGATAGCGGCGTCCCCACCCTTCAACGATACTGCGCCAGAAACCTTCGGTATAGGCTGACGCTCGGTCGCAGGCCGCCCGGGCAGCGATCAGGGGAGCCTCCAGCAACCCCGCACTCAACAACCGATCGGGGTGCGTATCGGTGAGCACCCCGTAAAGCACTGGCCCCCCGGCGACGTCCACGATCCGCTGACGCCAGGCCTGGGCGTCGCGCGGCATGGTTGGGGCATCCACGGCAATAGCCCCCGCTGGCGTGACGATGAAGCCAACGTTGACGCCAGAATATTCGGTTGAAGCGTAGACATCAGGTGCGATTTCTTTCATAATTCGCCATTCGCCATCAGGCCGGCCAGCACTGTATTCACGTGTGCCAGATCGGTCACGGGGGCACTGCCCTGTGCCAGATGAGGCTGCCCGCCCCCTTTGCCCCCTAACCGCGCGCAGGCCTCCCGCAGCAGCGCCGCCACGTCGGGGCCTGGTCCTTCAGCGCGGGCAAAACACAGATGGGTCCGTTCACCGACACTGGCCAGCAAGGCCACCATCCCCGGACGTCGTGCCAATTCCTGAGCGAGCGCACGTAACTCAGCCGGGTCACGTCCCTCCCAGGCCCGCCTCACGACGCGGAATGTGGATTGCGGAATGCAGATTGCGGAATGCGGATTACGGACGTCCGCCGTCTGCGCCAATTCAGCCGCCTCCACGTCCAACAACTGCTTCTGTGCCTTGCGCAGATCGTGCCACAGTTGCCTGGCCTCGCCCTGCAGCCGCTCTACGGCCTGCTCCAGTTCCCGGTGGCCAACGGTGAGCAGGGCGGCCAGCCGATTGACGATCTCACTCCTGGCCCGATAGTCCCGCAGTGCGCGTCCACCACACAAAAACTCGACGCGGGACTCGTGGCCGCGATACTCGAGGCGCACGACCTTGATCAGGCCAATCTCGCCGGTATGGGCAACGTGCGTGCCGCCGCAGGGATTCACGTCAAAACCAGGCCCTACCCCTCCTGGAGGAGCAGCGATGTCCACGATACGCACCGCACCTTCCACAGCGGGCCGGCGTCTCAAACATATCGTTGCCAGTTCATCCTGACTCACAACGCGCGCATGGACCGGGCGATCCTCCCAGACCACCCGGTTGGCCAATTCCTCGACTCCCATCACCGCCTGCGGGTCCAGGCGGGCCGCGTTGATGTCTATCGTGCTCGCCTCGGCCCCCAGGTGGAACCCCACGGTATCGGCATTGAGCACCTGTTCGAAGGCAGCAGAGAGAACGTGCTGGCCGGTGTGCTGCTGCATGGCATCGAAGCGGTGTGGCCAGTCCAACACTCCCTCAACCTCACCTACGGCCTCCGGCAAAGCGCGTTCAAGGACATGGACAACGCCGAGCGGGGGACGCTCGGCACCATCTTGCTCCCGCACGACGACGTCACGCAGCGCTACCCCACCGAGCGTTCCCCGGTCGGCCGGCTGGCCGCCGGAAGTGGGGTAGAAGGCAGTCCGGTCGAGTACCACGGCCGGGTGCCCTTCCCAGGCCAAGCGCTCAATCACGTGGGCGGTGAAGCGAGTGCAGTATGCATCCGTATAGTACAGCCGTTCAGTCATCCAGCCTCCAGGGGCAACGTAAAACAGAAAGCCGCTCCATGTCCTACCTCACTCTCGACCCAGATGCGACCTCCGTGTGCCTCCACAGCCACCTTGCAGAAGGTGAGGCCCAGGCCAGTTCCCTTGAAGCCGCGAGCACTGTCCAGGCGTCCAAAACGATCAAACACGTGCTGGTGGAATTCTGGCGAAATCCCAGGCCCGGTGTCCGACACGGTGAACTGGATCTCTTGCCCCACCTGTTGCACCCTGACCGTAATGGTTCCTTCCTTGGGGGTGAACTTGATCGCGTTGTCTAGGAGGTTCGTCAACACCCGCAGGATCAACTCATTGTCGGCCGGTACCTCCGGCAGGGCATCGCAAGGGTGCACCAGCAGCGTCTGCCCTCTATCCAATGCCAACGGCTGGATCTGCTCGATCGCTTCAGAAATAACCGCTTCAGGGCTCACACGGGTCTTTTTCAACTCCGTCTCGCCCGCTTCCAGGCGGCCCATGTCCAGGAGCGAATTGATCAGCCGGTACAGCTTTTGCCCGCTGCGCATGGCGATGCGCACCAACTTCAACACCGGCACCGTCTCGTCCTGTTCGATGAAGGCTGTGGAGATCAACTGCAGGCTGCTCATGATGCTGCCGAGCGGGCTGCGCAAGTCGTGCACGATCATGTGCGTCAGGTCTGTACGTACCTGCTCCAATGCCACTCGCTCCGAGATGTCGTGCCCGATCCACTGGATGGCCTCTCGTCCGCCATAGTCAATCTTGGCCATGTGAGTCTCCAGGGTACGGACTCCTTCGACAACGGGCCTGCGGTCCGTCTCAGGGCAGGCCCCCTCAGTAGACGAGATCTGCATCTCAAGGCTGGATCGCTGGCCCTCTCGAACACGCTGGACGGCAGTCTGGCACGTCTCCGGTGCCACTCCAAGCGCACTCCAGAGAGCGACGCCCCTCAACTGCTCCCTCGGGCATCCTAGCATCTCGATCACTCGCTGGTTGAGGTCCAGGATCCTTCCATCCAGGTCCAGCACGATGATGGGGTCAATACTTGCGTTGAAGAGGCTCTCATAGCGGTACTCGGCCTGCCTCACGCGCTCGTAGAGTTCCACGTTGCGGATGGCGACGGCAGCCAGATCGGCCACCGCCAGCAACAACCGCTCGGCATACGCATCGGAAGCGCCCGTGGCCGGGTTGAGTACCTCGACCAGGCCGACCGCCTGCCCTTCCACCTCGATCGGTACGGCCAGACTGGGCAGGCTGTCGCCGGTGGGTGCCGGTGGGGGACTTGTGCCCGCTTCCTCTCTGGCCTCACCGACCACGACACGCAGGGTCTGTTCGCCGGTTTCCGGATTCACGCAAGTGGCCCTGGCCACTTCCGCTTGAAAGTAATCCCGCAACTGGGTCATCAGAGACCGCAGCACGCGTTCCAAATCGAGCGTTGTACCGATCAAGTTCTAAACACGACCTCCTCCCGCCCCTGCAGCCTCTCCAGGATCTTGGACGTGATCAGCGTCAGATGCGCAGGAATCAGCACAAAGTCCAAATCGTCGCAAGGCACACTCAACACCGGACAGAGGGAGAACCTCTCGATCCACTCGTCATACAACGTATTCAATTGGTTCAGATAAGACGTCGCAATGTCCTGCTCATAAGGACGCCCTCGGCGGCGGATTCGTTCCTTGAGAGTCGGAACCGTGGCGCGCAGGTAGACGATCAGATCTGGCGGGGGAAGCACGGTCGTTACGACGTCGTACAGTTCACAGTAACTGCGATAATCTCGCTCGTCCATCAATCCCTGCTGATACAGATTGCGAGCAAAGATCTCGGCGTCCTCGTATACCGTGCGATCTTGAATCACGGAGTTGGCGCACTGGAGTAACTGCCAATGGTGACGCAGGCGGCGTGAGAGGAAGTAGATCTGGGAATGAAAACTCCAGCGCCGCATATCCGTGTAGAAATCGGCCAGATAGGGGTTGTCGTTGACCGCCTCGAAAAATGGTTGCCAGTTCAGCTGCTCTCTCAGGAAGGCCGTCAGAGTAGACTTGCCCACCCCGATGTTGCCCGCGATGGCGACGAACCGTTTCATCTATTCTCTCCCTCTCGAATGCGGAATGCGGATTCCCTCACCTGCGTGGGGGACTTGACATTTGGTCCCCCTCTTGCACGTCCACTTCAGCCGAGCGGGCCAGGCGTTGCACCCGCGCCATCAGGTCCCGCAGGGCCATCCCCAGTTCCGGCCTCCCCGCCCAGCCACGGGCCAGCGCCGCCCCCAGGCGTCCCATCGCCTCGCTGGCCGCCAGAAACTCCACTACTGCCCCCCATCCTGATGCACCCTGCGCCACCTCCGCCAGCATTGGCGGTGCCGTCATCAGGCCGACGGGTTCCATTTGTGGCAAAGCCTGCTGATAGGCTCCGATCCCCAGGGCAGTCCGTACCTGCCCCTCGACCCATGCCAGAGCCGCCGCATCCTGGACATAGTCCAGTTCATTGGTGTCAATGGTCAACAGCGCCGTCTGAGTGTAGGTAGAAAAGTATTTCTCGTAGGCATGGCGGAGGCGTTCGATGTAAATGCGGTCCATCCCCCGTTCGTACGCGCGGTCGCGCCTGGCGATGCGCGCCATCAACACGTCGGCATCTGCGCGCAGGTAAATGACCAGGTCAGGCATTGGCATGCGGTCGGCCAGCACGTCGTACAGCCGCTTGTACACGTCCCACTCGTCCCCCTCCAGGTTCAGGCGCGCAAAGAGGCTGTCCTTGGCAAAGGCGTAATCCGCCACGAGCGGGCCGCGCTTCAGCAACGCTTGTACTGCCTGTTGCTGCTGGTAGCGGCTCAGCAAAAAGAACATCTGGGTCTGGAAGGCGTAACGAGCGGTGTCGGCGTAGAAATCCGCGAGAAAAGGGTTCTCTTCAAAGGCCTCCAACAGCAACCCCGATCCGAAGCGAGGCTGCAACAGGCGAGCCAGGGTCGTCTTCCCTACCCCAATGGCGCCCTCGATGACGAGGAAGAAGGATCGCATCGGCAAAAGACCTCCTCAGGCGGAATGCGGATTGCGGATCCCCGCCTACGAACCGGCGGCCAATTGCTGGCCGTAAGCCAGCAACACGCCGACCATAGCCTCGTCCCGTGCCTCAGCGTAGACGCGCAGCACGGGCTCGGTCCCCGAAGGACGGATCAAGAGCCACGAGTCGTCGGCCAGCAAGTACTTGACCCCGTCCAGTGTCCTCACCTCGACGATTTCCTGTCCACCCAACGAGCCTGGCACGTCCTGGGTGAGCCGGGCCACCATATCCGCCTTGCCAACAGGATGGCGGAGTGGGAGGTCACGACGAGTGTAGCAGGCCGGGCCCACGTCGGCCTGCAGGCCATCTACCAGTTCATGCAGGGAGACGCCGGCCGCCGCCACGACCTCCAGCAACAAGAGCCCCATCAACACGCCATCTCCTTCTGGAATGTGGCCCTTGATGCTCATCCCGCCCGACTCTTCACCACCCATCAGCACATCACCGTTCAACATGGTGTCGGCGATGTAGTTGAAGCCTACAGGTGTCTCCACCAGCGGCAGGTTGTAGCGTGCTGCCAGCCGATCCACCATACGCGTAGTAGAGACGCTCTTGACGACCTTCCCACTCCACCCGCGCTCCTCAACCAGGTGCCGGAGCACCAACGCAAAGATGTGATGAGGGTCTACGAACTCACCTCGGCCATCCATCGCACCGATCCGGTCGCCATCCCCATCCGTCGCCAGCCCCAGGTCCGCGTGGTAGGCCTGAATGGCAGCCTCTAACGCATTGAGATAGCAGGCGATGGGCTCCGGGTGGATGCCGCCAAAGCCAGGGTTCATCTCACCCCGAATCTCGTGCACCTCGCACCTGGTACGGGCCAGCATATCGGCGAGGCACTTGCGGCCGGAACCGTACATCGAGTCCGTCACCACCAGCAATTCGCCATCCGAGATGACGTCCATGTTGATCAGTTGGCCGAGGTGCTCATAATATGGCCAGGCAGGATCGAAACGACGGACGAGCCCCTGCTCCAGTGCCACCTGGTAGTCCATCACGTAAGGCCCATGGACTGCCTCTTGATTGCGCTTCAGATGGTCCTCGATGCACTTTGCCTGCTCCGGCAGGGCTGCCCCGCCAAAAGCGGCCTTTAGTTTGAAGCCATTGTAGCGCGGCGGGTTATGGCTGGCAGTGATCATCACGCCAGCATTGGCCTTCTTATGGACGACGGCGTAGGAAACGGCTGGGGTCGGAGCATCGGCACGGGTGAGATGGGCGACGATGCCGTTGCCAGCCAGGACGCAGGCCACTTCGGCCGCGTAGCGGTCGGAGAGAAAACGGGTGTCGAAACCCACGATGACCTCTGGCCGGCCGCCACCACTCTCCTCACACACGTAGTCGGCGACAGCCTGCGCCACCAACCGCAGATTGGCGAAGGTGAACGTGTCCGAGATGACAGCACGCCAGCCGTCGGTGCCGAACTTGATGGTCATGACGGGTCTCCTTCCAGGTAGATGAGTTCTCCAGATTATATCCTGAGACCTCCAAGGTGTCAAAACTCACACGTCGAAGTAGAGTTCCACCTCGTACGGGTGCGGGCGGTTGCGTACCTGGTAGTACTCTTCGTCCATTTTGAAGGCGATCCAGCGCTCGATCAGGTCCTCACTAAAGACATCCCCAGCCAGCAGGAACTCGTGGTCGCCGGCGAGCGCCTCCAGAGCCTCCTTGAGCGAGGCCGGCAACGGGCAGATCGTCGCCCGCTGCTCGTTTGTCCAGGCGAAGACGTTGGCGTCTATCGGCCCAAAACCGGCCTTGGTGGGGTCAATCTGGCGACGAATGCCATCCAACCCAGCCAGGAGCTGCGCCGCCAGCGCCAGGTAGACGTTACAGGTGGCATCGGGCGGACGGAACTCGAAGCGTGCCTGGTCGGGTTGCGTCGCATAGCGCGGAATCCGCACGGCGGCGCTCCGGTTGCCGATGGAGAAAAAGGCATTGACCGGAGCCTCAAAGCCAGGCACGAGCCGCCGGTAGGAATTTGTACTGGGGTTGGTGAAGGCTAGCAACGCTGGCCCATGCGTGAGCAGTCCACTGATGTAGTACAGGGCCGTCCGGCTCAGCAGGCCATACCCTGCAGGATCGTAGAAGACGTTCTCGCCTCCCTTGAACAACTGTTGGTGGAAATGCATACCCGAGCCGGCCTCGCCGTAGAGCGGCTTGGGCATAAAGGTGACCGTCTGGCCATGGCGATGAGCCACCATCTTGGTGACGTACTTGATGATCATCGTCGTATCGCCCGCCTCCAGGAGGCCGACCAACGGCGTCTCAATCTCGCATTGCCCCGGCCCCCCCACCTCGTGGTGGTGGTATTTGACCGGCACCCCCATCGCCTGCAGGTGCATGCTCATCTCGGTACGTAGGTTATAGAGGGTATCCTTGGGAGGGATGGCGTGATAGCCGCCATGAAGGGGAATATAGTAGCCATGCCCTCCAGCGCCACTGTGCCAGGCGGCCTCCCCCGATTCGACGCTGTATCCCGAACGGTTCATCGCATTTTCGTAGGCCACGCGGTCAAAGACGTAGAACTCAAACTCCGGCCCCCACAGGCTGCGATCGGCAATACCGGCCTCGACCATAGTTTCTTCGGCCCGGCGGGCGATGGTGCGCGGGTCGCTAGGAAACACTGCCTTCGTGTCCGCCTCCAGCGTAGTGCAGATGAAACTGAGCGTAAGCACGTCCCAGAAGGGGTCCACGAAGCCGGTAGAGAAATCGGGCACCAGCACCATGTCGCCGGCCTTGACCGACTTGAGGCCGACGGCGGAGCCATCAAAGCCCACCCCAGCCTCCACGAGGGCTAGGGTGAACTGGCTCTGGGGGATCGTGATATGGTGCCAACGGCCCCACAGATCCACGAACTTGAGGTCAATCATCTGCACGCCGTTCTCTTCCACGTAACGGCGTGCTTCCTCATAGGTGGCAAACATCGTTCACTCCTTCGTCGTTGTGATAGAAAACCTTCGCAAGGTTACCTCATCATTTCTCGATATACCGCCACCGTCTGTGTGGCGACCTGGGCCTGGGTGAAGGAGGCCAGCACCCGTTCCCGCCCTCGTCGGGCCAGCCCCGTCCACAAATCGTGGTCACGCATCAGGTGCATCAGGTGTTCCCGCAGTGCCTCTACGTCCCCCTCTGGAAAGGTCAGCCCGGCATCGCCAATTACGTTGGGGATCTCGCCGCAGTCGGAGCCGACCACGGGCACGCCGCAGGCCATGGTCTCGATCAACACCCGCCCAAACTGCTCGACCCAGTTGGGCTGGGAACGAGAGGGAAGCACCAGCACATCCAGTGCCCGATAGAACGCCGGCATGCGCATGGAAGGGATGTCCCCCTCGAAGGAGACCCGGTCCTGCAATCCCAGGGCCAGCGCCAGCGCTTCCAACCGGTCTCGCTCTGGCCCTGCTCCCACGATGGCTAACTGCCACGCGGCACCGATGCCGGCCACCGCCTCCAGCAACACATCCACCCCTTTCTCCGGCACCAGCCTGCCCACGTAGCCGATGAGGAAGCCCCGGGCGGGGTCCGGCGGTCCGAGACGCGGCGTGAAGATGTCGGGGTCCACACCGAACTGCGGGATGACGACGAGCGGCCCAGTGTAGCCCTTCTGGCGCCAGACGGTGCCCGCCCCCTGGCTGCCGGCGATGGCGTAATCGGCGTGGCGTAAGGCGTACCGTTCGATGAACCGGAAGGGGAATGGATAGCGGCGATTCAGGTTCTGCCAGGAGAACCACAGCACACGAGCACCGGCGCGCCTGGCCAGCCGCAGCACGTGGAACGTAGCCAGGTTGTACGGCTCCTCGTCCACGTGCACGACGTCGGGGGCGAAGGCGCGTAACCGCCGTCCCAAGCGGGGGTAAAAGTGGAGATGGAAATTGCCGTTGAACGCGATCGGTTCGACGACCAATTCGTAGTCACGGGTATGGGCGTGCTCCAGCCGGACGACGCGGCTGCCATCGTACCACGATGGTGGGACGACGACCATCAATTCGACGTCCGGGAAGCGCGCAATCTCCTCCAGTTTGCGCTGATAGGTACCCAACAGACAGGCTTTGGAGATCATCAGTACCCGCATAAATGCTCCAGTGCGTCACCCTGTGAGAGGTTGACTAGTGTCTGCATTGTGCTACAATCTGCCCGCTTTGGCAAGTCCTGTGGATGCCCAATCTCACGTGGCAACCACACAGCAGACCAAACCCGCACCTATCCTGGAGGAACCCGATGGTTCAACAACGTACCCTGATTGGTATCCTGCTGGCATCCGTATTGATTGGAGTAATACATGCATCGAGTGCAGCCGGGCCGCTCCCATCACGATCATTACAGGAGGGAACGAACCTGCTGACAAATCCAGGGTTTGAGGGGCTCTCTTGTCCTGGCCTACCGCCATCGGATACCTGCAAGAACTATACGCACAACGTCCACATTCAGGACGGGAAGCTTCGCGACAATATCGAGACTCCAGAAGGGTGGGTCACCTGGTGGCGCGTGGGTGTTGATCTCTACCAACCCGAGATCGTATTGATGCCAGCGAGCAATCCCAACTACACCGGCGAGGTGCCTCGTATCCGCAGCGGTTTCCGCGCCGTCAAGTTTTTCACCTACTCTCGCAACCACGACGGCGGGTTCTATCAGGTTGTGGCCGGGCTGCAACCTGGTGCCACGGTGCAACTTTCGGCCTACGCCCATGCGTGGGCCTGCAACTCCATGGACGGGGACAACGGTTGGGCTACCAGTTGTGGCGACCCGTGGACGATGATGTTCCAGGTCGGTATCGAACCGAATGGCGTGGCGGACCCATTCGCGTCATCCATCGTCTGGAGCACCGAACAAATCGCTCCCGACGTTTTCCAGTCCATTGGCCCGGCCACTGCCCAGGTAGGAGCGAGTGGCACTGTGGCCGTCTTCCTGCGCTCCAAGACCAAGTGGCCCGTAGAGCACAACGACGCCTACTGGGACGACGCCGCCCTGGTCTACGCGAGTCCACAAGGGGCAGCGCCAACCGCTGCACAACCTCCAGCGGCCACAGCGGCAACTCCACCAGCCCCAGCGGCCACGGCGACTGCCGGTCCTTCACCCACGCCGCGGCCCACTCCTACCCCCCGCCCAGATGGTGCGATTGTCCACGTCGTCGAGTCTGGCGACACGCTTTCTGGCATCGCACAGACATACGGCGTGACTGTGGAGCAGCTCCGGCAGTTGAACGCCGGTTCTATCGGCGACAATGATTTGATCATAGTGGACCAGGAACTGGTGGTTTCAGTGCCTGGCCAGCAGCCCGGCGCCACACCACTGCCTACCCAGCAGCCCACGGCCACACCAATGCCCACCTCTCCCACGCCTGAAGCCAGCCCCACGCTAACTGCACCGGCGAGCGCTTCCATCTGCGTGCTGGCCTACCACGACCGCAACGGCGACACAGTCCGTGACGAGGCCACGGAAGAGCTTTTGCCTAATGCCGAGTTTACCGTGACCGGCGCACCCGGCGTGAGCGCCGCATACACTTCCGACGGTATCAGCGAACCCTATTGCTTCACTGGGCTGGTCGCAGGGTCCTATCACGTGGTTCAGACTCCGCCTGCCGGCTACGCGCCCAGTGGTCAAGCGGAGTACGACGTAAGCGTGACAGAGGGAGCCAATTTGCCCTTGCAGATCGGCAACGTACGCCAGGAGGGTCCTGCTACCACCACCGCAGCCACCGTGGCTGCGCCAGGGGGTGGACAGGGCACTGGCACGTCGAGCGGCTCGACCTCTGGTCGCGTCTTCGCGACCGTCGCCAAGGTAAGCGGCGTGCTGGTGCTGATCCTGGTCGCAGGGATGGCCGTGCTGTATTTCGTCACCCGTCGCAGAAGATAGAACCCGCATGGCGTAAAATTCTCTAACATCATCAGAGGTTTGACAGGCATGTGCATTGTGCTATAATTTGCGCGCTAAGGAGGGCTCTGATGATTCGAAAACGTGCGTGGATCGGCATCTTGCTGGCCTTCGTGTTGGTGGGAACGGTGCCGGTCTCTTCTCTGGCCGCGCCTGACCTCTCGCGACTGCCACAGGAAGGCCAGAACCTGCTGAAGAACCCAGGGTTCGAGGGCATCACCTGTAGCCCAGGTTCGGCCGCTGGCTGGTGTAACGACAACTGGACTCGGGACACCTTCAACGGCCAGACCTACCAGGAGGTTTACACTCCTCAAGGGTGGGTCACCTACTGGAGTGAAGGGACAAATCCCTCGGACGGGCGGAAATTCGGCCGGCCGGAATGCAAAGTCGTCCCCAACGTGGATCCTTTCGTGGGGCCGCCTGCCCGCATCCACAGCGGCAACTATGCGATCATGCAGTTTGGCTTCTACCGCGCCATTGACTCCGGCGTCTACCAGTTCGTCCCGGGCCTGAGCCCCGGTGCCACTATCCAGTTCTCCGCCTACGCGCACGCCTATGCCTGTGACACAGACGGAACCAATGCCCTTTCCTGCGGCGACGCGTACCAGATGCTCTTCCGCGTAGGCATTGACCCCAACGGAGGTACCGATCCCTGGAGCCCGAACATCGTATGGGCCAGCGGCTATTCCAACGATACGTTCCGCTCGATCGGCCCGGCCGAGGCCCAGGTGGGCGGCGCCGGCGCCGTCACCGTCTTCCTGCGCGCGACCGCCAAATGGACCTACAAGCACAACGACGTCTATTGGGATGGCGCCTCCCTCGTATATACTACGCCGCCGGCGCCGCCGACGAATACCCCACCGCCTGTACCCCCCACGCCCGCTGTGCCGCCCACACCGCGTAACACTCCCACTCCACGCCCAGACGGTGCCATCGTCCACGTCGTCGAATCCGGTGACACGCTCTTCGGCATCGCGCTGGCGTACGGCGTAGACGTGAACCAGATTCGCCAACTCAACGCGGGCGCCCTCGGTCCCGGGGACCTGATCTTGGTGGGCCAGGAGCTGGTGATCTCTCTGCCGAGCCAGACCCCCACCCCCACGCTGCCGCCACCACCCCCGACGACGGAGACCAGTTCCGTACCCACGCCGCTCCCGGGCGCTTCGATCTGCGTACTGGCCTATCACGACCGGAACAACGACATGATCCGGGCCAGCGATACAGAAGAACTCTTGCCCAACGCCGAGTTTACGCTCGCCGACGGTTCTGGCGCAGTGAACCGCTATACGTCCGACGGCATCAGCGAACCCTACTGCTTCACCGGGCTGGCTCCAGGAGCCTACCGGGTGATCGAGAGCGCCCCTCCGGGTTACAAGCCCAGTGGCCCGGCTGAGTGGCCCGTGGCAGTCGCCGAGGGAACGAAGATCGAGATCCAGTTTGGCAACGCGCGGAGCGAAAGCCCCGCTGCCCCTGGCGAGGCCACCGAACCGGCACCAGAGAGCGAGGAGGGCGAGGAACCAGGCGGCGGTTCTACCACCGGCAGCATCTTCGCCACCGTCGCCAAGGTGAGCGGCATCCTGGTGCTGATCCTGGCGGCAGGCGTAGCCACGCTTTTCTTCCTCAACCGGCGCAGGATGTAGGCCCAAGAATGATCAGTATGCATTCGGGGACCTGAGCAGGCTGAAGGCGGTGCGGACCAGGATCTTGACGTCCAGGAGCAGCGACCAGTTCTCGATGTACCACAGGTCGTACTTGGTCCTCTCGACAATCGAGGTGTCGCCGCGCAGGCCGTTGACCTGCGCCCAGCCGGTGATGCCGGCCTTCTCCCAGTGGCGGTCCATGTAGCGCGGGATCGAACGGCGGAACTGGTTGACGTAGACGGTGCGCTCGGGACGAGGTCCCACCAGGCTCATTTCCCCGATCAGTACGTTGATCAATTGAGGCAATTCGTCTACGTTGATGCGGCGGATGATGCGCCCCAGCCGGGTGACACGTGGGTCCCTCTCTACCGTCCAACCAGGACCGTGAGCCTCCGCATCCTGCCGCATGGAGCGGAACTTGAGCATCAGGAAGGACCGAGCGTCGAGCCCCATGCGCTCCTGGGCATAGAACACCGGGCCTCGCGAATCCAGTTTGATCAGCACCGCCATGAACACCATCAGCGGCGAGATCACGACCAGCGCACAAGCCGCCCCCACCACGTCCATCAACCGCTTGGCCGTGCGTCTCCAGCCGCGCAGGGCAATATCGCGCACGGTCAGCAGTGGCAGCCCCCCCAGGTCGCCGATGGTGACCTGGCTGGCCATGATCTGGAACACGTCTGGGTAGACCCTGATGGTCACCTTGCCCCGCTCACACTCTGAAATCAGCATCAGGATTTCCTGATGCGTCGCCTCCGGCAAGGCGATGATGACCTCGTCAACCTGGTGCTCATGAATGAGCGGAGCCAACTCGCCGGCCTGCCCAAGCACGGGGGCGGGCAACGGTCCCCCGTTCAAGCCATCGGTGGTGACGAAGCCGATGACCTCGTACCCCAGGCCGGGATTCGACAGGATTTTCTGGACAATCATGCGCCCCACGTCCCCCGTGCCGACGACGAGCACCCGGTCGCGCCCCCACCCCTGCCGGCGCGACCTGACACGGACCTGCGCGTGTGCCACCCGGCCGATGGTGACGAACAGGATGGTAAGCCCCCAACCATACAAGACCATCCCCCGCGAGTAGTCCAATTCCAGCGTGCTATTCTTGAACAGCAGCGAAGCCAGCGCTACCCCCATCAGTACACCCACGGTAGTGAATGCGAAGATGGAGTAGAACTCGTCAATGCGCGACGGCCCACGGGTCAGACGGTAAAGACGAGAGATGGCGAATACGGTTACGACAGAAGCGACCTGGGCCAGGACAATGCCCCTATAGTAGGAAAAACTCCCTATGTTCTGGGCCGCGTCCGGCCAGGGAATCCAGCGGCGTATCCAATAGGCCAGCAAGAAGGCCAGGCTGACCATCACCATGTCGGTGAAGGCCAACGTGAGCACGAAGACGACCTGAGTCTGCGTCTTCGACTTCACGGCTTTGCCTCCGTTCGCTGTTTCACAGCCAGTGACTGCCGCAATTGTTCGAGTTTCTGCCGCAATGAAATGGCACCGACAACAAGCACGTGTAACCACCAGGAGGTCCGTGCAGCATAATGCTTCTGGTAAAAGATACCCATCGCGCGGTAGAACTCGACCTGCGCCCGCCGGCTCTGGCGGGTGGACGCTCGCTTGACGTGGAGCACCGTCACAGCCGGATTGTAGTAGACCTTCCAACCCGCTGCCTTAATGCGGTACGCCCAATCCAGATCCTCGCCATACATGAAGAACTGCCCATCCATCAGCCCGACCTGGGCAATAGCCTCCGCCCGCACCAACATAAACGCTCCCATGACACAGTCCACCTCGGCAACCTGGTCCGGGTCAAGGTAAGTGAGGTTATAGCGACCAAACCGCTGGCTGCGAGGGAAGAGACGCGACAGTTTGATCAGGCGGTAGAAGGAGACCTCCGGCGTAGGAAATGAACGCCGGCATGCCAGGTCAAGCGCACCATCGGGTAGTACCACTCTCGGGCCTGCCATACCCGCATCGGCGTGCTCGGACATAAAGTCCAGCATGCACGCAAATGCATCCGGCGGCAATTCGGTATCCGAGTTCAAGAGTAGTGCAAACTTGGGAGTGCGGGAGTTCGCATGCGGGCCTTCGGTAAAGCCAAAGGCTTCCAGTCCCTGGTTGTTAGCACGGGGATAGCCAACATTGTCTGTATTGGCGATCAGCCGCGCCTGGGGGAACTCGGCGGTGACCATCTCGGCGCTGCCATCGAGCGAAGCATTGTCCACCACGCAGACGTCAGACGTGAAACTCCCCTGACTGGCGTATACCGAGCGCAGGCAGGTTCGCAGCAGGTCGCGGGTGTTGTAACTGACGATCACAATCCCAAAGTCAAGCATAGTCCTGGTGAGCGCATTGTAGCACAAAGGCCCAGGCCGGTCAAACATAGTTACTGACGGAGCAGGTGCCGCTCGATCCACGCTTCCACCGCTGCCAGCACCAGTTCCCTGCCGATGTCGCTATGCACCTCTACCCTCCTCAGGCTCTGATGTCTAGTTCGTACACCCGATACCGCTTGTCCAACCTGGCTCCCATGCGCGTCGCCAGTTTGTTCGTCATCGGGTTGTCCTCGCCCGTAAGCGACATGTCCACCCACTTGTACCCCTTGCGCAACACGGCACGGGCCATCTCCAGGTAGATCAGTGCGTCCAATCCTCGCCCCCAGTACTCGGGCAACATCGCCATGATCTTGAAACTGACGCCTGGAATGCGCCGGCTGTGCCACCACAACTGGAGGTAGTTCCAGGGATAGCGCAGGCCATTGCAGTGCAGCAGCGCCTGGTTGACGTCCGGCAGGCCCAGGCCAAAGCCTACCTCCCGCCCATCCGCCAGCGCAAAGAGCGCAAAGTCGGGATCAACCAGTGGCCGCAGTTTCTCAGCCTGCTGGTGCCACTCGCGTTCTTCCATGGGCGTGAACTCTGGCAGGACAGCCAGCGACCGGTTGTAGATCTGGCGTGCGATCTCCATGTCACCGTCCCAGTCGTCGAGGTTGCCACGGCGCACGGTGTAGCCATACCGCTGGCGGGTGTATTCGGCGACCCGCACCAATCTGGCCGGCAATACCTCGTCCCCATCACCGGGGGGCAGGTCATCCCGATCCAAGCGATAGGCCAGCGAATCCATCCATTTCCGAAAACCGTACCGCTCGACCAAGTCCACGTAATATGGCGGCGTCCAGCCCATCAGGATCGCCGGTGGGGTCTCCCGGCCTTCGATCAGCAACCCCGGCTCATCGTTGGCGCTGAAACTCTGCGGGCCTCGCAGCGTAGCGAGCCCCCGTGCGCGCGCCCACGCGACTGCGCGGTCGAACAGGACCTGGGCGACGGCGTCATCATCCACGCACTCGAAGAAACCGAATATGGCGACCTGCTCTCCGGACAGTTGATTCGCATGGCGATCCACCGCCACGGCAATCGTCCCTGCGACCCGGCCATCACGCACGGCGACGAATGGCGCCACCTCGCCGTACTGGAACAGGGGGTTCTGGCGCCGATCGAGCCGCGCCGCCCGTTCGCTCACAATGGGAGGCACCCACCTGGAATCCCTTTTGTAGATACGCCACGGAAAAAGCAAGAAGGCACGTCGCTGATGCGGGGTGACCACTGGCTCGACGGTGACTGCTGAGGGCGCGGACGAGTACATCCGGTTCATCTCCTGGGACAATGAAAGATCTTTGCTGACTGCGGCGATGATTATAGCACATTTGCAGCGGGCCGGGAATTGTCGTCAGGGCCACCTTGACGAATGAGCCATTTTATCCTACAATCCCACTACCAGCACGACATCCCAGACGCGAAAGTGACCATGAACAGATTCAGACTACGCTCTCAAGACCAAGCCGACCTACTGCACTTTTTGCAGGACCTGGTTCGCATGCCCAGCCCCTCGACCCAGGAGCACGTGGTGGCGGAACGCACCGTCGCCGAAATGAAGCACCTGGGCTTCCGCAACGTACACGTTGACCGCATTGGGAACGTCATCGGTTGGATTGGACCAGGCCACGGCCCGCTGCTGATGCTCAACAGCCACCTGGACACGGTACGGGTCAGCGACCCGGCCGCCTGGAGCCGCGAACCCTTCGGAGCCGAAGTCAAGAATGGCGTGCTATACGGCGTGGGGGCTTGCGACATGAAGGGGGGGCTGGCAGCGATGATCTACGGTGCCAAACTGCTGCGTGACGCAAGAGTACCCCTCAAAGGGGACGTCGTCGTGGCCTGCGTGGTCCAGGAGGAACCGTGCGAAGGCTTGGGGTCCAGCGTGCTGATCGAAGAAGAGGGGATACGCCCAGACTGGGTCGTGGTAGGCGAGCCCACCGGTCTGGACGTCAGCCGGGGGCAGCGCGGACGGATGGAGATGCGCCTCGTCATTCACGGGCGGGCGGCCCACTCCGCCTCCCCAGACCTGGGCGAGAACGCGATCTACACCTCCGCACGGCTGCTGTTTGGCCTCGAGTTGCTGGCCGGGCAACTGGCCAGCGACGACTTCCTTGGCCCCGGCACACTGGCAGTGACCGCCATCGCGTCCAGCGCCAGCAGTCACAACGCAGTACCCGACCGCTGCGAGTTGATCATTGACCGCCGGCTGACGTTAGGCGAGAACGAGACGACCGCCCTTTCTCAGGTGCAACGGGTCGTCGCCCGCGAGGGGGCGCGTGCGGAGGTAGAAGTAGTCGAGTACCAGGCTACCAGTTATACCGGTTATGCCTGCCACGTCCGCCAGGTCTACCCCGCCTGGGTGATGGCGGAAGACCATCCACTAGTGACAAGTACGGTGCATGCCGTACGGGAGCAATTGAAGCACCGGCCCCGCGTGGGCCGCTGGGACTTTTCGACCGAAGGGGTCTACACGGCCGGGATGGCCGGCATCCCGACCGTGGGGTTCGGGCCAGGCGACCCTCGCGACATCCATACCGCGGACGAACACGTGCGGCTGGCCGACGTCTACGCCGCTGCGGAGGTATACGCGCGGCTGGCCGTGGAATTACTAGGAGCGACGTAGATGTTACGAATTGCTCCCCCAGTGAGCCAGACCCTGGCTGCGGGCGGCCCGGTGGTAGCGCTGGAATCGGCGCTCATCACCCACGGCTTTGCCCCTCCGGCCAACCTGGACGTGGCGCGGCGGATCGAAGCGGCAGTACGTGAGGAAGGAGCACGGCCGGCCACCATCGCCGTATTGGAGGGGCAGGTGCGAGTGGGGCTCTCTGAAGCGGAGGTGGCTCACCTGGCCTCCGACCGCTCGGCCCGCAAGGTCAGCCTGCGCGACCTGCCGCTCGTGCTGGCCCAGGGTGCCAGCGGTGGCACGACCGTCGCTGCGACCATCCACCTGGCACGCCGCGCCGGCATCCACGTCTTCGCCACCGGCGGCATCGGCGGCGTACACCGCGGCCACCCCGAAGACGTCTCGGCCGACCTGCCCGCCCTGGCCTCGAATCCCATCGTGGTCGTGTGTGCCGGGGCCAAGGCCATCCTCGACCTGCCCCGCACATTGGAGTACCTGGAGACCCACGGCGTGCCGGTGATCGGCTACGGCACCGACGAGTTTCCCGCCTTCTACAGCCGCCGCTCGGGGCTGAGGCTGGACGCGCGGGTCGAGACGCCAGAGGAGATCGCCGAGATGGCTCGGGCACGGGGGGAATTGGACCTCACGGCGGCGCTCCTGGTCTGCGTCCCGGTCCCTGAGGTGGAAGAAATGCCAGCCGCCAAGGCGGAAGCGGCCATCGCCCAGGCGGTGGCGGAGGCGGAGACCAGGGGGGTGAGCGGCAAGGCGCTGACCCCCTTCCTGCTGGCGCGGCTGGTCGAACTGACCGGCGGGCAGGCTCGTCAGGCCAACGAGGCCCTGCTACTCAATAACGCCCGCGTAGCGGCCCGCATCGCTCGGGCCCTGGCCGCTCACCCGTAATTCCGTTCGTAGTGCGCGCTTCATCGCGCCCAGCCGAAGCACCCACTACGAACCACCGAACGGCAACGATAGCCAGGGGCTATTGAGGAACTCACCCGAACCATCGGTACGGTACAGAGCAATCCGCACGGCCTGAGGCTGAACGCCGTCCGGCACTTCCAGGAAGTAGTGATCCCCCACGATCTCCCCGGCGCGCCAGCGCGAGGTGGGGTACAGGCCATACACAGGATGGCTCTGGTCGGCTTGAGCCAGGACATCTTGCGCCCCTCGCGGAGGGTCGTGCGCCACCAGGTGTACGGCGACGCTGTAATCCAGCGGTGTCGGCACCTCCGCCTGCCAGTACACGGTGACCACCAGCCTAAGGCCGCCGACGCTGTCCAGGCCTTGAGACACTTGCGCTGAGCGTATCCACAGCCCGTTCTCCAGGTCCAACGCCGGCCCTGGAGGCACGTCGGCGGGCGTGACGGGCGGCGTCAGCGCAATCTCGACGATCTCCGGAGCAGCCGACGAGAGGTGAACGTTTCCCAGCCGCTGCTCCCACCAGGAGAGCGGCCGCAGGTAAAAGGTCCGGCTGAAGGTAAGCAGCCGGTCGCCACGGGCCAGGATGGCCCGGAAATCCGCATTGTGGTCCACCACGTCCAGGCCTGGCAGCCGGCGCGCGCCAGTTTCGGCGCGTTGGAACGCCTGAGCGTAGGCCAACGCCCAGTAATCGTTCCCCCACAGTGCCATGAAGGTCGCCGGGCGGTCGTCCGGAGGTGGAGCGACCTGTTCCGCCGTGGAGATGATGCTCTCAGCGCTTGTGTCGCGCGTGACCCCCAACACCGTTGGACGGTTGAGCGCACACAGGAAGAGCAGTGCGCCGGCGAGGACCAGGGTGGCCAGGGTGCGCCCCCACTTGGCCCGCCGGCCCAGGAGGTCGGCCAGCAACGCCAGCCCCACGCTGGCCACGACCGTCACGGGCAGGTGGGCCGCGAGTTGCGCATCGCCGACGCGGCCGATCCACACCGCGCCTGTCAACAAGAGATAGGGCGCCCAGGCCAGCGTCAGTGCGAGCAATTCTCGCCCGCGCTCGCGGAACGCCAGGGCAAACAGCCCCAATAGCCCCAACACCAGCAACACAGGCGAGAGATCGGCCGCGGTCACTGCAAAGGCGCGCTGGATCCTCCCACACCACTCAGCGATGCCCTCCGGCCAGGAAATGATGCGCTCCGCCCGGTTGTCCAGCAGCATACTGACGACCCGCTGCCAGGTGCCGGGAGAGCCGAACACCCACGTGGCTCCCTGCCACACGCGCAGGGGGAGGTAGAGATACGTCAGGGGCGCCAGCAGGCACAGCCCCAGTGCCGGCAGTAGCCCGCGCCAGATTGCCCGCCACTGCGCCAGCACCAACACGGCCACCGCGGGAGCCAGAAAGAGCACGGCGCGCTGATGCGCGACCCCCTGGCTGAAGGCCAGCGCCAGCAGCAGGAGGTCACGGCACTCCCCGGAACGCCCGAAGCGGAGCGCCAGGAGCAGCGTGGCAACTGTGAAGGCCACCGTCAACGTATGGACTTCAGCCAAAGAGGCATCCATCCACACTGAAGTGGAGGCGGCGGCCACCAGCGCTCCCAGCGCAGCCAATGGGCCGGGGACGTCGAACTCCTGGACTAGCACCACCAGCAGCCCGACGGAGACAGCGCCCCACAGCGCCGAGAAGAGAGAGGCACCGGCCGCCGGCGCAACGCCCACCCAGCGCAGGAGCGTGACAAACAGGGAGCCAAGAAACGTGTAGAGTGGGTACGCCGTCCAGTGGATCGTGCCCCAGCGGGGAAGCGCGTTCTGGATCTCGCCGACGTCGGTGGTGTAGGGGCTGTCGCTGCCGTTCACGACCGTCTGGAACGTGGAGAGAAACAGCAAGCAGGCAGCGGCCGTGGCAATCGCCACCCAGGCCCTTTTATCGCGCTGGACAAAGTCCACAATGCCTCGTCTTGCCACCATGATTACTCCTACTGTCGCTGATCCAGTGCCGTCCACGACAGACCAGACCGGTATTATAACACACGGGAGAATAGAAGGGCAGGAGGCGGAAGGCGGCTTGGCGGGCTTCCTTGTTCCAATTTCAGGATGGGTGTAGAATCTACTCGTTCCGTTTGCCAACGCCAAAGGAGGAATGTCCCATGGGTAACCCAGGATCACGCCGCTCTTCGAGCATGCGTACGCTGGAAGCCGCTATCACCTTGCTGTTTCTCGTCCAGGCAGTACGCGTGCTCTTCTCCGTCCTCTTCGGCCTCATCTACGATACGATCTTCTCCGAGAAGGTGGCACTGGGAACGCTGGGTGGGATCATGCTCCTCGTCATCGCCGCGTTTCTGACGCCGCTGGCGGCCCCGCGCCGAGATTCCCGCCTGCTGCTGGCTGTCACCGCGCTCATCGCCGCGCTGGCCCGCATCCCGCTGACGATCAACCAGCCGGCGGTGCGGCTCTGGAGCAGCCTCATCATCGTCGGGGCAGCCGGCACGTATGCGGTTGGGCTGCTCCACGAACGACCTCGCACCTTTCCGACCGCACTGCTGCTGGCGTTCGTCGCCGACCAGTTCCTGCGCGCCGCCGGCAACACGTACGACATCGGGCTACGCCCGTGGTGGCTGCCCGTCCAGGTGGTACTCTCGCTGGCGACCAGTGCGCTAGCCTGGTGGACCTTCGCTCCGGGGAGTTCCCCCCGCCACCACCAACCCGCTCCCCCGGCGGAAGAAAGCATCGGCCTGGTGGGTGGACTGGCCATAGGAGCGCTCCTGTTCCTGGAAACGTCGCTCCTGGGTTTCCCCAACGCGCTGGCCCGGTGGAGCAGCGTGAACTATGCCATCGTCGCCCCGCTGTTGATGGCGGTGACGCTTCTGCCGCTGATGCCCGGCATCCCTCGGACAAGAACACAGTTCCCCAGTGGGCTGGTAGGCTGGCTGGGGCTGCTCCTCCTGACGTTGGCGCAGTTGGTCGTGGGAAAGAGGCAAAGTAACGACGCTGCAGCGCTCCTGGGCCTCCTCCTGGCCCAGTACCTGGTTCTGCTCCCCCTCCACCACATCGTCGGCCCCCGCCGCCGCGGCCGTCCCGGTCTGGCGCTGGCATTGGGGCTGTTGCTGTTCCTGGTGCTCAACTTTGCACTGGCCTTCGCCTTCACCTATCCCTATACCATCCCGGCGTTCCGCGACCGAGGAGTTGCGGTGTTCGCCGTGGCCGCTGTCCTGGTCTATGCTCCCACCATCGTCTACACCCCTGCACCCCGCCGGCCCGTCCGGGCAGAGCCTCCGAATCTGAGACCGTTCTGGGTATGGAGCGCCAGCACACTCATCCTGGTCGCCCTCGTCGTGGCCTTCGCCTGGCCCCGTGGGTTCGCCCCACAGGCAGGCGGCCCCGTGCGCGTCGGCACCTACAACGTGCACTATGGCTACAACACGTCCTGGCAGTTCACGCTCGAGGACATCGCCCGCACGATTGAGGAGAGTGGCGCCGACGTCGTCATGCTGCAAGAGGTAGACGCCTGCCGCATCACCAGTTACGGCGTGGACGACGGCCTGTGGTTGGCGCGCCGGCTGGGGATGCAGGAGGTGTACGGCCCGGCGCTGGAGGAACTCTCGGGCATCGCCCTGCTCACCCGCTTCCCCATCGCCGAGTCCGGTGCCCGTCTGCTGACCAGCCAATTGGAGCAGACTGCCATCGTGCACGCCCGGGTACGGGTCGGCAACCGGCCGCTGGAGGCCTACGGCGTGTGGATGGGGCTGGAACCCGAGGAGCGGGCGCGCCAGTTGGACGACGTGCTAGACATCATCGGCGCGGCGACTCCGGCGGTGCTGGGCGGTGACTTTAACTCGACCCCCGATTCGCCCGTCTACGCCCGCCTTCGCGCGGCCGGGTTCGAGGACCCTTTCGTCGCCGGCGGCTTCGACGCGACTCTCACCGACCCGGCGGTCGAGCCCGTCGCGCGCATTGATTTCGTCTGGGCGCGGGGGCTGGAGGTACGAGACGCTCAGGTGCTCGACTCACTGGCTTCCGACCACCGCATGGTCGTGGTGGAACTGGTACTGGGGATACAATAGGGCCGCCATGCGCATCCGTTACCTCAGCCTGACCAACTTTCGCAACTACGCTCGCCTGGAACTGGCGCTGCCCGGGCGGCCGCTGCTACTCTACGGGGCGAACGCCCAGGGCAAGACCAGCCTGCTGGAGGCCATCTATTTCCTCGCCACCGGTTCCTCGCCGTTGACTCCGCTGGACCGCCAACTGATCAAGTGGGACGCCGAGGCCGAAGGGCTACCCTACGCCCGTGTGTGGGCCGAGGTCGTGCGCCAGACCCACGTCCAGGAGGTCGAGATCGTCGTGGAGAAGAGGACGCTGGCGAATGGCACGGACCGGTTGCAGAAGACGATCCGCGTAGACCGGGCACGCAAGCGCCGCACCGACCTGGCCGGGCGGTTGAACGTCGTGCTGTTCACGCCGCAAGACGTCGAACTGGTCTCAGGCCCGCCCGCCGGCCGCCGCCGTTACCTGGACGACACACTGTGCCAGGTAGACGGGGCGTACTGCACGGCGCTGGAGCGCTACGGCGAAGCACTCCACCAGCGCAACGCTGGTCTGCGGCACCTGCGCGACGAGGGAGGAGATTCCACCCAACTGGCCCCCTTCGAGGAGGTGCTGGCCTGCCAGGGGGTCATCGTCGCCCACGGCCGCCGCGAACTGGTGGCCGCCCTATCGCAGCGCGCCGACCGCATCCACCAACACCTAACCGGCGGAGCGGAATGGCTGCGGCTGGAATACCATCCGAACTTCGACCCGGCTGCACCACCGGCGCTGAAATACCAGATGGAGTTGGGGTTGCAGCCCTACACCGGTCCTCCGGCGGGAATCGGAGCCGAGGGGTTGGTCGAGGCGTTCCGGCAGGCGCTCATGGCACGGCGGGCAGACGAGGTCAAGCGCGGCATGACGCTCATCGGCCCGCACCGGGACGAGATGGCCTTCATCGCCGGCAACCCTGCCCAAGGGACCCACGAGATAGACCTGGGCACCTACGGCTCGCGAGGGCAACAACGTACGGCGGTGCTGGCGCTCAAGTTGGCGCAACTGGAGTGGATGCGGGAGCGCACGAACGAAACGCCCGTGCTCTTGCTGGACGAGGTACTGGCCGAATTGGATACGGCGCGACGGCGTTACCTGCTCGAGCGGGTGGATAGCGTCGAGCAGGCGCTGCTCACCGCCACCGATCCCGACATGTTCAGCGCCAGGTTCCGGGAACAGGCTGCCCTGTGGGAGATCCGAGGAGGAGTGTGTATTACAGGCTGAGGTGTGCGGAACGATAACACCCCCTCGCCCCATTCCTCATTTCCTCACTCCTACTTCAACGGCCGTTTCTTGGGGACTCCTGTCCGGCGGGGATAGCGCTCCGGCGTGGCAGCCACCTTGTCCACCACCACCAGATAGCGCGTCTCGGCCAGCCCGCGCAGTTCCACGGGCAGCAGTTGCCGCACCCGCCCTCCCAGCGTGGCGATCGCCGCGTCGGTGCCGTGGACTTCGGCGGCGGCCCCCTCCCCTTTCTGTGCCAACGCTGCGCCCCCCACCCGCACCAACGGCAGCAGATACTCGGCCAGCGTCGGCATCTCCGCCACGGCGCGGGCCAGCGCCCAATCGTACCGCTCACGGTGGGCCGGATCGCGCCCCAGGTCCTCCGCCCGGCCGTGGATCACCTCGACCCCCTTGAGCCCCAACTCGTGCACGACGTGCTCCAGGTAGGTCACCTTCTTGCGGGTCGCCTCCAGCAGCGTCAGCCGCATACTGGGGCAGACAATCTTGAGCGGGAGGCCCGGAAACCCCGCCCCCGTGCCCACGTCAATCACCCGCGCTCCGGCCAACAATTCCGCCCGCGGCAGCGCCTTCAGGCAGGAAAGCGAATCGAGGAAATGGCGTACCAGCACCCCTTCCCGGTCGGTGACCGCGGTCAGGTTGAAGCGCTGATTCCACTCCAACAATTCCCGATAGCAGGCCTCGAACGCGGCCAGGTGACGGTCGGTGAGCGTGACGCCCAGTTCGCGCGCGCCTGCGATCAGTGGCTCCATAAAGGGAGATTCCCTCTTCGCGCCTTTCGAATCCTCTCGCGAGCGTTCTAGTCCGTCTCAGGCCCCGAACTTGGTGAGCCGGCCGGCGTGGGCCATGGCCAGCGGCATCAGGTCCACGTGGTGGATGTGCCCCAGGCCTCCGGCCATGCACGGCCGCTCCCCGAACTGCTTCACCCCGTCGGGCCGGATGTACCTGGCCCACAAGAGTACCGGCAGTTCGTGCCAACTATGGGCCTTCCACACCGCCGGGGTCGAATGGTCCCCCGTGACGATGACCACGTCCGGTCCCAGCGCCAGGATGCCCGGCAGCACCTCGTCAAAGTGCTCGATGACCTTCACCTTGCCCTCAAAGTCCCCATCCTCCCCGCGGCTGTCGGTCTTTTTGACGTGGAGGAAGAAGAAATCATAGTTGGCCCAGTGGGCCTTGAGCGTCTCGACCTCGTCTTCGATCGTCTCCCCCGTGGGCAGCACCTCCATCCCGGCCAGTTTGGCCACGCCCCGGTACATCGGGTAGGTGGCGATGGCTCCACAGCGCAGTTTATAGATCTGCGGCATCTGGGGCAGCCCTGGGTCCCTGGCGATCCCGCGCAGGTTACAGCCATTGGCGGGGTATTCGTCGGCCAGCAACTTGCGCGCCTCAGCCAGCCATTGGTTGAACAGTTCAGCCGTGTGGGCCGCCTCGGGACGCAGTGGCTCGACCGGCAATGGCGGCTTGCCCACCTGCTGAGGATCGGTCTCGGTCAGGCCATCGTACAGCCCCTTCCCCCGCAGCACCAGCAGGAAGCGGTACTCTTGCACCGGCTCGACGAAGGTCTCCACGCCGGGCAGCCGGATCTGGCGCAACTTTTCGCACAGCCGGGCGCCCACTTCCGTCGGGATACGGCCTGCCCGCCGGTCGGTGATCAGCCCGGTCTTGGGGTCCAGCGTGCAAAAGTTGCCACGCGCAGCCACGTCGGCGGGCTGCAGGTCGAAACCGATGCCCAGCGCCTCCAGCACCCCGCGCCCGATCTCATACCGCAGCGGATCGTAGCCGAACAGCGCCAGGTGTCCCGGCCCGCTGCCCGGAGAGATGCCCGGCGCGACGGGGGTGCTTAACCCGCACATGGAACGGGCGGCCAGTGCATCGAGGTTGGGGGTGTGCGCCGCCTCCAGTTCCGTCGGTCCGTCGGGCGTCACCGGCAGCCCCCCCAGCCCATCCAGAACGAGCAAAAGGATCCTGGTCTTGCCCTCAGTCGCCAACTCGCGCATCAAATCAAGGTCAGCCATTCTCACTCCCTTCAAAGCAGACAGGAGTACACGTAACAAGTAGACAAGGGGAAAGCCCCTTGTCTACTTGTCTCCCTGCTATACAGATCTACTTTCCCTACCGGACCGCGATCTCCGTCTGCTTGTCAAAGATGTGCATCCGGCTCATGTTGAAGGCAACCCGCATCGTGTTGCCGACCCGGGCGCTCGTGCGCGGATCGAAGGTGCCCTGGAACTGGGTGTGCTCCGTAATCAGGTAGACGATGACCTCGTGGCCCAGCAACTCGGTCACGTCCACCTTGGCCTCCACCATCGCGCTCTTGATGCCGGGTATAGCGTACTCGGGGTCTTGCGTGTCCTCAGGCCGGATGCCGAAGATGACCTCCTTGCCCAGGTAAGGCCGGTAGGCATTCACCTTGTCCTCGGGGACCTCCAGCACAAAGTCCTTGCACTCCACGGCCACCTTGCCGTCCCGCTCGATCAGCCGGGCGTCCACAAAGTTCATGGGTGGGGTGCCGATGAAGCCGGCCACGAAGATGTTGACCGGGGTATCGTAGAGCACCTGCGGGCTATCCACCTGCTGCAGGACGCCGTTGTTCATCACCGCGATGCGCGTGCCCATCGTCATGGCCTCGACCTGGTCGTGGGTCACGTAGATGAAGGTGGTCCCTAGCCGCTGATGGAGCTTGCTTATCTCAGCGCGGGCCTGCACGCGCAGCTTGGCGTCCAGGTTGGAGAGCGGCTCGTCCATCAGGAACACGTACGGTTCGCGGACGATGGCGCGGCCCACCGCCACACGCTGGCGCTGGCCACCGGACAGTTGCTTGGGCTTGCGGTCCAACAGCTCTTCGATGTTCAGGATCTTGGCCGCCTCGTGCACGCGCCGCTCGATCTCCTTCTTGGGGGTCTTGCGCAGTTTGAGGCCGAAGGCCATGTTGTCGTACACCGACATGTGGGGGTACAGCGCGTAGGACTGGAAGACCATCGCGATGTCCCGATCCTTGGGCGGCACGTCGTTGACCAGCCGGTCGCTGATGTAGATGTCGCCTCCCGTGACCTCCTCCAGGCCGGCCAACAGGCGCAGCGAGGTGGTCTTGCCGCAGCCCGACGGGCCGACGAAGACCAGGAACTCCTTGTCAGAGACCTGGATGGTGAGGTCATTGACCGCCACCACATCGCCGAAGTGCTTGGTCACATGCTCGTACGTTACACTCGCCATTGAACGGATCTCCTTTCAATTGATTTTTCGAGACTGCCATAGCCTGTCGCGTAGGCCCGCGCGCAGGCTATGCCAGAACAACTCGCACACCCGATTCGCTCAGGTCCCACAGGAACGCCGCAGGGGCCTCACGAGCAGTCACGACGACGTCCGCCTCGGAGGCCGGCGCGATGTAGGCCGCCGCCACCCGCCCCACCCGCTCAGCCGGCACCAGGACGACGACCAAAGCCCCGATCTCCAACAGCGTCCGCGCGATCTCTGCCTGCGGCAGGCTATCGTCGGTCAAACCTCCGACGGCGCTGACGCCGCCCAACTCCAGGACCACGTGGTCGGCCCGCAGGTCAGCCAGTGCCATGCGGGTCAGTTGGCCCACCAACTCGAGGTCGTGTCCTTCGGCCTGGCCGCCCGTGACGATCAGGGTATGCGGCGTGTGGTTAGCGACCCAGTGGGCCACCGCGAGTCCATTGGTGATGATGGTAAGCCGGGAGCGTGCCGCCAGGTAGCGCGCTACCTCTAACGAGAGCCGCCCCGGACCGAGGAACACGGCTTCACCGTCAGCCACCATCCTGGCCACAGCCTGGCCAATGCGTGCCTCCTGGGGCCTCGTCGGGACACGGTCGCTCTCTGGCGCGGCCTGTTCATTGGAGATGGCCCCGCCATGCACGCGCCGTATCCTCCCCTGCTCTTCCAAGGTCTTAAGGTCCCGCCGGATGGTGGCCGAGTGCACCCCCAACCGGGTTACCAGGTCCGCCACCCGGACAACGCCTTCTTGTGCTACCATCTTGAGGATGGCGGAGTGCCTTTCGGCGGTCAGGGCGGGCAGCGGAGACTTGCTCACGCGATCATTGTACCACATTCTGCGCGATATGTCAATACCTGTGCGCGTTTTAGCGCGACTTGGAGCACATGCGCGCACTATCTGAACGCACACAAAACGCCCCGCCATTTCAGGCGGGGCGCTAACTATGCACATGATACCCTATCCCAGGGTCAACCCCTGGCCCCAGGCAGGAGGTCTGCTCTTCCTGCCTTCCTCTCCCTGCCCGCCTTGTCCTCCCTTGCCCTATTCCTCCTCGCCCTCGTCCCAGTCATCATCATCCTCATCGAGGGGGAAATCTACCTCGAAGGGATCCACGCTAATGATCTCGAGCGACTCGCCACACTCGGAACAGGTCACGGTCGCCCCCAAACGTGGCCTGCTGACACGGATTTCAGCATCGCAACTGGGGCAGTATGTCTCAGGCATGTTTTACCTCCCTATGATGGTCATCCCCACCCGGCCAAGATTCCGGCGGGTTGCGCGCAGTATAACATAAAACAAACACGATATTGGTGAATGATCGGTGAGACTCCGGTAAAGATTCAGTGTACGTCCGCGTTGACTTTTCGTGCACCCGGTGTTATGATACCCCATTTGTAGGGAAATGAGCCCAGCCTTGGCGGGCCTGGAGGTGACCCGATGCACGTCCTTATTTTTGCGCTAACTCTGGGGATCGCAGAGGAGATACAGACCGCGCTGGATGACACAGCAGACCGCTATACGGTTGCAATTACCTGGCAGGATGTCCTCGCTTCCCTCGAGGACGATGCTCCGGACGTAGTGCTGGTCGAACGGGCGGCCCTGGCCCCACTGGAACCTACCATCCTGCTCGACCTGACGGATCCCAGCCGCTGGCCCCCCGTAGTGCTGGTAGATGCACCGGCGGCAGGTGCCAAAGAGGGGGTTGTGTTGACCCAACGCCTCGCCCAGGCCGTGTTCTCATTCTATCAGATCGGGAAACTCCGCATTGACACGCGCAAGAAGCGGGTCGAGCTTGGTCCACGCCGGGTCACCCTGCCCCCCCTCCAGTATCGCCTGCTGCTGACGCTGGCCAAACGGGCTGGCGAAGTCGTTAGTCACCGGGAACTCTTGCGCGCCGTCTGGGGATACGACGGCGACGACAACGAAGCCCGCGAACTGCTCAAAGTCCACATCCGCCAGATCCGCCGCCGCCTGAGGCTGGACCAGGAGGAGCACCCATATATCCACTCGGTGCGCGGTTTCGGCTACATGCTCATCGCTCCCGAAGAAGAGTGAACTGTGCTCTCTCGACCTGCCCCGGCCCTTTGGGCCGGGGCTTGCGTTCCCCCCTCGACCTCCCCCGCGTGGCGGCAACGTCGCGTTTCCCTTCTGTAACCATACTGTAACCCCCCCAGCACGACATTTCCACTACAATCAGAGCGTAAGATTTCAGGTCCTCTGCCACGGAGTGAGCAGGAGAGCATTGGGGTGTTACACACCGTAAACGGCCAACAGATCCATTTCGTTACAGAAGGGCATCCGAACCGCCAGTTGGCGCTGCTCATCCACGGCTGGTCAAGTTCGTGGTACGCGCTGTCCCCCTTGCTGGGGCTGTTGAGCCAGCGCTTCTTCGCCATGGCGGTTGACCTGCCCGGCTACGGCGAGTCTCCCCCTCTGCCGCGGCACGTGACGATCCCTGCCTACGCCGACTTGCTGGCCGACCTGATCCAGGATGTGAGCGATGGCCCGGTGGTGCTGGTGGGCCACTCGATGGGCGGCATGATCAGCCTGAACCTGGCGATGCAATACCCGGTCCTGGTCGAGCGCATGGTGTTGATCGGCCCTACCATCAGCGGCCGCTTGTCGCAATACATCAACCTGTTCGTCTCGCCGATCACGCTGCTGGAGCGTTTCGGGTTGGGCGGCCTGATGGTGTCCACCGTGGAACGCATGGCCATGGACCTCACCGACCGGCTGATGCGCCCGGCCTCCTTTGCCGAACGCACCGGGATCACCGAAGAGGACTATATGCACCTGCGGGCCGACGTCCGCCGGCCCGGCCAGGGCCGCACGCGGGCCGAGTGCCTCCTGGCCATGCGCGAAAATGACCTGCGCGGCCGGCTCAGCGGGATCGAAGCGCCCTCCCTGGTGCTGTGGGGGGCAGAAGACAACACCGTTCCCCTGCGAGACGCCGGCGTGGTAGCCGACGAGTGGCCCCAGGCCGACCTGCGCATCATTCCCAAGGCCGGCCACTGGCCCCAATTTGAGACGCCGGACACCACCCGCCGCCAGATCGCTGCCTTCCTGGGTCTGCCCCTGTTTAGCAGCAGCCTGCACACCCCCGTGGACGACGCGGAACTCGTGCGCACGCGCGAGGCAGCGCAATTCCTGGCCCACTCTGACGTTGGAAACAACCTGAACCTGGTCCAACGCACACGCCTGGCCGCCCAGTGCCGGCAGCGCGTCTACCCACCCCACAGCCAGGTCGTCAGTGCCGACGAGGCCGGCAGCGAACTGTACATCGTGCAGGCCGGCATGGTGGAAGTGTGGAGCGACCCTGAAAACCCCGGCCGGACAGCCAGGCACCCGCGCCGGGTGGCCATGCTGAAACCCGGCCAGATCACCGGAGAACTGGCCATGCTGGACCAGGGATTGCGCAGCGCCGACCTGATCGCCGGCCCAGAGGGGGCCACGATACTGGCGTTAAGCCGCGATCGGTTGCTGGCGCTGTGTGAAGATGATGCCACGCTGGGCACGCGCCTGTTGTGGAACATCGCGGTGGCCATGTCCCAACGAGTGCGCTTCATCCTCTGGCAACTTCAGCGGGCGTCGCAGCGGCAACAGGCACAGCCCGCGAGCGGCTGACACCCCCTCCCATACGAACAAGTCCCACTGCCCGTAGTAACGATTTCAATCGTTGTCCCCCACTCTGCCCGTAGCAACGATTTCAATCGTTGTCCCCCACTACGAACTTACAGCCCTTTGACGACTATGCCGGGTTAGGTTATAATAGCGCCAGTGCCGGTACAAAGAGAGGAAAGTGCACAGAAACGACCGGAGTGGGCGGGAAAAACGCGCAGGCACATCCGGACCGCCATCAGGTGGTTGACTCCCGGCATGGGGGTCAAACGTTGGCTGTTGCTCCTGGCCTGCGGGATCACGCTCCTGAGTCTGGGCTTCAGTTTTCTGCTTCGACAACTGTATCCGTTGCCGAGCATCTTTTACTATATCACGTTCCAGTTCATCCCGCGCGGCCTGCGGGCCGGCCTGTTCGGGGTGGCGGGCATCGCTGCCGTGGTGATGGCGTTGGTCGGCCTGAACCGGGCGCTCCTGGAGCCTTTCGTCGAGGCCGACCCGGAAACCGTGGCGAAAGCCGTGTACCAGTACCGCCAGCGGGCGCGCGGCCCCAAGGTCGTTTCCATCGGCGGGGGGCACGGCCTGGCGGTCCTTCTGCGCGGGCTGAAACAGCACACTTCCAACATTACGGCGATCGTCACCGTCGCCGACGACGGAGGCAGTTCAGGACGCCTGCGGCGCGCACTGGGCGTGCTGCCGCCAGGGGACTTTCGCAACTGCATCGCTGCCCTCGCCGACGACGAGGCGCTGATGACCCAGTTGTTCCAGTACCGCTTCGGCGATGGCGAAGGACTCGACGGTCACAGCCTCGGTAACCTCTTCATCACCGCGATGGCGGAGGTGACCGGCAGCTTCGAGCGGGCGATCCTGGAATCCGGGCGGGTGTTGGCCGTGCAGGGCCGCGTGCTGCCCAGCACCCTGTGTGACGTGACGCTGATGGCTGACCTGCGAGACACGCCGGCCGGCGTCAGCCGCGTGGCGGGCGAATCGAGCATCACCGAAGCCGGCGGGGCCATCGCACGGGTGTACCTGGAGCCTGACAACGCCGAGGCCTATCCCGAGGCGGTGCGGGCACTGCTGCAGGCGGACCTGATCGTGGCCGGTCCCGGCAGCCTGTACACCAGCGTGCTGCCCAACCTGCTGGTGCCGGACGTGGCCCGCGCGGTAGCGGCCAGCCGGGCGCTCAAGGTGTACGTCTGCAACGTGGCCACCCAGCACGGCGAGACCGTGGGGTATAGCGCGGGGGATCACGTCGCGATGCTGGAGGCGCACGTGGGGGCCAATCTCTTTCCGCTCGTGTTGGTCAACGACAATCTGGACGTGACGTTCGACGCCCCTCCGGGGGTTGGGTCGGTACGGGTGGATTTTCCACCCGACGCAAAATACCGGGTAATCGCCGCCGATCTGGTGGATCTCGCTCGCCCGTGGCGACATGACAGCGACAAATTGGCGCGAGCGTTGTTAGACTTGCTGTGAAGCAGCATATTTCACAATAAAGGAGCAGAATCATGACTGTGAAAGTCGGTATCAATGGTTTCGGCCGCGTTGGCCGGCAGGTCCTCAAGGCAATCAAGGAGAACTACCGGAACGTGTTCGACGTCGTGGCCGTCAACGACCTCTTTGACGCCAGGACCAACGCCCACCTGTTCAAGTATGACTCCAACTATGGCATCTATGGTGGCACGGTCGAGGTGGTCGAGAACGACATCGTCGTGGACGGGGACCGCATCAAGGTCTTCGCCGAGCGCGATCCGGCCAAACTGCCCTGGGCTGACCTGGGTGTGCAGATCGTGATCGAGGCCTCCGGCGTCTTCACCGACGCGCAGAAGGCGGTCGCCCACGTCAACGCCGGGGCCAAGAAGGTCATCATCACCGCGCCGGCCAAGAACGAGGACATCACCATCGTCCTGGGCGTCAACCACGACAAGTACGATCCGGCCAGGCACACCATCGTCTCCAACGCTTCCTGCACTACCAACTGCCTGGCCCCTGCGGCCAAGGTGGTCTTTGACAACTTTGGCATCATCCGAGGGATGATGACCACCATCCACTCCTACACCAACGATCAGCGTATCCTGGACGTGGGGCACAGGGACCTGCGGCGGGCGCGGGCGGGGGCGCTGAACATCATCCCCACCACTACCGGCGCGGCCCGCGCACTGGCGCTCGTCATCCCGGAACTGAAGGGCAAGTTCGACGGCTTCTCCCTGCGCGTCCCCACGCCCACCGTCTCCGTGGTGGACTTTGTGGCCGAGATGGAAAAGACAGCGACCGTGGCCGAGGTCAACGGGGCCTTCAAGGCCGCCGCTGCTGGCCCGCTGAAGGGCATCCTGGGCTACACCGACGAGCCGCTGGTCTCCATGGACTTTAAGGGAGACACACGCTCCAGCATCGTGGACGGGCCTTCCACCATGGTGATTGGCGGGACCCTGGTCAAGGTCGTGGCCTGGTACGACAACGAGTGGGCCTATTCCCTGCGCGTGGCCGACCTGGCGAAATTGATGGCGGACAAGGGACTGTAGCGGGGAGACAAGGAGACAAGGAGACAAGGGGACAGGGAGACAAGGAGATAGGGAGAAGAGAGATACCGCTCACTGATCACCGGTCCCTGTTCCCTGTTCCCTGATCACTGATCCCTGTCCAGAGAGATAGAACATGAACAAAAAGACGATCCGCGATATTGACGTGCAGGGCAAGCGCGTGCTGGTACGCGTGGACTTTAACGTGCCGCTAAAGAACGGCGCGGTGACCGACGACACGCGCATCCGGGCGGCGCTGCCTACGCTCAACTACCTGCTGGAACACGGCGCGGCGCTGATCCTGTGCTCGCACCTGGGCCGGCCCAAGAACAAGGTCGTCCCGGAACTGAAGATGGACCCGGTGGCGGCGCGCCTGGCGGAACTGTTGGGCCGCCCGGTCAAGAAACTCGACGACTGCATCGGGCCGGAGGTCGAAGCGGCCGCCAAAGCGGCCAAGCCCGGCGACGTGATCATGCTCGAAAACACCCGCTTCCACGCCGAGGAAGAGGCCAACGACCTGGGCTTTGCCAGGCAACTGGCCGGGCTGGCCGACGTCTACGTCAACGACGCTTTCGGCACGGCCCATCGCGCCCACGCCTCGACCGAGGGGGTGGCGCGCTATCTGCCCGCCGTGGCCGGTTTCCTGATGGAGAAGGAACTCGAGTTCCTCAGCCGAGCGACCGAGAACCCCGTCCATCCCTACGTCGCCATCCTGGGCGGGGCCAAGATCTCTGACAAGATCGGCGTGATCGAGAACCTGCTGACCAAGTGCGACCGGCTGCTGATCGGCGGCGGCATGGCCAACACCTTCTTCAAGGGTATGGGCTTCGAAGTGGGGGACAGCCTGGTCGAAGAAGAGGCGGTGGCGACGGCCAGGTCGCTCCTGGAGGGGGCCGGTGGCCGGCTGATCCTGCCGGTGGACGTGGTCATCGCCGACGCGTTCGACAATGCGGCCCACACCAGGGTCGTGGCCCCCAACGACGTCCCCGCCGGCTGGCGCATCCTCGACGTCGGCCCCAAGACCATCGCCACGTTCGAATCAGCGCTGAGCGGGGCCAAGACGGTGGTCTGGAATGGGCCGCTGGGGGTGTTCGAGATGCCCAACTTTGCCAGGGGCACCTTCGCCGTGGCCGAGTTGCTCGCCCAACTGGACGCCGTGACCGTCATCGGCGGCGGCGATTCGGCGGCCGCCGTGCAACAGGCCGGGTTGGCCGGCAAGATGAGCCACGTCTCCACGGGCGGCGGGGCCAGCCTGGAGTTCCTGGAGGGCATGGTCCTGCCCGGCGTAGCAGCCCTAGCCGACAAGTGACAGGCCTGTCGGAGAGACCGGGTTCTGCTCATTGCGGAGCCTGACGACTACCAGATACTGAGACCTTCGGAAGGAGGCTAATGCGTATCCCATTCGTCGCCGGCAACTGGAAGATGTACAAGACCATCGAGGAGGCCGTGGCGCTGGTCCAGGAACTGCGTGCGGCCCTCCAAGACTTGGTCAGCTGTGACGTGGCGGTCTGCCCGCCCTTCCCGGCCCTGGCCGCCGTGCGCGAGATTCTGGCCGGCTCGGCCATCGGCCTGGGGGCACAGAACGTGCACTGGGAGGAGCAAGGGGCCTTTACCGGCGAAGTGAGCCCGCGCATGCTGCAAGGGCTGTGCGACTATATCATCATCGGCCACTCGGAGCGCCGCACGCTGTTCGGCGAGACTGACGAAACCGTCAACAAGAAGCTGCACGCGGCGCTGGCCCACGGGCTCCGCCCCATCCTGTGCGTGGGCGAAAACCTCCAGCAAAACCAGGCCGGAGAGACGGGACCGTTCGTCGGCGGCCAGGTGCGTGCCGCGCTGGCGGGGATCACCGCCCAGCACATGCGCCTCATCACGATCGCCTACGAGCCGATCTGGGCCATCGGCACGGGCCTGCCCGCCACCGGTGAGGGGGCCAACGCCATCGTCGGGGGCACGGTACGCAAGACGCTGGCCGAGTTGTACGGGGACGGTGTGGCCCAAGAGATCCGCATCCAGTACGGCGGCAGCGTCAAGCCCGACAACATCGCCGAATTTATGCGGCAGCCGGAGATTGACGGCGCCCTGGTCGGTGGGGCCAGCCTGAAGGCCGCGGATTTTGTGGGGATTGTACGGAACGGATTGGAGAGCAAGAGGAGGAAGTAAGTAAATGAGTAAATGGGGAAATGAGTAAATGAGGGAATGAGGAAATGAGGAGATGAGGAAATGAGGAAGTGGGGGCCAGATTGGCCATTCCTCATTTACTCATTCCTCATCTACTCCTTCCTCATTTACTCCTTCCTCATTTACTCCTCCTGATCGCAATGAACTGGATACCACTGGCCTGGCTGGCCGCGACGCTGGTGCTCCTCCTGCTCGTCGAGCGCTGGATTCACCGCCACTTGCAGGGGGTCATGCTACTGCTCATCGGTGACCCCGAGGTCGCCGTAGTGCTGTATGCGCTGCCGCTCTTGCCGGGCATCGTCCTGCACGAGTTGAGCCACGCCCTGGCGGCGACGCTCCTGGGGGTGCGCGTGGGCCGCATCTCGATCCGGCCGAAACGGGCCGGGCAGCGCATCCAGTTAGGGTTTGTCCCGGTCGAGAAGACCGACGCGGTGAGGGCCAGCCTGATCGGGCTGGCCCCGCTGCTGGCGGGGAGCGCCGCCATCTTGCTGATCGGGTACGGGGCCTTTGGCATCGGCATGGTGGAGACGACACTCGCCGCCGGAAACTGGGACGGCCTGCTCCCGGCGCTGCTGAACGCACTGCGCGCACCCGATGGCTGGCTGTGGGCGTACGTGATCTTTGCCGTGGGCAACACCATGCTCCCCAGCCGGGCCGACCGGCAGGCCTGGACACCCGTGATCATGTTCCTGATCCTGATCGGCGCGCTGACCTGGGTCAGCGGGCTGGGGCCGACGATCGTCGAGGGCCTGGCCGGCCCCCTCAGCACAGCCCTGCGCTGGCTGGCCATGATGGGCACGCTCACCATCGCCGTAGACATGCCGTTCGTACTACTGATCGCGTTCGGAGAGAAAGCGCTGGGGAGAGCGAAAGGAGTGCGCGTAGAATACTGACGTGGTGCGTGGTCCGTGTTCCGTCACGCACCGCACTTACGCATTACGGATTACGGATTACGGATTACGCATTACGGATTACGCATTACGGATTACGCATTACGTTCCACGTTTCACGCCTCTCCCCGCCTCGACAACCACGCCAGCGCCACGACCACTGCCACCCCAATCCCCACCAGCGCCAGCAGTTTGTAGAGGCGGGAAGAGACGACCAGCGCCAGCACGCCGAACAACGCACAGAAGCCCCAATACAGGAGCACGATCGTCCGCCTGGAGAGCCCCAGGTCGAGCAGGCGGAAGTGCAAGTGGCCGCGGTCGGCCTGGGCCGGGGAATGGCGGTGGCGCAGCCGGTCGAAAATCTGCCAGGCCACGTCCACGATCGGCAGCCCCATCACCAGGAGCACGGTAGCCACCCGCCCGCCGGCGATGAGTCCCAGGGTGCCCAGCGCGTAGCCGAGGAAGAATGCGCCCGCGCTGCCCAGAAAAACCCGCGCAGGCGCGACGTTGTAGGGCAAGAAACCCACCAGCGCTCCCAATAACGCCAGCGGCAAGAGTGTCACACTGGGCTGCGGGACGCGGTACATGTGGACCGCCAGCACCAGGCACAGGATCGCCCCCACCCCGGCCGCCAACCCATCCAGCCCATCCAGCCAGTTGACGGTGTTCATCATGCCCATCACCCACAGGATCGTCAACGGCACGTAGACCCAGGGGCCCCACGGGTAGGCATCCAACGCCACGAAACCGAAGAAGGGCAGGGTAAAGCGCTCCAGCCACAGGAGCGTGGCCAGGGCGACCAACGAGAGCACGAACTGGAAGATGAACTGGGGCGCCGGCGGCAACTCGAACCGGTCGTCGAGCAGGCCGAAGAGGAAAGCGCCCACTCCGCCGATCAGCAGCCCGGCCAGGCGGGTAAAGTCGTTCGGGCTATAGCCCACGGTGAGGAACCCCCGCCAGGCCGCGACCCCGATGGCGGCCATGAAGGCGACGAACAGCGGAATCCCACCCAGGCGGGACACCTCACCCCGGTGGGCCCGCCGCCCTCCCGGCCGGTCCACGAGGCCCAGCCGCCTGCCCAGCCAGCCGGCCAGGGGGGTGAGGATGAGCGACGAGGCGGCAGCGATCCCGAAGACAAGAAAATAAGTCAACGGATAGGAAACGGATAAACGGATCGGATGGGTCACTCTAGTTGCTTGCCCCACTTCTTGCGGTTGACATCATCCTGTCCCAAACAACCGATCCCCCGCATCTCCCAGGCCGGGCACGATGTAGCCGACCTCGTTCAGCCGCTCATCCACGGCTGCCAGGTACACGGGCACGTCAGGGTGGGTCGTCGTGATGCGCTGCACCCCTTCAGGGGCGCCGATGATGCCCACGAACTTGATGCGCCTGGCTCCCCAACTCTTGAGGATGTCAATCGCCGCCACCCCCGATCCACCCGTCGCCAGCATCGGATCGAGGATCAGGCAGACGTCCACGGTCGGGCTGACCGGCAGCCGGTTGTAGTACTGGACCGGTTCCAGCGTGCGCTCGTCGCGGAAGAGGCCAATGTGCCACACTTCAGTGTTGGGCATCATGCTCCAGATCCCCTCCACCATCCCTAACCCCGCCCGCAGGATGGGGACGAGGCCGATCCGCTCGCGCAAGTGGCGGCCCCTGGCCTGCCCCAACGGCGTCGTCACCGTGATCTCCTCGGTCTCCAGGTCGGCCGTGGCTTCGTAGGCGATCAGGACGGCCACTTCCCGCACCAGCTCGCGGAACAGCTTGGGGTCCGTGCGATGGTCGCGCAACAGGGCCAACTTGTGCAGTACCAGTGGATGGGTCGAAACGTGCACCTGCGACGTGGTCAAGGTCTGCCTCCTGAATTGGAGATTGCGGAATGCGGAATACGGATTGCGGAATGCGGATTGCGGATTGCGGGTTGCGGAATGTGGAATGCGGATTGCTGATTTGCGATTTGCGATTTGCTGATTGGCTGGCTCAGATTGTACCCCCGACACCCCACCTTGTCAAAACCAACAATTCCCCTATTGTGGTGTTTTGTTGTATAATCGTGTGTGAAATGGACCAACGCATCATTTCACCCCAGCCTCAGGAAGAAGAGGAAATCGTACTGGACCGGGCCTTCCGCCCGCAACGGCTAGCGGACCTGGTCGGGCAGCACCGCGTGCGGGAGAACCTGGCCATCCTGATCGCCGCGGCTCGCCAGCGCAGCGAGGCGCTCGATCACGTCCTGCTATACGGGCCTCCCGGCCTGGGCAAGACCACGCTCTCCCACATCATCGCCAACGAGATGGAGATGCCCATCCGCGTCACCTCCGGCCCGGCCATCGAGCGCGCCGGTGACCTGGCCGCCATTCTGAGCAACATGCGGGAGAAAGAGGTGCTCTTTATTGACGAGGTGCACCGGCTGGGAAGGGCGGTGGAGGAGATCCTCTACCCGGCCATGGAGGATTTCGCGCTCGATTTCGTGATCGGCAAAGGCCCCAGCGCCCGCTCCATCCGGCTCAAACTGCCGCATTTCACCGTGGTGGGGGCGACCACCCGGCTGGCGCTGCTGACCGCCCCGCTGCGGGCGCGCTTTGGCATCACCTGCCGCGTGGAATTCCTCGACCAGGAGTCGCTGGAGACGATCGTGCGGAGGGCGGCGCGGGTGCTGAACGTGGAGATGGACGACGCCGGGGCGGCGGAGATCGCCCGGCGCAGCCGGGGCACGCCGCGGGTGGCGTTGCGGCTGTTCAAGCGGGTGCGCGACTATGCGCAGGTGCGCGCGGATGGGCGGATCACCTTCGAGGTCGCCGGCGAGGCCATGCGGCTGCTGGACGTGGACGAATGCGGGTTGGACGACCTGGACCGGCAGGTGCTCAGCACGATCATCGTCAAGTTCGGCGGGGGACCGGTGGGGTTGGAGACGGTAGCGGCGGCGGTGAGCGAGGAGGCGGACACGATCATGGACGTGGTCGAGCCGTACCTCTTGCAGTTGGGTTTCCTGGACCGCACTCCCCGCGGGCGCCTGGCCACGCCGCGCGCCTACGAGCACCTGGGGATCCAATACGAGAGGCCAGAGCAGCCGGCGCTACTGTGACGTAAGAGGAGCTGCCCGAGGTGGCGACAGGTATCCAGGAGGCTCTGGATGAGCAAACTGGTGAGTGATACTGACGAGACAGCTTGCTTGATGCAGTCAGAGGCAAACAGGCAGCGACTGCTAGAAGCGATTCGGAATGTCAATCCAGTCTACCTTGAGCCAGACGTGAGCGACTTTATGAATCGGCTGGCAGACGAGAAAGACGTTGACGTTCAGGAGTTGGTCAACGAATGGCTCAGGACAAATATCAGGCTGGTTCGGAGTGCTACGGCAAATGGAGACGATAGGTAAGGTATTGATAGTCATCGGCGGTGCGCTGCTCCTGCTCGGTGGCCTGATATGGGTGTTGTCCAAGGTGCCCTTCCTGAGCCACCTGGGCCACCTGCCGGGCGACGTCCGCATCGAACGGCCCGGCTTCACCTGCCTGATCCCCCTGGCCACCTCGATTGTCCTCAGCATTGTGTTGACCATCCTGCTGAACATCATCGTCCGCCTCATCAAGCGCTGAGGCGACGAACGAATGGGACCACATCTATGCGAATGACGTCAAGCGAGCCTACGGTATTCTTCGTCCGCGACGGTGACGCACTGCGGCAACTCGTGCGCATCGGCGTAGACAACGCTGGCACGGAGCGGGAGGCCTCCCTGGAAGTGCGGGCCGGCGGCGTGAGGGAGGTCCTGCCCCTGGGCGCCATCGCGCCGGGAGAGGGCGTGCACGAGGTGTACCTCCCCGACGTGCGGGAGACCACCGGCGTCTGGCTCGGCCTACAGGCGGATGGCGTGCTGCAGGACGAGAGGGAGACGGTGTGGCAGCCGCAGAAACACTGGGACGTCTACCTGGTCCATTACTCGCACCACGACCTGGGCTACACCGGCCTGCCCAGCCACGTGCTGCGCGAGCACGTTGGCTTCCTGGACGACGTTTCGACATCGCCTCCGCCACGCACAACGACATCCCCGGCTTCTCCTGGGGCCTGGCCAGCGTGCTGGCCGGTGCGGGCGTCAAGTATTTCTGCACCGGCATCCCCGCCTGGTATTACGGCCTGGGGGAGCAGCGGGTGCATCCATGCTGGGACGAAGCCGCGGTCTTGCCGATAGACGTGCCCGGCGCGTTCTGGTGGGAGGGGCCGGACGGCGCGCGCGTGCTCCTGTGGAACAACGTGCACGGCATAGCGGAATGGCAGCCCACCAGTTACCGGCACGCCCTGCGCGAGCTGCCCGCCATGCTGCGCACCCTCGACGAACGGGGCTACGCCTACGACGTAGTGAGTTATACGATCCGGGGCGGCCACCGCGACAATGCCCCCCCGACCCTGTGCTCCGCCTATATTGCGAAGGAGTGGAACCGCCGCTGGGCCTACCCGCGCCTGCTCACCGGAACCCACCAGCAATTCCTGGAGGTGTTCGAGGAGCGCTGGGGGCACACGCTCAAGACGCTGCGCGGCGACCTGCCCGGCACCGACTATCCCGTGGCGGCCACCTGCACCCCCAAAGAGACGGCCACCAACCGCCACACCCACGATGGGCTGCTCACGGGCGAGAAACTGGCCACCCTCGCCTCGATCCTGGCCGGCTACCCGTACCCCCAGTCCACCCTGGAGCAGGCCTACCGCAACGCCCTCTATTACGACGAGCATTGCTGGGGCATGTACCACACCGGCGGCCCGGCCATGGATGGGGACTGGAGCGAGAAAGGGGGCTTCGCCTACCGGGCAGCCGCCCTGGCGCACGACGTCGTGGTCCAGGCCAGCAACAAGATCGTGGACCAAGTCACCTATGCGCAAGATGGCTACTACCTCACGCTGTTCAATCCCCTCTCGTGGGAACGCACCGACGTCGTGCGCGTGCCGGTGCACGCCTGGGCCCCGTGCAGCACCCCCATGCGCTGGGATGAGCCGCGCCAGGCGGACGAAGGGGCCAGGTTCGTCGCCGGCGCAGTCATCGGCCGCCAGGTCGTCAACCCGCCCCTGTCGCTGTTCGAACAGCCGTTTGAACTGGTGGACGTGAGCACCGGCGCCCGCGTTCCGTACCAGGTGGCCACCCTGCAGGACCCCCAGGCCGCCCAGCCGTGGGCCGCCGAGCGGTTCGCCATGGGCAAGGTGGATCGGAAATACCTGGGCGAACTGGTCTTCGTGGCCGCCGGGCTGCCGGCGCTGGGCTACAAGACCTACCAGGTCGTCCCGTGTGAGGAGTGGCCGCAGTTTGTACATCCCGCCCCCGGGACGGGGGCTACGAGCCTTACTCCCGCCCCCGGGACAGGGGCTGCGAGCCTTACCCCCGCCCCCGGGACGGGGGCTACGAGCCTTGCTCCCGCCCCCGGGACGGGGGCTGCGAGCCTTACTCCCGCCCCCGCGACGGGGGCTGCGAGCCTTACTCCCGCCCCCGGAACGAGGGCTACGAGCCTTACTCTCGCCCCCGGGATGGGGGCTGCGAGCCTTACCGGTCCGGCCAGCGCGCAAGTGGCGGACAATCGCTTCTTCACCCTGGAAGTGGACCGGCGCACGGGCGCGATCGTGAGGCTGTTCGACAAGGAACTCCAGCGCGACCTGGTGGACCGGGCAGCGCCGCACGGGTTTGCCCAGATGATCGTCCGCTCGTGCGAGAGCGGGGGGGAGGCGACGGGCCACGTCAGGGACGTGTCGGCCGGCGAAACGGGCCCCGTGTACACCACGCTCAGGTTGAAAGGGGAGGTACTGGGCTGCCCGTGCTGGACCCAGGAGATCACGCTCTACCACGCCTTGAAACGCATAGACGTCCACGCGCGCGTGCTGCGCGACTCGACGCCGATGGATGTATAACAACTTCCGCACCAACTTTATCAACGTTCACCCAGGGGAGACGCTGTACCGCTACTCGTTCAGCACGCGCGCTGGGGACTGGCGCGAGGGCAGGGCGCGGGAGTTCGGCTGGAGCGTGGCCAATCCACCGGTGGCGGTGTGGATGAAAGGGCCTCGACAGGGGCCATTGCCCTCCTCCACTTCGTTCTGCCAGGTGGATGCACCCAACGTCATGCTACTCACGTTCAAGCAGGCGGAAGATGGCGATGGGTACGTTCTGAGGTTGATCGAGACGGAGGGGAAAGAGACCCGGGCCACGGTGACGATGCCCCACCTGGCGCTGGTGCACGCATTTGAGACCAACCTGGTGGAAGAGAACCAGCGGCTCCTGCCATGTGGGCCTCACACGGTGGAAACGACGATAAGGCCGTTCGCCATCGCCACCATCCGAGTGATCACCAGTCTACCACGGAGACACTGAGAGCACGAAGACTCTCATTCTGCTCACGCGAGCGAGTTCCTTCTAGCACCCACTAATCCACCCGATCTGAGAAACCAGGTTTTTTCCGGAAAACCTGGTTTCTTCTTTTGTGCCCCACTGCCTGCTCGTCCAATCTGGCCATAACGTGCTCATCCAGCGTGGCCCTTAACAACTGGTCACTTCCGCTGGCGCGGAAAGAACCGTCTGTGTCTCAATACCCGGTGGGCACCCTCTTCTGACTTCCTTATCCAGGTGCACGGAGCGGGGGAGTGGCCGCAGGCTGAGTACGGCCCGCTCCTGGACCTGGCGGAGACGGTGCGCCTGGAGCACCACGAGACGTTCTGGACCGGCTACGCCCGTGAGTCCCAGCAGGCGGGCCGGTATGAGGTAGAGGGATTCATCGGACAGGCGTGGTACGCGGGCGACGACCTGCGGCCGTTGTTGCCGGCCCTGTGGCTGGGGCAGTGGTTGCACGTCGGCAAGGGGTACGTGATCGGCAACGGGCGCTACACTGTTGAGGCGTGAACAGGCTTGACAGGCAAAGACAACCAGGGTATAGTGATTCCGCATCCCAACCCGCTATCCAAATGGGTTTGCGGCCGGCGCTCCGATGGATTATTACGACCAATCCACGGCCGAGGAGGCAGTGGGACTTGCGGAAAGCATCCTGGGATTCGTTGGCCCCCGGCTTTAAGAACTATGCGCACGTCGAGGCCGTGGGGCGTTTCGTCGAACGAGCCACGCAGGAATTGTGTCCCCTGGCTCTGATCCTCTTCGGCTCCCTGGCCCGCGGTGACTACCACCAGCATAGCGACGCCGACTTGTGCGTGGTGCTGGCCGAATCCCCTCCCTCTCCCTTCGCAGGGTACGATCGGGTAGTTGCCTGCGATCCCTCAGGTGTGGTGCAGCCGGTGGTCTATGGAGCGGAGCAGTTCCAGCACATGGTGAGCCAGGCGAACGGGCTGGCGTTGGAGGTCATGGCGGATGGCCTGTTCCTGGCCGGTGATGAGGCCTTCCGGAAGGAGATCGAAACGGTGGCCGCGCGTGTGCGGGAGCGCTTGGGCATCGAGCGCACACCCACTGGATGGCGCATCGCCCGGCCCGGCCTGATTGCCCAGGCGGAGAGAGCATGAGTAGAGGTGCTCTATGCCTCGAAGAAGAAAGTCCGCTCGACGCCCAAGCGACTACCACCCCACCCCCATCCCCGGCCTGGTGCTCCATCCCACCATCCTGCTCCTCAACCTGATCGTCCGCACCGCCGATGACAATGTCAAGACCGACGGCGAAATCCCGCTCGAGACGGCGGACGTCGTCACCAGTCTCATCCGTCATACCTACGACTTCCCTGACCTGGACCTGGCTCGGGGCAAGGGGGTGGCGATCAGTTTCGTCAACCAGTTCTTCCATCCCGACGACTACATTGAGCACCGCGTCGCCCGCGTGCACAGCCAGGGCCTGCTGAACGTCCTACAGGGCACCCTGGAGCCCCAGCCGCTCCTCGTGCCCAAACTGCGCACCAGCAATGTGCGCGATCCAGGCAAACTGGCCGGCAGGCACAAGCGGGCGTTGGCTTTCTGGTACAAACAGCGCTTCTTGTCCATCTGCTTCGTCGGCGAGGAGGCCCAGTTGGACAAACTGCGGGGCGGTACCCCGCTGCGGGGCGATATCCCGGCTGAACTCCTGAACCAGATCCTGGGCACGATCTGGCAGGGGGTGGGCCTCAGCCAGGAAGCGCACGTCATCCCTCACCCCGCTTTCGTGCCTGCTGCGCTGGTCAGAAAGGTCTCACGGCAGAACACCATCGAGTGGGCCGAGCAGATGAAGCAATGGATGAGTAAAGCCGTGGAACGCGGCACGCAGGCCGAGATTGCCGTCGTCGGTCCGCCAGGGCCATCGTACACCGTGCGGCCCCGGAAATGGAAACGGTGACTGGATGAACGAGATTTTTCGCGTAAAGTACGAGGAACTGCTAACTGAATTCAATCGCTACATTATCACCGCGCCGGAATGCCATAGTGCACTCTCCAGTCATCGTAGATCGCATCCTCGGCATTGTCCCAATCCTTCTGGAACGCCGCCAGACCCATAGCCGACCAGTCCGTCTCCTCACCTGGTTCACCGGCCAGGACACTTTCCAACAGCAGCCTGGCCAACGCCAGCCGTTCCATGGCCGTCAGGTACCTGCACCCGTCCATTTGTGCCCCACGTTGCGCCCCATCAGCACTGTTTACGCCCCATCAAACCGCCCGGTAGCGAGTACCTCTGCCGATTCCCGTCACCTTTACCCACCCTGTTTCCACCAGAGCCTGTAAATCCCTGGACGGGGGTCGTCCATGGCCATCATGACTGCCCCCTCCACCCCAGTCAGCCACACGATGCCGTCCATGCCAAAGGCGGACCAGGCCTGCACCGGCACACCGTGCTCGCCGGCGAACGGCTTGACCTGCCCGATGCGAGCGGCAAACCAGGCATGCGCCTGCGCATCCGGCGGTGTGTACAGATGCCGGACGATGGGCACGTCGGCCGGGCTGGCCACCGCGTGCTTGACGCCGCGCGGGATGTTTTAGTCCTCGAACAAGGGGACGGTGTCCGGCTGGACCACCCAGTCACCCCCCCCACCCCCCCCGCAAGCGGGGGGGAGGAAGTTGGCGGCGACGTCCGACTTGTAGGCGTGGACCCACCCCCCCCGCTTGCGGGAGGGAGGAAGTCGGCGGCGACGTCCGACTTGTAGGCGTGGACCCACCCCCCCCCGCTTGCGGGGGGGAGGAAGTCGGCGGCGACGTCCGACTTGTAGGCGTGGACCCACCCCCCCCGCTTGCGGGAGGGAGGAAGTCGGCGGCGACGTCCGACTTGTAG